>Ga0315312_1000312_pt1 | contig 66730 bp, 70 predicted proteins | sample TDP7_MG_FD_203629 | JGI IMG/M metagenome (GOLD analysis project Ga0315312, IMG submission 203629) | Freshwater sediment microbial communities from Lake Towuti, South Sulawesi, Indonesia - TDP7 | ecosystem: Environmental > Aquatic > Freshwater > Lake > Sediment | place: Indonesia: South Sulawesi... | reverse complement strand
GGATATAGAGCATAACTCTGAAATACCATGGCGATATCCCGATCCTTAGGCGGTAAGTCGTTGACTATCCTCTCCCCTATGTAGATCCTCCCCTCCGTCGGCTCCTCTAACCCCGCCAAAAGTCGCAGGGTGGTCGTCTTCCCACAACCCGAAGGCCCTAAAAGAACTAGAAACTCCTTGTCCTCAACCTTGATGTCCAAATCGTTGACCGCTACCACATCGCCAAAAACCTTGGTCACATGTTCGTAAGTAACACTAGCCATTCTCTCCTCCCCCTGAAGATAATAAACCCTTACTTCACCCTTAAGTGTAAACCAAATATGCCATTTTTGTCAAGGGCCATCCTCCTGAGAGGGTTGAAAAACAGCTCCCCGTTTAGCAAAGTGGAAAGAAATCTCATCCGCACTATGTTTCCCTCCTTTCTGCCCCTATTATCATTCAAATTACAACGGCTTGTGGGAGAAATTATCGCTTGCTAAAGGATCTACGCGACTTTTTCAACAGCCTCATCCTCCTACCTTTCGCCGACGCAGTTGGACACCTTGATAGCCTCTTGAAAACCTCCAGCCTCAGGGGTCACGTTGCCCCCATTCTTTCCTTCAAACTGACTCATATCAGGCCTACGCTTGGTGCTTTCCCCGTCCTCAAGAAGCGGCTTGATAGCGCGGTCGGCCGTAGCGGCTGCTAGGCGGCGTACTCGATTTGTCGAGCCAAATCAGACTCACTATGGAATCGATATTTATCTCGCTACCTTATAGTGAGTTCCATCCACAACAACGAGTTAACTGATAAAGAATAGAGAGCGATTACTTCTTCTTCCTCTTGCGAGGGAGTTCTACCGTCTCCGTTACTGTTGTCGTTGGATTTCTCTCCGCATACTCTTTAGTAACGAACTTCCCAGTGACCGCATCCCTATGGATCTTCCTCGTCTTGCCTTTCTGGGCCATCGGATTTCCCTCCTTTATTAGCCAAATAGTTACGCGACAATATCAATCTAAGAGCGATCTGACATTGCGACCTTCTTTGCTATTGAGTTTCCGAGCACAGCCTAACATATAATTAGGCGGAAATTTCGTCCACTTAGACGTTTGCCACAATGAAACAAAGCGGGTAAGATAGGATATACATCAAGCCCAATATCAGTATAGGCCAATAGGCCCAAAAATACAATGCCCAATAGGGGGCAGAATCGGGGGGGAAGAAACCCTCCCGATGTTTTTAGGACGTTGCGGGCGGGAGCGATAGGGGTCAATTCCTCTTCAAACATCCCCATCCTGACACGAAGATCGATCCCCGAGAGCACGTAACCATCGCCCGGCTGAGGAAGGTTTGGCCACGAAAGGCTATGCTGCTATAATTGAAAGCCGAGATATCGTTATAAAGGTTATTGATATAGCCCATATAGGGGGATTGGGAGGTCACCGTGCTATCGGAAAGCAAATTGAAAGAGATGCTTCACCAGATGTACCTCATCCGCACTTTCGAGGAGAAAGCCGATGAACTCTACGCCCTGGGGAAGGTCCATGGGACTATGCACCTCTCCATCGGCCAGGAGGCGACAGCCGTGGGAGCGATCGGTGCCCTGCGCCCCAAGGACTACATCTTGAGCACCCATCGGGGACATGGCCACTGCATTGCTAAGGGAGCCGATGTGAAGATCATGATGGCCGAATTCATGGGAAAGGAGACCGGTTATTGTCGCGGCCGTGGAGGCTCGATGCATATCGCCGATATGGAGGGCGGGAATCTAGGAGCCAACGGCGTCGTCGGCGGCGGCATAGGCATGGCCGTGGGGGCAGGGCTGAGCATTAAGATGAGAGGCACCGGCCAGGTGATCCTTTGCTTCTTCGGCGACGGTGCGGCCAACCGAGGGATATTCCACGAAGCCCTTAATATGGCCGCCATCTGGACCCTACCCGTGGTTTATCTCTGTGAGAATAATCAGTACGGCATGTCTATGTCGGTAGTGAGGGCTTTCTCTATCAAAGATATAGCCGATAGAGCCGCGGCCTACAATATGCCCGGTGTAGTGGTGGATGGGAATGACGTTTTGGCCGTCTATGAGGCCACCCTAGAAGCGGTAGAGAGGGCTAGGGGTGGTGGAGGGCCATCTCTTATTGAGGGAAAGACCTACCGCTGGAAAGGCCATTCTAAGAGCGACCAGGAGCGATACCGCACAAAGGGGGAAGTAGAGGCCTGGAAGGAGAGGTGTCCCATCCTTCGCTTCCGCGCCAGGCTGATTGGCGAAAGGGTGATCGATGAGGCGGAGGCCAACCGGATGGCAGAAGAAGCGAGACGGCTCGTCGAGGAGGCGGTGGCTTTCGCCGAGGCCAGCCCAGAGCCCTCGGTGGAGACTATCCTAGAGGGGGTGTATGCGCCATGAGGGAGATCACCTATGCCGAGGCGATAAGGGAAGCCCTCCGCCAGGAGATGCAACGCGATGAGCGGGTCTTCCTTCTGGGCGAGGATCTGGGGGTCTATGGGGGAGCCTTTGGAGTTACCTATGGCCTCCTCGTGGAGTTCGGTGAGGAGCGAGTTCGAGATACCCCCATCTCCGAGGCGGCCATCGTTGGGGCGGCTATCGGCGCGGCCCTCACTGGCATGAGGCCTGTGGCCGAGATCATGTTCATGGATTTCATCACCATCGCCATGGAGGAGTTGGTCAACCAAGGGGCCAAACTCCGCTTCATGTTCGGGGGGAAGGCTAAGGTCCCCCTGGTGCTGCGTACCCCCGCTGGCGCGGGCACGGGAGCCGCAGCCCAACACTCCCAAAGCCTGGAAGCCTGGCCCGTCCATGTCCCAGGTCTCAAGGTGGTGATGCCCAGCACACCCTATGACGCCAAAGGGCTGCTCCTGGCCTCCATTAGAGACGATAACCCGGTCATCTTCGTGGAACACAAACTCCTCTACAAGACCAAGGGGCCTGTGCCAGAGGAAGATTACACTATACCCTTAGGCGTTGCCGATATCAAACGAGAAGGGAAGGATTTGACCGTCATCGCCACCTCCCTCATGGTCTTGCGAGCCCTTCAAGCCGCAGAGGAGTTAGCCCAAGAAGGGATCGAGGTGGAGGTGGTTGATCCTCGAACCTTGAAACCTTTCGATGCGGAGACGGTCAATCGCTCGGTGATGAAGACCGGCCGAGCCCTCATCGTCCACGAGGCCTGCCTGACCGGGGGCGTGGGCGCGGAGATAGCGGCTCGCATCGCCGAGGGGCCGGCCTTCGACTACTTAGACGCGCCTATCAAGCGACTGGCGGGCCTGGATATCCCCATCCCCTACAACCGAAATCTAGAATATCACACCGTGCCCCAGGTGGAGAATATCGTAGAGGCAGCCAGGGAGTTGGTAGGGGGGTAGAACCGTCGCTTTAGAGTCTTCGAAGCGGTCCCGGATGTTGGCTGCTGAACGTTCCCGCCGAAGCTGAGACCGATTTAGTCGAAGTGCCTAAGGAACATAAATAGATACATGCTCTACTAGGCAAGTGGCTTGCTGAAATCTTTGAATTCTCATCTCCCTACGAACCTACCACTTCGACTAACCATCGATCTAGGCTTACAAACGATCTCCCGAACCTCCAGGCCCTCATACCTATCGAATACCTTTGTAGAGAGCGATGGCTTTACCACTATGGCTGTATCCAACCCTCTTTCCGTGCCCGCAAGGGCGATCGCCTCTACATCTGTGGGCACAGCGCCAGCATCTGCGGCCATAAGGGTGATTTCCACACAAACCCTTACCCCGGGACAGAAAAGCCTCAAGGTTTCATTCATCACCTCTGCCAGCGAGAACCCACCAAACTTTTTCATTAGCGACCTGTCGACATTCCAGAGTGTAGGAGTGCCGCCAACTATCTTTACCTTTCTCTTGCCTAACTCGTCTTCAATTGCGGGAGAGAACTCTATAGGAACTCTCTCCAAACCCTTTCTGAGCCACTCTTTTTTAATTTCAAGTAGTTCCGGTATCTCATCATAACCACCATATTCATCTTTCACCGACCAGTAGGCTTCGGGAAGAAACCTGACACAAACGATCTTTGCCTTACTCCCCACCTCTTCGGATGCCTTGAGAGCGCTTTCGCCAGTAAGTGAAGCCACAATAATATATTCGATACCCAATTCCAGGGCTCTCGTTTTTGCTAACTCTATAACCTGAGGTGTATTTATCCTACCAGGTCTCTCGAAATATGTGATCTCTTTTTTCACGTTTGCTCCCTCCGAAAAGGGGATCTGCCATTTCGCTTAAAGGATCATGTCAGCATCACTTGGTATATCTTCGTAGCATAATTTGACAAACAGGTCATCGATCTAATGCGAAAGGGTCAGTTGAAAGGCGAGGCTAGGTATCGCCTCGCGCTCTCCGCTAAAATCGCTGCCCCGATGGGCAATGCCTCTTCATCCAAGTCGAAGTAGGGGCTGTGTCCGGGACGCATCTCCCCTTTCATTACCCCTAAGCGGAACATGGCCCCCGATGCCTGGGCCAAGAAGTAACTGAAATCCTCCGCCCCCATGGCCGGCTCCTTGGGCATGACCTTATCCTCGCCTAGTAGGTCTATGGCTACCTCTCTTATGAGTTCGGTCATCTTCTCCTCGTTCAATGTCACCGGGTACCCCTTCTCAATTGTGAGGCGAAAGTCGCCATCCAGGGCCTTTGTTACCTGGAAAGCCTTTTCTAATTCAGTGAAAAGTTCCTCCCGCACCTCCTCCTCAAAACTGCGGATAGTGCCGGTTAACTCCACCCCCTCGGGGATGATATTATCCGCCGTTCCCCCGTGGATGCTTCCGATGGAGATGACGGCTTGCTTTACCGGGTCGATGCGGCGGGAGACGATCCCATGAATAGCCAAGATCACCTCCCCGGCGATGAATATCGGGTCCACCCCTCGATGGGGATAAGCGCCATGACAGCCTTGCCCCATGATAGTGGCCTTAAAAGAATCGACCGCCGCAGCCATGGGGCCAGGGCTTATCTTGATGATACCGCTCTCCGTCTCCGAATCGACATGCAGGGCCAAGATAGCCTTCACCCCCTCCATAGCCCCTTCTTCGACCATTCGCATGGCCCCGCTTTTGCCTTCCTCATCGTCGTCCTCCTCTGAGGGCTGGAAGAGGAAGCGCACTTCTCCTCCCAGTTCCATATCCTTAAGCAACATGGCCGCTCCCAAGGCCATGGCTACATGGGCATCGTGGCCGCAGGCGTGCATCACCCCAGGAACTTGGGACCTATAAGAGACCTCGTTTAATTCCTGGATGGGCAGAGCGTCCATGTCAGCCCGGATAGCGACAACAGAACTCCCCTCCCCTAGATAGCCGATAACCCCTGTCTTGGCCACCCCCGTCTGTACCCTAATGCCCAGCGATTCCAGGGTCTCCGTTATCAGGGCAGCGGTCTTCACCTCCCGAAAGCCCAACTCCGGATGGCGATGGATGGCCCGGCGCAATCTAATGAGTTCCCCTTTCAACTTTTTGGCTCTGGCAAGCATTTGGCCTCCCCTTTCTTTATGAGTTACGATCACCCAGATTCTATCCCAGAGGGGGCTCCTTGTCTATCCCATTGGCCTTTCACGCTACTAACATTGACTTGTGGGTGGAACTATGTTAAAATCTATAATCGAATTAGAAGTCAGTCTTAGAATAACTCCACGATCCATATGAGACAGGGGAAGGAGGTGGGGCTATTCCCAAAAACAGAGTCTCTATCACATCCCTATTAGAACGGAGGTAAAGGCATGAAGAAGTTGGGTTTGATAGCCCTGGTTATCGCCGGTATTCTCCTGGCCAGTTGCGCCCCAGCAGCGGCACCAGAGTGCCCACCGGCGCCGACATGCCCGGCGGCTCCAGAATGCCCACCGGTTGGACCGGTCACGGATCTAGGTGGTCGAGAGGTCACCATTGCGGTGGAGAACGCCTATCCGCCCTTCAACATGATCGATGAGGCGACCGGGGAGGCGGTGGGCTGGGACTACGACGTCGGGCGCGCCATCTGCGAAAAATTGAACTGCACCCCGGTCTTCGCAGAAGCGGCCTGGGAGGGCCTGTTTGAGGCCATGGCGGCGGGCGAGTATGACGTGGCCTTTGACGGCATCACCCTCACCCTGGCCCGATCTTTGAAGGTCGACTACTCCGATCCCTACGTCGAGTACGGCCAGGTGATCCTGGCCCGAGCGGACGACGACCGGCCGGCGCTCGCCGACGAGGAGAGCCTGGTGGCCTCGGATCTGAATATCGGCACCCAGATCGGGACCACCAATGAGATCACCGCCTTGAAGCTAGTTGGCGAGGAGAGGGTGGTGAGCTACGACACCTACGACATGCCTGTTGTGGCCTTAATGGCCGGTGATGTAGATTCCGTCATCATCGACGAGGTCGCAGCCATTGGCTTCATGGGCGCGAACCCTGGCAAATTGAAGATCGCCTTCAGCGTGACCGCTGGCGAGCTCCTGGCCTTCCCCTTCCCGCCCCTCAGCGATCTTGTCGAGCCCTTCAACTGGGCCATGCAGGAACTCTTCGCCGACGGCACAATGGATGAGATCTGCCAGAAGTGGCTGCTTCGGCCCTGCTCACCGGCCGAGTAATACGGAAGACGCCTCGGAGAGGCCAGGCTGCGGGGTGCTCATGGCACCCCGCAGCCAGCAGTTATCCTAATTCCTTGAACCCCGCTCGCTTCATAAGGAGCGCCTAATGGCTATCACGAGGGAAATTGAGAAGCCTCAGCCTAAGTTGATCCCTTGGACCGCAAAACTGGCGGAGGTGCCCTGGTGGGGCTTGATCATCCTTTTGATGGGAGTGCTCATCGTCTACTTCATCTTTGTATCCCCTACCTATCAGGACGCCTTCTACTTCCTCATCGCGGGCGTTCGACTCACCATCTTGGTGAGTCTCTCCTCCTTCGCCACCTCCCTGGTTCTGGGGCTCGTCGCCGGCCTGGGACGAGTCTCGAAGAATGTGCCCTACTACACCCTCTCTTCCGTATACGTCGAGGTGGTAAGGGGCATCCCCATCTTGGTCTTGCTCATCTACTTCGCTTACGTGGCGACGCCCCTCGCTCTCCAGTTCCTGAACTGGTTGGGCACCGCAATGCTCCAGAACCTGGCCATCGGTCCCCTGGTGGGGCCAGCCAACTTTCTGGCTAACCTCAACATCCAGGGTGTGGATATGACAGTCAGGGCGATTGCGGGGCTGGCCTTCTGCTACGGCGCTTTCGAGGCGGAGGTCTTCCGCGCGGGGATCCAGTCGATCGAAAAAGGACAGATGGAGGCTGCCCGTTCCTTGGGCATGAGCTATTTCCAGGCTATGCGTTACATCATCCTTCCTCAGGCCATCAGAAGGGTTTTGCCCCCCCTGGGCAACGACTTCATAGCCATGCTGAAGGACTCCTCCTTGATATCGGTTCTGGCCGTCAGAGAACTGACCCACCTGGGCAAACTGAATCGGGCTCGAACCTTCCGCACCTTCGAGACCTGGAATACGGTCGCCTTTCTCTACCTCATCATGACCCTCAGCCTCTCTCTATTGGTGAAGTTTATGGAGAGGAGGATGGCTTTTGAAGAGTAGCGTTAGTGAACCGCTGCCGATGGATGATGACATCATCATCATCGAGCATTTATATAAGGGTTTTGGAAAAGTAAAGGCTCTGGTAGATGTGAGCCTGCGGGTGAAAAGGGGCGAGGTATGTTTCATTTTCGGCCCCAGCGGCGGGGGGAAGAGCACCCTTCTCCGCTGCATCAACCATCTGGAGACGCCTGACAGCGGCCGGATCATCGTCGATGGCATCCCCGTCACCCATGCCAAGACCAATATAGATCTAGTGCGCGCCGAGGTGGGAATGGTCTTTCAACTCTTTAACCTCTTTCCCCACCTCACGGTGCGAGAGAATGTAACTCTGGCTCAGCAGAAGGTCCGCAAACGCCCAAAGGAAGAGGCCACACGGGTGGCCTTGGCCCTCCTAGAGAGAGTGGGGATACCGGAGAAGGCCGATGCCTATCCCGGCCAACTCTCCGGCGGGCAGAAACAACGGGTAGCCATCGCCCGGGCTCTGGCTATGAACCCCAAGATCATGCTCTTCGATGAGCCCACCTCCGCTCTAGATGCGGAGATGATCAAAGAGGTGCTCGATGTGATGCTCGATTTGGCCCAGGAGGGGATGACCATGGTCGTGGTCTCCCACGAGATGGGGTTCGCTAAAGCGGCCGCCGACCGGATGGTCTTCTTGGATGGAGGCCGGATCATCGAAGAGGGGACACCAGAGGAACTCTTCAAAAACCCAAAAGAGGAGAGGACGAAGCAGTTCCTCAGCCAGGTGCTCTACTAATAGAAAGGTTCTCGAGAAGTTGAAGCCCTCCCTATAATGGGGAGGGCTTCTCTCTTGCTATAAGGGGCACAAAGGAAGGCGAGGATTACTCAAGGCAATCGTAGATGGGCTTGCCTTCAAGGTGGGGCAAGAGCGGATGCTCCTCCATATAGGCCCGGGCCTTCTCCCTCATAGCCCCCAGGTTTTCTAAGGTATTAAATTCGCTGGTGACCAGATAAACTCCGGGGCCTCTTCACCGACTTTTTGACCCAGGCGTTCTTGTAGCCAGGCTGTTTCTCCTCAATCGCCTTGGCTTCCTTTAATGGGCCCTCTTCCTCACGGCTTTCCTTGACGTTAAAGATGGCCAGTTCATTATTACAATAGTGCGTAAGGGTAGCGACCAACTGGGCTTTCCCCTACCTCTTTATCCGCCGCACGCTATTGCTCTTACATCTGGGGCAACTTCGTTCCTGAGGGTTGTCCTTATCATGAGGGGCTACGAACTCGTGGCCACAACGGAGACATTCGAACTTCGCTTCCTCGGCCATCTTACACCTTCTCCCCTAAGGCTCGCTTGGTGTACTCTATCTCCTCGGGGGTGACCTTCTTCCTCATCTCCTCCAGTTCGCGCATAGTGCGTGCGAACTTCTGCCCCTCAGCAGCGCTGATCCACTCTAGTTGTAGCCTCTCCGGCCGAATGGCCACCCTTTCTAACTTGTCCCACAGCCTTTCCACTCGCCTTTGGGTCCACCGGTTAGCGTTGATGTAGTGACAGTCGGCGAAGTGGCAACCGGAGACGAGGACGATGGGCGCTCCCAAAGCGAAAGCTCCAACTATAAGCCTCTCCCCTACCCGTCCGCTACACATGGTCCGGATGACCCGGGCGCTGGGAGGATACTGGAGCCGGGAGACACCGGCTATATCGCCCCCGGCGTAGGAGCACCAATGGCAAGCGAAGACCACTATCTTCTCCTCTGACCTCTCTTCCAGCATAGCCTCCAGTTGAGCGAGAATCTGCGCATCGCCAAAATGGCGCTGGGTAATGGCTGCTACAGGGCACTCGGCGCTACAGGTGCCACAGCCGGCACAGGCTGCCTCTATGACCCGTGGGGCGACCTTCCTTCTGGGATCCACCTCAACGATGGCCCCATAGGGGCAGACCCGAGCGCACCGGCCGCAAAAGTTACATAAAGCGCGATCGATGATAGGGGTGATAGCCTCTATCGATATCTTATCTTGGTTGAGGATGATCTGGGCCCTAGCGGCGGCGGCGCTGGCTTGGGTAACGCTCTCCTTGATATCCTTGGGCCCTTCAGCGCAACCAGCCAAGAAGACCCCTCGTGTGGGGGTATCCACCGGCTTCAGTTTGGGGTGGGATTCCAAGAAGAAACCATCGTTCGTCCGCGAGAGGCTCAAAAGTTGCTGTATCGTCTTACTATCCTCTCGGGGCTCTAGCCCCACAGAGAGGACGAGCATATCTAACTCGTGCTCTTCCAATCGGCCAGCGGTGGTGTTCTCTACCGTCACCAAGAGGTTTCTCGTCTCCGGATCCTCCCTCACCTCCCCAGGGAGCCCCCGCACATATCTCACCCCTGCCTCCTTACTCCGCTTATAGAGATCCTCAAACCCCTTGCCGAAGGCCCGCATATCCAAGTAGAAGACGGTGATATCGATATCGGGGTAATGGTCTCGCAAAAGCAGGCTATCTTTCACCGTGTTCATGCAGCATATGTTGCTACAGTAAGGGTTGCCCCTCCGCTCGGCGCGAGAGCCCACACATTGTATGAACCCTATCCGTTTAGGCACCTTCCCGTCGGTGAGACGGGAAAAATGGCCCTGTAGAGGCCCCCCGGAATCTATCAGCCGCTCGAACTCCAAGGTAGTGATCACGTTCTCGAAACGGGTGTAACCATACTCATCTAGGAGGGTGGGATCGTAGACCTCCATGCCCACGGCCACGATAATGGTCCCCACTTCCAACTCCACGATTTGGTCTTTCATATCGAAATCGATGCAACCCTTATCGCACTTCTCGGCACATTTGCCACAGGCGATGGGCAGAACCCCCAGGCATTCCTCGATATTGATGATATAAGAAGAGGGCACGGCCTGAGGGAAGGGGATGTAGATGGCTCGGCGGGAGGAAAGGCCCATCTGGTACTCATCGGGCCTAAGCACCGGGCAGACCTCAACGCAGTCGCCGCAAGCGGTACATTCCTCCTCATCGACGTAGCGGGCTTTCTTGCGCACCTTAACCTTGAAATCGCCTACGTAGCCCGATACCTCCTCCACTTCACTATAGGCCAGGAGTTTTATCCTCGGATGTCGACCGACATCCATCATCTTAGGGCCCAGGATTCATATAGAACAATCCATGGTGGGGAAGGTTTTATTCAGTTGGGCCATCTTCCCCCCGAGGGAAGGTTCTTTCTCCACCAGGTATACCTGATGGCCAGCGTCGGCCAGATCCAAGGCCGCCTGGATTCCGGCCACTCCCCCGCCGATAACCAGGGCCGCCTTCTTGACCGGCACCTCCATCTCTACCTGGGGGTCCAGAAGCCGTGTCCTGGCGACGGCGATCTTGACGATATCTTTCGCCTTGGCTGTAGCCGCCTCCTTATCATGGAGGTGGACCCAACTGCATTGCTCCCGTATATTGGCCATCTCCAGGAGATAGGAGTTGAGGCCCACATCGGAGATACATTTTCGGAAGGTAGGCTCATGGAGTCGGGGGGTGCAGGAGGCGACGACCACTCGGTTCAAGTGGCCTTCGACGATGGCCTTCTTGATCTCTTCCTGGCCTGGATCGGAGCAGGTGTACCTGTTTCGCACCGCCAGGGCCACGCCAGGCAGCCTCTCCGCGTATTCTCGTACCGCCTCGCAATCCACCGAGCCCGCTATGTTGAGCCCACATTCGCAGACGAAAACGCCGATCCGCAGTTCATCTTTGGGCAACTCCATCACCCCCTTTCCTAGAAGCCTATAGAGCGTTGGCCGCCAAAACGACCAGATCTTCCATCCCTATCCGAGCCTCCTCATCTACCCTTTCATCCCTCATAGCGCATCGGAAATGTATCTGGCACTTGGGGCAGGCGGTGATGAGAAGCTCTGCGCCGGTGGCTTTGGCCTCTCTGAGTCTTTCCACCTGGATCTCTTTATTGTCAGCCCCACAGTTGGTCCAACAACTGGTGCCACAACATAACGCCTGGGCCCTGTTCCTCTCCATCTCCACCAGTTCCGAGAAAGAGGCGATGACCTGGCGGGGGGGCTCATATAGGCCAGAGAAACGGCCCAGACGACAGGGATCTTGGTAAGTAACCCGCTTAGTTGGCCTTCTATTGGCCTTCAGCCTAGGCAACTCCTGGGCGAGCAATCCAGAAATATGGATTACCTCCGCCTTGAGCCCGCCCGTATAACGGAGATACTCCACCGCCAAAGTATGGTAACATTCGGCGCAAGAGGTGACCACCCGCTGGGCCCCGCTCTCTTTAATAGTTTGCAGGTTGAGTTCGGCCAGGCGATGGAAGTTATCGATATCCCCCTCCCAGAGGAGGTCGTGGCCGCAACAACGCTCGTTTTCCAGCACCATGGGAGCGATGCCCAAGCGATTGAGCACCCTCACCGTGCTCCGAGCGATCTTATGGCCGGGAAAGCCGATCTCCTGGAAGATGGCCTCAAAGTAAGGAAGACAGCCCACGAAGTAAAGGGTATCCGACCTTTCGGCCACTTCTAGCCCCCGCCTGAGCCAACCTAAGCGGTTCTGCTTCAACTTCTCGGTCATCATCCGCATAAGAGTCTGGAGTGCTCCGCCATGGGCACACTCCCCGTTCTGGCCACCCTTGCAGGCTTGGGCTCGCAAATGTCTGATAAACTCCGCATAGGCCACATCGCTTTGACACCTCTCGCTGCAGGCCTCGCAAGTTAGGCAAGACCAGAGGAGCCGATCGTTGGCTAGGTCGCCTCCCCACAACGCTCTATCCACCGTCAGACGGGGAGAGTAGGCGGGGTTAAGCCTGGCTAAAGGACAGACGGCGGTGCATTTGCCGCATTCCAGGCAAAAGTAAGCGTGGGTCTCTTTAATCGCTCTCTCGATATCCATCGGGTTAGAGCCTCTGGACGAACCCCTTTACCTTCCGGGCGAAGAGCTGTCCATCGCCAAGGGGCAGCGAATCCATCTGCAGCCTTCTCTTGTCTATGCCCAGGAGGCTCAGCAAAGCCCGCGTTCTCTTAAATAACTCCTCGGCCCCCTCGGACCGGTGTTCGCACTCCCCCGGCGGGCAGCCCAGCATCAACACCCCCGCTGCTCCCAACTCGAACGCTTTCAAGATCAAGCCCAGATGCAGCCTCCCTAGACACTGCAGGCGGACCAGCCGCGCATTTGGCGGATAAGATATGGCTTGCATCCCCGCCATCTCCGCCCCGCTGTAGGCTTTCCAGTTGCAGGAGAAGACGACCACCTTAGGCTCCGGGTTCGGCGAGGCCAAGAGAGCCTCCAAGGTGACTTCCAACTGACGGTCGCTAATATAGCCAGCGGTGATGGCTCCCGAGGGGCAAAAAGCAGCGCAAGTGCCACAGCCGGTACAGAGAGAGGAATCCACCTGGGCGATAGGCCACGCCCTATCTCCCCAAACCTCTATAGCCTCGGCTTGGCAGACCTCCTTGCAGGTTCCACACCCTCGGCAACGCCAGGCCTCCACTTGAGCCTTAAGCAAAGGCCCAGTCATCAGCCTGACTCGGGCCACGGCAGAAGCGACAAGGTCTTTCGCCTTCTCCGTTGCCCGCTCAGGCTCGCCAGCATGGACGAGGGCACAATGCTCCTTGATATTCACGAACTCGAAGAAAGAGGGCGATCTCAAGAGGTTGACCTTAGAGCGAACCCTTTGATAGGAGCAACTGTAGCAGATCTGGTCTGAAGAGCAGCAAGCGCAGGCAGCCAAGACGGCCCGGTTCAGTTCATGAGCAACTATGGCCCGATCTATCCTCTCCGCTCCCTCAAGGAGGCAAGCGTAGGGGATCTCTTGGACATACACGACCCCCGGCAAGCGGCTAGCCTCCCGGCATACCTCAGCCACATCTATCACCTCAATACGGCCACCACAATGACAGACGAAAACCCCGATCCTGGGCTCGCCATCTAACCGCCAATCCCGTTCCTCTATAGGGAGACGAAGGGCCAGGGGAGAGGGAGCAGGGAGAGAAGATACACTAATGGTCTCCGGACTCAGGGGGAGGCCTTCTAACTCCCAGACATCGGCCACTAAGATAGAGCCCACCTGTAGCCTCAACTCCAGAGGCCTCTCTTCGTGATCGATGGCTCCCGCCTCGCAGGCTACCTCGCACTCTAAACACTCGCTACAGAGACCGCAACTGAGACATCGCTCCGCCTCGGCTCTAGCCTGCTCCTCGGTGAAACCCAACTCTACCTCCCGGAAACTCCTCTTGGCCTTAGAGGGGGGCAAGGTGACCATTTGAGCCCTGGGTCGGCGGGAGGCAAGGCCCAGGCTCAACCTCTGGGCTATCTCCTCCTCCGCCAACTCCACCTTCGGGAGCAAGAGGGGTTCCCGCCTCACTTCTTCGCCCCGAAGATAGCGATCGATAGAGCGAGCGGCCCTATGGCCGGCGGCGATAGCGTCCACCACAAAGGCGGTCCCCGTCACCATGTCTCCGCCGGCGAAGACGCCCGGCTTCCCCGTAGCCAGCGTCTTGGGGTCCACAGCGACGGTCCGCCTCAAACTTATCTCCAACCCACTATCGGAGAGGAAGCCTAGGTCTGGGTCTTGGCCGATGGCGAAGATAACCGTATCGCAAGGGAGGAGATGCTCCGAGCCTGGGCGGGTCTCCAAGGTCAAACGGCCATCCTCGTCGAACTCCATAAAGGTCACAGCCAGACACTGGACCCCGGTTATCTGGCCCTTGGTGTGGATTACCTCCTTGAAAGTCCGAGAGGGATGGATTATGACCCCTTCGGCTTCGGCAGCCTCGATCTCCCAAGGGTAAGCGGGCATCGCCTCCCTGCCCTCTAGACAGGCCATCTCCACCCTTTTGGCACCCAGACGGAGTGCGGTGCGAGCCACATCGACAGCCACGTTCCCCCCGCCCAAGACCAGGACCCTCTCTCCCACTCTCACCTCCCGGCCCAGGTTCACTTGACGTAGGAAATCGGTGCTCACAAGCACTCCAGGGAGATCGGCCCCCGGAATGGGCAACTTCTTGCTCCGATGGGCTCCTATGGCCAGGAATAGGGCCCCATACTCTTCCAGGAGAGCGCCAATATCCTCCACGCGGCTCTTCAGTTTCAACTCTATGCCCAGAGCCAAGATCTCGTCGATCTCCCACTCTAATAACTCGGGAGGCAAGCGGAAGGGAGGGATTCCCACCCGCATCATCCCCCCCGGAACGGGAAGGGCTTCAAAAACGGTGACTCGGTAGCCCAAGAGGGCCAAATCCCGGGCCGCGGTCAGGCCAGCGGGGCCAGAGCCCACCACGGCCACAGGAGGGCCCTCAGCCGTGGTGGCTTTCAGTTGGGCGCTCTTCCCCCGAGCATAGGCCCAATCGGCCACAAACCTCTTAAGGACCCTGATGGAAACCGACTCATCCACCCTTTGACGGCTGCATTCCTCCTCACAACGGCGATCACAGACCCGGCCGCAGATAGAGGGGAAGGGGTTCTCCTCCTTGATAGCCCTCAAGGCATCCTCATACCGTCCCTCTCTGATGAGGGCTATATAACCTTGGGCTCGTTGATGGATGGGACAGGCAGCGCGGCAGGGGGCTGTCCCTCGCTTCTCGATGACATATGCAGCAGGCACAGACTTAGCGTAAGGGAGGTAGATCGCCCTATGGTCAGCGTCCCTCCCTACTCTCACTGGGCAGTTGGCTTCGCAGCGGCCGCAGGCGGCACACCTCTCCTCGTCCACATAGCGGGGATGACGTAATAGGGCGACCGAGTAGTCCCCTTCTTCTCCCTCAATGGTGGTTATCTGAGCATTGGTCAGAAGGGTGATCTGGGGGTGAAAGGCAGCGGCTAAGAGTTCAGGCAGGAATGGGTATTCTACAGGGAGGGGGTTCCCCAAGGGCGCTTGACCTAAGGAGGGAGCCCGGGTGACCAAATGCACCCTTTGGCCTTCTTGGGCCAATTTGAGGGCGACTCTGGCCGCACGGACATCGCCGCCGATGACTAGGCTGCTCTGCCTACGCTCTTTTTGCCACTCCATCGTTTTGAGTTGATCCACACCAATCAGGGGCTTCGTCTCAGGCCTCAATAGGGCGCTCTATCCTATCAGCGGCCAGTCGCTTCCCGTACTCATAGCCTCGCGCAAAGGCCTGGAGGTTTAGATCTTCCGTCCCCTTTGGCACTAAGGAGAGGATAGAGCGCCTCATAGCCTCTACCGAGATAGCCTCCGTGAGAGCGGTGAAAGAACCCAACATCACTATATTGGCTACGATCCGGCGCCCTACCTCCTCCGCCAGCCGGGTAGACGGGATGGGAAAAATACGCCTCTTCTTTGAACTTCTCGCCTTCCCAGCCACCAGATCGGCATCCACCAAAAGCATCCCCCCCTCGGCCAGTTCGCTAGCGTACATATCATACGCCTCCTGAGACATCACCACCATCACCTGGGGTTTGATGACCAGAGGGTGGAGGATCTCCTCTTCGGATATGACAAGGTCAGCGCTGCAAGCCCCTCCCCGGGACTCCGGCCCATAACTTTGGGTGAGGACAGCGTTTTTTTGGTCGAAGAGCACAGCAGCCTGGCCGATAATCTGGCCAGCCAGAACGATCCCCTGTCCACCGAAGCCGGCTAACTTGACCTCAAGCCGTTTCATAAAGGCTCTCCCTCCATTCTCGCCTGGATCTCCTGTTGGAAGTCCAGGTAGGTAGGCTTCTCCATATCGATGAACTTGCCCACGATTATCTTGCCCCTCAACTCTATATCCGCCTTTCGAGGATCGGAGCCATGGGCGATCTCCGAGGAGTCCCGGTAGAATCTCATCATATCCAACCCCTCACCTAACCTATTCATCCGGTCAAAGTAAACAGGACAAGGGGAGATCACCTCCACGAAAGAGAACCCCTCTTTGAGAAGCGCCTCCGTAAGAGAGCGTTCCAGCCGTCGCACATGCAGGGTAGTCCAACGGGCGACATAGACCGCCCCGCTGGCGGCAGCCAAGTATGGAAGGTTAAAGGGATGCTCGCTATTGCCATAGGGCGAGGTAGCCGTCTTGGCCATCGCCGGGGTGGTGGGGCCAACCTGTCCCCCGGTCATCCCATAGTTAAAGTTATTGACACAGATGACGGTCATATCTATATTGCGGCGAGCAGCATGGATGAAATGGTTCCCACCGATGGCGATGAGATCCCCATCGCCGCTAAAGACCACCACCTTCAGTTCCGGATTAGCCAGTTTTAGCCCCGTAGCAAAGGGGATGGCCCGACCGTGAGTGGTGTGAAAGGAATCGAGTTTAATATACCCAGCCGCCCGGCCCGTGCAACCTATCCCAGATACGATGACCACTTTATCCAAGGGGAGTCCTGACCTCTCCAGGGCGCCGATGAAGCAATTGAGGGCCGTCCCTATCCCGCACCCTGAACACCAGATATGGGGCAGCCTCTCCTCCCGTAAGAGGCTTTCCCGAGGGTGCTTCAGGGGTACTACGGTAGTCTTTTCGACCTGGCTCATCTCGCGGCCTTTCTGATAGCCTTCAATATATCCTCAGGTTTATAAAGAGCTCCGCCCATGTGGCTAACGGGGATCACCTCTGCCTTTCCACAAACAGAACGTTCCACCTCTAAGGCTATCTGTCCATAGTTTATCTCAGGAACGACGAATGCCTTAACCTTGCTCGCGACCTCCCTTACCCTCTCCTCGGGAAAGGGCCAAACGGTCAACAATTTTAACACCCCCGCCTTTATCCCCTCTCTCCTAGCCAACTCGACCGCCCAGAGACTTACCCGTGCCGAAATCCCGTAGGAACAGACTACCACCTCCGCTCCCTCTACACCCTTCTCTTCCAACATGATGATATCTTTCTTATGGCCTCGGATCTTCTCCACCAAGCGGCGTACCAACCTCTCCTGGGTGAACTCATCGGTAGCCGGATAGCCTCGTTCATCATGGGTAAGGCCCGTGACATGGATATGGTAACCCTCTCCGGCGTTAGCCATGGGAGGGATTAGATCCTCATCTGGTTGGAAGGAAGGGTACTCACCAGGGGAGAAGTTGGGCTTGCGCCGAGGGAAATAGGGGACCTCCTCGGGGATGACCACCCGCTCGCTCATATGCCCTACTATCTCATCGGCCATTACAAGAACCGGGGTGCGGTATTTCTCGGCCAAGTTGAAGGCCCTCACGGTGAGGTCAAAGAACTCTTGAGGGGAGGTGGGAGAGAGGGCAATGATCTCGTAGACGCCGTGAGTGCCCCACCGCGCTTGCATCATATCCCCCTGCCCTACCAGGGTAGGCAGCCCGGTAGAGGGGCCTCCCCTTTGCACGTTGACCAGAACAGAGGGCGTCTCGGTCATGATCCCCAACCCCAGGTTCTCCATCATCAGGCTGAAGCCGGGGCCAGAGGTGGCGGTCATGGCTCGGAGGCCACCCCAAGAGGCTCCCAAAACGGCGCTCATGGAGGCTATCTCATCTTCCATCTGGATATAGATGCCACCTACCTGGGGCATCCGTTCCGCCATCCGCTCCGCTATCTCCGTGGCCGGGGTAATGGGGTAGCCAGCAAAAAAGCGACAGCCGGCAGAGAGAGCACCCTCCGCACAAGCGATGTCGCCGCTCATGAAGAACTCCCCCCTCAGGATCCTCTCACTCATGGGGCTCTTGTTCCTTCCCATCCCGAGGCAGGGAGTAGATAGCGAATTCCGGGCAGATCACCTCGCAAAGGCCACAATTGGTGCAAGCCTCCTCATTCTGGGGGTAAGGGGGGTGGTATCCTTTGGCGTTGAACCCCTCGGAAGCCGCCAATACCCCCACCGGGCAAAACTCGATACAGAAGTTGCACCCCTTACACCGCTCCTCTATGAGATAAACCTTGCCCCGGGGGACCTTGATCCTCTCAACATCTAGAGGCTTTCGCCAATATTTCACCTTTTCTTCCTAGACGAATAAGCCAGGTGTATCACCCTGGCGAGATTAGGCTACCTGGCACTTCTATCTCTGGACGATAGTGATAAGGTTCACTTATATATATTTTACCACCCCTGTCCACTTTTGACAACCCCTTATCGCTCCTTTAGAATAAGTCTCAGGCAAGTTAACGAGGAGGTTGCTATGAAAGAGCCGAGGGTCAGAGCAGAAACCCTGCGCCACTTTTGTCAGCAGGTTTTTGAGAGACTAGGGGTTCCCAGCGAAGACGCAGCCATCACGGCTGATGTCTTAGTGGCCGCCGACCTGAGAGGGATCAACTCCCATGGAGTCGCTCGCTTGAAACGGTATGTAGATGGCCTATGTGCCGGAATGATGATAGCCAACCCTAGAGTCCAGGTGATAAGAGAGAGCCTTTCCACCGCTCTCATCGATGGGGGAGGGGGGTTGGGCCAGCCGATAGGGGTGCGGGCCATGAGATCGGCTATCGAGAAAGCCAGGGAAGGGGGAGCGGGTTTCGTCGCCGTCCGGAACTCCAATCATTACGGCATCGCCGGATACTACGCTATCATGGCTCTGGACTACGATTGTATAGGGATCTCTATGACCAACGCCTCTCCCTTGGTAGTACCCACCTTCGGGAGGAAGGCTATCTTAGGCACCAACCCCATCAGCGTCGCCGCCCCCGCGGGCCAAGAGCGACCCTTCGTCTTGGATATGGCTACTAGCGTAGTTCCCCAGGGGAAACTGGAACTCTACGGTCGCCTGGAGAAACCCCTCCTTAAGGGCTGGGCTGTTGATGAAAGAGGGCGCACAACCACTGACGCCGGGGCGATCCTGAGGAGGCTAAGCGAGCGGTTAGGAGGGGGGATCCTCCCTCTGGGAGGAGAGGGAGAGGAATGGGGGGGACACAAGGGGTACGGCCTGGCATTGATGGTAGATATCCTAAGTGGCATCTTAGGGGGGGCAGGCTATGCCGATGGAGTGCACCCCAAAGGGGAAAGGGGCAAAGTGAAGCCGGGCAACGTAGGCCATTTCTTTGGGGCCCTGCTAATAGAAGCCTTCCGCCCCTTAGATGAGTTCAAGGCCGACATGGATGATCTCATCCGACGCCTCAAAGGCTCGGCAAAAGCCGAAGGAGAGAGTCGCATCTATATCCACGGGGAGAAAGAATGGGAGATGGAGGAGGAGAGGAGAAAGCGTGGCATTCCCCTCCACCCCCAGGTAGTAGCCACGATGGAAGAGATAGCCGAGGAGTTGAGCCTACCCTTTATCCTTGACAACCCGTCGGAAGCGGCTTAAAGTAATATTAGTAATAGTTATCATAATTGCTTTCCTCTAGAGGATGGAGATGGGCCATCTCTGGAATGCAACTATCTACGGCGGCTTGGCCGGGCTAGCCACCCTAATCGGCATATGCCTAGTTTTAATGAACGAAGCGTGGGTCCGGCGGGGGTCTATCTACCTCGTCAGTTTTGCCTCCGGAGCTCTGCTCTCGGCCGCTCTCCTCGACATCCTGCCCGAATCCCTGGAGTTAAACACAGGCGCCTCATTATATGTCCTTTTGAGTTTCGTCGCTTTCTACATCTTGGAACAGAACCTAGTCCTCCATGCTGGCCATGAGGATTTGGAATGTGGTGGGGACGAGGAGAGACACCGGCTCCACTCCTTGGGAGTCATCTCCCTTCTGGGGATCGGCTTCCACTCCCTACTCGATGGAGTGATCATCGGAGCCGGCTTCCTGGAGAGCACAACCATCGGGCTCATCGCCACTATGGGCGTCATCTCTCACGAACTGCCGGAGGGGCTCTCCATCATGGGTCTCCTCTTTCACGCGGGCCTCTCTCGAAAGAGGGGGCTTATCTACTCCATCATCGTAGCCCTGGCCACCCCAGTGGGAGCCGTGGCCTCCTCCCTGCTCCTTCGAGGGATCGAACCCACCCTCTTGGGAGCCCTCCTGGGCGCCGCTGCAGGCTCTTTTTTGTATATCGCCGCTTCGGATCTCATCCCCCAGACGCGCGAACATCGTAGCCCTTACATCATCCCTTTGGTCGTAGGTGGGATGTTCACCTTATTCGCCTTGGGATTAATTCTCAAGTAAATACTAGAGGCCTCCTGGAAAGGAGAATTGGATGGGAGTAAAAAGCGACTTAGAAGCCCTCAAAGTGGCCATAGCCACGGAAAAGAAGGGGTATGAGTTCTACAAAGAGAGAGCCAACCAGATAGGGCATCCAGAAGCCAAAAAGATCTTCCTCTCCCTAGCCCAGGATGAAATTCAACATCTTCACTGGCTGGAAGCGCAAGAGGAGTCGTTGCTCAAGAAGGGAGAATGGCTAGCCTACGAGCCTCCACCTCAAAAGGCAGTCGAAGGTCTCCCCATCTTCTCTTCAGAGGAGGTCAAAAAGGAGATAGGTAAGTATCGCTCCGAATTGTCAGCCCTGAAGTTAGGCTTGGAGATAGAGGAGAGTTCTCGCCAACTTTATCTGAAGGCAAAAGCAGAATGCCTCGACGAAAAAGGAAGAGCAATGTTCTCCTATTTGGCAGCCTGGGAGCAAGAGCACTGGGAACTCCTCAAGGGGGAATACGATTTCTTGATGGGAGAGTACAAAAAGAGCATGGGTTTTGAGCCCTTCTAAGGGAGGCGATCATGGAACAAAACCATGTGGCTCTACATGCGTTGGAGAAGGCGATAGGTGTCGAGAAAGATGGCCGGCGGTTCTACCTCCGGGCCGCCAAGAGGACAGGAGACCAGCGGGGCAAGAAGATCTTCCTCTCCCTGGCCCAGGCCGAAGAGGAACATCTGCGCATAGTGGAGAAGCAGTACGATTCCTTGAGCAAGGGGAGGGGATGGCTGGCCCTCGTCGAGGCGACGGGAGAAGTCGACCTGGAGAGGCCCCTTTTCCCCCCAGGGAGAGAGGCGCTGGCGGAGATGGTGAGGCCCGACGACAGCGATCTCGATGCCTTGATATTGGCTTTGGCTTTTGAGAATGAAAGTTACGAACTCTACAGGAAAGGTTACGCCGAAACCGACGACCCCCAGGGAAAGGCGATGTATGGGTACCTGGCCGATATGGAGCGGGAACATTTTGAGACGTTGATGCGTAACTATGAACACCTCTCCCGCACCGGAAGTTGGCTTGAAAGATGATGAAGTCAGATAAAATGGATGGCGAGCTACCTCGATATAAACTGATCCTCAACCCCACAGACGGCTCTGCGACTTCGGAACGGGCCACCATCCACGCCATCTACCTAGCCAAAGAGACGGGCGCCGAACTTCTCATCCTCCATGTGGTGGAGACAACCATCGTCTGGTACACGGGCGCCCTTTATCAACAGATGGTAGATCGGCTACGCGAATTCGGAGATGAGGTTCTCAAGAAGGCACTGGCGAGGGCAAAAGAGGAAGGTGTCATTGCGCGCTCCATGATGATCGATGGCCACTCCGGGACGGCCATCGTCAGAGTGGCAGAGCGAGAGGGAGCCGACCTGATCGTGATGGGAGCCCTGGGGCGGAGCATGGTGGAGAAGGTGCTCGTGGGCAGCATCTCCAACTATGTAATCCGCTACGCCCCTTGCACCGTTTGCCTCGTGAAATAGCCTGAGTTGAACAAGCTCCTACCAGGACAAACTTCCTCTGATATTGACAATTTACACAAAGGGTTATATTATTTATAAGTGCAATTAACACTTATAAGTCTATAACACTTTCCAAGAAAGGAGGGACGAGGTGCAGCGTGGTCGACGAAGGCGAGGAAAAAGGTGGCTGGCTGAAGCCGGCCATCCCAGATGGGTAAGCCGTTTCATGCAGCCTTGTCTGCTCCTGCTTTTGCGAGGCAACGCTTCTCACGGGTATAACCTCATCGAGAATCTGAAGGGGTTCGGCTTCACCGAGGTCGATCCTAGCGTGGTTTATCGGAACCTGCGCCAGATGGAAGAGTGGGGGTTGGTAACCTCCCATTGGGATACAGAGGGCTCGGGGCCCTCGCGACGGGTATATAAGATAACCCCCCAGGGGAAGGAGTTCTTGCGGCTCTCAGCAGAGGGGTTGCAAAATACAAGAAGCAAACTAGATCGTTTTTTGAAAGCGTACAGTGAGCACTTCGAGCCTCCATCTGACAGGGAGAGTAAAGATGAATATCTTGGATGATCTGATCGCCTCCCTGAAGGAGGATTCGCCAGTGGAAGAGGTACGCACCTGTGTCTATTGGACGGCGGTGGTGAGCAAATATTGTGGGCTGGCCTCTACCATAAGGGAGTCGGGCCCCCATAGGGAGCGGCAAGTGCGAGGGGTAGGTAGCCTCCATAAGAAAAGCGCCCTAGAGTTGGCCCAATATGTCAAGTCAGACCTCCCGTTGGAAGCCAGCATCGGCATGGCCACCATCAATTCCCTTTTGGAAATAGACGAGAGCCGGTGTGTGGAACTGAACGCCCGCGACTTCCTCTTGGAAAGAGGTCGAGATAAGAAGGTAGCCTTAGTGGGCCATTTCCCTTTCATCAACAAACTGCGAGAGGTAGCGGAGAGGCTCTGGGTGGTAGAGAGGTATCCGGCGAAAGAGGAGTTGCCAGCCGAGGCGGCGGAGGAGGTCATACCTCTAGCCGACATCGTGGCTATCACGGGGACCACCCTCATTAATCACACGCTGGATCATCTCTTATCTCTCTGCCAGCCGGATAGCCTGGTCATGCTCCTAGGTCCCACCACCCCTCTCGCGCCGCTCCTTTTCGACTATGGCGTCGATATCATCTCCGGCATAAAGGTCAAAGATAAAGAGGCTGTCTTGCGCTGCATCAGCCAAGGAGCCACCTTTCAGCAGGTAGAAGGGGTAAGACTCTTAACCATAACCAAAGAAACGCCTTAAGGAGAAAAAAGAATGAAGATCGCAGCCGCAACCGATGATGGGAAGGCCATAAGCCGACATTTCGGGCGCGCGGCTTATTACCTGGTCTTGACCGTCGAGAACGACCGAATAGTGGGGCGTGAGAGGCGAGAGAAGATAGGACATGAGCAATTCAACAAGAGTGAACGAACTGGGCGAAAGGCCCTGCACAGTCAGGGAAGAGAAGCCCAAAGCCGCCATGCCGAGATGATCGCTACGATAAGAGATTGCCAAGTGGTTCTTTCCCGAAGCATGGGCTGGGGAGCATACGAGAGGCTGAAAGCCCATAATATCACCCCCATCATCACGGAGTTCGCTGACATCGAAGAGGCTGTCCGTGCCTATCTGGATGGCACAATCGTCGATCATAAGGAGAGGTTGCACTGAACTTTGGGAAGGAGGTGAGAGTTGATGCGCCGCTTCAAGTGTTATGACTGCGGTCATGAATTCGAGATGGCCTACGGCACTGGCAGGCCTGGGGCCCTGATGAGTTGTCCCCGCTGCAACAGCAGAAACGTTCACCGCGCGCCAAGTGATCGAGGCTATAACCGTGCTGGTTGGGGTCGGGGCCCTAGCGCCTTAGGCCGCGGACAAGGTGGCCCTGGCCGGGGGCCACGTTGGGCCTGCTGGTAGAGATAAGCCTTGCCCACGTCATCTTCGATCCCCTATTCGGAGAAAGCAAAGCCTCCCTACAACAAGGCCAGGCAAGTACAATCAAAAGCGGTTTATGATATAATTACTAAGGGCCAAACTCTTAGATTGGGGCTCCCCTCACACGAATCGTGCTTGCGGGCCAAAAGCCCTGGCGTAAGAAGGTGGAGGAAAGGAGAAACAAGGTATGGCTGTGGAGAGATGGCGACCTAGATGGTTTAGAAGATGGGAGCCGTTCCGGGAGTTAGAGGAGGAGATGGAACGGCTCTTCGAGGAATGGCCCTCCCGTCCCTGGACCCGGCGCGCTTTAGTAGTACGGGAGTGGGCGCCCCGAGTCGATATGTTCGATCACGTCGACAAAGTGATCGTAAAAGCCGAACTACCTGGCGTGAAAAAGGAGGATATCGAGATCTCTGTCGCTGGCGGCGTTTTGACCATCAAGGGAGAACGAAGGGCCGAGGAGGAGGTAAAGGACGAAGATTACTACTGCTGCGAGCGGTTCCGGGGCACCTTCTATCGGGCTATCCAGTTGCCCACCGATGTGGAGACGGAGAGGATCGAGGCCGACTATACGGATGGCATCTTGGAGATCACTTTGCCCAAGGTGCCGGAGGTCAAACCCAAGAAGATCGAGGTCAAAGTCAAATAGAGTAAGGGGAGCCCCGCTGGCCCACCTAACTTTTATCAAAGTCCTTGATCCCCCAGCCTAAGTAGTGAGGTCTGGGGGATAAAGCCATTGAAAGGGGGGAGTTATGCCTCTAGGAGCCCATATATCTATCTCCGGGGGGGTGGATAAAGCGATCGATCGGGGCCAGGAGGTGGGATGTGATACCATCCAGATCTTCACTCGAACCCCCCGCCAATGGAAGATGAGGGAGTTCAGCCAGGAAGAGGTTGAGGGTTTTAAGCGCAAAAGGGAAGAGGCGGGGATAAGCCCCGTCTTCGGCCACGATGCTTATCTAATCAACCTGGGCTCTCCCGACGAAGAACTATGGAAGAGGTCAATAATGGTCTTCGAGGATGAATTGGCCCGCTGTGACGCCTTAGGCCTCCCCTTCCTAGTGGTGCATCCCGGTTCCCATGTCGGCCAGGGGGAGGAGGCAGGGCTGGCCCGTATCGCCGAGGCCCTATCGTTAGTCCTCTCTAAGAAGCCAGGGTATAAGGCCCAGATCGTGTTGGAAATAACCGCTGGCCAGGGCGATACGCTAGGTTATACCTTTCAGCAACTGGCCCGGCTTTTAGAGTTGACAGAAAGCGGCGAAAGGCTAGGGATATGCTTTGATACTTGCCATGCCTTCGTCGCCGGATACGAGATCCGCACACCTGAAGGGTATGATGCGACTTTCGAGGAGTTAAACGAACTGATCGGCCTGGGGAGGCTCAAGGTCTTTCACCTCAACGACGCCAAAGGGGATCTAGGAAGCCGCCTGGACCGACACGAGCATATAGGAAAGGGACGATTGGGGCTGGAACCCTTCCGAATGATCCTCAACGATGAGAGGTTCCGGGGCCTTCCCATGGTCCTTGAGACCCCCAAAGGGCCCCAGATGGAAGAGGATAAAGAGAACTTGAGAGTGCTTCGGAGCCTGACAGGGTGATCTTTCATCTACTTCTTATTGTGGGGATCTTCGCCTAAAAGGAGGGCTTAATTCATGTCTATCTACGAGTTTGAAGGCCGACTGCCCAAGATAGGGAGGGAGGTCTATATCCACCCTTCAGCCGATCTCATCGGGCTCGTCACCTTGGGCGATGGCTGTTTCGTGGGTCCTGGAGCCCGGATCCGGGGCGACTACGGGGAGATCATCATCGGCCGAGGGACGAGCATCGAGGACAATTGTATAATCCATGCTCGACCTGGGGATATAACCCGTATCGGCGATCACGTAACCATCGGCCATGGCTGCGTAATCCACAACGCCACTATCCACGACTGGGCGGTCATCGGCATGGGGTCTGTGGTGAGCGATTGGGCTGTGGTGGGGGAGTGGAGCGTGGTAGGCGAAGGGGGTGTGGTCACACAACGCCAAGAGATCCCCGCTGGTCAGATCGGGGTTGGCGTTCCGGCCAAGATCATCGGCTCCGTCAACGAGGAGTACAAAAGGGTCTGGACGGAGTTCAAAGAGACCTACATAGATCTAGCCAAAAGGTACCCACGGGGGTTGAAAAGGGTAGATTGAAGATGGAATGGAAGATAAAACCCATTGGCCTGATCCGCACCCCTTATACTGATGAGGAAGAAACGCCCATCCAGAGCGCTTTTTCCGAAGGAAGGGGAGAGGTCGAGATTTTCCCAGAGTACGAAGAGGGGCTGGAAGATATCGATGGCTTTTCCCACCTCATCCTGCTCTATTATTTCCACCGAGTAAAGGGGTATTCCCTTTCTGTAAAGCCTTTCCTAGACGATACGCCCAAAGGCCTTTTTGCCACCCGTCATCCGGCGCGCCCCAACCCCATCGGCCTATCGGTGGTCAGGCTCTTGGAGCGGAGAGGAAACACCTTACAGATCGCTGAGGTCGATGTCTTGGACGGGACCCCCCTTCTCGATATCAAGCCTTATGTCCTCCAGTTCGATGAGAGAAAAGGGGCCACCATCGGTTGGCTGAAAGATAGAGTTTAGGCTATACGCTGCCCTGGGAAGCCCGGAGCCCGGCTTAATTCCGTATGATATAATTAAGAGGGACAATGCATGAACTAGGTATCACAAAGGGCTTTCTATCCCTGGCTATAGAGCAGGCGACCGAGGCTCACGCCCAGCGGATTACGAAGATGGAGGTAGTCATCGGCCAAGACTCTGGGGCGAGCGAAGAGTCGATAAGGCTTTACTTCGACCTTCTCACCCCAGGTACCATGGCCGAGGGAGCCACCCTTTCCTTCGAGAGGGTGGCTACGCGGCTTCGCTGTACCCACTGCCAAGGGCTCCTCTCCCCGGCCGAGGCTAGCGGGGGGTGCCCCAATTGCGGAGAGCGCCATTTGGAACAGGCCTCAGGGCGTGAACTCTACCTGAAAAGCATCGATGTGGAGTAGTTATGGCCTCTAAGAGGATCAAGATAACCGGCGTGGTGCAGGGGGTCGGTTTTCGACCCTTTGTCTATCAGTTGGCTCAGGAACACCGCCTCAGGGGCTGGGTATGTAACACCTCAGCGGGCGTAGAGATAGAAGCGGAGGGGAGGGAAGAGGCTTTGGAGCGGTTTCTCCTCGAACTAAAAGTCAAGGCCCCACCTCTAGCCCGCATCGAATCTCTCTCCGCCGCTGAGGTCGAGCCCAGCGGCTACGATCGGTTCGAGATCCGTTCCAGCCGGGCGCAAAAGGGGAGGTACCTGCTCATCTCCCCAGACATCGCCACCTGCGAGGATTGTAAGAGGGAACTCCTCGATCCCAGCGATCGCCGCTACCGATACCCCTTCACCAACTGCACCAACTGTGGCCCTCGTTTCACCATCATCGAGGATATCCCCTACGACCGACCGAAGACCACCATGCGGGCTTTCACTATGTGCCCCAAATGCAGGGGGGAATATGAGAACCCGGGCAACCGCCGCTTCCATGCTCAGCCCAACGCCTGCCCGGTCTGCGGTCCCAGCCTCACCTTGACCGATGCCCAAGGCCGAAGGCTCCCTGGCGACCCCTTACCCTCCGCTGCCCACCTCCTCAAGGAAGGAAAGGTTGTAGCGGTTAAAGGCTTGGGTGGGTTTCACCTCGCCTGTGACGCCACTAACGAGGAGGCGGTAACGCGGATGCGAGAGAGGAAAAATCGGCCGGCCAAGCCACTTGCCGTAATGATGGCTACCCTGGAGGAGATAAAGGAGCATTGCCAGATCTCTTCGGAGGAGGCCCGCCTTCTCACCTCACCCCAATGCCCCATAGTTCTTCTACCCTGGAAGAGCGAATCGACCATCTCTCGGGCTGTAGCCCCCGGTAACTGGTACCTGGGAGCCATGTTGCCCTATACCCCCCTTCATCACCTTCTCCTGAGGGAGACGGGGAGGCCCCTGGTGATGACCAGCGGCAATCGAGGCGATGAGCCCTTGGCTAAGGACAACAAAGAGGTGACGCGGCTTCAGGGCCTAGCCGATTTCTTCCTTCTCCACAACCGGGATATCTACGTCCGTTGCGACGATAGCGTCTGGATGGTAGAGGGGAGCCCTCAGCCTCTGCGCCGGGCTCGGGGGTACGCCCCCTACCCTATACACCTCCCCTTCCCGGCCCAGGAGGTCCTGGCCTGCGGAGGGGAAGAGAAGAACACCTTCTGTTTCACCAAAGAGAGGTACGCTTTCTTGAGCCAACATATTGGCGACCTCCAGAACTTAGAGACCCTTAACTATTTTCAGGAGTCGATCGAGCATTATAAAGCGCTCCTCCGCCTCCAGCCGGGGATCACCGCCTACGACCTCCACCCGGAATACCTCTCCACCAAGTACGCCTTAGATGTTGCTGCCCGATCTAACCCCAGGCCCCATCTTGTGGGCGTACAGCACCACCACGCCCACATCGTCGCCTGCATGATAGATAACGGAATAGAAGATAAGGTTATCGGCGTGGCTTTTGACGGTACAGGGTATGGCCTGGACGGCCACATCTGGGGAGGCGAGTTCCTAGTCGCCGATCTCGGCGACTTCCAGCGAGTAGGTCACTTCGAGTACCTACCTATGCCCGGTGGAGAGGCGGCCATTCGCCGGCCCTATCGCTTGGCCATCGGCTACCTCTACACCTTGTTGGACGAGATCCCACCCCTTCCCTTTTTGACGGAGATAGATGATCTGGAAGTTGAAGCCATCATGAGGCAGATAGATAAGAGGCTGAACGCCCCCCTGACCTCCAGTTGTGGCCGCCTCTTCGATGCCGTCTCCGCTCTTCTCGGTATACGGGGAGAGATCTCCTATGAGGCCCAGGCGGCGATAGAACTGGAGATGTTGGCTAGCGAGGCGGAGGCCCAGGGGAGTTACCCCTTCTCTATCGTGGAGCAAGAGGGGGTGAATGTCATACAACTGAAGGAACTCCTTAAGGCCATAGTGGTCGATCTCGAAGAAGGCGTCTCTATCCCCACGATCGGGTTCAAGTTTCATCAAAGTGTCGTGGCCATCATCGTGGAGATGTGCCGCAGGATCTCACAGGTCACAGGGCTCAGAGGGGTAGCCCTCAGCGGCGGGGTTTTCCAGAACCGGCTCCTTCTCAGAAAGACAAGAGAGGCCCTCTGGAAAGCGGGCTTCATCTCCTATACCCATCATCAGGTGCCCACAAACGACGGGGGTATATCATTGGGACAGGCGATCGTAGCCCAGGCTAAGACGATAAGATCGATCTAGTGCGCTTGGCTACACCAACATTGATTAGGTCCATTAGAGGCTAGGGGTGAAAATGGAGATCGGGGATGAAACGGGCTTTCAGCCACAGTTACTGCCCAAGGCCAGGAAGAGACGCAGATGAAATACCTTGATGACTTTCGGGACCCTAAGTTAGCCCAAGGGCTGCTCAGGTATATCTGGCACCTCTCTACCAAGCCGATAAGGGTGATGGAGTTCTGCGGCGGCCATACGGTGGCTATATTGAAGCACGGCATCCGCCAACTCCTCCCCCCCACGGTGACCATGCTCTCCGGCCCTGGCTGTCCGGTCTGCGTTACTGCCCATAGCGATATCGATAAGGCCCTAGCCCTGGCCAAGGTCCCCGAGGCCATCATCGCCACCTTCGGCGATATGGTCAGAGTGCCTGGCAGCCGGGGCAGCCTCCAAGAGGCTCAAGCCGATGGCGCTGACGTCCGCATCGTTTATTCCACCATCGACGCCCTCCGGATCGCTAAGAGGAACCTGGAGAAGAGCGTTATATTCCTGGCCATCGGCTTCGAGACCACTGCCCCCACGGTGGCCCTCTCCATCTTAGAGGCAGAAGCCCAGAAGATAGAGAACTATTACATCTTTTCCATGCATAAACTCACCCCTCCAGTGATGAAAGCCCTTCTGGATTCCGGGGAGGTGAAATTGGATGGCATCATCGGGCCCGGACATGTGACCACCATCATCGGCTCCAACGCTTGGGAGTTTCTGCCCCGCCAATATGGCCTCGCCTGTGTGGTCGCTGGCTTTGAGCCCCTCGATATCCTGCGCAGCGTGGCCATGCTGGTGGAGCAGGTGGAAAGGGGCGAGGCGGAGGTGGGGAACGCCTATCCCCGCAGCGTGCGCCCGGAGGGGAACCGAGTGGCCCTAGCCCAGATGGCGAAGGTCTTCGAAGTGGGGGAAGCCGAGTGGAGAGGGATGGGCACTATCCCCCAAAGCGGGCTGAGGCTAAGAGAGGAATATAGGAGGTTCGACGCCACATCCCGGTACGATGTCGACTCCGGCCCCTCGCGGGAGCCCAAGGGGTGTATCTGCGGGGAGATCCTGCGAGGGGTCAAGATACCGCCCCAGTGTCAACTCTTCCGCCGCACCTGTACACCCCTCCATCCTGTAGGCCCTTGCATGGTCTCCTCCGAGGGGAGTTGTGCGGCTTACTACCATTACGGAGGGGAAGATGGAAGATAAGATCCTTTTGGCTCATGGCAGTGGGGGGAAATTGAGCCACGACCTCATAGAGAAACTCTTCCTCCCCCACTTCGACAACCCCATCTTGGCCCGCCTCGACGACTCGGCTCTCATCGAACTGGAGAGCGGCGCTCGATTAGCCTTCACCACTGACAGTTATGTGGTGAGCCCCCTCTTCTTCCCCGGCGGCGATATAGGAAAGTTAGCCATCTGCGGCACCATTAACGACCTCTCCATGAGCGGAGCAAAGCCCCTCTATATGAGCGCCTCTTTCATCATCGAGGAGGGGTTCCCCGTGGCCGATCTAGAGCGTATAGTCCTCTCCATGCACAAAGTAGCGGAGGAGTGCGGAGTTAAGATAGTAGCCGGGGATACTAAGGTGGTAGGGGAAGGGGCAGCCGATGGGATCTTCGTCAACACCACTGGGATGGGCTTGATCCCCGAGGGGGTGTATATCTCTGGGGCCAACGCCCAGCCAGGGGACATGATAATGGTAAGCGGTACCCTGGGCGACCATGGGATCGCCATCATGAGCCAGAGGGAAGGGTTAGAGTTCGCCTCCTCTTTAGAGAGCGATTGCGCCCCCCTCCATGAGTTGGCAGCCTGGATGGTTGAGGCCTCGCCGGAGATCCATTGCCTCCGCGACCCCACAAGAGGGGGGTTGGCCACAACCCTCAATGAATTGGCTCTCCAATCTCAGGCTGGTTTCCTCATCGAGGAGGAGAAGATCCCAGTAAGGGATGAGGTGCGGGGGGTCTGTGAACTTCTGGGCCTCGACCCCCTCTACCTGGCTAATGAGGGGAAGTTAGTGGCTGTGGTCCCTCCTCACGTCGCGGGTAAGGTTCTTCAAGCGATGAGAGGCCACCCTTATGGGAAGGCTTCTCTGGTCATCGGCCAAGTGCTAGCGGATCATCCTGGCCGTGTCATAATGAAGACCAGGCTAGGGGCCCACCGCCTCGTGGAGATGGCCGTAGGGGAACTCTTGCCCCGCATATGTTAAGAGAGGAAAGCCCTCTCTAACTCGCAGGAACACTAACTTCTTCCTATCTTAACCCCCCTCTATAGCCCTCCACACCATCTCCGTGACATCCAAAACCCGTATACGTTTCTTCTGTGCTCTAACCGCTGTTGACATGGTTCGCTCGCATTGGGGGCAAGCGGTGACGATGATCTCGGCTCCAGTATCCAAAGCCATCTGGATCTTACGCGCAGCCATAGCCGAGACCAGATCGCGGTCCGCCATCTCTACATCGCCGCCACCTCCGCAGCAAAGGGCGTTCTCTCGGTTTTGGGCCATCTCGATGAGGGTCACCCCTGGTATAGCCTCGATAACCCGCCGAGGAGGCTCATAGATCCCGCTGCTCCGCCCCAAGTCGCACGGGTCGTGATAAGTGACGAGATGCGGAAATTGGCCTAACCTCACCCTTCCCTCAGAGATCAAATCGGCCAATAACTCGGTCGAGTGCTGAACTTCGAAGCCCAAAGGCTCCCCGATGATTCGCGGGTAATCGACCTTCCAAGTATGAAAGCAGGAGGGGCAAGCGGTCACCAACTTTTTAGCCCCCATCTTCCGGACCACTTCTACGTTGTGAGAGACGAGTTCCTTGACCGATTTGCCCATCCCGGCGATGATGAGGGGGAAACCGCAACACCACTCCTTCCCTCCTAGCGTGGCGAACTCCACCTCCGCCCGCTCCATGATCTGCACCATCGATTGAGGAACGCGATAGACTTGAGGGTAGAAGGAGGGGACACAACCCACGAAGAAGATCACCTCTGCCTTCTCTTTACCCTTCACCCCTTCAGGTAGCCGTTCCAGGTTCCCACTCCAGATGAGGCGGTCCTCATTGTTATCCCCAGAGATGTTGTAGTTAGTGGTAACTGTGTCACGCAAAGCATCGAAAAGCGCGGGGTAATGGCCCAATTCGACCAGATGTTCACGCATGGCAACCCATAAAGGGCGAGTCTCTATCTTGACGGGGCATACCACATTGCAGCGCCCACAAAGCGTGCAACCATAGACACCTCTGGAGTATTCTTCCAAGGCTTCATCCGCGGGGAACCTAGACCCAAAGAGCCTGGCTCGAAGGCCGTATTGAGCCGCTATGAAAGACTTCATACGACGTATCTTCTCCGCTGGCTGCAAAGGCTCGCGGCCATCTTCCGAATAGGTGGGACACCATTTAACACACTCCCCACACCGAGTGCAGCCATCGAGCTCCATCAACTGCTTGAATGAATAGTGAGTGAGATCAAACTTTCTCATAAGTTACCCCTTTGCGCACCCGGGAGCGTTCTTCTCCCTCCAGTGTATTGACGGTAGCAGTGATAGCGCCGGCTATGGCATGGAAGAACTTGCTGAAGGGGATATAGGCTATCACCGCTGAGGAAAACAAAGCGTGAAACAGGAAGAGCCAGTTATGAAGAGCGCCCCACGGCAAAGCTGCCGTCCTCGTCACCTGGGCCACTGGATAGCCCAAGAAGGCATAGATTGCGGTAGGGGGCAGTTCCTCAAACTCGAGGCTCAAGCGGCATATCTCCGCTACGTAACCTGACACTATGATGAGAGCCAAGAAGAGGATGATCTCCGTGTCCACGATCCTGGTAGAGATCTCCAGTTCCCTAACCACATAACGGCGGATCATGACGATGATCAAGCCCACCATGACCACTAGGCCCCCTAACTCGTTCAGGAAGGCGGTGAGGGCATGATCCTTATTGGCGAATATCGACGTGAAGAGGTTATCCATCTTGAAAAGCGGTATCAAGATATCAACGCTTATGAAGGAGAAAGCGCTCAAAATAGTTAAAAGCACGATGCCAGCGAAGACGCAGAAATGGGCGGCCCATCGCAATTTATGCTGCCTAAATAGGGTAGGGTGAACCGCTCCATCCCAGATAAGCGCCCGCAAGAGAGCCCCCACCCTAGCGCTGAAGAGAGTGGCCAAAGTGGCTCTCATCAGGAACGCTAACTTCTGGCCAGCGCCCATATCGCTCCGCCCGTTAACCGTCCCCCGTAGCCAGATGGACAAAGTGAGCCCCATCCCAACGAGAAAGACGATCATAGCCACTATATGGAAGATCCAGAATACGAGCATTATGTCCAATGGTCACCTCCTCACCTCTTTGAGAACTGGCAGTCTCAAGCCAGACACAATTTCCAGCACCTTTGACCTTGAGCCAGGCCAGCAAGCCTACGTAAACACATTTCGTCTATCTTCGACAACCTTGTTCTGGCTTCCTTGGGCTCCAAACCACTCACAGACACCACAGGCTGAAAACCTGCGGGCACCGAAAGAAGCCCGACAGCAGTTTGACAAATCCAAAGGTCTATGATAAAAGGAGCCCGCCAGGGCTTCTACCGCTTTTCGTGCTACTACAATACCTGGTTTATATCTCATGAACCTCGAAAGGAGAAACAGCAATGAACTACAAAGAGTACGACTTCCCCGATGAACTCTATTATGACAAGAACCATGGATGGATACGCGTGGAGGGGAACATAGCCACCCAGGGCGTTAACGACTTCGCTGCCAAGACCTCGGGGGAGATAGTCTACGCCGAGGTGCCTCGCATGGGGCGTACGGTTGAACAAGGCAAGCCGTTCATGTCCATGGAATCGGGCAAATGGGTGGGGCGGATCCACGCCCTAGTCAGCGGTACCATCGTCGAGGCCAACGAAGAGTTGGAATGGGACGCCACTATCATAAACAAATCCCCTTACGGCGATGGTTGGTTAGCCAAGATCGAATGCTCCGACCTGGGCGAACTGGGCAACCTACTACGCGCCTCCGACCCTGAATTCCTCAACTTCATCAAAGAAGAGGAAAAGAAGTGGGGGGAGGCAGCGCGGTAAGCCTAGATCACGCCTCATGCCATCGCTTTCTCCCCATCGAATTGGTAAGGTGCCGATTACTATCCCTTAAGGAGCCCCTGGCGAACCGCTAGGGGCTTTTGTATCGACCGGTTCTAGCCGCACGGCGCAGACCTTATACTCCGGTATCTTGGCCACCGGGTCCAAGGCGGGGTTGGTGAGGACATTGGCCGCAGCCTCGGCGAAATGGAAGGGGGCGAAGACCACGCCTTGGGGCACCCGTTTAGTCACCCAAATATTGGTCTCGATCTCGCCCCTTCGGGTTATGAGCCGTCCCCTTTCCCCATCCTTCAGCCCTAAACCCTCCGCATCCTCCGGGTTCACCTCCACGTAGGCCTCAGGCACTTCCCGATCCAACTTCACCGAACGGCGGGTCATGGTTCCCCCATGCCAATGGAACATATTCCTCCCCGTGGTCAAGAGCAACGGGTACCTCTCATCGGGCAACTCGGCCGCCTCTTGATGCTCCACGGCGTGGAAGAGCCCCTTGCCCCGAGCGAACTCTCCCTTGTGCAAATAGAGTGTCCCTGGATCGTCCGCGCTGCGGCAGGGCCATTGTAAGAACCCCCCCTTCTCCAGCCGCTCATGACTTATCCCCCCATAGATGGGAGTGAGGGAAGCCAACTCCTCCATTATCTGGCGGGGGCTTTGGAATTCGAAACCTAAAGCCCCCATCCTCTGAGCCAACTGACAGATGATCTGCCAGTCGGGCTTGCACTCCCCTAGAGGCTCTATAGCCTGGCGCACCAATTGCACTCGGCGATCCGTCCCCGTGAAAGTGCCTTCCTTCTCGGCGAAGGAGACTGAAGGCAAGACCACATCCGCGAACTCTGCTGTCTCTGAGAGAAAGATCTCCTGGACCACTAAGAACTCTAGATTCTTGAGCGCCTCCACCACATGGTTTGAGTCTGGGTCGGAGAGGACGGGGTTCTCTCCCAGGATATAGATAGCCTTGATTTTGCCCTCCGCAGCGGCGTTCATCATCTCTACCACGGTGAGGCCCACCTCCGAGGGGAGCGCCTTCACCCCCCAGGCCTTCTCGAACTTAGCCCTGATCGCGGCGTCGGTGACACTCTGGTACCCAGGGTAGAAGTTGACTAAAGCCCCGCTATCACAGGCTCCCTGCACGTTGTTTTGCCCTCGCAAGGGGTTGACCCCTGTCCCGGGGCGGCCCATGTTTCCGGTAAGCATGGCCAGGTTGGCGCAGGACCAGACGTGCTGCACACCTGAGGTATGCTGGGTTATGCCCATAGAGTAGACGATGGCCGCCCTTTCCGCCTGACCATACATACGCGCCGCCCGTACCAGATCATCCACGGGTATGCCGGTGATCGCCTCCACCCTCTCTGGGGTGTAGGCTTCGACCACCCTCCTCAGTTCCTCGAACTCCTCGGTGCGTTGGACGATGAACCTTTTGTCTTCTAGCCCTTCTTTGAGGATAATGTGCATCATCCCGTTGAGCCAGGCTACATCGGTGCCCGGCCGCTGCCTGAGCCAGAGGTCGGCATGGAGAGCCAACTGGATCTGGCGGGGGTCGACGACGATCAATTTTGCCCCCCTCTCATGGGCGCGCATAATGCGGGTGCCGATGATGGGGTGTTGCTCCGTGGTGTTGGAGCCAGTTACCAAGATTACGTCCGCCTCCTCTAGGTCGGGGATAGAGTTGGTCATCGCTCCACTCCCGAAGGCTGTGGCCAGACCGGCCACCGTGGAGGAGTGTCAAAGGCGAGCACAGTGATCTATGTTATTAGTCCCCAATACCGCACGTGTAAACTTCTGAAGAAGGTAGTTCTCCTCGTTGGTCGCCTTGGCCGAGGAGAGGACGGCGATGGCATCTGGGCCATATTTCTCCTTTATGGCGGTGAGCCTCTCGGCTACCAGGTCCAAAGCCTCATCCCAACCGGCCTCGAGGAAACGGCCATCTCTCCTGAGTAGCGGCTTAGTGAGCCTATCCGGGTGATGGATAAAAGCGTGGGCGTTCCAACCCTTGATGCATAGTTTACCCTCGCTAACAGGGTGGCCCTTGGCGGGGAGGGTTCCGACCACTTTTCCATCCAGAATCTCCAGATACAGGCCACAGCCGACTCCGCAGTAGATACATGTAGTCAAGACGTTCCTGTATTCCATACTCACATCTCCATAGGTAGGACCAGGGGAGGCTCGGCCTCCAGGCTTTCCCCTGTTTGGTAGCCAAAGAGTTCCTGAACCTCCTGCCGGATGAGGGTGTAGAGGGTGGTGAGGGGGATATGGGCTGGGCAGGAGAGTTCGCACTCACCACAGCCTACACATTTGCCCACCGTATGCATAGCCCTCACCAAGTGGAAGGAGGGGAAAGGTGGCGGGATACGGCCCGTCTCCACCCAGAGAGCATCCTCTAAAGTGCATTCGGGGCAGAAACATTGCGGACAAACCGTTCGACAGGCATAACATTTTATACACTTAGAAAATTGTCTCTTCCAGAACGCCAACCTCTCCTGGCTACTCTTGGCCAAAAATTCCTCCACCATCTTATTGGCCACGGGCTCGATCTTCTCCCCGATGACTATATCGGTGAGGATGGTGGGATAGGGCTTGGGGCAAGGGCAAACTTGGGCTTCTTCTGCCGTGCAAGCAAGCCCTATGACCTTAATCCGCCCCAGATCTATCTGGTTTCGTTTGGCCATCTCGATGAGGCCCCGTTCCTCGCACCCTCGGGCTACGATCCCCAGGCGGCTTTCAGGATGGGCCCTCTGAATCAACTGCAGGGTTCGGGGCAGGGGGTATTTGGGCCAGAGGGCTAACTCATCCAACTCCTCCTCCCGTAAAAAGAGGTGAGGAGCCACGCCTCCCCAGGCGCGGCGCAGGGCCAAAACCCCATCCAACTCCCTCAAAGCCTCAGCCACAGCCCTCTTAAGAGGTTCCATTCGCTTCATGGCAAGATCTCCCTAATAGGAGGCAACCCTCGGATCGTCTCCGTGAACTCCCTGACCGCCTCCGCAAACCGCTCCCCTTCCGAGGCGGAGATCCACTCCAACCGCAGCCTCTGAGGCTCGATGCCCGCGTACTCCATGATCTTCTTCAAGATGGGGATCCGCTTAGCGGTACGATGGTTCCCGCTGATGAAGTGGCAATCTCCGAAGTGGCAACCCCCCACCAAAACCCCATCCGCTCCCTCTCGAAAGGTGCGCAAGATCAACTCCGGCGAGACCCTTCCCGAGCAGAGAACCCTTATGATATTGATATTGGGCGGGTATTTGATACGTGAAGTCCCAGCCAGGTCAGCGCCGGGGTAACTACAATAGGTGCATAGATAGCCGATGATCCTAGGTTCATACATTAGGCTACCTCCAGTTCGAGCAGCGCTCCTTGCATCTCAGCCACTAGTTGCTCATCGGTGAAATGGAGTAGGCTTATGGCCTTGGAGAGGCAATGGCCCACGCAGGTGCCGCAGCCCTTACAGAGGGTCTCGCTCACCTGGGCCTTCCCCTCCACTAATTCGATGGCCTTATATGGACAGGCGAGTGTGCACTCCCCACAGCCGGAGCAACGCTCTACCTCCACCTGGGCGATAGAGGGCTCCAGCGTCCACTTTTCCCTATCCATCATTGACAAGGCCATGGCCCCTGCCGCTCCTGCCTGGGCCACCGTATCGGGTATATCCTTCGGCCCCTGGCAGGCCCCGGCGATGAAGATCCCATCGGAGGCGGTCTCCACCGGGGCCAACTTGGGGTGTCTCTCCAAGAAAAAGCCATCCTTGCTTCGGCTGAAGCCAAATAGTCGCGCCGTCTCGGCTGCATCGCCCCGGGGTTCCAAGCCGTTGCTAAGGATCACCATATCCACCGGTACACTGATCTTCCTGCCCAAGTCAGTGTCCTCAGCGGCGATCAGGAGGCGGCCATCTCGCTCCGTCACCTCGGCCCCTTTGCCCCGGATGAAGATCACCCCTTCCCGCTGCACCCGCTCGTAGAACTCCTCATAACCCTTGCCGAAGGAGCGCATATCGATGTAAAACTCATACACTTTAGCCTTAATGGTATCCCTCACTAGATGGGCGAACTTTAACGAGTACATGCAGCAGACCCGAGAGCAGTAGGGGTTGTAGTTCTCATCCCGGCTCCCGATGCAGTGGAGGATGGCCACGCTCTCTGGCACCCTCCCATCCTTCAATACTACCTTCCCCCCCGTTGGCCCTTGGGAGTTAACCATCCGCTCGAACTGGAGGCCGGTCAAGACGTTATCTAGCCTGCCGTAGCCGTATTGGGGAGCCCTGGTGCAATCGAAGAGGTCGAAGCCGGTGGCCACGATGATGGTTCCCACCTCTAGGTGGAGGATCCGATCCCCCTGTTCAAAGTCGACCGCCCCTCGGGGGCAAAGTTTCTCGCAAGCCCGACACCTACCCTTCTGGAAGTAGATACAATTGACCGTATCTATGACCGGGATCCTGGGTATCGCCTGGGGAAAGGGCATATAGATCGCCTTGCGAGAGCCAATTCCACAATCGAACTCACTAGGGATATTCCTAGCCGGGCACTTCTCCTGGCAAAGGCCGCAGCCGGTACAGAGTTCCTCCTTCACATAGCGGGCTTTTTTGCGCACCTTGACCTTGAAGTCGCCTACATAACCCGAGACCTCCTCCACTTCGCTGAAACTCAGGATTTCGATATTTTCGTGCTGTCCCACGGACACCATCTTCGGTGTCAATATTCAAGCCGCGCAATCCAAGGTAGGGAAGGTCTTAAATAACTGGGCCATATAGCCGCCTATGGAGGGTTCCCTCTCCACGAGGTAGACCTTCTTGCCCGAATCGGCTATCCGGAGGGCGGCCTCGATTCCCGCAATCCCCCCACCTACCACCAAAGCGATAGGCTTGACGGGAACCTCTCGGACAAAGAGGGGCTCATGGTTAGCCACCCGGTAGATGGCGGCGATCACCGCATGTTTGGCTCGTTCCGTGGCCTTCTCGCTCTCCTCGGTAACCCAAGAGACCTGCTCCCGGATATTAGCCATCTGGAAGAAGAAGGGGTTTAACCCCGCCTCCTCGCAGGCTCGGCGAAAGGTACGCTCATGCATCAGGGGGGAGCAGGAAGCCACCACCACCCTGGTCAACCCCAGTTCTTTGACATCCTCCTTGATCAGATCCTGGCCAGGGTCGGAACACATATACTCGTAATCCCGGGCGATAACCACCCCCGGCAACTGGGCGGCAAATCTAGCAACCTCCTTCACATCCACATGAGGGGCGATATTCGTCCCACAGTGGCAGATATAAACTCCGATCCTCTTCAAAGAATCCATGTTAGGTACCCTCCCTGTGACGGTCATTCTACCCTAATCGATGCTGGGTTGATTCATCGCCTCCCAGACCAATTCCACTACATCCATAACTTGTATCCTTACCCTGCTCTGGCGGGCGGCGTTGGCCAGCGTACGCTCGCACTGCTGACAAGCGGACACGATAGCCGTAGCCTCCGTCTCCTGAGCCTGTGCCACTCGAAGCCGACCCACGCCCAGGGTTACCTCCTGGTCAGAGATCTCCACATCGCCACCCCCGCCACAGCAGATGGCACTCTCCCGAAAGTTGGCCATCTCTCGAAACTCAAGCCCCGGAATCTGCTCCAAGATGAAACGGGGTGGATCGTAGATCCCGCTTTTGCGACCCAGATCGCAAGGGTCGTGGTAGGTGACAACCCTCTCCACAGGGCCCAATTCGATCTGCCTATCTTCGATCAGCCGGGCCAGATATTCGGTGCTATGGAGGATCTCCAAGCCCGCGGGCAACTCAACAACTTGAGGGTAGATATGCTTCCAGGCATAGTAACAAGAGGGGCAGGTAGTCACTAGTCTGGCCGGGCCCAATTCCTTCACCTTCTCCACATTGTGCCTGGCCAATTTAGGTATCCCCTCTTTCATCCCCGCGGCGTAGAGGGGGTAGCCGCAACACCATTCCTCCCTTCCCAGGGTGGTGAAATCCACACCGGCTCCCTCCAGCACCTGCACCAAAGATTGGGGGATGGGGTAGGTTCGGGGGTAGAAGGAAGAGACACAGCCCACAAAGTAGAGCACCTCCGCCCCCTTCTTACCCTCGATCCCCTCCGGCACCCTCTCGAGATTCTCGCTCCAGATCAAGCGGGCCGCGTTATCGTCGCCTGAGATATTGTAGTTGGTTGTCACGGTCTCGCCCACCTTTAGGATCATCTCCGGCACACTTGCCCCCTGCTTAAGGGCATAACTCTTAAGGGCCAACATCGTATCGGTCAAAAGGATACCCCGAGGACAGCGGATTGTGCAACAAGCGCAGGTGGTGCAAAGCCAGAAGGTTCGGCTCTTCAATACCTCCTCTTCCAGGCCCAAGAGCATCAGTCTCCAGAGCTGACGTGGGGTGTAATCCATAGCGTAGGCGGTGGGACAGGAAGCACTGCAACTACCACATTGGATACAACTCTTGATCTTCTCCACGATGGGAGTATTGAGGACCCGTTCCACCAGACTCAGAGATGGTTCAAATAGATCGGCCTCCCTGACTTTCTGGGCCATGATGACACCTCCTTAAGAAAGAGGCCTCGGGACTCCCCTACCCTGGGACCCCGGCCTTTATGGTCAATTTGTGCACATCTTCACAAATATAAGATACCAAAAAAAAGTCATCAAGTCAAGTATTCCTAGCCCAAGAGGAGAGGTTTTTGACCATTTTTGACCAGTTTTTGACCTCAATTTGACCGGATTTTGACCTCCCTTTGGTAATGTTTAGAGAAAAGAGTTGCTCCAGACTTTTCCCTTCCGTCTGTGCGGCTACAACCCTTGACAATATAGCGGCTATATGATATTCTTTCATGGTTTGTGATAATTTTCACGTATCGCTAAGCCAAGTAGAGAGAATCTGGGGCCTCCATGCCATCGCCTCGAAAACTCCTGTGTCAGGCGAAGATGACTAAGGAACAGACTCCCAGACTAATCCTAGGGGTGGGAAACCTCCTCCTACGAGACGAGGGGGTGGGGGTGCATGTCATCTCCGCTCTACGCGACCGGGAACTGCCTGACGATGTTGAGTTATGGGATGGCGGCACGGCTGCATTCGACCTCTTCGACACTTTGGCCGGCCGTCGTCAGGTGATCATCATCGACGCCGTGCGCGCCGGCAGCGAGCCGGGCACCATAATTCGTTTCACCCCTGAAGATATCTTGGCCAGTAGAGAGCAACTCACCTCCCTACACCAAGTGGGTCTATTGGAGACCCTGAACGTAGCTGAAAACCTTTTGGATTCCGCACCTCAAGAAGTGATCATCCTGGGCATTGAACCCAAGGAGATAGATTGGGGGCTCGAACTCTCGGCTGAGGTAGAGGCAGCGGTGCCCAAGGTGATAGAGTTGGTGATAGAAGAATTGGATGCCTTCGAGAGGAAAGAGAACCCCAACCTCGAAGAGAGATGATTTCTTGACAAGAGTATCACTTTGTGATATGCGTGTTCGAATTGAGGGACAGAACGAAATATGACCGGGCTAAGGGTTGTTCTCATTAGGCGACGATCCTGGGGAAGAGCCCATAAATCCAGAAGGAGGTAGTCGAATCGCGAAGATAGTTATCGACCCCCTCACTCGTATCGAGGGCCACCTCAAGATCGAGGCGGTGGTCGAGGAGGGGGAAGTCAAGGAAGCGCGCAGTTCGGGGATGCTTTTCCGGGGGATTGAGATGATCCTGCGCGGCCGCGACCCCAGGGACGCCCCGCGGATCACACAACGGATCTGCGGTGTCTGTCCCACCACCCATGCTATAGCCTCATCCTTAGCCTTGGATGACGCTTTCGGGGTGGCTAGCAAGATCCCGGACAACGGCCGGATAATACGGAACCTGCTTCAAGGCGCAAATTACATCCAATCCCATATCCTTCACTTCTACCTCCTGGCGGCTCTGGATTACGTAGATATAACCAAGGTGGCCACTTACAAGGGCCAAGATACCGCCCTTAACTCGGTGAAGGCTTTTCTGGAACACGGGGCGTTAGGTCCCTTTGCACCTCGATATGAAGGCGATTACCGGCTGCCGGCCAAGGTGGATCAGACGGCTGTGGCCCACTACCTTCAAGCCTTAGATATGCGCCGTTTGGCTCACGAGATGCTGGCTATCTTCGGTGGCAAGATGCCCCACGATATGGCCATCGTCCCCGGCGGGGTCACCGAGAACGTCACCGTGGATAAGATCACCGGTTTCTTCTGGAGGTTGCAGACTTTGCGAGATTTCATCGACAACGTCTACATCCCCGATCTGTTGGCCGTGGCCCAGGTCTACGACGACTACTTCGAGATCGGGACTGGATGCAAGCGCTATCTCTCCTACGGTGTGTTCGACCTGAATAGCCATCCGGAACTAACCCTTCGCCAAAGGCTTCTCCTCCAGGGCACCACTACTGCCAACGATCTAACCCACCACCACCTCGAGCTGTCCAAGATCCGAGAGGATGTGGCCAGCAGCCGATTCCGTTCCCCTTCTGGCCTGCACCCCTCCCAAGGGGCGACGGAGCCCGATCCTTACAAGGAAGGGGCCTATTCCTGGCTGAAGTCACCCCGCTACGATGGCCAAGTCTATGAGGTAGGTCCCTTAGCCCGCATGGTTGTCTCCTACACAGCGGATGCGCCTAAAGTTAAGAAGATAGTGGATGATACCTTGGCCTATTTAGGAGCCCCGGTTACCGTCCTCTTCTCCACTTTGGGCCGCCACGCCGCCAGAGCACTGGAGACCAAGTTGGTGGCCAAGGCCATGGCAGAGTGGGTATTGGAACTTAAGCCTGGTGAGCCGGTCTATGTCGACTACGAGCTTCCCTCAGAGGCTGAGGGGATGGGACTGTGGGGAGCACCACGAGGAGCGCTGGGGCATTGGATTCGAATCGAAGAGGGCATCATCGCCAACTATCAATGTGTAGTGCCCACCACCTGGAACTGTTCACCTCGAGATGACCAGGGCCAGCCAGGGCCGGTGGAACAGGCGTTGGAGGGGACCAAGGTGCGCGACGTGGAGAACCCTTTCGAGTTAGTGCGGATCGTCCGCTCCTTCGACCCCTGCCTCGCCTGCGCGGTGCACTTGGTTACGCCCAAGGGGCGCGAACTCGGTCGGTTTCAGGTCAGTTAGCCCAGGAATATAAAGGCGGTCAAAACTAGAGTAAAGGAGGGAAGTTTCTATGATCCAACCCACCGGTGGAGACTTCCTCGACTGCCAAAGTGAAGCCGCCACTCATATCTCCTCGCATGGTCATCCCCATGAGAGACTCAGGCCTTGACAAGGGCTTGAATTTGGGATATCGTTTTTTCATTATCCCGGGATCTTAGATACTTATTTTGGAAGAAGCGAGGCAAGGGTGACCGAATCAAGGAGGGAATCCGTGGATAAACTGAAGAGCGAAAGGGCTTATCTTCTTCAGGAAAGGGAGATCTCCCGGCGAGATTTCCTCAAATTTTGCACTGTTATGGCCGCCACCTTGGCCCTGCCCGCAGAGTTCGTCCCGCGGATCGCCAAAGCGCTGGAGGGGGCCAAACGCCCGCCCCTCATATGGCTCGAATTCCAGGATTGCGCCGGGTGCTCTGAATCGTTCCTCCGAGCCCATAACCCCACCATTGCCGAGATAGTTCTAGATATCCTGTCGGTGAACTACCACGAGACGATCATGGCCCCCTCCGGCTTCCAGGCTGAGCAGTCGCTTAAAGATACCGTGGCTGCCGGTGGCTACCTGACGGTCGTCGAGGGCTCCATACCCACCGCGGATGATGGCGTCTACTGCTGTATAGCCGGGCGCACCGCCCTTGATATCCTGGAAGAGGTAGCCTCTAATACGGCGGCCATAATAACCGTGGGCGCTTGCGCCTTCTACGGCGGTTGGCCGAACGCCTCCCCCAACCCCACGGGAGCCGCAGGAGTCAAGGATATCATATCCGGTGTGCCGATCATCAACCTGCCTGGGTGCCCACCCAACGCTGACAATATCACCGCCACCGTGGTCCATTATCTCACCTTCCACTCCCTGCCAAAGACCGATGACCTGGGCCGGCCCCTCTTCGCCTACGGGATGCGTATTCACGACAACTGTGAGCGTCGTGCCCATTTCGACGCTGGCGAGTTCGTGCGCCAGTGGGGGGACGAGGGACATCGAAAGGGCTGGTGTCTTTACCAGATGGGTTGCAAAGGGCCCATCGCTTTCCACAACTGTCCTTCTATCCGATGGAATGAGGGCACCAGCTGGCCCGTTGGCGCCGGCCACCCCTGTTTCGCTTGTGCCGCGCCCCATTTCTGGGAGCGGCCCATCTATGAACCGGTGGATATCTGGGAGGGACGCACTCCTCCCACCACCTACCCGTCGGTAGAGGCTCCCACACCCGCCTGGCCGATAAATGTCGGACTGGCCGCTGCCGCGGGTGTCGCAGGCTTGGCTGTAGGTGCCGCCGCGGGAGCCATCGCCGGTCAAAGGGCGGCCAAGAAAGGCTTGAACGAGAAGGAAAAAGAAGAGGAATCGTAGGGAAGATGGTAATTCCCAAGCAGGCTAATTGGAGGAGGAAGCGAAGGTGGCTCAAAGGATAGTGATCGACCCCATCACCCGCATCGAGGGACATCTGCGCATAGAGGTACAAGTAGAGGATGGCCAAGTGACCGACGCCTGGAGCTCAAGCACCATGTTCCGGGGGATAGAGATAATCTTCAAAGGGAGGGATCCTCGCGGCGCTTGGACCATGGCCCAACGCATATGAGGCGTTTGCACAACGGTTCACGCCGTCAGCTCCGTGCGAGCTGTTGAGAACGCCCTGGGGATCGCCATCCCCGATAACGCTCGAATCCTTCGCAACCTAATCGAGGGCATCCAATATGTTCAGGACCACGTCATCCATTTCTACCACCTCCACGCCCTCGACTGGGTAGATATCACCTCGGCTCTCAAGGCCAAGCCGGACGCCACCGCTAAACTGGCCCAATCCATCTCCGATTGGCCCAGATCCAGTGCCGATTACTTCCAAGCCATCCGAGACAAACTGGAATCGTTTGTGGCCAGCGGACAGTTGGGCATCTTCGCCAACGCCTACTGGGGACACCCCGCCTACAAGTCACCCCCTGAGGCCAACCTGATGGCGGTGGCCCACTATCTAGAGGCCCTGGATTGGCAGCGAGAGGTGATAAAGGTGCACGCCATCCTGGGGTCCAAGAACCCTCACCCTCAGACCTACCTGGTGGGGGGTATGGCCATCCCCCTGGACCCGGACAGCGAAAAGGCCATAAACGCTGACCAACTGGCCTCCATTAGAAGCCTTTTCGTTAAAGCCAAGGAGTTCGTAGAGAAAGTCTACATCCCTGATCTCTTGGCCGTGGCTCCCTTCTACCTGGAGTGGGCTGGCTACGGCGAAGGGCTAGGAAACTTCATGGCTTGCGGAGACTTCCCCGATCGCACAGGCACCCAGTTTCTGCCCGCGGGGATCATCCTCAATAGAGACCTGACTACCGTACACCCGCTGGATCAGGAGAAGATAACCGAGTATGTCACCCATTCCTGGTTCGATTATAGCGATGGCGATGAAGTGGCCAAGCACCCCTGGGAGGGAGAGACGACACCCCATTACACCGAGCCCCAACCGCCATATCAACTTCTGAACACCGATGGCAAATATAGCTGGATGAAAGCTCCCCGCTACGATGATAAGCCCATGGAGGTTGGGCCCCTGGCTCGGATGTTGGTGGCTTACGCCTCCGGCCATCCCCAAGTCAAAGAGGTGGTGGACGCAGTGCTCGACAAACTGGGGGCTGGGCCGGAGGCTCTCTTCTCCACCCTAGGCCGCACCGCCGCCAGGGGGATCGAGACCCTGGTGATAGCCGAGCAACTCCTCTCCTGGCTGGACGAATTGGCCATCAATATGGTTGAGGGTAACCTCCAGATCCATAACGGCGAGAAATGGGACCCTGAGACCTGGCCAGCCGAGGCTCAGGGCGTGGGTTTCACCGAAGCACCAAGGGGCATGCTCGGCCATTGGATCCGGATCAAGGAGGGGAAGATCGAGAACTATCAATGCGTGGTCCCTTCCACCTGGAACGCCTCCCCTCGAGATGCTCAGGGGCGGAAGGGGCCCTATGAGGCGGCGTTGATAGGTACTCCGCTCGCGGATCCCTGGCAACCCATAGAGGTATTGCGAACTATCCACTCCTTCGATCCCTGCATGGCCTGCGCAGTACACGTGGTGGACGGAAACCGACGGGAGATCGTGCAGGTCAGGTTAGATGGGTGTATGTAGGGTCGGCAAGGCGTTAGTGCTGGGCCTAGGCAATATCCTCCTGAGCGACGAGGGCTTAGGTGTACGGGTGGTCCAGCGGTTAGGGGAGAGTTACCGTTTTCCCCCCGAAGTCTCGGTCATGGATGGGGGCACACTGGGGTTGGACCTATTGCCCCATCTGGATGAGATTGATCATCTCTTAGTGATCGACGCCCTAGAGATGGGGGAGGAGCCGGGAACCATCGCCCGTCTAGTGGGCGATGAGGTGCCGGCTTCGCTTTCAGTTAAGATCTCGCCCCACCAGATGGGCCTGGCCGATCTCCTCGCTGCCGCAAGGCTGCAAGGCCTATACCCTCAAGAGGTAGTGGTCCTGGGCATGCAACCAGGGTCGACCGATACGGGGCTATATCTCTCGCCATCGGTGGAGGCCCAAGTCGATCGCCTGGTAGATAAGGCAGTGACAGAACTTAAAGCCTGGGGCTATGAACCCTGTCCCAGAGAGGGCACTTAAGAGATCAAACAGATGTGTCTGGCTGTACCTGCGCTCGTGAGATCGATAAACGGATCTGTAGGAGAGGTGGAAGTAGGTGGGGTGCGACGGAGGATAAGCCTCCATCTGGTGCCGGAAGCCAAGGTGGGGGATTACGTTTACGTCCACACCGGTTTCGCTATTAGCATCGTCAATGAAGAGGAAGCCGAACAAACCCTTCAATTCCTAAGGGAACTGCTAGAGAACTACGACGAGGAGGAACTCTTCCTGGAAGCAACGGATGATGGGCAGAGCCGCTGAGGTTGCTTCGTTTCCGTTAGTGTAGAGCTGATCTCCCTGGAGAACCTTTGCCCCTCCTGAGGTCTCACCTGATAACCGGTGCGTGAGGACGGGGCGTCTTGGAGGTAGGGTAGATGGATATCGATAGAAGAGGGTTTTTGAAGTTTTCGACGGCTGCGGTTGGCGGCATGCTCTTGGGCAGAGGTAGCCAAAGGCCGGGCGCCGACTCTAGGGCTATGGCTACAGTGTATGACTTCTTCAAGTGCATCGGTTGCCGGTCTTGTCAGGTGGCCTGCAAGCGCTGGCATAAGTTGCCGGCAGAGCCCGGCGAGCCTAAAGGGTTATATGACCAGCCTTTGGGGCTGTCAGCCACAACCTGGACGGTGATCGAGTTGAAGAAGAAAGAAGACGGCTGGTTCTTCACCAATCGGCATTGCATGCACTGCACTCAGGCCAGTTGTGAGGCCGTGTGTCCAACCGGGGCCATCTCGCACCAAGGGGAAATCGTGGCCATCGATCAAAAGTGGTGTATCGGCTGTGGCTATTGCGTGGCTGCCTGTCCCTTCGATGTGGCGCACACCGACAGCCCGGTGGAAGAGAAGGGCACCTCTCGTAAGTGTACTTTTTGCCTAGATCGACAGGCTATGGGGTTAATACCAGCCTGTGTTGAGGCTTGTCCCGTCGAGGCCCTCGTCTTCGGCGAAAGAGAAGGACTTGTCGCCGCGGCAAAGCAAAGCGTTGAGTTCCTGCGGGCCAACGGCTATCCAAAAGCCAACCTCTACGGCGAGAAGGAGTTGGGAGGTTTGTACCGCATGTCTATTTTGCCCTTTGAACCTTCGGTCTGTGGTTATCCCGACCTACCCCGTTTTGCGGTCGCCAATGTTCTTGGACAGTGGCTAAGCGGTATCGTTACTGCTGGGGTTATAGCGCTCCTGCCCTTCTGGTTGCTTTTCAGGCGTAGAGAGGGGATGAAGAAGGAACTCTCTCAGGGGGGTGAAGGCTAATGGTCTGGAAATGGGAGGTCGCCGTTTATCTCTGGCTCGCTGGTCTGGGGGGAGGAGCCTATTTCGCGGCCTTCTTGGCCGATCGCCTTAGTGGGGGCAAATACCAAGAATGGGTCAGGTTCTCCACCTACTTAGGCATCCCCGCCGCCCTATTGGGTTCCCTCCTCCTGGTGATAGATCTAGGTCAAGAGCTTCGTGCCTGGCATCTATTCACCGGCTTCAAACTGCTCTCGCCCATGTCTATGGGCAGTTGGATACTCCTCCTCTGGTCGATCACCGGCATTGCCATGATCGCTTTATGGTTCTCCGAGGCCTTCCCCCTTGAGGAAGAAGGCTTCTTTGCTGGTTTGGCCTCCCTCCTTCGCCCTCTGGTGCCCTTGGTGAATATCCTAGGCTGGGTGGCCTTCGTCCTGGCAGTATTGCTCATCGCTTACACCGGGGTATTACTGAGCGCTACCAATCAAGCCCTATGGGGAGGTGTCCTTTTCCTCCCGGCCCTCTTCGTGGCCTCGGCCATCTCTACTGGCCTCGCCGCCCTCCTGATCACCACCTCCACCAGGATTGGTCCCTTCTTGCGCAGCCTCTTTGGCGAGGTAGGCCAGATCGCCACTGCCGAGGCAGTGACTAAACTGGGTAAGGCTGATGGCGTGGTCATGGCCATCGAGTTAGCGGCATTGGGCGGTTACTTTGTCTGGCTAGGCACCTCCCCAAACCCGGACGCCACCTTAGCGGCACGCTTGCTCATCTCTGGCTCCCTTAGCCCCTTCTTCTGGGCAGGGGTGATCCTCACCGGCCTTTTGGTCCCCTTAGCCTTGGAATTTATGGCCTTGAGGGATGAGAGGACAGCTACCCCCCTTACCGCCGTGCTTTCGGCCATCTGCGCCCTCTTCGGCGGGTTGATCCTGCGGGTAGTGGTGGTCTTTGGGGGACAGATGATCTTGTAGCCTTTGAAAATGAAGCCACCTGCTTTTTGCAGGTGGCTTTGTCATCCCTGGAAGCAGACCGATTAGCCACGCCCAACGCCGTTAGGTACCAGGGCTTTCCATTCCTGCTCTTGCCTTGCTGTCGCTGTCTCCCCCCACATGCGGACTACCACTTCATGGGTACATAAGGCATGGACGAAAGCCTCATACCTTTCCTTCTCCCCCCCTGAGGTAGTGAGGTAGACCACGGTGGCCAGGGTGACAAGATAGTTAGTCATGCGTCGGCCAAAAGTGGCATTAAGCCTAGGCTCGATCTTGGTGGCTATGGCTTCCTCGGTATCCATCTCTCCTCCCTCCTCTCCGAAGCCCTCAAGGCCTTTGCAGCCGCGAGAGTTCTTGCCCTTCGGGACCTACCAGAGTGATGGTGAGAGGCATTTGGCCGAGGGCGTGAGTGGCACAGGAGAGACAGGGGTCATAACAGCGGATGGCCATCTCTACCATGTTCAACGCCCCTTCTTCCACCTTATGGCCCCCGATATATTTCTTGGCCACCTCATTGACGCTCTTATTTATGGCCGGGTTGTTCTGCGCCGTGGCCACGATGATGTTGACCCTCTCAACCCTCCCCACCTCATCCGCCCAGTAGTGATGGATCAGGGTACCCCGGGGCGCTTCGACCACGCCGATGCCCTCTCCCGCCGCCCTATCCAGCCTCACCCGCACCTCGTGGCTGACGATCTCGTCATCGTCTAGCAACTCTCCAGCCCGCTCGGCGGCGTAGAGCATCTCGATGAGCCGCGCATAGTGGTAGTATAATGTCTCCTCAACCGGCCTCCCCTGGCCCAAACCCTTGAAGCCCTCCAATTCCTTTCTGGCTAAGGGCGTCGCGATACCATCGGCCACATTGAGCCGGGCCAAAGGGCCCACGCGGTACACACCTTGCGGGTAGCCATCCTTCCTATAGTAGGGAAATTTAACGTAAGACCACTCCTCCACCCTTTCGCCGATAAGATCCAAATAGTCTTGGGGATCGAACTCCTGCAGGATCTCCCCCTCGGTGCCCTTCAGCCTCAACTTTCCATCATAGAGTTCGAGGTTGCCATCTTTCACCAACCCAAGGTATTTGGTCCGGATGGGGGTTAAGCCCGAGGCCAAGTCAGCGTACCCCTGATACATCTCCCTTCCCTTCTCCAAGGCGAAGAGCGCCAACTCTACGGCCTCATCGATCCCCTTCCGCATCAGGAACCTATCTTCGTGAGAGAGGGGCTTGCTCATCCCTCCGGGTATGGCCGAGACGGGGTGGATGGCACAACCCCCCACTTGCTCTATGATCCTCTGCCCGATCTGGCGCAGGTGGATGGCCTTTCGGGCCACATCTGGCTCACTCTCGAGCAGCCCGAAGATATTCCTCATCTCGGGGTCAGAGGTGGGGCCCAAAAAGAGATCGGGGGCCGCCAAGAAGAAGAAATGGGTAGCGTGCGACTGAATGAACTGTCCCATGTGCATCAGTTCTCGCAACTTCGCCGCCGCGGAGGGTACCTTAACCTTCAGGAGATCATCACAGGCTTTAGCCGAAGCCAGGTGATGGCTCACCGGGCAGATGCCACAGATGCGGGTGGTGATGACCGGCATCTCCCAGAACATCCTCCCTTGGCAGAATTTCTCGAAGCCTTGGAACTCCATGACCTGAAAACGGGATTCGACGACCTCCCCCGCTTCGTTCAAGTAGATGGTGACCTTCCCGTGCCCCATCACCCTCGATAGGGGGTCGATGGTAACCCTCTTAACCATTCTTCCCCTCATGCATTAGGTGGGGGTAGATCGACACGGGTAAAGAGTAGCGATAGCCCACCCCCACCACATCCTCCCGGAACATCAACTCCCCTGCTGGTAAGATGGAGGCCAAGGCGTTTATCATCTTGGCCCCCTGCTCTAGGGCCCCGGGTGTGGGTCCCATGCAGCCACGACAAGGCATGTTCCCCTTAAGACATCGGGCCCCACACCCCTCCCTCGTGGCCGGTCCCATGCACAATACCCCCTGTTCCAAGAAGCAGTTGTGGGGGTTGATGCTCAGGAGTTCGAAAGGAGAGTGGACGGCGTCCGTCAGGAAATCCCGCTTAGGTATCAACATCTCCCTGCGTTCCCGGTCGCACTCCTCACACAAGTTGCGAGTAGGGATTTGAGGCTTCTCCCCCTTGAGCAGCGCCCAGAGGGACCCCTTGATCATCCCCGGGGGAGGGGGGCACCCAGGGAGGGATAGATCCACCTCTACCACCTTATGCACTGGCTTTACCCCCTCCAATAGCTCGGGGAGCCCCTCACCTCCGGGGATCTTCCCCTCCACGGTGCTCTCGGTCTCCACATAAGCGCATTTGAGCACCTCCTCCTTAAGAAAGAGGTTCCTCAACCCACCTACCCCCCCGAAGCAAGCACAGGTGCCTAGAGCAACCAATATCTTCGACCGTTCCCGGAACTCTCTCAAGAACCTCTCGTGGTCTCTGTTCGCTACCGCGCCCTCGATCAGGCCGATGAAAACTTCGGGCACCCTCTTCCTATCGTTCAGGGGCGAATACCTTATCTCTATCCAGTCCAAGATCTCGATAAACTCCTGATGCAGATCCAGGAGAGCGATGTGACAACCCCCGCAACCCTGCAACCAGCCCGTGGCTAGGCCCACCCTCTCCACCATCTCCCTCACTTCTTTAATATTCTAACCTGCTTCAACTTCTCCGCAAACTGAGCAGCGGTTTGGGCACAGGCATTGCTTTGGCAGTGAGCGACGGAGAAGATCTGCAACCGTTCCGGTTCGATGCCCCGGGAGCGAAGCACCTCCCGGAAGAGGTTGGCCCTCCGGTCCAGATCCACATTGCCCACGATATTGCGACAATGGCCATCCTCACAGCGGCAGATCAATATGCCGTCAAACCCCTTGTGGTAGGCTTCCAAGAGGTACTGAGTATCGACCCTCCCCCCGCAGGGCACGCCCAAGGGCAAGATACCAAGGGGATAAGTAAAGCCCCTCATCCCCACGAAGTCCAGACCGGCATAGCCACAGCCCTCGCACAAAAGGAGGAGGACCTTTATCCCCTCGGGGGGCTCATATTGGCCCAAGATATCGATGGCCCGGAGGAAATAGTCGTTGGGGAAGGCGGCCAGGTCCCTAGCCCCGGTAGGACAGGCTACCACGCAGTTTCCACACCCTTTGCACCTCCGGGGATCGACCACCGATATCTTCCTTAGGGCATCGATGGTAGAGGCCTTGAAAGGACAGGTCTTGACACAAGTTCCACAAGCCCCGCACAGATCGGGGTCGACTTTGGAGATGCGAACCTCATGTTTGATTTGGGGGTGCTCCAAGACCTGAGTCAGGGCGAGGACGGCCAAATCCCCCCGGGTCAGCTGATAATGGAGTGCGTTATCACCTTCGTATCTGGGGATGACGCAGATGCCCTCATCAATGGTCTGCACCGGCAGGGTAAGCTCATCCTTCACGGTGAAGAAGCCCACAGCATCGACATCTATGTGGAGGAAGCCCCTCAGTTGATCCGTCCACCCCTTATCTCCCCCCAAGGCCACCACCACCCCTCCCACGGCAAGGCCTTGGGGGCCCTGCTCGTTTGCCACCTGGACTGAGTAATCTCCACACCAGCCAGAGAAATCGAGGATGGTGCTGCCCAAGAGGAAGGAGGCCTGGGGATGGGTTTCTACCGCGGTCAAGAGGGCCTGCACCTCCTCCTCCCAGGGGGAGATAGTTCTCAGTTGGTCCGTCCTGTCCACGAGGTAGACGTGATAACCCCTTTCCAGGAACCCTTGGGCCGCTACTAGTCCCCCCAAGGTGCTGCCCAGGATCAGGATCGATCTATGAGGAGCGACCTCGACCACCTCCCCCCGAGCGGAGCACTCCACCTTGGCTATGGCCACATCGATGAGCAACTTTGCCTTTTGGGTAGTCTCCTCCCTTCGCCCCCGATGGCAGAGGGCCACCTGCTCCCTCAGGTTGGCGAAGGCGATCCGGTTGAAGTTGATGCCCCTCTCCGCCAGATGCTCGATCAGGAGCATCCCTTTCCTGGTATATTGGAAGCGGCGCTGCGAATCGCCCGCCAGGACCACCGCTTCTACCTCGGCGGTCGAAAGATCCGCCAAGAGGGCTTCTATGTCAGGGGCAGCGAAGATGTCGTCATAGACTTTGACCATGGCTAGATGAGCGTATTGACTGGCCAGGGAATGGAGATCGATCGTTTCGCTTATGAGGCCACCACAACGAGAGAGGGACAAACCGGTCCTCATCGGCTCCCTATTCATCTCCTTCGCAGAAACGGTTAGCGGCCCGCCGCTAGCCTGGCACCCTGACGGTGACGGTGGTCCCTTTGCCTGGTTTGGACTGCACGGTCAGGGAACCGCTGATGAGTTGGGCCCGCTCGTGCATGCCGACCAGCCCTAATTTGCCTGCCGCGGCTAGATCGCTGGTGCGGCTGGGGAGTTCGAACCCCCGACCGTTGTCGTGGACGGTGATCTGAACGGCGCCATCGGCGAACTCCACGGTGGTCACCACCTTAGAGGCCCGGGAGTGCTTCTTGACGTTGTTCAGCGCTTCTTGAGTGATGCGAAATAGCACCAGTTCCGTCTCCGGGGAGAGACGCCGCCTCTGGCCAACCACCTTGAGTTCCGCTTCGATCCCGTCCTCCTCTGTCAGAGTGGAGGCTAACCCCTCCAAGGTCGGCAGGAGGCCCAGGTCGTCCAGGCTGGAAGGCCGTAAATCCCGACTAAAGCGTCGCAGCCCCTTCGAGATCTCCTCCCCTACGCGCCGCAACTCCTCCAGTCGTTCTAAGGCCGATTGAGGCAAGGGGTCGGGAGAGACGATCAAGGCGTCAAGGCCCCGAGAGAGAACGGTCAAGGCCTGTGCCGTATCATCGTGCAGCTCTCGGGCGATCCGCTTTCGCTCCTCCTCCTGCGCACGAGTGATCTGCCTCACGTAAGAGTGCATATTTTCATATAGCCGGGCGTTCTCGATGGCGATGCCAGCCTGACGGCCCACGCCCGCCACCAAGGCTATATCCCTCTCCGAAAAGCGCTTCGCCTGGCCCAGGCTATAGACCGATAGGGCCCCGAATATTTTCTCCCCGCTGACGATGGGCACAGACAAGACGCTCTTCACGCCGGCCTTGGCGAAAGCCTCGATGGCTTTGGGGTAGGAAGGGTAATCTTCGACCACCAGGGGGCGGGCGGAGGTCATCACCGCTCCCGCCATCCCTTCCCCTTTGGCCACGACCACCTTTTTTAACTCTGGCGACATATTGTGCAGGTAGGGATAAGTGATGACCCTCCTCTCCTCATCCCACAAGCCGATATCCCCTGCCTCAGCGCCCACCAATCCCTCGGCGATCTCCAGGACCTTGGGCAAGGCCTTGGCCAATTCCAGTTCGGAGGTGATCTCCTCCGCCACTTCGTTCAGGCTCCGCTGGATCTCCAGTTGCCGGCCCACATCTTGGTGAAGCATGGCGTTCTCGACGGCCACGCCGATCTGGCTGGCTAGAGAGGTGAAAAAATAGGTGTCCTCCTCCGTCGGTCGGTAGGGGCTATCGGGGTAAAGGAACATGACTCCCAGCGTTTTCTCTCCCGATTTCAAGGGGATGATCACGTGGGAGTGGGGTTCCGAGCAGCCCTTTCTGGCGTGTCTAGGGTCCTCAAACAGATCCTCGCCCAGGAGCACCTCCCCCGACTGGGCCACCAGCCCACAGAGACACTCCCCCAGGGCCACCTCCCTCTCCTCTTGGACGAACTCCCTGGGCAGACCTCGGTGAGCCTTTAGGCGCAACCTCCGCCCCTCGCCATCACATAGAAAGACGCCTCCTCGAGGCTGCAACCTGGTCACCTCCAGGACCTTCTCCAGAGCCCTGTCGAGGATCACATCCAGGTCGAGGGATTTGCTCACCGCCGTCGCCACTTGGTTAAGCATGGCCAACCGCTGAGCCCTCCGCTGCTCGCCCTCGTACAGTCGAGCGTTCTCGATCGCTACCCCGATCTGGTTGCCGATGACGGTGACGAGATCTATCTCCTCGGGGAGGAAACAACGGGGCTCTCGGCTGGCCAACACTAGGACCCCCTCTACCTTGCCTTTGGATCGCAAGAGACCAGCGAGGTAGCCTCGAAACCCCTCGTATCGCACCATCCTTCGGGCCAGTTTCAGCCCTTCCTTCCCCTCGGTCAGTTCCCGTGGCCAACCCCGGTGAGCGACCAAAGATAGCCCCTGTCCGCCCTCATCGAGGGTATATACCGCACCCCCCTCGAGACCCATCACCTCCAAGACCTTTACCAAGGCATCACTGAGGATCTGTTTAAGTTCGAGGGATTGGCCGACGATGGCAGAAACGGCGCTGGTCGCTTCCAGCCGGGAGACCGCCTCCTGGCGGAGCCGCTTCTCCCGCTCCTGCCTCTCCACCATCCAACTGACCAAGCCGGCCACGAGCATGACGGCCATGATCTCCATGACGGCGTTTAACGGTTGAGCAGAGAGGAAAAGGGCACGGGGCAGCATGACCAATGTGGCCGTCAAGGCGGTGATCACCCCCCCCACCCAGCCGAAGGAGAAAGCAGCATAAGCGATAGGGAGGATGAAAAGGACACGATCCATGGTGTGTCGAGCCCGAAAAATGGAGTCATCAGAAAGCGGCAATGGAACGTAGCGTATTCGGCCGCCGTAATGAAACAAGGTGCCAAGACCCAACATTCCCAAGACGGACCAGAAACGCGGATCCGCTATCAATTCCCTGAAGCGGCCCATGCAGAAGCCGAAACCCCTTTTCACCATTCCCCCTGATGCCAACTAGAAAGGAGGGGCTACGCGGTATCTTCGAGGGTGAGCCACCCCTTTCTTAGGGCGTGGAGCACCGCTTCGGTGCGGGAGCCAACCCCCATCTTGCTGAAAACGTTGCTCAAATGGTTTTGGACCGTGCGCACGCTCAGGCTGAGTTCCCGGGCGATATCCATGTTTGTCATGCCCTTAGCGGCCAACTTCAGCACTTCCAGTTCTCGCTCGGTCAGTTGATCGAGCTCACTCTCCCCCCCCTTCTCTCCGGCTCGAGCGAAGCGACTGACCACCTTACGAGCCACGGCGGGGTGAAGCACCGACTCGCCGGCGTAAACCTCTCTTATGGCCTCGATCAACTTAGTGGTGCGCACATCCTTCAACAGGTAACCGGCTGCGCCCGCCTCCAAAAGGGCAAAGATATATTGGTCGTCGTCGTAAGCGGTGAGGATCAGCACCGCGGTGGAGGGAGATAGGGTCTTTATCTTCTTGGTGGCCTCGATGCCGTTCAACTTGGGCATGGCAATGTCGATGAGGGCCACGTCGGGCTTCAACTTCTTGACCAGATCGACCGCTTCCTCCCCATCGCCTGCCTCGCCGACCACCTTCAAATCCTCCTCGCGCTCCAAGAGTTCCCGCGTTCCCTCTCTCACCAAAATGTGGTCATCGGCGAGCAAAATCCTGATTTTGCCCATACAAACTCCCTCTATCACTATTATAACCCTTCCCGAAGTCCGCCGCAAGAGGAGAAGGCTCCCTCCTAGCCGACCTCTTCCATCTCCTGGGGCTATGCCTATGTGGGAATGAGAGGAAACCCCTACCGTCGAACTCGCCCCTAGGCAGAAACACCTAATTGAAGAGGGGCAAAATTGGAGGGGGAAAATGAGGGCTGTGGCTCATGAAATCGGGGCCCGAGTGTGGTTAACTATGAGCGCAGAGATCGGATAGTGGCTCAAAAGAGGGGGTAAGAAGATGCTCTCGATTCAGATCACCATAGCAATGGGTCTGCTTTTCGTCTTCTTGATGTATGCCACCTTCAGAGCCCAACGGGCCCGAAAAGGAACTGGGCATGAGGTAGGAAACAAGAAGGCTGATGCCCAGGAGAAATGGGCCTAGGGGCGTTGGCGCTCCTCCGTCCTTGGGGATAGCCGGAGCGCGGCCAGAACGCCTGGCTCAGGGGAGAGGGCGAAATGCTGCCCGTTTGGATAGTGATCCTTTTAGGCCTTCTATTTTGTGTCCTAACCCTCGCCTTGATGGAGGCCAAAAGAGCCAGAAAATCGAGGTTGTGGAGACTCGTCTTCAGCAGGACGAAGTGGCTTAACAAATCCCAAAGCCAAGCCGTGGCGAGCAAAGGGAGAAGGGATAAACCAAAGGATCGAGCGTGAGGCTAAGGACGCTCATCCCCACGGCAAAGGAGGAAAGATGTTATCACTAGAGATCATAGTTGTGCTGGGCTTTCTCTATTGCCTCTTTTTGTTTGGCATCCTCAGGGCCAAAGAGGCCAAGGCGCGAGCGAGAGAGGAAAGGAAAGCCAAGGAAGTTCCTTTGGCCCAGGAGATAATGGGAGAAGAGGAATCGGCGTCGCGATGAGGGCCTATTGGGCAAACCCAGGGCCGTCTTTAAGGAGAGAGTGGCTTTGCAAGGCATAGAGAGTATGATCGCCACTGCGCTAATCTTGACCATAAGGCTGGGGATACCCATCGCTCTTCTGTTCGCTATGGGCTACAGTGCAGAACGTTCCGGTGAGAAAGGGACAAGCCAGGAAAGAGCCAAAACCTCAACCAGTCCCTTCATCTGGCCAGCGCCTCCGATCCCGGCGAAAAACAGGGGGCAACTGGGTTGAGGCCGATCGAGCCAATGACGAAAACGAGGTGGAAGACCATGGAACTGAATCGTAGGGAGTTCTTGAAGTTATCGGGGAGCGGGATATCCACACTCCTCGCGGGAGGGGTGCTCCTCCCCAAAGGGGGCTCAGGGAATATCCTGCCATCAGCAAAAGGTGATCTAGCCATACTTTACGACATTTCCAAATGCATCGGATGCCGAGCCTGCCAAATGGCCTGTAAACGCTGGAATAAATTACCCGCCGAGTCCGAAGGGCCCTACGATCTCCCTCAGGAACTATCGGCAAATACCTGGACCATCATAAAACTTACCAAGAAGAGTGAAGAGGATTGGCACTTCTTCAACTACCAGTGCATGCATTGCACCGAAGCGGCTTGTGTAACCGTATGTCCTAGTGGTGCCCTATACAAGAGTGAATGGGGCTTTACCGCCGTCGACCCGGCTAAATGTATAGGTTGTGGATACTGCACTCAGTATTGTCCCTACGGCGTGCCCCATCTCAACGCGCAGAGCCCCCTCACCGTAAGGGCCAGAGCGGCCAAGTGTACCTTCTGCCAAGATCGACTCGATGCTGGCATCGGAGGTCCCTTCTGCGCTGAGAACTGCCCCGTAGGGGCCTTAGCCTGGGGCAACCGGGCGGAACTGCTGGAAAAGGCTAAAGAGAGGGTGGATTACCTGCATAGTCAGGGGCGAACGGAAGCCAGGCTATATGGGAAAAACGAGGCCGGAGGGCTTCATCGACTGAGCATCACCCTTGACGAAGCGAGTCGATACGGGCTGCCCGTCGACCCTACGTCACCCACCTTAGCCCGCCTCTGGCAAGAGATCATCCAGCCTTTGGGAACGCTCAGCCTAGGGATGGTGGCTTTGGGGCTGGCTTTGAACGTACTGATAGCCAGTCGAACTGCCAAGGTAGAGAGGTAGGTTGTAGGAACATAGATAGAGGGAGGGATTGAGATGTTGTCCCTTGGGATCATCGTCCTGTTGGCTGTTATCTATATCGTCCTCATGTTCGCCATGCTGAGGGCACAGCGGACGAAGAGGGCGATACGGGAGAGACCTAAGGTCCGAGAGAGGCGGTTGACTACAAGTGCCTCGGTCCAGGAGCGGAGGGGGGAGAGATAAGTTCAAGGAACATCTCCTCTACAAGAAGGAGTAGGGTACGCTCCCCACTCGCGAGGAGGCCCTGTATCGTGCGGGGTAGCAATGGTTCTGATTTTTGCGACGAGCATCCGGCTATGAGGCGACCATCTTAGTCGGAATAGGTTACCTGATTGAGCCGAGCCGTCCATTGGAAAGGACCAACTTGGTTAAAACGTAAGAATATTGACGACAAAAACCCTTCTCCCCTCCCATGGGAACAGATGTTCTAAGGATGAAAGGAGAGACACATGGTAAGAATGGTAACAAGGGAAGTGTTAGCCTTTACCACCGCGGAACGGTTCATACACTGGCTGACTGTGGCCTCCTTTATGGTGTTGCTGTTTTCAGGACTGGTGCTCTATCTGCCTCAGCTCTCGCCCTTCGCCATCGGACCCTCCGGCCAGGCCTGTCGCCTGTTGCATCGAGCAGCGGCTATAGCCTTCGGCTCAGTCCCTTTTATCTACCTTCTCTTCGACCCTTGGGGGTTAATAAACTCCATGAGGGAGATATTCACCTGGTCGAGGAACGATTTCGGCTGGCTGAAGGCAGCCCCGACCTACTACTTCCTCGGCGACGAGAAGGCGATGCCCCCCCAATCCAGATTCAACACCGGCCAGAAGCTCTTCTACTGCACAGTGGTCATCACTATGCTAATCCTCGGGGCTACGGGATTAGTGATGTGGTTCGATAAGGGAACTGCGCCGCCCTTCTTCTGGCAGTGGGCTGTGATCCTACACGATTTAGCCATGATCGCACTCACGGGGATGACCATGGTTCACGTTGTGCTGGCAACGATACACCCGGTTATGGAAGGTAGCATCGCAGCCATGCTCACCGGCTGGTTGCCCGAAGAGTATGTGGCTCGCCACCATGCCAAATGGCATGAGCAGATTCACCGCCGAGTCAGCGAATAGGCCCCTAAGCCAAAGAAGGCTACCAACAAGCCCCTGCGATGGCAGGGGCTTGTTATACCGGCAAATCGGCGGTCACCGTGGTCCCTTTCCCCACTTCCGATTGGATGGTCAGGGCGCCGCCCAGAAGCCTGGCCCGCTCATGCATCCCCATGAGACCCAGTTTACCGGCCGCCGCTAAGTCGCTCATCCTGCTTGGCAGTTCGAACCCCCGTCCGTTGTCGCTGACCATTAGTCTGACCCGTCCATCGGCGAACTCTACTGTTGTCTCAACCTTTGAAGCCCGAGCGTGCCTTCGCACATTATTCAACGCTTCCTGGACCATACGAAACAGCACTAGTTCCGCCTCTGGAGATAGGCGCCGCTGGCTTCCCACCACCTTGAGTTGGACATCTATCCCCTCTTGTGCCTTCAGATCAGCGACCAGCCCCTCCAATGTAGGCAATAGGCCTAAGTGGTCCAGAGTGGGAGGGCGAAGATCCTGACTGAAGCGACGTACACCTTCCAGTATCTCATCGGTCAATTGGCGTGTCTGTTCCAGGCGTTCTACCGCCAATTTCGGGAGTTGTTTGGGAGAGGCCATAAGCGCACCGAGATGTCGTCGGAGGACTAACAGGGCCTGAGCGGTATCGTCGTGGAGTTCCCGCGCGATCCGTTCCCGCTCCGCTTCCTGGGCTTGGGTGATTTGCCTCACATAGAAACGCATGTTCTGATAGAGTTGGGCGTTTTCGATAGCCACACCGATCTGATTGCCGATAGTAGATATTAACGCTATTTCCTCGGGTACAAACTCTCTAGGGCCTCGCCTGGCTACGGCCATAGCCCCCTTCACTTTACCCTTGGATTTGAGGGGAACGATGAGTTGCGCCTGAAACCCCTCTTCGCGGATAACCATCCTGGTGAGCCTTTCATCCCTAGAGGTATTTTCCACCACCAGAGGCTCTCCCGTTTGAGCCACTCGTCCACAGAAGCCCTCGCCCACCTTCAACCTGTCCACACCTTTGGCTGTCTGTGGTGAGATTCCACGATAGGCAGCCAGGTCTAGTCCCTGCTTGCCCTCGTCCAGAGTGAAGATCAGGCCAGCGTCCAAACCTGTCACCTCCAAGACCTTCTCCAGCGCAACCTCCAAGATCTCCTCCAGTTCCAGGGAGCGGTTTAGGATCTCCGAGACGGCGTTGGTGGCCGTCAGCCGGGAGACAGCCTTCTGACGGAGCCATCTCTCCTTCTCCAAAGATTGGATCACCCAACTCATCACCACTCCCACAAAGCCCACAGCCAGCACCTCTGTGAAAGCATCGAGGGGATACAGAGAGATAAACAGTACCCGGGGCATCATGATGAGGACGGAAATAGATAGGGTCGTTAACCCTCCGGTCATCCCAAAGGCCAAGGTAGCATAGGCTACAGGCAGTATGAACAGGGTCCTCTGCATGGCGTGCCGCGTCAGTGGAAAGCGCATCCCTGCAAGGGCTACGGCTATGAAGGGTATCTCATCGATGTAATAGATGAAGCTGACACCCACCATCACCAAGCATATAAGCCAAAAGTGGCGGTTTTCTAGAGTCCTCCTCAATCGCCTCATCATCCTTGCGTTACCCCTCAACCGTTGGTTAGAGGCCTCGGGCCTAAGGCTCCTCGCGGATATCTTCCAGGGTCAGCCACCCCTTTCTCAAGGCTTTTATGACCGCCTCGGTACGGGACCCGACCTGCATCTTGCCGAAGATGTTGCTGAGATGTCCGTGAACGGTGCGCACGCTGAGCACCAATTCCTTGGCGATCTCCCTATTGCTGAGCCCCTTGGCCGCCAACCTAAGCACCTCCATCTCACGCTGGGTAAGTCGCTCTACCCCTGCCTCATCGACCGGCTTTGGCCGCCGGGAGGCTAGGCGATCGAGCACTTTTCGAGCGACGGTGGGGTGAAGGACCGATTCGCCAGCGTGCACTGCGCGGACCGCACCCACCAACTCCTGGCTATCTACGCTCTTCAAGAGATAACCAGCGGCCCCGGCGTCCAAGACGGCGAAGATATATTGATCGTTATCATAGGCGGTGAGTACCAAGATGGCCGTAGACGGGTTTTGAGCCTTGATCCTTTTGGTGGCCTCGATCCCGTTCAGTTTGGGCATGGCGATATCGATGATGGCCACATCGGGCCGCAACTGGGTTGCTAGCCTCACCGCCTCTTCGCCATCGCCAGCCTCACCCACCACCTCCATATCCCCCTCACGCTCCAGAAACTCCCGCGTTCCCTCCCGCATCAGAACGTGATCCTCGGCCAGAAAGACCCTTATCTTTCCCATTGTCCTCCCCCAAGAGACGGCACAATTCCCCCTCTAATAATATCCCAGTAGCAGAGAGAGCACAAGTCAAGAAATGCTGAGGCCGGTGGGCAAAAATACCTGGGTTCGCAATTAAGCGTAGGTGGAAACGCACGCCCAATCTAGGAAGAAACTCGCTGCCCCAGAGGTTAGAGATTGGGACTTTTTAGGGAGCAAGAACAGGCATTTTCCCCGCTCACGCCAGAAAGGGCAAGTGGTAGACTAAAGGCGGAAGAAAGGGGAAGGGGCTCCGATTGGTTGAGCCGAGTCAAAAGGAGGTATGAAGATGGTGGATCTGCAAGCGTCGGTAGCCATAGCGATAGCGGTTTTGGTGGCGCTCTTCGTGCCTGGCTTGGTGTGGGCCACGGTGATCGCCGGCCTGTATCAACTCATCCGGGAGAGGATCCGGGAGAGGGAAGCCGCCGCGGAGGAACAACCCACCGGCACGCTGGAGCCACTAGGCTCCAAATAACAGGGCCTCCGAACGGTTGAGCCGAGTCAAAAGGGGGTGTGAAGATGGTGGATCTGCAAGGAGCGCTAGCCATAGCCGTAGGCGTTCTCGTAGTGCTGGTCGTGCCTGGCTTGGTCTGGGCCACGGTGATCGCCGGCCTGTATCAACTCATCCGGGAAGTGGTTGAGGAGAGAAGGGCTGCCCTCGACGAACTACATCGAACGGTGTGAAAGATCTTGATACTAACAATTGGGGAGGTATAGATATGGGTGACCCACAATCGATGATCGTGATGCTCTTCGCCGGACTTCTCGTCCTCTTCGTGCCTGGCTTGGTCTGGGCTACGCTCATCGCCGGCCTATATGGCATGATCAAGGAGCGAGTGGCGGAGTTTCAAGTCACGTCAAGACAGAAGTTGACCCCGGCAGAGGAACGACTCACCAACTACAAGTAGCCGAAGAAGGCCCTTGATAGATAGCCCAGCTACCATGAGAGGACGAGGCTGATACCTTCAAGATGACCTCGGAGGAGGCAAGGGAGGCTGATTATCCCCAACTCAAGTGGAGGGTCATCTCATGTGGAAGATAGGAACTCTCGGATTGACGATCATCGACCTAGGTGTCGCTGTTCTTATCCTCTCCTATGCCGGGCTATTGAGCGAGGGCCAGGCAACTCCTTTCTTGATACGCGCGGTTTTTTTCCTGAGCCTCTATCTCGCTGGTCGCGCTCATGATATCCTGCCGCGACCTCCAGGAGAATAACCCCAAGGAGATGATCAAGATTATCTAGAGAGGTAAGAGGCGCGGCCAGGTCGAAAGGAGTCATAAAGATGGTGGGTGTGCGATCAGGGGTGGCCATAGCCATAGGGCTTATAGTAGCGGTCTTATTGCCCTATGGCATTATCTACGCCCTGGACTGGGCAGGCAAGGCATAGATAGCGGTTATGGTAACGCTCTTCGTGCCTGGCTTGGTCTGGGCCACTATTATGGCTGGGTTGTATACCATGATCCGCGAGCAGGTGGCGAAGTTGCAAGCCATGACAAGACGTAAGTTAACCTTAGCAGAAGAGCAGGCCACGAAATAGCCGAAGAAAGCCAGGCATAAGGACGAAGTGGCTTTAAAGAAGCACCACGCTAGGCGGGTGGCGAACCAAAGGAAGAAAGATGTTATCACTAGAGATCATAGTCGTGTTGGGCTTTCTCTACTGCCTCTTCATATTTGGCACCCTCAAGGCCAAGGGGGCTAAGGAGCGAGCGCAGGGGGAGAGGAAACCGAAAGATCTTCCTCTGGGCCAGGAGAAGATGGCGGAAGAGAAACCAGCATCACGATGAAAGGCTATAATAGACAACCAGGGCCTTCTTTTAGGGGAAGAGAAGCGATGGAAGGCATGGAGACCGTGATCGGTGCGGCACTAATATTAACCATAAGGCTGGGGATACCCGTCGCCCTCCTGTTTGTCATGGGCTATAGCGCAGAACGTTTCGGTGGGGAAGGAGCAAACAAGGAAGGGGCTAAAACCTCAGCTAGTCCCTTGATCTGGCCAGCGCCTCCGACCCTGGCTTCATGTGGGCCGGGGTGATCGCTTGCCTCTATCAACTCCTCTAGGAGAGCAAAGGGAGGGCTTGAGTTAGGGATGAGAAGCCAAAGCCACGAAGTAGCCGAAGAAAATCCTTGCTAGATAGCATAGACCTGGAAGATGTCTAGGCGTCGCATTTTGCAAAAATCACTACTTCTAAGGCTGGAACCAAATGAGTAGCAGGAATCGACGGAGAATGCGCGCGCTCACCTTGCGAGAGTAACCAAAGGAAGGTTTTGCACAGACCCTCTACCGAAAAAGGTGCAAGGATAACCTTTGGGAGATCTCCCACCATTTGGTTGCGGCTTTGCTTCCTATTCTGGAATGGTGTAGATTTGATACTGTTCTAGACAGGAAGCAACGGAAGGAAAACCTCCCATAGCCAAAGCAATAATAATAGAACCTAGCAAGGAGGTCCGAAAAGATGCAAGAGATGATCAGGATAGACGCCTTTCCTCCTCCAGAGATGGCAGAGAGGGCGGAGAATGTAGGGGTCCAAAAGGCTAACCTGGACTTCTGGAGTACCTTCGCTCTAGCGGTCCTGGCTGGAGCCTTCATCGCCTTAGGGGCCGAGTTCTGCACCCTGGTAGTGACCAATACCGGCTTCGGCTTTGGGATGACTAAACTCCTGGGGGGACTAGTCTTCTGCCTAGGCCTCATTCTGGTGGTCGTGGCTGGAGCAGAACTCTTCACCGGCAACAACCTGATTATGATGGCTTGGGTCAGCCGCAAGATCAGCCTAGGGCGGGTGATGCGCAATTGGGTTATCGTCTATCTTGGAAACCTGGCCGGCTCTGTGGCGACCGCCCTCATCATGTACCTTACCCGTCAATGGGCCTTTGCCGACTATGGCGTAGGTGTTACAGCCCTCAACATCGCCAACGCCAAGGTCAACCTCTCCTTCATGGAGGGGCTGACCAGGGGTATCATGTGCAACGCCCTGGTCTGCCTAGCGGTCTGGCTCTGCCTTAGTGGTAGAAGCGTTATGGATAAGATCTTGGCCATCATCTTCCCCATCACCGCCTTTGTGGCTTCGGGCTTTGAACACAGCATAGCCAATATGTACTTTATCCCCATCGGAATATTGGTGAAAGCCGAACCCGAGGTGGTAGAGGCAGCAGGAAAGGTGGCCAGCGACCTGGCTAATCTCAACCTCCTGGGGTTCATCGGCAACCTCGTCTCCGTGACCACTGGCAATATCTTCGGTGGAGGCTTCATGGTGGCCTTGGTCTACTGGTTCGTCTACCGTCGCCCGAAAAAAGGAGGGTAAAAGACGGCGTTGCGGAAAGGCAACAAAAGCCCCTGAGGGCTTGAGCAGACGTCATCGCTGGGGCTCTGGCCATACCGCCTTCGCCTATGTTTGGCCCGCATCGTCCCCTTGGAAATCTCTGAAAATATGATATAATATAAAGGCGACCTGAAAGGGCTACCTATTACAGATGGAGGTTGCTTCGACAGGTTATATTCACAGTCTGTAAAAGGCCGAATTCTCCTAAGAAGCGGGGGACCCAGTTATCCGTCGTTTTCGATGTAGGGGTGAATCTCGCCGTAGCGAGTAGGGCAGTTCTCCCGGTCCGAACCCGTCAGCTAACCCCGTAGGCTCAAAGGGAGACTTAGTCGGAAAGGCAAGCCCGGAGATGACTATGTCTCTGGGCTTTCGTTGTGAGGAGGATCTTCGCTATTTGGCAATGGAAGGAGCGTCCAAGGAGGGAAAGATGGGAAAGCCCTATTGGTCTAGGCAGATCATCACCATTTTGGTAGGCCTGACGATAGCGATGGGAGGATGTCAAAAGGCGATTGAGCAGGAAGGGGGAGCCGAGTTGAGCGGGACGGTGAGGATCTCTGGTGCCTGGGCTCTTTACCCTATGATGGTCAGGTGGGGCGAGGAGTTTCATAAGATCTATCCCCAAGTTACTTTTGACATATCAGCAGGTGGGGCCGGCAAGGGGATGGCTGATGCCCTGGGGGGATTGGTCGATATCGGTATGGTTTCACGGGCGATATACCCCGAGGAGATCGAGAAGGGTGCCTTCTGGGTCCCGGTCACCAAGGACGCCGTCGTTGCCACCGTTAACGAGAAAAACCTGGTGTTGGAAGGGCTCTTAAGCAAGGGGGTGACCCAGGAGATCCTAGAGGGCATCTGGATCACCGGGGATATAACCACCTGGGGAGAGGTGGTGGGCAGGTCAGATGTGGCGTCTAAAATTCATATCTATACAAGATCAGATGCCTGTGGTGCCGCCGAGACCTGGGCTCTATACCTCGGTGGGCACGCTCAGGAGGATCTAATAGGTGTGGCTGTTTATGGGGACCCGGGACTGGCAGAAGCGGTTCGTCAAGACCCTCTCGGCATAGGCTACAATAATCTGAATTTCGCTTATGCTGCGGCGACAGGAAAGCCGGTGGCGGGGATAAGGATACTCCCTCTCGATCTCAACACCAATGGTCGCCTCGACGAGGCGGAGAATTTTT
>Ga0315312_1000311_pt1 | contig 66829 bp, 72 predicted proteins | sample TDP7_MG_FD_203629 | JGI IMG/M metagenome (GOLD analysis project Ga0315312, IMG submission 203629) | Freshwater sediment microbial communities from Lake Towuti, South Sulawesi, Indonesia - TDP7 | ecosystem: Environmental > Aquatic > Freshwater > Lake > Sediment | place: Indonesia: South Sulawesi... | reverse complement strand
CGTTCTTATCTCTTAAGATTATACATCCCTTTTCCATACCAGGAAAAGAGCCGAAGCTATCTAGGATTAACTTAACTACCTTTATTCCTCTACCCGTCGTCTAGACCTCCGATATATCTAGTAGTTATACCTCTTGATAAAAAGTTTCTCCTAAAAGACTCGAAAAAGACTTATTTTAGAATTTGAGGGAACAGAACGTGGTATTTCTCTAAATGGAGGTCTAAAGAACGGGTTAAAACCCTTTTAACCACATTCCGCTCCCGAAATATTCTTGGGGGAACACCAAAATAAACTTTTCTCTAAAACTATTACGATTACCTAAGACTCCACGTGAGCAAAGTATATAATATGACTCCTGAGACCATAATATAGAGGCTTAACCGTCCATGAGAATTGTAGATGAACTCAAGCAAAAAGTCTTCCTACAGAGTTCGGACTTTCTTGACAAATTGGCACACGAGTGGTTCAAATTCAACTATAACCTTCTTAATGATTATGGACAGAAGGGTTACGAATGTTCTTTTATCAGCATCCTTACCGAAGAAATACATAGTAAACTACCAGACTACAAGATTATGTCTTCTTTCGGATTAAAGTCACTACCTCCTTTTCCACCTGAAGCACGTTTAGAGAACGTGCTCAAGAAACCATTAGAAGATATCAGAAAGGAACTATGCGAAGATTATTGGGACTCAAAATGTAAGAACAGACAATGTTTTAACGGAGAGTATTACAGTAGCGAGATTGATGGGCTCATAGTTAGAGACAGGGATTTTTGTCTGCTGGAATATGAAACGACACGGAAGGGTCTATGTGGCAACTTCATGAAATTTTATCGTTTACGACAACTCTTAGGCAAACCCTTTGAAAGTCTTTTTGTAACGAAAGCAACCAGTAGAAGACAAGACGAAGGCTCTACCACATTTGAAAGCTTTAACAGATACGTCAATAGCATAAAACCAACACTAGACACATTACTGCAAAACTGGAAAATACTAGAAATAGTTGACCTCGATTCCGAACGAAATAGAGACTTCCACTGGATTCCCCAAGAATAAATAGACATTAAGGACACTGAAAACTTATTTGGTTAGTTGGATTAAAATTCAAGGCAACCTACATGTACATCAATGAAAGTGAGAAAGTAAAACATGCATCGACAGACAGATTAGCTGGAGATATTTCATGACAGAATTTTGGGTTGAAGAGAATATAAGACCCACATCTCATCAAGATTCTGACAGGCTCCTAATCGATGACATTGAACCAATAATTGAAGCACTAAGACAGAAAGGAATTATTTCTTGGCATTTCCTAAGAGAAGGTGATGGTTGGAGGGTAAATCAATCTATTAGTCATTTGCGCCTAAGATTCAAGGCTGAGAATTTGGAACACCTGAAGAAAATTAGGAGATGTTTGAAAAAGAAGTTAGATGTTCTCCAACAAAACCGAACGATCGTAGAACACTACGTTGGAATTCATGGCAAACCAGTAAGATTGTATAGGGATTATTATAAGGGAGGTGTGAGTGAAGCCTTTGACGAGCAAATTCCAAATCCAAAGGGATTTCGTTTGGTTGAAAAATATCTTGAATTTGGAAGCGAACTTGCGCTATTGCTGATTAAGGGACGCATGAATCGAGTCCAACTCGGACGTGAGTTTACATTTTACAAAATTTCTCATTTTTTCCCAAATCAATGTCGTCATTATCCATTTAGTGTGCAAAACTTGCCTTCTCAATGGATTGTTTATGATATTGTTAAGCCTTCGCCTTAGATTCTTTCTCTTGAAACTCTTTTAAGTTTTCTGTTTCTTGAGGTCTAACCATTCATTTAAGTCCATTGAATCTTCTTCCCAAATTTTATTGAACAGTTTTATTGCTGATAACACTAAATCTGGATGTTTGGTTAGAATACCTGCATCATATCTTTCTTTACCAATACATTCAGTATTAAAATCAAAAGACCCAAGAAGTAATAGTCCTCCCATCAACTCCATTTTGCCAGACAGTGTATACGCAACTAGGAACCTTGCATGCATACGGTCGTTGATTCTTATCTTTACTCCCTTTTCAGCCATTTTCTGAAGCGCTTGCAAGTTCCTTTGGTCTCTCTTTCCTCTAGCATCAAACTCTGGTGAAATTAACCTTACCTCGCCACGTTCTCTTGATTTATAGTAATTAACAACATACTCGATTTCGCTTCTTATTGTTTCAGAGAAGTAACCTGTAATAGCTAACTCTTCGTATAGACTTGCTTCACGTTTGAAGGCAATATCAACAAATGATTTGAACCCTTCTCTGTCAAGAAATTCAACCTTGAACTTATCTAGGTAATGTTGAAGGTTAACAATATCGTTTCTAAATTTGTCATATTCAGTTTCCACAGTTAGTTCCCTACTTATATGTAGAAAACTTGACTTCTATATATTTCTTTGTTTGGTTACCTTGCCTCTCCCCTCAAGGGGAGAACTCAAGCCTGCTTCAGAGCAGAGGGGTGAATCTCTACCTGCATACTCAGTCCCTCTCCTTGAGGAGAGGAATTAGGGAGAGGTCAAGTCCCCTAGCAAGGGGATTTAGGGGGTTAGTTATCTTCAGCCCACCCTCAGTAATGTTCAGAACACACCCGTGAATTGTGTGTGTGCGCTAAAATTTAATCCAAACCCAAACCCAAACTCTTTCACTCTCACTCTCTCTCTAAAAAACACACAAAACTAGACAACTGATTAAAGCGAAACAAGACGAGTCTTATTCTTTTGTCCGTTCCCTATGGATCTTGATAATTTCTTGAACGAAATCAATTGGATGTACTGCGGCGAGACCTGAATTCTCTTCAAAAACAACTCTTGGTCGTTTAGTTTGTAAGCTGTATGCCACATCTTGATATGGAACATACGACTTTATAATACCAATCAGATACGATTTATCTTGTGATTTTGTGCCAGTAATAGCAAGAGCTTCTGGTTTGGAAACAACCGGTCCCCCACTATTCCCCGGAAAAACAAAAGCATCTACAAGGTATTCTTGGTTATCTTTATTCAAAGTGTCTCGTATTCTAGCAATTGTGCCACTTCGTGCAATAACCGTATTTCGCTTTGCCCCAGTAAGACCCATAGGAAAACCCAATACATACACAAAATCTCCCTCCATGATACCTAAGTCCTTCATTTTTTCAATATTCGCCACATGAAAATCACTCTGGAAATACGCAAATTGCATAGCATGTTCCCTTAGCTTTGATGCCAAAATAGGTATCACAGCGACATCTATCTCTTCGTTTTGATTAGCAATCCACAGTGGCTGATTATTCTTGTCTAATAAGATGAGATCATAATCCCGAGCAGGCTCATCTATCTTTTGCGGATTAAACCGAACCCACACCTTTTTTAAGTCTTCAAATACATGGCGGTTTGTAACGAGGTACACTCCATAGAGGCTTGTGTCGCCCTCTTTGGATAAGAAATCTCCATAAAGAAAGCCAGAAGCAACGGGTTCACGGTCTTTCCCTAAGATAGCAACAACACAATCAAAGAAGAACAGGGGGATTAGTCCCAATTTGATTCCCCAAAGATTTTAAAGGAAAACCACTTAATAACTATACCTCTTAACTGAAGTCTTACGGTGGAACGTTTCTATCGAAAAGAAGCCTATTTCAGGCTATTATATACCTTCTAGGTATATCCCTTCTTCTGCCCTTATGATTATTAAACTTAAAAAGGTAGTACCTTTTTATCTACCTGCACTAAGCTCTTTTCAGCACAACTTCTAGATAGATACTTACCTGTTCTGAAGTTGTGCGTTCTCTATTGCGATGCGTACTAAAAATAAAAATCATCAGCCACTAGGCGTCACAGAAGTAGCGTCGCTTGTTATTGCCTTAAATTTTTTTGTGTGTGTGTGTGCATTGAATTTTAATCCCCAAACCTTCAAAGATATTCTTTCATTACGTTTTTTAAATAATCAATGTATTCGGGACACAATTCGATACAAAAGAACCAATTTTCCCCTTTTATCTTCTTTTCGTAATCGTCACCATAAAGGCGGGGTTCAAATGGTTCCCCCATCCATTCCGCATGCCTTATGAATATGCACTTGTCTGGTGTTTCGAACAGCAATGCTTTGTTTTGTAATTCGAGTAAATCCCTTATAGGATACCAGTAGAGATGCAAATGTCCGTTCCCTTCATCAACTGCAATTTCTAAGTCCCTTCTCAATTTTCTTTTTTCCGTTTCTTTTAAGCCATTTATTATATTTGCATAACTAAGTAGCTCGCTTAGTAGCCCTAATTCAGGATGAGACGGAGACCATGTTATGGTTGGTCTTTCAAATTCAACCCCTTCATCTTTAAACGTCTTCTTATTAAGTCGTATGTTAGGTCTTGAATAATCGTCATAGAGATGAAATATTACCAAAAAAGTCTTCGTTCGTTCTACCCACTTCCATTGAACGAGGATAGGCATATGTCCTGTTACTCCTGTCAGTATTATCGGTATGTTCTATCGTTCATAATATCTAAGAGTTTCTTTTTGACTCTCAGTGAGGTTAATTCTAAGCTACCTCTTAAAACATTCTAATGACAGTCTCGCTCTTCTCAGAATGATGCGAAACTGTAGCCCTCGGAGTCCATGTTTTCCTTTTCCTTTCTTGAGTACTTAGCAAACAATAAGGCTTTGTCATTGATTAAGGTTTCAAGGGTCTGTCTGTTGCCTACTCTTATTCTCCGTATATGTAGCACTTTTTTCCCTGCCTACTGAAAGGATATACTCTCCCCTTGAGGGGAGAACTCAAGCCTGCTTCAGAGCAGAGGGGTGAATCTCTACATGTGGAGCTCTTCAACCAGTATGATTTAGGTGGGGAGGAGGTTTCCCCTGACGTTCTCGACCTAATCAGCCATGAAGATCAATCACGTAAACGCAGAAATGAAACGTTAGCCTTTATCTGCCTCCCGCTTCGAATAGGATGAGTCTTCGCGGGAATTTCTCTTTTTAATTTTAGAAAATTTGCGTAAGACTTATAATATATTCTTTATATCTGGCTTCTCTCTCCTTGTTCAAGTCGGTTTGAACATGGATTTGGGCAGGTTCGAAGATTTAAGGGAGAAGCTTCGACGGGACCCCGTTGTCTACGCGGAGGCTGTTCTCGGTTTCCACGTTTTTCCTTATCAGGCTGAACTGTTGCATTCCCAGAGTAAGCGCATTGTCGCATGCTGGGCTCGTCAAACAGGTAAAACAACGGCTATTGCCATCAAGGTGATCCACTTTGCTTTTACAAACGCGAACACAACTACACTTATTGTTAGTCGAGGTCTCAGGCAGAGCATGATCATGTTTGGTGTGATTGAGAACTTTATTATGACTCATCCTATTTTGCCGAAGTCTGTTGTGAAATCAACTCGGACGATGATTCAGCTTAGCAATGAAAGCCGCATTGTTGCCTTGCCTTGTGGTCCAGACGGGGCCTCCTTAAGAGGCTACACTGCAGATTTGGTGGTCATAGATGAGGCTGCCTTCATGTCTGAAGATGTCATAGCCAGCGTGATCTTTCCGATGCTGGCAACAACTAACGGCACTGCCATAATGTTAAGCACACCCTGGGGTCGCGACCACATCTTTTATCGTAGCTTTAAGAATCCGAATTATTGGAGTCAGCACGTAAAAGCTGAAGAGTGCCCACGTATTTCAAAAGAGTTCTTGGAGGAACAACGCATGGATATAGGCGAGTTGCGGTATAAGATGGAGTATGAAGCCGAGTTCGTTGAAGACGAGAACAGCTTTTTCAGTCAGGATCTGATTCGCGAATGCGTTGAAGACTACGACCTGATTGATGAAAGTCGGCTATTGACTGAAGGCAAAATTGCTGGTAATTACCATTTAGGAGCCGATTTCGGTAAGAGAGTCGATTACAGTGTTGCCACGTTGTTGAAAGAGGAGGAGAACGAGCGTTTGCGACTTATTTTTCTGAAACAGTTTGCTTTAGGCACGCCATACACAGAAGTTGCTGCCTTCATACAAAGGCTGAATCAAAAATTCGATATTAGAAAGGGCTTTGCGGATCAGAGCGCTGTTGGAGAAAGTCTCGTTGAGGAGATAAAGGAGTTCGCGCCACAAATTGACGGTTTAACCTTTACAGCCAAAGTTAAGCAAGACTTAATGATTCTGCTGCAGACAAGAATGGAACAGAAGCGCCTAATCCTTCCACTTGATAGACTTTTGCTCTCACAGATTAACGAGCAGCAATACAGGTTCGGCAAAGCCAAACCAACTGAAAAACCAGAAGAAAAAGGCATAATGACCTTCTACCATCCGCCAGGAACACACGACGACCAACTCTGGGCTTTGGCATTAGCCGTATACGCAAGGAAAGAAAAGGAACCGGAACCCCGTTTGTACACGATTCCAAGATAGGCATGCAGATTCCATAATCATCCGCCTTTGTTATGCATGCATGTGTGGAATCATCTCACACGTCTTCCGGCTATATAGTCTTCGACCCATTCTTTCGCTTCGTCATCGGGCACTTGGATAGGTGGATGCTTAAAGGCGTATGAAGATATGCTGATGAGTGGGCCGCTAATCCCTCTGTCGAGTGCGAGTCTTGCAGCTCTTATGACGTCGATGACTACGCCAGCGCTGTTCGGTGAATCTTCAACCTCCAACTTGGCCGTTACGGTAACGGGCCGATTGCCAAACTTCCTTCCTTTAAGGTATATGTAACATATCTTCTGGTCGCCCAGAAAGGGTACATAGTCTGAAGGGCCTATTCTCGTGGGAACTGGATACGAGACCAGGCTTGTAACCGCTTTTGTTTTGCTGATCCTTTTTGTCCTCAGTCTCTCCTCGGATGTCATATTCTGGAAGTCCGTATCTCCTCCTAGATTCAACTGATATGTCTCATCGATCACGATGCCTCGGTCGACACAGAGCTGAACTATGTTGCGATGTAGAATGGTCGCACCCAACTGGCTTTTGATATCGTCACCAGCTACAGGCAGCCCGTTATCTTCAAACTTCCTGCCCCAATTCTCGTCCGAGGCTATGAACTCAGGTATGCAATTCACAAACGCACAATCGGCATCAAGCGCGGCTTGAGCATAGTAACGCGTCGCATTATAGCTTCCAACGGGAAGGTAGCTGATCAGCATATCAGCCTCAGATTCTCTGAGTCCTCCAGCAACGTCAACGGATTTCTCCTTGTTCGTGTCGTAGATGTTGAAAGGTTCAGCCATATAAGGTGCAACTCCATCAAGGATCGGACCGGGCAGAACTCTGACACCTAGCTGGGGCACGTCAGCGAACTTAGCACATACGTTTGGGCTCGTGAAAATTGCCCCACTCAAGTCTTTACCAATTTTCCCCTTGTTCACATCGAAGGCTGCAGCAAATTCTATATCGCGCACATGATACCCTCCGAAATTCACATGCATTAGTCCCGGAACCTTTTCCTCCTCTGCATCTCTGTAATATTGGACTCCCTGGATTAGAGCTGAGGCGCAGTTTCCGACGCCGGCTATTGCCACCTTTATCTTGGACATCTCCCGTCACCATCATGTCCGATTGCCTATTAGTAGGGTTTCTGCCCATTTATGCATTTATCTCTTTCCCGGCGTCAAGATTGGCTAGTCTGAAGAAAAAAGAAATAAGGATGTCGCTGTAATCTATAGGGTTGGGGGTTACCGAGGTGAACGATGTGAGTGTTCGTTACGATCCCTTCAGAGAGATTACCATAATGGATTATGTTAGATTCTCAACGGTTGAGGACCTTGTTAGATTCGTGAATGTCACAGCCGGTGGGAAGCCTGCTGGTCTGTACTGGGCTAACGGTGTCGCTTTCATCTACTATCCCTTGGCGCCAACCGATGTTGTTGCAAAGTCCATTGTTGAAGAAAAGAAAGCCTATTGGCCTTTTGTTGGTTTTGCCATTATGCCTCAATATCAACCTACAATTGAAACAAGGGAGAAGATAATCTCGCCTATAATCGACATGTCTGGAAGCCTCATTTTCCAAAAAGTGGCTGAGTGGCTCAAAGGGCAAAAGTGACATGATTTGAGCGACAGACCTACTTGAGATAGAAACTCTTCAAGTTCTCTAATGCCTGCAGGTAACGTTCGAAAATGCTTTCATAAGGATCTCGATTAACACTCGGGTCGAAGCTTCTCTCTTCGAAGCAGATATTCTTCTGGGCTTCCATCAAGGAGCCGTATCGATCTATGCCAACAAGGGCCGTCAAGGCTGCCCCTAGGGCTGTGGCCTCTTTCTGCGCAGTAACTGTTATGGGAAGGTTTGTGGCATCAGCTCGTATCTGATTCCAAAGATCGTTTTTGGAACCCCCGCCAACAACACGAATTCCTCCAACATGAAATCCGGTTGCATCAGCCAATATTCTTAGCGCTTCTCTTAGTTGAAACGACAAACCTTCCAGTGCCGCACGATGAATATCGCCACGAGAAGTCCGTAGTGTTACGCCGAGAATCGTGCCGAGAGCGCCGAACTTCTTCGTCGGTCCACTTTCACGGACAAAGCTGGGTATGAACGTCAACCCGTCAGCGCCTGGTGGCACTCTCTCGGCCTCGAGAATCATCTTGGAGTATTCACTGGCGTTCAACTCGGCGAAGAGTTTCTCTCGAACCCATTCCAGGACCGCCGATCCAATCATCAAGAGCTGAGGATTCCAAAAGCCCGGTTGAACATCAGCCTCTATGATCAATCCCTCTTCGAACCCAACAGAATTCGGCTTGAAGAAGTTGGATCTGACACTTAGAATCTCCCATGTTCCACTCGATAGTATAGCCTCATCGGGCTTGGCTCCTGAACCGACTAAGGCGAACTGGGTGTCATGCCCACCGACAACCACGGGAACATTTTCAGGTATGTTACATCTTTTCCCAGCTTCGTCGGTGACGTAGCCGACTATTTCACCGGGTTCGTACCATTCTGGGAAGAAACCCCGGTCCAATCCAGCGAGATCTAATAGTGACTGTGACCAATCTCTGTGTTCTAGGTTCATAGCCATCATGGTTGAGGCGCTTGTTGGGTCGATGTGAAACTTCCTCGTCAATTTATGCACGAGCAGCCCCGACATCATCAACCAAGTGTAAGCCTGGTCCAAAGCTTTTGGCACGTTTTCTCTAAGCCAGATCAGCTTTAGAAGCGTATTAAACGAGATGATCTGGTAGCCAGTAACCTGAAAGATCTCCCAAGCTGACAATCTTTTCACCACTTCCTTAGCGGCCTCCTGAGTTCTAGGGCATTGCCAAGAGATCGGTGGGTAAGTCAGGCCTCCATCTCGTCTAACCGGAGCTCCATCTGCTCCCCACGTGGTCACGATCGCCGCCTTAATGTTTTCAGGACCAACCAATGTCGACGTTTCTTGGGTTACCTCAGATAGTTTTCGCCAAATCTCATCAAGGTCCCAGATTAACCATCCAGGTTCTCCACTAGGTTGAGGGTGAGATCGGTTAGGACGGCTAGATTGCGCAAGGGTTCTGCCAGCTGAGTCAATGGCTACAGCCCTTAGGTTTGTCGATCCGCAATCCAGAACTAAGACAAACTCTTGCTGCATTCGATGACCTTCTTTGTCGGTTGAAAGCAGGTCGAGAAGCGTCTCTTTAACAGTATGTTTCGCCGTGCAAGATAAATGGTTGCTTGTTCAATTTAATAGAAGTTCCGTTCTTGACCGCAATTCTTTTAATCCCTTCCGGCTCAATTAAAAGAGGTGATTGTTGTGCGAACCACACCGATCGGTATTGTCATGTTCAACGACGAGCGAGAATGGGTTTACAAGCAGAATAACCGCGAATGCATGGAGGTCGTTCAAAAATGGGCTGAGATAATCGGTAAAGGTGCGAAGAACGTTGACGGCACATCACCGGAGGTCGTTACGGGATCAGAGATCATAACCTCTGTCCGAGTCGCCCAAAAGGTCGGTCAGGAACTTTCGAGTGCAAACTGCAAACAGATCATCCTCTGCTATTATGTCTGGAATTTCCCGTTCTTCGTGTGGCCCTTCATAAACAGCGTGGGACGTGACAAACCGATACTCTGCCTCTCAAACAACAGCGGCAAGTTCCCTGGAAACGTCGGACTACTCGCAACCGATGGAGCCTTACGCCAAGCAGGCATTAGAACACACCGCATCGTAGGCGATATGGATGATCCTGAGGTGCAAGCCAGAGTGTTCGACTGGGTTCGTGGAGCCCAAGCGTACACAGTCATCCGGAACCAAGTCTATGGCATGTATGGGGGCCACTCCATGGGTATGGAGACCGGATACTTCCACCTCGTTCCAGCCGTAAAGACGTTGGGCACAACGGTCCGCCAGATCGACCAGCTCTTGCTTGTGAAGATGATGGAGAAAGTCAACGAGAAAGAGGTAGAGAATGGACTAAGATGGTTTGAAGGTCTCATGGGCGACCGTGTAAGATACGACGGGAAGATGTTGACCCGGGAGACATTGAAGACTCAGATCCGCCTATACTTGGCCATGAAGATGGTCAATGAAGAGAAGGGCTTCGATTTCTGCGGCCTAAAAGGACAACGGGAACTGACGGAATATGTATGCCTAGCTGATGTGGCTGAGATGCTTATGAACGATCCATACGACTGGAACGGTCCGAAGGAGCCTACCATCTGCGCTACAGAAGCTGACTCGCTAGCAGCTGTAACGATGCAGCTTCTGAAGTATGTCAGCGGCGGTCTTCCGACACTCTTCATGGATGTCCGACTATACCATCCAGTTAAGGATTTGTGGGACTTCTGCAACTCGGGAAACCACGCCAGCTGGTATGCTTCAAGAAGCATGAATCCAGAGGAGAACTTTAAGAAGGTTACGTTCCACCCGGCTTTGGAATACTACTTTAAGGCCGGCGGCGCATCGGTTGAGTTCGACGCGGCTCATGGCGAGATAACATTTGCTCGGCTGGGTTTGTGGGATGACAAACTCTACATGGTTATCGTACCGGGTGAAGCCGTTGAACTTCCGCCTGAGGAAAGAAGGGCACTTAATGAGCAGACTAATCCTACATGGCCGCACGTTCATGCCAAGCTACATAGCAGCTTCGACGAGTTCATAAGCGTTTTTCCCTGCAACCACATATTAGGGGTGTCGGGCAACAGGGTTCGTCCACTGATTAATCTATGCGAGATCGCAGGAATAGAACCCATAGTACTTGGACCTGAAGCGCAGAGACGAATCCCACCGATCTGGGAACGCGTCTCAAAATCGTGAAACCTCTTACCGAAACTTGAAGACGATAATTGGTTGGCGATCGCTCTCGATCAGAATGGGCTTTAATTCGTAGCCAAGGACCAACCTGGTCCTCGTAGTGCACTATTCATAACTCACTTTCCCCTCTCCCCTTGTATCCGTCGCACCAGAAAACTTGCCGGAGTCGTCTATCATGATTATATGAGCAGGTCCCCCTATCCCGCTTATCCTAACAAGTTCATGCCCCTTTTGCTTCAAGTCTTCAAAAATCCCTTCGTCAACCACGTGCTCGAGCTGAACGGGTTCTGCGCTCTCAACATGAGATCTCGGCGCCTTAAGCGCCTCCTGAGCAGTCATTTTCAGATCGAACAGATTTATGATGAAGTACATGTTGTTGTTTTCGATCGTTCTTCCACCTACGGTTCCAATTGAGGCTACAGGTTGTCCGTCTTTCAAAACTATCATAGGTGACATGTTGTGAAGTGGCTGCTTTTTGGGAGCTATAGAATTTTGCCACCCAGGTCTTGGATCAAACCTGCCCATCCCATGTCCGAGGATAAGACCCGTCTTCGGCACAGATACTAACGAGCCAAACGAACCCCCATGTGTCTGAGTGAGGGAAACTACATTGCCATACGAGTCAGCAACACAGATGTGACTGGTACAATTCAGCGGCTCAGGACATATAACTTCACCCTTCTTCGGACTTCGCAGCCCGTCCTTTACGCTGGCGTATAACTTCTGAATCATATGATCGCTCAGCTCTGAATTCTGGTCGATCTTCACGAAGTTCGGGTCGCCATATTTGTGCAGCCTTTCCCTCCAGCATGCTTTCATCGCCTCTATCAAAAGGTGGTACATCTCAGCGCTGCCAGGCTTGAGTTCAGAAATGGAAAATCTTTCGAGGACTTTTAACATTTGAAGCGTTGTCAAGCCGCCTGAACATAAGGGTGGAGTGAAGATCTCATATCCGCGATATGAAATCCTCAGCGGCTCAACTTCAACGGGCTCATAGTTTGCTAGATCTTCCTCTGACAAAATTCCTCCGTTATCTCTCACATATTCTGAGATTCGCTTAGCTATGTCCCCTGTGTAAAATGCATCAACCCCTTCGGTCGCAATCTGTCCCAGTGTATCGGCAAGCTCAGGACAGCGCAGGGTCTCACCCGGCTTAGGCAGCGATCCCTTGGGGAGCAAAAGCTTGGCTGTATCGGGAAAATCAGCTCGGATTCTATCTGCAAGTCTTGCGATAACGCTGCTGGTCGCCGCGTTCAGAGGGAATCCATCTTGAGCCGCTCTGATGGCTGGCCTCAGGACGTCGGAAAGCGAGATTGTCCCATAGCGTTCAAGAAGGAAACCTAGACCAGCCGGGACTCCTGGGACTCCTACGCTCAGAACTCCATGTAGATGAACCCGACCTGGAACAGTATAACTTATTCCATCTTCGCGAAGTTTAATCGGGAACATATCCTCTTTTGCCGCTAATGGGGCACGAGTGTTATAGTCGATGCTAATGACCCTATCTAATTTTGCCATGTATGCTACTAGACAACCGCCATAGCCTGCGACACCGTTATGAGCTGGTTCGACCACGGACTCTGTATATGCAGCGGCAACAGCAGCATCGACAGCATTTCCGCCAGCTCTTAGAGTTTCCAATCCCGCGTCCGCAGTCATCGGATGCGGCCCAACGACTATGCCGTATTTAGTTTTTGTGAAGTTCATATTGTACATAACATGAAGGGGTGCTCGGCTTATCGTATTTAAGCGTTGTGTTCACAAAATTGAGTACAGAGAATATGATCTTAAGAGGACACTAATGGAAACTTGAAGATGACGATTGGACTATGATCGATTTTCTCGAGCATTTCCCAAGTCGCATCGGTTAGTGAAACCCTGAATTCTTCTGCCATATCCCAGACGGTTGCTCCGGCGCCTGTTCCTCTGAGTCGGTGCGTCGCCTCGGCGATGTCCAAGGCGATTTCGACTTCTATGTCGGATCCAGCAACTGCTATTGGCGTTGACCTGCGCTTAAGTTTCAAGGCTCGACCTAGCACATAGGCTATGAACCCTCCGAAGGAGTGTATGCCCTTCATAGGCTTAGGGCGGGGTGTAAAATGGAAACTTCCAATGGAGTAAGTCTTGTCCGTATCCACAATGATCACGATAACCTTCTTGCCCAGCTTATTCTCAATGTGGTCGCGGATTCGAGATGCTATTTTTTCGGGTTTCTCGAGTGAGAGGCTCACGTAGGAATAGGGTAGGTTGCTGGCGTCTATGCCCCCTTCAGAACCCCACTGTAAGGCCTGCAAGACCCCGGCATGCCTCAATGCGACCTGCTTGTGGATGCTTCCCTCCTTCAATGGGTAATTTCGTATACGTTTAAGGTTTATAGCTTTGAGGTGGCAAACTGGTCCTAAAAGGTAACCCCAAACATACCGCATCCAGTATCTAGCTATGAGGCGTGCAGCTAATCCCGGCTTGACCGTACTTTCGTCAAGAATATTGCCCATGGCTGTTGAGAGAGCCTTGTCAGAGATGGTCACAATGTCTCCTTTTTCTACATGATTCTTTGCGGCGATAGCGATCTGTTCTAGAAAGTTCTCGCCGGGCCGCCAATAGTGTGTTCTTATCACAATGGTTTTCAGGTTTCTCATGATTAGTCATAGGTTAAGGATTGATTCCTAATTTTGGTCGAATCTCCGAGCTCTCTCATTGGAGATAGCGAGTTATCTTTGGCTCTAACATACTCCTCGGCATCGCACCTACGATGCGGTCTACCAGTTTTCCACCCTTAAAGACCAGAAGAGTCGGTATGCTCATTATGCCGTATTCGAGAGATCTTTCCTGATTTTCATCCACGTTCAGCTTCGCGAAAAGTATCTTCCCGGCACAATCTTGAGCCAATTCCTCTATTATTGGGGAGAGTATACGGCAGGGCGCGCACCAAGACGCCCAGCAATCGACAACTACAACCGGATGACTTTCAATAGCCTTACGGAAAGTAGCATCGGTGATTTCTATGGGTCTCGTTGGAGCTGACTCGCCTGATTTCCCTCGATCTTCATCCTCGTTTCCAGAGGACTTCGCGATCATCTCTCTCAGTCGCTTTTGGCGGATTCTCTTCAATTCTTCATCTTCCATGCGTCATCCTACCAGTTTCCTGCTGTAAACACAGGACTTAAAGTGCTCATCTATCAGTTAAAGTTTTTGCAGTAATGCAAGTGTTGCGAAGTCTCGTGAGCGATTCTTTGTCAGCGTTATGTGAGGTGCCTTTGAAAAATGGATTTGGATCTCGATTGGCTCCTTTGCACGACACGCTTGTCACCCCAAGTGCCTCCTACCTATCTACTAAAAAAGAGAGACTTGTTTCGTCGTTCAGAAGCTCCTCATGTCTTCCTCTAAGTCTTCTATGTCGTATTGAGCTGGTATTTTCCTTTGCTTAAAGTATTCCATCATTTCTCTTACGGATACTCCAGCGTCCATAGCAGCCCTTTCGAGAGTTATGGTGCCATCAGCATAAAGTCTAGCCGCATACTCCTTCTTCCAGTCCATCACGGCCTTGTACAGTAGCTTTCTTAGTACTGTCGAGCGGTCTGCCTGCTCTACGCTCTCTATCTTCTTTATGTCTGCCACCAATGCGTCGGGTAATCTTGCAGCAACCATCTCTTCCTTCTTCATTTCATCACCTTCTTCGCCCTTTTAATAACATCGGTTATGACGTCTGCAGATATCCACATCACCCTGGTCAGTTTGGCCAGATCCTCGACCAGCTCATCGTAGCTTATAAGGTTTCTAACGAATGCCTCGAACAAGACCATAACTGTGCTCCTGTGTCCCAAGTCCCAGCTCTTTGCCAAAGCTCTGGCTTCTTTGTCATCCAAGATTACTGGGATCTTCTTGTTTCTTGCAATAGTTAAAGCTCCCGCTTCTCCGAAACCAATTCGTGCCTCGCTAACCAACCTCTGCACGGTTTGGTTCTGTCTTCTTGTTAAGTCAGCCACTTTGATCCACCCCTCGTTGATGGCTCTCTCGATCTCTAAGGCATTAGGCGCCCCGAGCTCCTTTCCCCTGTCCACGCTCTCAACCTTCACGAATTGCGAGACGACAACGGCGCCGTATAAGTCCTTCAACAGCTTCAACCTCCCAATCTTAGCCAAAGCGATTATGGGCGATGTGTTCGATGTTATCGGCATAATTATTGGTTGGTGGAGGAGTATTTAAAGTTAACATTATTTAAAAACGTTAACAATGTTCCTGTGCTTGATCTACTTGTACTCTATGCGCGCGCCAGTTCGTTGGTCTCTGGCCAATCTGATGGCTCCTGAAAAACTTCCTCTAACTCTTCTGTGATATCTTTCTGTCCATGGGTGTACACAATTCTTAACTTCTCGTCTCTTTGAGTCTGTTAGCAAAAGTCCCATGGGGGTTAAAGACCAAAACTTCAATCCTATTTTTCAATGCTTCCTAGGTCAGGATCAAAGCAAGAAAGCTCTTGCCAATTCCCGTCTTACCAAACAACATGGCATGTCCAGTCAACACATCCAGTGGGAAGTAGACTTTCCTCTTTTTCACTTTTTTCTTTATCACAGACTCGACCATGTAGCAAATCAAAGCGCTCCTCGGTCTTTCTGTGCTGACATCCTATGTCGGTATGTGTATCTTCTTTTCCTTCGGTATCTCCCTAAGGACAGAGCCAATATCCTCGTCGCAACTAAAACCCGCACAATCTTCTTTCAAAGCAAGGCAATAGTGTTTTTTCACTTCACCCCAGAGAAGGAAAAACTCAGGGTTGAAGACTATGATTGGATCTTCAACTTCTCTGCATTTGACGAAGTACGTCAGGTTTGCCTCTATCTTGGCTGCTTTCTTTCTCCCGAGGATTTCGTCGACTGCTCGTTGGAAGTCTGGATACGCATGAGTGTATACATACAGGAATAGAGTTGAAGCGAACAGGTTTTCCCTTATCAGAAAATACGGCTTCACGTGTTCTCTCATGTCCGATTCTATGTTCTTCTTTGTTTTTCGTTCAGAATACAAGTTGAATTTCCAGTAAAGTTGAGAAAGTAGACGAACCTTGCATTACATCTTCCAGCATAGCGGAAAACATCAAATAAACCATTCTGGTGGGGTCTCTTGCTTGCGTGAATAAGCTCCCAGTTCGAAAGGCCCGATACCACGCGTTTTATCGAGGGCGATGTCCTTGCTTAGATCTAAGTCCAGTCCCAATACTTTTGTTAGGACCTTTACTATTTCGCGGGCCGCGGCCTTATCAGGGGTTTCGCCTGGAGTCTCAGCTAGTAGGCAGAATCCTTTCATCTCGCGTAGTTTGCACAAACCTATAAGGAGGCCAGCTACGCCAAGTATCTGTCCGCTAAGGATTTCGGCTCCCAGTTTCTTCAGTTCACCTGCAGTTTCTAGATCAGAAGCAGCGTAATAGATCTTCGGTTCACGAACCTCTCTTCCAGGTCTGTAGCCTCCTAGGGTTATCACTTGTTTGCAGCCTAACTCTTCAACGGCTTCCAGTATACGCCAGCATAGTTCATACTGTCCGCGCGTTGTTAAAGTCTGCGTGTTGCCATACAACAGTATGAGGTCGCGTTCACCACTCTTTCCTTTGTAGCAATAGAGCTTGCCTATTGGTGAGTTGAAACCGCCTTCAGCCGTTGTGATTGCAACATCCTGAAAAGACGAAGAGAATACCTCGCCGAATAGACCTGCGTCCAATTCTTTGATGAGGTGCGAAGTAGCTAGATTCGCAACTAAGCCTATGCCGGGTAGACCCTCGATTAAAACGGGTTCTCTGAGCTGAGGTTTCTCATACAGCCTCACTATGCAAGTCATTTGGGCTGCACTTCTCCTTGACCAGATTTAGAAGAGAGATGTGGTAATTAAACTTCTTGGCGGCTTTGTAAATGTCCAGTTTCGAAATACGTTGGAGAGATCTGCTGGCAAAGATGCTCCTTTTTTACCTCGTCCTAGAACGATGTTTTGCCACAGCGAAAGATAATGCGAAAAACTTTTTGACGATGTTTATAAGAAACTTGGCGAAGAAGCCCCTCGGATCCATGTTTGCCTATGTTCAGCGCCGTTTGGCATAGTGCCCATAGAGCTCGAAGATGTTTATCCGATTTGGCAGTTGAAATTGCACATCCGGGCAGATCTGGAAACTTCAGGCTATGCTTTGGGTCGGTTTAGGGAATATTTAAATAAAGCGAACTACGAAACCCTTATGGCAGTTTCAACAACTGACCCTTGAGAAGAGAAAGTGGCGGAGGTATGCGTTCAGACCGGCTCCAGAAAGGGAGTTTCCTGCAAGTAACAAGACTCGAGCCAGCATCAAGATTAAGACTTAATAACTAGTCTTAGGGCAACTATGAGAGGTGTGAGTTGGACTCTGGGGAAAGCCATGGTTCTCAAATAGATCTGGACGGTGAAGATAATCGCAGTGAAGATTAGATTTCTAGGTTCTGCCAGGGAAGTGGGGAGAGCAGCGATCTATGTCAAATCAGAAGGGACTGGTATTCTGCTCGATTACGGGGTTATGCTTGATCATGTCCCTGGTTTCCCTATGCATGTGCCCCCTCGGGATGTTGACGCCATAGTCCTAACACATAGTCACCTTGATCACGCTGGTGCGATTCCGATATTTTTCATTCAGGATAAGAAACCCGTCTATGGAACTGATCTGGCATTCGAGTTTGCCGGTCTTCTGATTAAAGACTTCATACATTTGTCAAGTTATTACCTTCCCTTCGAAATCCTAGAGCTCCGCTCGATGACGAGAACCTGTGTGAACCTCAGCTACGGAGTGGGGCAGCCCGTAGGAGACGCAGAGATCCAGCTCTTAAACTCTGGCCATTTGCCGGGGAGTGGCCACGCTTTGTTGGAAGCCGAGGGAAAAAGGCTGCTTTACACGAGTGATTACAATTCGGCGGAAACCCGTCTTCTGAGAGGGTCAAATGAAGATTACGGAGAACTCGACGCTTTAATCATCGAGAGCACATACGCTGATGAAGACCATACTGAGAGAACCACGCTTGAAAGAAGATTTCTTGGAAGCGTAAATGAAGTTGTAGAAGACGGGGGAACTGTTCTGGTGCCCGCATTCAGCGTTGGCCGTTCGCAGGAGATCGCTTGTGTGCTGGCCGCTTACAATTTTGAACATCCTGTTACGATAGACGGCATGGCCCGAGAAGCCACGAGGATAATGATGAGCCACATCGAGTATATTAAAGACCCGCGACTGTTCATGGATGCTGTTCATATGGCGGACTCGATTGAAGGATGGAAAGATAGAAAGATCGTTATGAAGAAACCTGGTGTTATTATATCGCCTGCAGGTATGTTGAAGGGCGGCCCAGCATCCTTCTATATCGAGCAGATCGGAAAGAAATCAAGCAACGCCATCTTCCTGGTCGGTTACCAAATCCCTGGAACACCTGGAAGAGAATTGCTTGAAAAAGGAAGATGCGTCATCGACGGGAAGATGCGCAAAGTCAAAGCTAAGGTTGATTTCTTCGATTTCTCATCACATGCAGGAGCCAAAGAGCTCAAGGAAACCGTGAAGAAGCTAAAGGGAAACCCAAGAATCTATGTAGTTCACGGTGCAAATGGGAATTGCCAGAAATTTGCCAAGTGGATAAACGAAGAAGCTGGATTCGAGGCTAAAGCGCCCAAACCCGGGGAAGAATATACAGTTTAGAAGAGAGATGAAAATCCTAATTTTGCATATTGGACAAGTTGATATGCACATGTCAGACACTGTCGGAAACAGCCTACTAAAGGCCTTTCCCGGGCTATCATGTAATAGAGCTCGCGATGTCCTCGCAGTTCCTAAAGAGGCGTATAACCCAGCGAGAAATCAGCATAATTCGAGCATGATTTTGTTAAAGGTGTCTGGATACGCCGTAAAGGCGGAAGCCGATAAAATATTGGGCGTAACAGATGTCGATCTTTACGTGCCTCGGATGAATTTCGTCTTTGGAGAAGCCCAATATTTGGGAAATGCTGCGTTGATATCCCTACATAGGCTCAGACCTGAATTTTACGGGAAGTCGCAGGACAGAGAGCTCTTTGAAGAACGGGCTGGAAAAGAGGCAATACATGAGATTGGACACACCCTTGGGTTAGGGCACTGCAAAAATCCTAATTGCGTAATGTTCTTCTCAAATTCAATCCTAGACACTGACAGGAAGAAATCGGATTTCTGTGATAGCTGCTATCTCTTAGTCAGGCGTCACGTAGGGACGTGAAGCATGGCTGGCACGCCTGTAGAATCAAATTGTTAACCTGAAATGAATCTAATGTTTCTTAGTTCGTAAGAACAATCACTTCCGGGTCTTGATCGATTACCTTTAGGCTGTGACCTTTCCTATTCTGCAAAGAGTTTCAACGAAGTTTGCTATTTCATCTTTCGTATTATAAAAGTGCGGTGAGACTCTGATGCCTTTTGCTCGTGCAGAGACAATGATGTTGCTTTCACTCATTTTTGCCACAATCTTTTCGGGATCCTCGATCTTGAAGTTGACAATTCCTGAGCGGCACTCTCTATCTTGCGGCGTCTGCAGTCTCAGACCCAGATCCTTCAGATCTTCAATGAGATAGTCCGTCAGGTTCATGATACGCTCTTGGATATTTCTGATACCTACGTTCAAGATCATTTGTAAAGCGGCTGCGGCTCCGGCATAGCTGATGATGCTCGGCTGGCCAACCTCAAATCGGCTGGCATCATCAGAAAGATTCAGCTCCGTATTATTCCAGAGATCAATCGTCTTATAGACCTCAGGCTTCATGCTAGCCCACCCCATAAAAGGCGGCTCCAACTTGCCTATCAGCTCCTGCCGGACGTAGAGGAAACCGGCCCCAACAGGTCCAAGAAGCCACTTGTAACATGAAGTCGCTAGAAAGTCTACATCGTCGCGTTTGACATCAAATTCTACGGCTCCGAGTGATTGTATGCCATCGATTATGAGAAAGGCTCCATGTTCGTGTGCTATCTGAGCCAGAGACTTCAAATCTTGTCGAAAACCGTTGGAGTACTCTACGTGGCTTACAGCTACTGCGACCGTGTTATCGTCAACATCTTTCTCCACATCTTCTGGGCATATCTTCCCATCAACATTTTTGACATATTTGACTTTTACTCCTAACCTCCTCCTCAACCACGGATAGACGACGGACGGATACTCCAGGTCTGTTACAACCACGTTGGCTCCAGGAGGATACTCCAAGATGTTAGCCACTATATTTAACCCGGTGGAAGTGTTGGGGACAAGCGCAATCTCCTCCCATCCGGCATTGATAAAATTGGCAAACAGCTTTTTTCCCTCGTATAGATCGAACGTTGTGCTTCCTGAAAGTGAGAACTCCTTCAAGCACACCTGCATGGCGTCTAAGACAGGTACAGATAGGGGAGAAACCCCGGCGTGGTTGAGAAAGACTTTATCTTTGACTATTGGGAACTTCTTACGGATGCTTTGAACATTTAACATTTGTGACATCTCGCAAATCATTTTTGAGTGGGCGATCATATTCATGAAACTTATGGTTCTCGTCTCAAAGATCGCCATTTCCGTCCGAGCACGCCATGATAGTTGGGATGGAGGCTTAAATCTTTTAGTCACATTTTTCAATAACGAGCAGGGATTGCAGGGACTTGTGAAACAATACTCTTCGTTGACCAAGGAGGCATTTCTGTGAAAGAACTTGGCGAAGTAAAATTCTTGGGAATCGTGACGAAGTCCGATGAGATATCGGGAACACAAATTTTTCCAGAATATTGTGAAGGTACTTACAGGCTTGAGGAATTTTCGCATGCCATGATCTTCTATTGGTTTCACTTGCGTGATGATAGGGCTGATATGGCTACGCTTAGAGTGGTTCCTAAGAGACATCTTGGCGCCCCAGAAGTTGGAGTCTTCGCTTCGAGAAGCCCTAGCCGTCCAAATCCGATAGGATTCTGTGTTGTAGAGGTAATTGGAGTTGACGGCTGTAAAATACTAGTTAAGGATCTTGACGCTGTTGAAGGTTCAACTATCATAGACATAAAGCCTTACATACCTGGGGCAGATGCTTTTCCAAATGCTAGGGCACCCGAATGGACGATGGCGGATCCGCCAACCTAGGAAGAATTAAAAGGATGATTATCAAGACCCTTGCTTGCTCTAAGCTATATTCTGGTGGAAAGATTACTAGAATGTAGAAAACGGTAAGTGAACGTGTATGTCTTTGAAAGAGCTCCTTGAAAAGATTCAAGATGAGGTGAAGCAAAGGGAGGAGGCAAGGCAGGAAGTGCAAGCAGATGCACGTTCAGCGACACGGCTATCGAAGATGGCGATCCTAAGGGTACATCAGAAAAGATTTGATGAGGCTGAAAACATGCTACAGGAGACAAGAGACCTTTTCTCCAAGATCAGTGAGTCTTCTAAGAGGAATATTGAGCTCCTATATTCTGGTATGGTTGAAGCTGCTTACCAAGAGTATTCTGAGGCCTGTATATTCCTCAAATTGGTCAAAGAGGATCGATTTACTGGTTTTGAAGAAATGGGCGTGCCACCCCTTGCATACATTCTCGGCTTAGCTGATGTAATAGGCGAACTGCGCCGGAAGGTCTTAGATTCTCTTCGGGAGAATGAATCCTCAATTGCAGAAAAATACCTGGAGATCATGGATCTCATATATACTGAGCTTATGGGCATGGGTGACGCCTACTTCCTCCTCGCAGGACTTCGGAGGAAATGCGACGTTGCCAGAAAAATTATTGAGTCGACTAGGGGAGATGTCACAATCGAGATGCGTAGGAGATCGCTCGAAGACTCTGTACAGAGACTCAAAGAAACCCTGGAAGAAAGATGAAGCATTAGGTATTGCTCAAAAAAGGTGACCAATTGTGCCGGGCGTAAGGATTGGCATGATCGGTGCTGGCTCTCACGCCAATGCTGTCCATTATCCTTCTTTGGCTTCCATCGAAGAGGCAGAGATAGCAGCAGTATGCGACATCAACAATGAGAGGCTTCAAAGAACAGCGGACACCTATGGAGTGAGAAATCGCTATCTAGACTATAGGATGATGCTGGAAAAGGAAGAGATCGAGGCTGTCTACGTCATAATGCCGCCGCACCAGTTATACGACATAGTTGTCGACTGTCTGAAAGAGGGGCTAAGTGTCTTCATTGAAAAACCTCCGGGCGTAAATACAAACGAGACCAGAAGCTTAGCATGGTTCGCCGATAAGTATCACTGCAAAACTATGGTAGGTTTCAACAGAAGGTTCATACCCCTCATGAGGAAAACCAAGGGTTTAGTTGAAGAGAGGGGACCGATAAACCAGTGCGTTTCTGCCTTCTATAAGAATCTAATCTCGGAGGAACCTCCATACTATCGAGGGGCAGTGGACGTCCTAACTTCGGACGTGATACATGCAGTCGATACGTTGAGGTGGATGGCCGGCGACGAAGTAAAGAAAGTCTGCAGCTCTGTCAGAAAACTCTTTGCCGGATACCATAACAGCTTCAACGCCTTAGTCCATTTCGAGAACGGCGCGATCGGCTTCCTTATGAGCAACTGGGCTGCAGGGAGCAGAGTTCACACATTTGAGATGCACAGCAAAGGCATTTCTGCCTTTGTGAATCCCAACGAGAAGGCACTAGTGTATGCAGATAATAAACTCGAACCGGAAACGATATCCACATACGAGGCTGCCGGAGGAAGCAGAGAATTCCATGTCTATTATGGGTTCTACCACGAGAACAAACATTTTATCGAATGCCTGCTTGCAGATGAGACACCAGAAACCTGCTTCGAAGACGCTGTGAAAACGATGGAACTGATAGATCCAATCTATGAGAACTCCATACACAACGAGAGCGACCCTTAAAACTAATGCAAGGACACTTTGTTTCATCAGTCATTTGGAAAGAAGACAAGTTTCCTCTAACGCATCTTTCCTTCATAATTGAAAGCCTGAAAAAGCGCCTAGCTACGGGTCGATTCATTTCATCGAGAGGTTGGGTCTCACAATCCCTAAAGACCCCACGAAGAGAATTCCACCCTTCACGCCAACTGGATCCTATGCCTAGGGTTCAGTTAGCTCTACAAACAGACACATACTAATTTCCTGAACGCAACATCTGGCTGTGCGCTGAAAGTGATCAAAGTATATTTAATGAAAGTTTAACTTGAAATCCATTTATATGATGAACCTTAAAGGTTAAATCTTCTAATCTGGCAGAAAAAGAAAGAGAAGTTGGGGAATTTTAGGGTTCTCCCTCAATTTCTCCTTCAGCTTTTCGTTGTTTATCTTCAATCTCCTCTACATCTTTACCCCAGTAAACTTCTTCGTTCATTCTTCTACACCACACAAGGCAGTTTCTTCTCAACAGTCTGTAGATCTGTCCCTGAACTCCTGTATGGTTCATGGGGATTTGGGAGGCTGTTGGCTTTCCGATATCGCGGTGAGAATAAATGGCTGATGAAGAAGTGATTTAATTTTATTTTTTCCATTTTTCTTGAACTTTTTTCAGTATAGGTTCAAGCTCTCTACGCTTTTGAGAGAGTACATTTGTAAGTTTCTCCGCATCCTTTAGGTATCTCTCGACTTTGCCTATCTCGATTTCCAGCGATTCTTCGCTTATCCAGCCTTCATAGTATCCTTCAGCGTGTAGCCTAGTAGCCCTTGCCCACATCCTATCGGTTAAGCCTAATTCTCTAACCTTAGCCACATGTTTTTCCAGCTCCTCCAGAAGCTCGTTTCTTTCAACTCTACCTCTTGGCTTCTCTGCACCCGCACATGTAAGCAGGTGGTCTGTTGCCAAGACCATTGAAAGCCATCCTTTGTCGCAGGCGTCCCTAAGCTTCATGGAATCCTTTTTTTCAAGGTATTTTTCGCACTCTTCACTAGATGCTTTTAAAGCTCGCCAAGCTTCCTCAAGAAGGGCAGGCATCTCTATCAGCTTTATTTAGTGTATTGAATCTGAATCTCTTAAACATTCCTTCTGAGGAGGGCATAGATTTAACAGAACCAAAAAGAGCGAAATTCAAATTAAACTTTCGTTAAATATATTTCCACCATGATATTCTTTCTTGGAAAAATCTGTCTAGTCGGTCAAGGGTAGAGATAAGATGAGGAATAGAGTTCTGTGCATCCCCACCTCGAAACATGTTGAGTATGTGTTCTCGAAAGAGGACTTTGCGACGTTAGAAACCAGGTTTGATGTGTTTCTAAATGAGCTAGGGCGAGATTACACGTCTGGAGAGGTTGCGGAGAAGATCAAAGGATTCGAAGCTTTGATTACCGGTTGGGGTTCTCCTCCGTTGACAGCCGACGTGTTTGAGAATGCAGACAGGCTTAGGATTATAGCACATTCAGCTGGTTCAGTAAAGTACATGCTCTCCAAGGAGGTTGTTCAACGCTATGTCATGCCGAGAAAGATCTGTATCTGTAATGCGCCCAAGGCCATATCCTACAACGTAGCCGAGACAACTCTGGGGTTACTGATCATGACAAGCCACAGATTAGTCGATCATATAGTAAATATCCGGCAGAAATCAGTGTGGTATGATCCCGGTATTCCTCGAGATGTCCGCTCACTTAATGGTAGCACGATTGGAATTGTGGGAGCGAGCATGGTCGGGCGCGAAGTCATCCGATTATTAACACCCTTTGAAGTCAAGATATTGGTCTACGATCCATACCTGTCAGAAAGAGAGGCCAGACAACTAGAAGTCGAGAAAACAGACCTTGACGACCTTTTTCACCGATCAGACTTTGTAAGTGTACATGCACCGATGACTGAAGAAACCTATCACATGATAACTGAACACCATCTCAGATTGCTGCATGACGGAGCTGTCCTTATAAACACATCACGTGGAAAGATCATAGATCACGAGGCTCTTATGAGAGAATGCGAGACTTGCCGGATCCTCGTAACACTCGATGTTACGGACCCTGAGCCGCTGCCTCTTGACTCCCCTTTAAGAAAATTCGAAAATGTCTTGATTACCCCACATGTTGCGGGCCTTGGATCTTACGGCGCGCGAAAAATAGGAGAAATGACCCTTCAGGCGTTGGAGGACTTCTTTTCAGGAAGGGAGGTTAAGAACGCGATCGATCTTACAAAGTATGACATACTCGCCTAGATGGTTTTCTGATCATTTGGGAGAGATAGTGCGTCCTTCAGTATGGCTGTCAACGATGGCCTTGCAGACTCTCATCACTTGGTATGCGTCCTCAAGGCTTGGACGGGGTTGCTCATTTTTCAGCAAACAACGTGCGAAATGCTGCAGCTCCTCCAAGTATCCAGGAGAGATCCAGTGGAACGGGCCGGGATTCCACTCCTGGGTTGGTAGTCCAGGTGGAAGCCCTTCGTACCCGCGCGTCCCTGCAGGAGGTGGGGGCAAGAACCATGCTCCGCGTTTCAAATGTCTGAGATCTTCCTTGTTGTATATGTCGACTGCTTGGCTTTTATCTCCTTGAACGAATAAGTATTTCTCGAATCCGGGGTAAAACGAACTCATTGAGAGGGTTCCAGTGGCGCCATTTTCAAACCTCAGCGAGACTGAGAAAGATAAGGCTGAATCCAGTTTGGACGCATTCTTTCGATGCTCAATCAGAGCGTAAAGCGTATACACTTCCTTGCCCATGAGGAAGCGCATGCAATCAATTATGTGAACAGCTTGATCTAGGAGGTAGGTCCACTCGAGGGTATCTCCATGCGTTTCCGGAAGCGGAACAGTCGGTCCCGGCGTGAGGTAGGCTCCACGAAATAGTACCGGTTCGCCGAAGTCCTTGCTCTCAATTATGTTCTTGGCTATTTTGTGGGCTTCTGCATGCCTCCACATAAAGCCGACCTGACCGAATTTCCCACTCTTCTTCGCGGTCTCCAACAGCTGTCTACTCCCCTCAACCGTTGGAGCATTCGGCTTCTCTGAGAATACATGAACACCCAGATTGAAACAGGCGACACCTAGTTCAAGATGCATCGGAGGCGGACCGACGATCGCTACTGCGTCAGGCTGTTGTTCCTCAATCATCTTTTCATAGTCGGTGTACCAAGCCTTGGCCCCGAATTTCTTGGCGCAGTATTCAGCTCTAGACTCTGCCAAGTCGCATGTTGCCAAAAGACCAATCTCGGGTATTCGCGGTATGCATGGGAGCAAGGTTGACGATGCGAATGCGCCGCATCCTATGAAGCCTAGTCGCAGCGGCTGTTCGACTTCGCCTACTTCATAAAAGGTCTTGCGCATCTGGTTTTCACCAAGCTTCCTTTCATCTTTGACGCTTATAAACTCAGGTTCAGACTCGTAGTTTCATCGTCAGTGTTCGTAACTGTCTCAATCTTCTGTTGGTTCTTCAAGTTCAGGTTTCATAGCTTCAGTTTGCATGTCTTGCTGCCACAAGAGAAACCCAAATCTAGTCGTTGCCGAATTATTGTTTGAGGCGTTGTCATGGGCATCAAGGTTAGTTAGGGACCAGAGATGACATAGATGCCTTGATGGAGGTTGAATGCTCAGATGTGGATTCGTGGTATCATTTTTCTTCCAAAGGTCGAGGCGATCCAGCATCATATGACGAGTTGACTTCCCTAGAGCGAACGATGCATGGTGAACCCTGGATGGACCGCCAAGCGCTGATTAGGTACTGGAGCAATATTGAGCGGTTAGGCATCATACCTCTTGTTGCTGAGATAGAAGGAAAGGTCGTTGGTCATCCCGATGTAATCATAGCCGACGAGCAGCCACTGGGACGTTTCCTTTACCTCGATGTCCTAATGGTTCACAAGGCTTATCATAGAAGAGGAGTGGCAACAGCTCTCATTAGAGAAGCAGAAAGGCTAGCCAGAACCAGAAAAGTCGGGTTTATGATGGTTCAAGCACAGCAGTATGAAGGCCCCTCTCGCTTAACATACAGAAGTTGCGGTTTTGATAAGGCCTTTGACACATACCAGTTGGAAACATCAATTGAATGTCCAGAGCCCCTGTCTGGATTACGACTAGTTTCGATCCCGCAGATTCAAGAGGCGCCCATAAAGACTCATGCCATGATATGCGGATGGTACAACATCAGCGCAAAAACATGGGACTACGGCTTCAATACAGATCCGGAATTCCTACGGTTCTTCTCTTGTCACGAGCTAGCCCTCTCCGCTTTGACGGAAAAAAGCATGTACTTCTTTACCTACAGCAAAACCGCTTCGAACATTCAGCAGGAACGCTGAGTCTGTGGGCACCCGAACCCCTAGACTACAAAGAGACACAAGAAGTCTTTCAAGCCGCGAAAACTGCAGCCTCATGGTTAGGAATTAGAACCTTGACAACAAAGACTATTGAGAGATATCTTGCCATGCTGGAAAAATGCGGATTCCTGACAAAATCAAAGGCGGAACCATACCTAACAAAAGCCGTAACTCTCTCATTGAAGCCTTAGATGACGTCAGATTCACGGTCGAGTGCAGACTCGTTGGCTACGAGCTTAAGTGGAGTTGGAGCAATAACTCTATTGGTAAATAGGGAGCTACGCGAAGTAAAACATTTATAAACCTATGGATTTCAAGTTTCAGTTAATGGCCACCAAAACGTGGGAGAGAAACATGCGACCTGAATTGCACCAAAAATCTGAATTGAAGATTGGCTCCGTTGTCATTGATTGCATCAACTTCGACAAGATGTTGGCGTTTTGGCAGGAGGCGCTCCACTACATTCCGAGAGAGCCAGCTAAGGACGGCTGGGTGGTTCTTCGTGATCCTGAGGGAAGAAATCCGAACGTGTCTTTGAACCAAGATCCGGAGAAGCGCTTAGGTAGGAATAGGTGGCACCTCGACCTCTATACCGACAACAGAGAGGATGAGGTGAAGAGATTGCTCAAAATCGGAGCGACAGCTCCAAGCGACAGCTCTCTCATCCGCCATTCCCATTGCCATTCCCAGACGCCTGAGCCTGACTTCATTGTGCTAGAGGACCCCGATGGCAACCTCTTCTGCGTTGTTGACAAAAGCAAGCCTTGATATTCGATGAGGCTCAGCAAGAAACCAGTGCCATAAAGGAAACATGTCGATTCGCTCGTCCGCAAGTGCCCTGAAGTTCCCGGGTGATCTGCTAATAGAGCAAAAATCAGGAACTAATCGGATGAAAGTTAAGACTGGTTCCTAATCTCTTTTGTCACATCTTCGAGTCTGGGCAATCCTTCTCTTGCGCCGATCTTCATTATGCATCTGGATGCGACGAAGTTTCCCAGAACCCCGCATTGCCTTAGAGGCTTGCCCTCAACCAAGCCGTATAGGAATCCGGCGCAGAAAGCGTCCCCGGCACCAGTAGTGTCGACCACCTTCACTTTGAAAGGTTCAACGAGGTGTTCCTCTTCGCCGTCTGTGACATAACATCCTCTTCTGCCAAGTTTTACGGCGACAATGTCTACGCCTATGTTTATGAGTTGCTCTGCGCCCTCTTTGTATCCCCTTCCGGTCAACAATCTCAACTCGTTCTCGTTCGGAAGAACGGCAAAACATCTTTCGACCAGAGGTTTCAGCTCGGTCCAGCCCATCTTGGCGTAGATCTCTCCGGGATCAAGCGTTACTTTGGTATTCGTAAGGGTTTGCGCAATCTTAATCTGGGCTTCAAAAGGCTTCTCGCCGACAAAGGATGTCAGGTGCAAGAACCTAGATCCGGCGAAGTATTCCGGATTTATCTCTTCGAAATCTACGAGGTCGTTCACTCCGGGGTCCACATATAGTGCTCGTTCACCCTCCTCGTCTACAAAACCGAGGACGGTGCCGCTTCTTCCTTCCCCCGAGATCATGATCCCACCTGTATCAACCCCTTCATCTTTGAAAGCCTTCAGGAGAAGTTCGCCTTCGCGATCATGGGCAACTTTCCCCATATAGCCCACTTTGACTCCGAGTCTAGCTAATCCAACTGCTGTATTCGCGGCTGATCCGCCCGGAGATTCTTTGAACGTGAGAATGGTGCTCTCTTCTTCGGCTTTGGCGATCCTCTCTACTCTATAGAGTCTGTCAATGTTTAGGGCGCCGAAGCAAACAACATCGAACTTCACGGAAAAAGCTCCCTCAAGAATATCTTATGCCTCCCGAGTTTTCCACCGTAGTTGCCAGCGGATATCTTCACGACGCCTTCTACGCCGGAAGCAGCCTCTATGCCCGCTTTCATAGCCTCTTTGACGCTGCTTAGGGTTGTACCGTTGATGACGATCTCGGGAATGTAGTTGACTCCTTCAGGAACCTTCGATTCTTCGCCCAGCCTCTTCTTTAACGTTGAACAGTAGGGGTGATTGGTTGTCGGACCAATCTTGGGAAACTTAGTCTCAGTCTTAGACCCCGCTGAACAGATGTCAAACGGGGTTATTACACCTTCTACTCTGTCTATGGCTTCAAGGGCTCTTCTTCCAGCCTTCATCACGGCGTCTTTACTTTTGCACATGTACCAGAAATTGCCGCCCGCTATTCCCTTTCCGTATCCAAGATAACGTTCGATCAGAAAATCCGGAACCATTATAGGAACGATAATCATCTCGCGGCCACATCGTTTCTCAATCCATTCGTAACCATCTCCACAATGGCCGATTCGCTCCATCGCATCAACCCTCCCTGCGGGGTTGAGACAGGCATCAAAGACGGCTGTAAAGGGTTTTACAAGTAGGTCCTGGCGGATGCGATACGAGAACTCTCTGTAAAACTTGTCCACTATTAGGTCTACGGGCTTCTGCTCTTCCAATCCGCTCCAAAACTGCAAAAGGGCGCCCTTCCGTCCATCAGGAGTCTCTTCCTCAGTTAACCACTTCTCGACGCCGCCTTCAACTCTGCCAATGACCGTTGAAGGAGTAGCCGTCGCATCTTCAGCGGCTCTACTCAATGTATCTTCATCATCCGCAGTAACCAGCACTCTAAAGTATAAGCCGTCAGATGCTTCCGCATACGTATCCTCGATCTCCACCTCCAATGATTTTCCCTCTTTGAATCTCTTTTTAACGTAATTCACGACCGTTCGATAAAAAAACTTTTTTGTCGTTCCCGCTACTTCCCCCGCAAGCAGTGAAGAAACTGGCAGCTCTGATCCAGACAGGTTCAGAAACTCCCTTCCGCAGTCTCCAACAACCAAAGTCATCCGCGAATGTTACGGAACTGTTGAACTGCTCTGGGCGGGAAGTAAGCCAACTTGACAGTAGATTAGCAAGCAAAATGGGCATCCTTGAGAAGACGCAAATTATTTATCAGAGATTTCCGTCATGGTCTCCCAACCCGAGAGCTGGGATGGAAGCGCTTGGCGCGATGCGTATTGAAGGTGAGCGGGACTTATCACATAGGGTTAGCTTGTCGGAATCTGGCGACGAAGCCTGGAAGAGGGTGTTCAAGTCACGTGGGCAGTATAGGTATCGGTGTTAGAGAAGGTTATCGTGATATGGTAATCGGCACAGAGCTACTTAAGACATTAATTGCTGAAGCTGAAAAGATGGGTCTTAAGGTGCTGACTTGCGTTCTCTCTATAAATGAGAGAGCTATCCACATACATGAAAAAGTTGGGTTCAGAGAAACTGGGAAAAAACCGAAATTCTACTATAGGAACGGAAAATACATAGGCGAAGTGATAATGATGAAAGAACTGGGTGTCTAGAAGTTGAATCTCACAACCAAAGAAATGGTTAAGAAGCATTATACTGAATACGGGCTGGGTGAGTGGGAAAGGCTTACTAGGCATCCTTATCATCGACTGGAATTCGACACTACTATGTACTTTCTCAGAAAATATCTACCCGAAAAGGGTTTGGTATTAGATGCTGGTGGTGGTCCAGGGAGATACACAATAGAGCTTGCCAAGTCAGGATATGACATCATTTTGCTTGATTTGACACCGAAACTGCTAGAGATTGCGAGGGAGCAAATAGAGAATGCCGAAGTTAAGAATAGGGTTAAGCAGATTATTGAAGGTTCCATTGACGAACTCTACATGTTTGAAGATAATACTTTTGAAATTGTAATCTGTTTGGGAGGTGCACTTTCCCATGTTCTATACGAGAAACAGAGGCAGAAGGCAGCTGATGAGCTGATCCGAGTTGCCAAAGACAATGCTCCTATCTTCGTGTCAGTAATTGGTAGACTAGCTGTATGCATGAATACTATTGTTTATTTGTGGCCTGAGCTGGAAACAGCGCCAGACGTGTATAGAACATTTACGACGACGGGATACTATCCGGGAGGAACTGGTTTCGCTCCCACTCATTTCTACACACCTGAGGAGCTACGGAAACAATTCGAAGGAAAAGCGAAGATCCTAGAAATGGTCGGCTTAGAAGGCATGTTCTCAACTCACGAGAAAGAATATGACGAGGTATCTAAAATGAGAAAGTACAACGAGATTCTATGGGAAACCCACCTGAAAACCTGCCGCACCCAAGCATAGTAGGGATCAGCGAACACTTCTTGATAATCTGCAGGAAATGATGAGGGAAAGCATCGAGTACATCCTGACTTTGGATGTACTCAACCTCAGCAACCACACCCCCAATACGCTAGCTCTTTAGGGTCGACTCACAATCATATTGTGATTTGCTATGCGCGCGGCTGTGCTGTTTGATCGCGAAGACATGCGTGTGACCGAGTGGCCGGACCCGACGCTAGAGCCTGGAGACATGCTCGTGCACGTCATGCGTTGCGGAGTATGCGGCTCCGATCTGCGGACGTACTTTCGCGGGCCATCACCACGTTATCGGTTGCCGGCGATCTTGGGGCACGAGTTTGTCGGGACAATCGCGAAGACCAGAGAGCAAGTGAAGAGTTTTCAGACGGGGGAACGGGTGACTGCTGCCCCAGCAGTGCCCTGTGGAGAGTGCTTCTACTGTCGGCGAGGGAAGGACAACTTGTGCCGGCACCTACTGGACTTTGGCATCAATTTCGACGGAGCATTTGCGGAACTGATTCGGATCCCAGCACGTTCCATCGAAACCGGTGGTCTTGTGAAGTTAGGCAAGGGACTGACTGATGAGTTGGCAGTATGGGCAGAGCCCTTGGGAACTGTCCTACATGCGCAGCGACGAGCAGAGATGGGCATGGGCCAGAAGGTAACAATCGTTGGCGATGGGCCAATGGGGCTCTTGCACGCTTTGGTGGCGAGAGAATTTGGAGCAGCGCAGGTAGACGTCATTGGTCATCACGCGAAGCGGTTGGAACTGGCCCGCCAGGTTGGTGCAGATATGGCGGTGATGGAGGGCGAAGCCAACGTAGTTAAGGGGGATGCAGATGTGGTGATTGTGGCGGTGAGTGACGGGGCAGCAATCGAAAGTTCATTCGGGCTGGTGCGTGATGGGGGAGTGATTGTTGCGTTTGGGGGTTCATCTCGTGAGACTCAGATATCGCTTTCACCGTATCGCCTGCACTACGGGGAAGTGACGGTGATGGGATCGTTCAACTGCACCACAGATGACTTCAAACGCGCCCTAGAGTTGATTCCGCGATTGAACCTGAAGCCGCTCAGCCCGTGGGTAGTGCCGCTGGAAAGGATTGTGGATGGTTTTCATGCAGCATATACGCGCGAAGTCATAAAAGTAGTTGTTGAGATGATGAGGTGAAAGGAAACTGTTTGAAAACGTGAATGAAGCGAACCTAGAAGCCGGACGGCGTGCTCTAGTGGGTGGAGGTGTAGGCGGTGGCCTACCGATCGTGATCGCTCGAGGGCAAGGCGCACTCGTATGGGACACATGTGGCAAAGAGTACATTGACTGCACGTCGCAGGCGTGGAGCTTGAACGTAGGCTACTGCCATCCGAAAGTGATTGCAGCTGTAGCAGACCAGATCAAACTGTTTACGCACGTACGAACCTCCTTCGACACGGTTCCCAAGCTTTTGCTGGCGAAAAAGCTGGCCGAACTGGCGCCTGGAAATCTGAAAAAAGTTACCTTTTCATTAAGCGGTTCGGATGCAAACGAAGGAGCGATGAAACTGGCGATGCGCAACCGGGAGGGGGATACCTTCATTGCGCTGTGGGATGGATACTGCGGACGTACCTTAGCGACGATGTCGCTATCGTGGCCGCATCCGAACAATCGTTTTCGAGCTTGGATGGGACCGGTGGTGCGCGTGCCGCAAGCGTACTGCTATCGCTGCCCATTGAATCTGGAATATCCGAACTGTCACTTGGCTTGTGTGGATCTGGCGCGGGAGACGATAGAAAAAGGGGTGAACGGACCCCCAGTTGCGTTGATGATGGAGCCCGTGCAGGGCAACGGAGGGATGATTGATTTTCCATCCGAGTATTACCCAGCGATGCGCAAGCTATGCGACGATCTAGACATGTTGCTCATCTACGATGAGATTCAAACTGGCTTTGGACGAGTGGGCGCGTGGTTTGCGGCAGACTTGTACAAGACTACGCCAGATATCCTCGTGATCGGGAAGGGGCTAGCGGGCGGATTTCCGCTGTTCGGTTTCCTCTCGCGGGAGGATCTCAAGCCCTTCTCACCGGGAGATCATTCGTTCACCTTTGCGCACTTTCCAGTCTCGATGGCGGCGGCGCTGGCGACGATCCAGGTGATTGAAGAAGAGCATCTGATTGAGCGAGCGCAGCGATTGGGGGCGCAGGCCACAGCGCGTTTGAGAGAGATGCAGGAGAAGCACGAATTGATTGGGGATGTCCGCGGACCGGGGCTGATGATAGGGGTGGAGTTGGTGAAGGATCGCAAGACCAAGGAACCAGCGCGGGAAGAGGCACACGAATTTGTCACCGAGGGATTGAAGCGCGGTGTAATCTTCGGCGAGTCCAAGTACAATGGACTGGGCAACGTCGTCAAGTTCAAGCCTCCGCTGGTGACTACTGAGGCACAACTTAGCCTTGCATTGGATGTGTTCGAAGAGATCGTGAAAAAACTGGACAGTGAATGAGCGAGAGCAGGATCTGAGAAGAAGGCTTCATAGCGTTGTCAAAAGATCATCCCCAAAACCGGATGGCATTCAGGTGTTACCTGTTTGAAGACGCAATCTAACGAATAATCCGGTAGAGGCGGTAATGGGCCGCGAAGGGTGCCTGAGTGCGGTTCGAAGGCGCCAAAGTGTGGAATAGAGCCAGTTTTCTACGCAAGGTACTAGATTCGATAGTTGGCAATGAAGGATACCGTGTCCTATCCCAGCTTTCCGATAGCTTCACCCCTAACGGCTTTTCTGACTGCAATGCTTTCCTTTGTCAATGTCTCCATGTTGCGGGGAGATATCAACACCACTCTTGGGAATTTCTCTTTGAATAATCCCGCAGATCTGCTGAATAGTTCCGGGTTACAGAGATTCTTCAGTGAGGAAAGGCGCCAGTCTTCTAGCAGATCGACTATAGTATCTTTCCCAAACCTGTTGAACACGTCGGCTAGAACAGAGGTTACAATCGCGTTGTTTGAGATGACCGCTATCTCGGCTTCCCGGATTGCATATTGGTTACCATTGAAGGAGACGGTTAGACCACCATTCTCACGAACCAGTCGGAAAGGTTCAACATCCGTGATACTGTCGCCCACGTACATGATGTCAGAAAGCCTAGTACCGACCCTGCCTGCAACACCTTGAACAGCCTTTGCTTTCCCAGATCCTCCCACAGGGTTGATTTCAATCAGCGCCTTGCCAGCAGACATGCCAGCGATCGTTTCCCAAAATATCTCATCCAGCCTTTTAACGGTCGCGTGATCCCTTAGGCAAAAGTCATGTATCGATTTGGCATTCGGAGGTATCTCGATCATCGGCATCTCGGCGATCTCCTGGCTCAGAGTCCTTAACCTCACAATTTCGTCCTCCCCAAGCACGTATCTGTCGATGTCCAGCCTAGTGCAGTAAACGTTCTGGCTGGGAAACCCTATTGCTTCGCAGATTGAGAAGATGTAATGCTCGTAGCTGGTGCTGATGATGAACGCCGGCATGATGCCTTTGACAAAGCGTAGCATATCATCGGCGCCTGGAACTAGCAGAATATTCTTCGATGAGAATCGCTTCATCTTCCTATTTGTTGCACCATAAGCCCTGAGAAACGGAATGATCAACTTGAGGGTGTCGCCGGCTTTGTAGCCCTCCCTCTTGACGATGTCCGCTAAGACATCGTCGTACTTACTTACTAACGAGAAGAAACGATCGCCTTGAGGTATAAAGTGACTGGCCAATTCGAAGGCGTTATCATTCTTCGATATGGGACCCTCACAATCGGAGACGAAGACTCTGCGGTTCTCTGACGCGATGACTGATTCTGTTTCCATCAAGCCCCCCTTAGATGCTCCATGTGTCTTATGCTTTTCTCAATATGATCCTTAGAGGCGATGTCGTCTCTGTTCCATAATCCCCCACCTTTGATGGCCGCTATGCCTTTCAGGGATAGATCTCTTGCCGACTCGATCGATTCGCCTACGCCGACCACGCAGACAGCCCTCGACTTGAGAGCGTAGATTCTGTCATCCCTGAGCTCCATTGAAGCAGGGTAAATTCTCATGTTTCCTCCCTGTTTGGATGCAAGTTTCTCGACTTCCTCTAAAATCACTGGCGTATCGATATCCTTGGAGCTTACGCGTTCTGGGAACGCCTCCGCGTATCCGCCGTAGCTCGGGGGCACCTTATAGGTCACAACGGTCGCCTTGCTGTCGATCTTGATCCCAGCCAAATCTCCGTCAATAATCCTGAAGCACACGTCCACGAAATCTTCCTTCAGAATCGGCAGGATATTCTGGATCTCGGGGTCTCCTGGTCTACTGTTGTTCTCTAGAATCTTAGGTCCCTTAGCTGTATGCATGAAAGCCTCATAGAAGGGCATGCCCCGCAGACCGGGGTTACTTCCCCTGCCCTTTAGCTTCCTGAAGAGTCTCTCGATGATGTGCTCTTCTCCTTCTCTATCGTTCTCAGTCATAAAGGGCAGGTAGTCACCGGCATCCTTGTAGGAACCCATCCCACCCGTGTTCGGCCCTTTATCTCCGTCAAAGGCTCGTTTGTAATCCCGAGTTTCATGCAATGGGACGATATGTTTACCGTCGCAGAAAGCTTGGAAACTCGATTCTTCGCCTTCTATCTTCTCTTCAACTATCACCGGTCCCTCTTCATAGTTCGCTAGAAAGTGTTCTAGAAGTTGATCTCTCGTGTTAAAGTGATCTCCCCAGACGCCTACGCCTTTTCCAGCTGCCGGAGCATCTGGTTTCACTGCGACCTTGTTGTCCAGCTCGTCCAGCCAATCGAACAACTCTTTTTTGACGTCACCCGTGCTCTTTTTGGATTTCGGATCGAACACCTTAAACATTGGGTTTGCCTCAGGAACAACCTCTTCAAAAAGGTATCGTTGGGCTACTTTGCTGCCCTCGATCGCGAACTCTTTTTTTGGGCAGATCATGGGAATCCTAGTTTCTTTTTCGACTAGGTCTCTGACACCTTCAATTATCGGTTTTTCAGGTCCAACAATCCCAAAATCTATCTGGTCCTCAAATCTCTTGGCGAATTTGCAGATCGCTTCTACATCCAAGCTTGAAACGGTTACGTGTTCTTTCGATCTCTTGAGGTTGAACGGATTCCTCTGCCTATCCAGAACATAAAGCTCCACATCATACCTTTCACTTCTGCAGAAGGCGTCAACCATTGCCGCTTCTCTGGAACCGTAAGAGACGATCAGGACACCAACTCGTTCCATGTGGTCCACCATACGTAAGTTGTTCAAGACAAGATTAATCATGGGAGTAATTAAGCGTTGAATGCTTCACGTATGAGAAGACGAGGAAGATTTCCGCCATCATCATGACTGCAGAGATATGCTCACCGACTCATAATGCTTCGATGACATCTACGAAAAGGATGATGTAGAAAACACTCAAGATCCTAGAGACGGCCTGCCCTGTTGGGATGACGATATTTTGAACTCTTGATTGAGGTATTTTGTGATGGTTTCAAGAGCCTTCTTGGCGGAATTTATTGCCTCTTCGGCTTGCTGACGTGTGTATTCCCTTGAGGGGCGCCATATCTTTCTTCCTCTCACCATGGGATACCTGCTTAATGTGTAATGTTCGAAGAGCCACGATGTTTCTCTCATTATTTCTCTGAAGGGTTCTACCCATTCATTTGAGACTCTTGTAACAACTTCTGAAGCAAAATAGGGCATCACATCGTGTTCCAAGAGCTGTAGTATACCGTGCATTGTCAACGCTGCCTTCATGGCTAGCTCAAGGCACTGTTGGGAGTTGAATACTGCTTTTGAATATCTTCCCGCCTTCAGATCATCCTCCGCAGCTTGAAGGGAGATAGATGCTTCCTCTAATTGTGACTCAGCTAGCTCACGGCTTATTGAGGAGCCAGATTCCGGAGCGAACATACTTTTTTCCTCCTTCTTCGATGATCTTCTTCTCCAAATCCTCTAGAACCTCTTTAATGCCCATTTTATCATATAGAATCTTGTAGCCCAAAAGCACGCCGAGAAGCAAGGGAAACCTTGTTTCAGCCATGAATGATAGCTCATCTTTCGAAACGGTCACTGCCTCCACGGGGACTTGGTGCCTAACCATTATCTCTTCAAGGTATCGTCTAATGCTTCTTCCTTCTTCTATTATTTCATCCGAGATCACTATGAGAATATCGTAGTCACTGTGGGGTTGGGCTCGTCCCTGTGGCCTAGAGCCGAAGAGAACAACCGAAAGGAGATCCGGGCCAAATCTTTCAAGTATGGTATCGACAATTTCCTTTTCAATGGACGCCAACCTTAGGTCCCCAATTCTCGGTAATCTGCCAAATACTCGCATCCTAACTTACCTAGTTAGCTCTTTGAAAAGAGCACGGTAATACCGCATTAGTCTCTCGGGCTCCGGGCTTTCCGGGATCTCTGCCAGACAGTAACGATCATACCTAATATCCTTGAGACAGTTGAAAAGTTCACGCCAGGGATAATCGTTCCAGAGCTCATTAATGTGCACAGATCGAATCCAATCCTTCACCAGACTGAAAGTCTCCTTAACGGATCCATTGATTACGTCTGTTGGATTTGAATTCCAGCATACGCCGACGTTCCTGTGATCTGCAATCTCCATGATCTTCTTGATATGACGCAGGTCGCTCGTTCCTTCACCGTGAACCTCAAGCCAGATCTCTACACTGTGATCTTGAGCATATTCCCCGCATTGGCGAAGAGATAAGCCGATCTGTTCTAGAGTCTTGCTAACGGGTATACCCGCCCGGACTTGGAGCCCATTGGGCCTCACTTTCACGCCTAGCGCTCTAACATCGCGGGCTAACTGGGTGAATTCCTTCGTCGTCTCTATGTTTCTGATCAGCTCTTTCCCATCAATAGCGTGATATTCGCACGTGGTGCCCAAACTCAAAAGGCGGGCAGGCGACTCCTCGAACATCTTCCTTACAACCTCGCGTTTTGATCTATCAAGAGATGGCTCAACCCTATGAGCATGAGTTGTACGTAGCTCGACCGCTTCGAAACCTGTCTTTGCACAGATGTCGATTATCGTAGGGATCGCCCAGTCTTTAGCCAAATTGTAGGTGACAAGCCCAAGCTTAAGCATGATTGCCCTCCTTTCTCTATTGAGAGGATTCCCCTGTCAGCTCAGCTCCTTCCATGTGCGGTACGTGTTATAATCCACATACTGTTTGTGAGGATTCTCAATTTGCTGCTTTACGGAGATGGACCGATCATGCTTTTTCTCGATCTCCTTCGTGACTGTGAAGATGTAAGATTCGCTGCCAGCACCAGAACCGTAGCTAGTCATAATGATGCGGTCGCCGGGCTCGGCTAAGTCAAGGACGGCGGCCAAAGCCGTGGGACTGGAGCCTGAGTAGAGGTTTCCTATCTGCCTCACAACTAAGCCGTGCTCAATCTGTTCCTTCTCAAATCCCGCCTCAACGGCAGCCTGATAAGGAAACTTAGCGTTCGGCGAGTGGCAGACCACGAAACGTATATCACCAGGGGCGAGTCCACTCACCTTCAAGGTCGTCTTCAAAGCGGTCACCACGTGCTTGAAGTAGGCTGGATCGCCAGTGAACCTTCCGCCGTGTCTAGGATATTTTTCGCCGTCTCGTCTGTAGAAGTCTGGGGTATCTGAGGTGTAGGGCACATAATAGTCCAAGGTCGCTATGACATCCCTTCTTCCAAAGAGGAAAGAAGCGGCGCCGGCGCCCACCGTGTAATCTAGCGGATCGTTCCTTGCGGCTTGGGCGTTGTCGGAACCTATCACCATGACGTATTCTCCGCCGAAGGTGGAGTAAGCGACAAGGGCCGCGGCATCGATGAAATGATCCGTGGCGGCCTTACATGCGAACTGGGAATCGACGCCTCCGCTAAAGAAACCGCCCTCATACTCTTCACCCAACTGTAAAGCTTGGCAGACTGTGGCCATAGAAGGCTTAACAGCGTACGGCGTGGACTCTGAGCCCAAGAAACACTTCTTCACATACTTGCTGTCGATACCAGCGTGGATCAGGGCTCTCTTTCCGGCTTCAACCGCAAAGGTGGTTGTATCCTCATCTGCGAAAGGCACGGTTCTCTCTACCACGCCGAGACCAATCTCTTCTTCGTTCTTAATCCTGAACTTCGGCAAGTAGACTCCGTACCCAACGATACCCGGCCGCTCATTCACAGTTGCTGGCTCTGACTTCACGTACCTTTGGTGAGGGTAATAGTCGCCTTCGAAACTGAAGTTGAGGCTTGAATAATAGATCAAGCCTTGGAAACCATCTGTGTATAACCGCCGGAACCTGGGCACAACGCCTCTTCCGATAAAATCGTTCATGTCTAGTTCCCCATCGGGCGGAGCGTAATCGGTGATTCTTCCCGGGACCTGCACGTTTCCTTCCTCGAAGGAGACTATGCCCGAGATAAAAGAGCCCAAGTGAAGGAACTTGTTCGTAGGTTTACGTATGACAGTGCTGCTGATGAGGGTTCCTTTGCTGTTGAAGTAATCTACAGTATTCATGCGGCTCCTTCGCCCCTCAGTATTGCAGAAGAACTTGGGCGGGAAATAGGTTCGGCCACAGTCAACGCATCTCGAGGCCTGAATCCTGTAATCCACAAGAATCCTTCTTCTTGCCATGGGTTCGCTCATCAAATACCCCTCGCCAAGACATGGACTGTGGCTATTCCACCTGTTCCTCCAATGTTGTGACAGAGAGCCAGATTCAAGTCTCCGTCCACTTCCACCTGATGTTTTCCCGCCTCCATCCTCAACTGCTTGAAGCATTCATAGATCTGCCTTACGCCCGTGGCGCCTACTGGATGCCCATCAGCCTTAAGCCCCCCTCCAGGATTCACGATGAGCTCTGCTCCCTCTTTGACGTAAGGGATATGTTTCGAACCCTTGTAGGACTCGTAACTCTCATAGACACTCTCCCAAGCTTTACCCCTTTCATAGAAGCCTGAGTCCTCTAGGAACATCGCCTCTTCGATGGTGAAGCAGTCATGAACTTCTGCGATCTGAAAATCTTCCATTGATAAGCCTTTTAGTGCTTTATCCAATGCGAGTCTTGTAGACTTGATCCCGGTTAGGCTCTCTCTGGTGCAGAGCGAAACATCATCTGTAGCCTGCTGACCCGCAACTACATAAATCGGGGTGTCCGTGTACTCCTTCGCGATTTCGGGGTTCGCTAAGATGACCCCTGCCGCGCCGTCTGAGATGGGTGAACAGTGAAGGAGCCTTACCGGGTCAGCTATGAGCGGAGACTTGAGGACATCCTGGACGGTAATCTCCCGCCTGAACTGAGCGTACTCATTGTTAACTGCGTGATGATGATTCTTGCAGGAGATCTGGGCTAAAGCTTCAATGCATCGGCGGTCATTATGCCCATGATCGTGGATATATCTCGCCATCATCGCCGCGTACAGTCCCGAAAACGTGAAACCTGCATCGAACTCATGAGGGTCCGCTGCGAACATGAGTTCGTCTATAATCTTACTGGAGCCATCCGTCATCTTCTCAAAGCCGCCTACGAGGACCACATCGTACATACCTGACTTGATGGCGATGCAGGCATTATAGAAAGCCGAGCCTCCGGAGGCGCAGGCAGCCTCCGTGGTATTCATGGGTATGTTGATACCCAGCTCTCGAGCCATGTAGCCCGGGACCAAGCCAAGCTTATTGGTTGCCTGATAAAGGAAGCTGCCAAAGAAGCAGGCTTGAATGTCTCTTCTTCTCAGCCCCGAGTCGACAGATTCGACGGCGCCAATGCCTGCCTCCATCAGCAGCTTCTCAGGATCTTTATACCATTGCTCCCTAAAGTTGGTTCTGCCGGCGCCGATGATCGCTGCGTAGGGCTTAGCCTTCGAGCACACAGTATTTTTCATACGTTACCGTATTCTATTGAAGCTTTTAAGAGTTTTTATATATGGGGGATTTTAGAACGTGGATAAAGCAGCCTTGAATAGACGACCTTATACTCGGAGGTCCGTAGAAGGCTTAACGACAAAGCTTATATTTAGGATTAAATATCTTCATCTTCGCTAGTATTGAATAGATCAAGCTAGAAGTCAGCGAGGTTCGGCTTCCGGGCTTGTTCTGTTTGACGCTAGTTCCGCGATGAAGGACGAAAGCTTAAATGCCGAGAAGGCTACCTGAAAATACAAGGAACTCCGACAAGAGATTAGGAAGGTCGTCAAGTCCCAGGTTCATTTCCGGATTTTCACATTTCCCTCCCGTGAAGGAAGGGGAGGAAATCATCGTTTTCATCGATGACATAGGAAGTAGGGGCGACGGCGTGGCTAGAGTCGGGGGTTTCCTTATCTTTGTGCCAGAGTCGAAGACGGGTGAACGCGTACGTGTGAGGATTTCAAAAGTCAGCAGAACCTTTGCAGTCGCGGAGAGAATTGAGTAGAAAGAAGGAGGAAGACATGAAAATCAGCGCTTTAAGGGACGGAATGCGAAGTGTCAACGTTGTGGGTACAGTGCTCGACATCTCTGAACCCCGCGAAGTCAGGTCAAGGTACGGAAACGGGACGTTCCGAGTAGCCACAGCCACGATTGGTGACGAAACAGGCACAATAAAGCTGACTCTATGGAACGAGCAAATCGACAAGGTTAACGTAGATGATGCAATAAGCGTTGAGAACGGTTACGTAAAGTCTTTCAGAGGGGAGATCCAGCTGAACATAGGAAAATACGGCAGGTTCAACGTTAAATAAATAGAAAATTAAAGTGTTGCGAGGTGAAAGGATGCAGCAGGAAAGAAGGGAGAGAGGCAGAGGTTACCGAAGACCGCTTCCGCCGAAACCGGTTGAGATAGGCAAGGAATACGATGTGGAAGTTCAAGAGACCAGCCGAAGAGGCGAGGGCATAGCGAGAATCAAGGGTCTAGTGACCTTTATCCCAAACGCGAAGGCCGGCGACCACGTCCGGATAAGGATAACGAGAATAAGCCGAAGGTTTGCAGAAGCCGAAATAGTCAAAACGCCGTCTGAAGAAGCCTAAGACAGATCTTTGGGCGTGTCCTTGCTCGTAAACCATTCTTGCAGATCTGTCTGCTTCGTTTCTAGGCGGTATCTCTTAACCCTCTCAATCACTTTTTCAACGCGCTCTTTCCGAAAACCTTTCTGGTCGCATAGGAAGTCGTAGAGCTCATCCTCTTGCATTAAACTATGTTTAACGACGTAGTGTCGATCAACATCGGGCTCTAGAAACACGTTTCTAACTTCATTATAATTCTGAGTCAGTTTCATCTTGATTGAGCTGGGAAGATTCTCGATCGTGCCGAATTCTGTGATCAGCTTTACAGATTTCTTCGGTCCAACTCCCCTTACTCCATCATTGAAGTCGGTTCCAATCAAGATAGCTGCGTCCACAAGCTGGTTACGTGTGATCCCATAACGAGAGAGAAATTCATCCAAGAAGATCAGCTCGGGTTCTAAACGCCTTGAGATTCCCTTACTTGGCAGGAACTCAATTCCTGTTATAGTCAAGTATCTCACAAGTTTGGGGGTTCCAAAGAGGAGCGAATCGAAATCTCGGCTACTTGAAGCCCAAGCATCACCTTTCATCGCCATGTAAGCCGCTTGGGATTCAGCCTCGCTGGGAGCTTGAACCTGGGGAATGCCTAATAGATGCAGCAACTTCTTTGCATCTTCGATCATGGATCTCGTTAACCGGCTTGTCATTACGGCTTTTGAGAAAGCCTTGGCGTAGTCTTTCGCTTCCAATGCCAGCTTCCATTCGATTGTTGCCTTCTCTCGGTTCTTTCGCCTTTTCGAGATCTCCGTATCTTTTTGTTTGGGAGGAATTCCGTCAAAGACGAATACGAGGTTGATTCCGTATTCGCATATCAGGCGTGTCGACCTGTACATTAGCCCGGCAAGATGGGATGTCACGGTGCCATTTGGGCTGGTGAGAGGTGAGCCGTCTGCCATTCGAATGAGAGCTAGAAACTGGTATAAGAAATTGTTCGCATCTACAGCGAGAGTTCTCCCTCTTAAATCCTCTAGTCGTATCTTATGTTTGACCACGACGGGCGCGAGGTTGACTCCCAATCTTATTCGCAATTATAGATACTCGCAAAGGAATAATCTTTACTCGACTGTATGACGATTCGTTGAAGAAAGAGCGATTCTAAAAATGATTCACATATTCATAAATCTTTTCAAAAGGTGAAGATGATACCTACTCAAAAAGATCACGTGGAGTACCTGTGTGCGGGATATTCGGCTGCGTTTACAAAGAGGACAATGGGGCTCCAACAATTCATGCGGCCTTAAAGAGGCTCGAATAGAGAGGATACGACTCAGTTGGAGTGGCGACCGTAGGTAGAGGGATAAGTTCGGCAACAGCCCTTGAAGGGAGACTGAAGCTTCTAGAGATTGCATATGTCCCTTCCATCGCTTACCCGGCTGGAGAGAGTAAGCATGGGCCCATAAGCTTGGTTGAAGAGGGTTTCCCCGTGGTGTTTGTCTGTCCAAGAGATGAAACTCACAGAACGGTTCTGAGGAACATCATGGAGGTGAAGGCTCGAGGTGCATCTATCATAGCTGTCATAGAGGAAGGAGATGAAGAGGTCCAGAACCTTGCTGACGACTACATTGAAACAGCCGGTGAAGTTCCAGGGATTCTTTCGCCAATACCTTTTTTGGTTCCTCCTCACTTGTTTGCATATTACATGGCTGTTGAAAGAGGATGCGATGTGGATCAGCCCCGGAATCTCGCCAAATCGGTTACGGTTAAATAGACATCCAGAAATTGTGAAAAATCAACGCAACTGTGAGTCATAATATTTATCCAAGTGTGTGCTCAAATTCTATAACGAAACTGGAAGGCGGTATGGTTGACTAAGTCATGGGATAGTTTGATTCAGAGATTGATAAATGGGCGGATACTCCAATCGCCTCAAGTCATAAGGGCGCTCAGGATGGTTCCGAGGGAGCTATTTCTTCGAGAGGATGAGAGATCCTATGCCTGCATCGACACTCCTCTTCCAATAGGGAATGGGCAGACGGTTTCTGCGCCACTTGATCGATCACTAGGTCGATCAGGCGAGACATGGTATCGATAATGAATGAAGCCCTCTGGTTGGATGTAGGCCTTAAAGTCCTGGAAGTAGGCTCTGGGTCAGGTTGGCATGCTTCTACAGTAGCCGAGATAGTGGCTCCAAGCGATGTGCTTAAGGAAAGATGGGGGCACGTCTACACAATTGAGGTGATTCCCAGACTGGCTGAACTTGCTAGAAGAAACATTGAGAGAGCTGGATATAGTGACCGAGTCACAATCATCTGCGGGGACGGTTCCGAAGGCTATTCTAAGGAGGCTCCTTATGACCGGATATTGGTGACTGCCGCAGCTCCTTATGTTCCCGGTCCTTTGAAGAAACAGTTGAGGTCAGGGGGGATCATGGTTATCCCGATTGGAAACATAAGCTTCTATCAAACTCTTCTACGCATCAGAAAGAAAGACGATGAGTATCTTGAGGAAGACCTGGGAGGTGTGGCCTTTGTCCCTCTGGTTGGAAAATACGGTCACAAGATTTGATCCAACGCGAAGAGGCAAGTTCTGGAAGGTATCTTGATTAAGTTGCCTATTGAGGTGACTTGACAAACCCGAAACGCAAATCTATTATCCGAGAAATCTTTACTTGACTGCATGAAGAATTTGAGGAGAATGGGGAAAGATGTCTCACAAATCTAAGGAGGTGAGTTTTTGGGTAGACTGAATGAAAGAACTGTAGCGCTAATCGTTGCCAACGAGTTTGAGGATATAGAGCTGCTCTACCCAATCCTGCGGCTGAGTGAGGAAGGAGCCAAAATCATCGTGGTCCCGGTGAAGGAGGGACTGCACCCAAGACCCGTTGCTGAGAAACCTGTTTCAGGAAGGTATGGCACTCCCATACCGCTAGAGGTGATGAAGGAGGGCAAAAGATATGTATGTTCAAGTTTGGAAAACCTCGACTTGAGAACGGTCGATTGCTTGGTTATCCCGGGAGGCTTCTCTCCCGATGCCTTAAGGATGGACAGAAACGTCCTAGAACTGGTGAGAAAGATGAACAATCTAGGCAAGGTCATTGCGGCTATATGTCACGGTCCGCAAGTGCTGATCTCAGCTAATCTAGCCAAAGGGAAGAGGATGACGGCCTACACTGCGGTTAGGGATGATCTCGTGAACGCTGGAGCGAAATTCATAGATGAGCCCTCAGTTAGAGATGGAAACATAATAACTGCTAGGGTTCCAGACGACCTTCCAGAGTTTTGCAGAGAGATCATAAGTGCTCTAAGCCGAACATGATGTGGGGTTAACTCGATGGAATTCTTTGCCTTTTTTCTTAAGGAGATCTACTCGTAAACGTAGCAGATGTCCTGTCTCTGAATCCCGCTTCTCTGAGAATCTCGGTTGCTTAGTGAGAAGACGATCACCTTAATCGTTGCTCTGCTTATAGATTATGCTTTTTCACTCATGGTAAGACAGGGAACATTGAAACTCTCATAATATAAATGCGAAAACCTATATCTAATAAACGGGTAGATATTCGCTATTGAGGGAGTTCACGTGTCTTTTACTGAATGGCTCTCATTGGCGGTTGCTTTTGGGTCCATTGTTGTAGTCTTAACCTTTATTTTTCTAACGAGATCTGAAAAGGCAAAAAGGTCAGAAAAGGTTCTGGAAGTTCCTAAACTTGAACTAGAAGGGTCACCTTTCAAAATCGAGAGAAGTGTGACCCACGATCAAGCAGCAGAGGCTAAGGACAAATTGAGGATACTAACCGTGGAGAGAGAAATTCTTAGTTACGCCATAAGACGGCTTTACGAGGCACAGGCAGAGGGACACATAAGTGAGAAGGAACGAGACGGGCTGGCTGAGAAGTATAAGGAGGACATGAGGAGGATAAATGAGGATATCTCTCGAGGTGAATCCGTAGTCGCCCTCAATGAGCTTGAAGGGATGCAGGCGGATCTCCTTAAGCTCTTTAACGAACGTTTTGATGAACTGAACAAAAGAATAGAGGATCTCCGATTTCGCAGCGGAATCGGACCGATAGAACCCACAAAAGCGGTTGAAGAGGAAAAACGCGTCCCAGCTACCGTAGCAAAGGCTCCTACGCCTGCCCGAGAGAGGGAGAGAAAGGAGAGAGGTGAGAAGAAGCCAGCTCCTCCAGAGAAGAGCGAGGCTGAAAGGAGGGTTGAACAGATCATGGCTGAAGTTGAGAAAGTTCTAGCTAGGCTCGAGCAGATGGAGGTTTCCGAGTGAATTGGAATGGAAGAACGGAGCCAAGAAGAGAGCCGCTTTGGAAGCCGTTAGGCATGTCAAGAACAATTCTGTAATCGGATTGGGGAGCGGAACAACAGCCGCCTTTGCTGTTCGAGAGATCGGCAGAAGAATCAGAGAAGAGAACTTGAAGGTTTTGGGTGTCCCAACTTCTTACCAATGTTTTAATTTGGCTGTTGAGTGTGGCATTCGGATAACGACCTTGAAGGAGCATCCTCAACTCGATCTGGATATCGATGGGGCGGATCAGATAGACGGAGGGTTAGATCTTATCAAGGGCAAAGGTGGCGGAGCAATAGCAAGAGAGAAGGTCGTGGCTTCTGCCTCGAGAGGGATGATTGTGATAGCTGATGAGACAAAGCTTACCCGGAGGCTTGGAGAGAACGAATCTCTGCCAGTAGAGGTTTTGCCGTTTGCGGAACCATTAGTCACATTGAGAATAAAGGAGATCGGGGGGAAACCGGTGTTGAGGGAAAGGATTGACAGAACTGGTCCCTTCGTAACGGACAATGGCAACTTCATCTTAGACGTAGATTTCGGACCGATACAAAATCCGAGGGAGCTAGACGTTAGATTGAAGTCAATCCCGGGCCTTATTGAGACTGGACTGTTCGTAGACATGGCTGATATCGCTTACATAGGCACGCGGGATGCTGTTAGGAAAATTGAGAGAAGGAGATAAGAATACATCCGACTTTTGATGACTCAAAGAGTTCGAGAGCTGATTCTCAGCAAAGTTTTTATGAGTAGGTGACGAAGTTTCTGGTCTGGGGACTCGTCTCACGCATCGCCGGGGTAGCCTAGCCTGGTTTGGGCGCCAGACTCATAATCTGGAGAGTGCAAGGGCAAGCGCCCAGAAGTCGCGGGTTCGAATCCCGCCCCCGGCACTCATGTATAGATGATATCATTTATGTAACGTACTTTGATTCTGTATAATTTCAGCAATTGAACTTTGGCTTTGCTTCTCGAAAACTAGTCAATTCTCATTGAGCCTTCTCACAATATTACAGCTAGCTATACGCAATGAATCTACTCAGTTCTTCGTCGAGTTTTTTCTGAGCGGCCACATCGCGCTAATATTGCCCTGACTAAAGCAATAAAAGAAGGATCATGCACACAATAGGTGAGGAGAGAGTCAAATGCCTAATTCTGACGCTAATGCAAAAAAAGAAATATGGGTCAAATCGAATTCATCATGCAGTGAAATTGATTTATGGCTTGCCAGAATAAAGGGACTTTATGGGGAAGATAAGGTAGGGGAATTCAAAGAGGAAGAGCCGATTCTTAGGATCTTTCTCTCAAAATTGCGCCAAGAGATACAAGCTGGAGGATTGCTTTCTCAGTATAGAATTCTAGAGCCATACAAAAGGGGGGAACGAGCATAATCTTCAGAGCATTGCATACTCACACGAACCAAGAACTCGTTTTAAAGATTAATCGGCCTCTGATGGCTATCGACGACCGTGCATTGGTGGAGAATGAACGCAATGTCCTTACTTCGCTTGACCACTCAAATATAATTCGTGTCGTAGATGTTGGAAAGTTCGATATCATAACTGACAGTTCCAGCTATCAGCTATCATACATCGTGGAGCCATTCATAAGCGACGCCAAGACTCTACGCCAATATGTTGAAGGATTGTCACATTACGACAAGGAAGTCAACGAGTCTTCAATCGATTCGTCGCTACGAAATCTAGTTAAGGCTCTCCGCCAATGGGTAGATGCACTTACATACGTCCACAGAAAAGGGTATGTTTATCTTGATGTAAAGCCGGAGAACGCAATCGTAGGCAGAGATGAACATTTATTGCTCATAGATTTCGGTTCGGTTCGGAAAGTGGAGGCAAAAGATAATTCTGTGGATGTTCAGTTCACGCCGCGATACGCTGACCCGCGACTAAGGGAAAAAAGATTTCGAGCAACCTCTCCTGAGAGAGTTAGATCTGCCGTGAAACAGAGGGAACTTGTTCCTGATCTGGACTACTATGCACTTGGGAAATCAATCTTGGAATTACTCACCATAATCTCAAAATATCATCCGCATGATTTTCCGGCGAGACCCCTTTTCAATTCTCTTCACTTTCTGGCGACGCGCCTCCTCAATGGAAGCAACGAATCCAGAAGATTGACACCAAGTGAGCACGACTATTTCAATCGCGAGATTTTCGGCGGACTTCAGAAGTCTGATTATTCGACTATAAAGTATAAAAATCTGACTGATGTGATCAGAGATCTAGACAAAGAGTACGGCTCTTGGGATCCTGAGAACGTCATACCCGAACTCAGTTCTTACCCGAAGAATACGCTAAGAGTTGTTCCAAGAATACATACGGTTTTCACGCCTCGTCTGAGGATCTTGATAGAACATCCTCTCGTGGCTCGTCTCAAAATGGTCAGCCAACTCGGACTTATAACACTTGTGTACCTTACCGCAGATCATGCACGATATGATCACATTTTGGGAGCATATACTTACACTGCAAGCTATATCAAAGCTCTATTCAAAGATACCGAGAATTGCATCTTTCGAAATCTCGTGGATGAAAACGACATAAAAGCAGCACTCCTAGCGCCTTTAGTCCATGACTTGGGACAATACCCGTTAGCCCACGACTTGGCGGAGGTTTCCCCCGAAATTTTCGGACACACATCTATTTCAATTGAGCTACTCTCAGATCAAACAAAGGATGCCAAAGGAAGGACTTTGCTGGATATTATCCAAGATCGCCAATATGGTTGGGGGGTAGATGCAGAAAGACTGAAGACAATTCTCGGTGCACATTCTCGTCAGCCTAAGCTTACAGAAATAAGTGTTGGGGACTTCAAAGCTGATATGCTGGCAGCACTGATTGACGGTCCCATAGACGCAGACAAAGCAGACTACATCTTAAGGGACTCATCTGGCTGTAGGGTACCATATGGAGAGCAACTCGACATTGAACGTCTACTTCGAGTTCTGACTTCTGTCAGAATCCCCGAACATCTTGAGCCTGGGCAAAAACATAGAGTCACTGTGGGCGTGTATGAAAAAGGGATTGCTAGCGCCTCTGCTTTCAGTCTCGCCAGATATCTTCTGTTTGCTTCAATATACTGGCATCATACATCACGGATTTTGAAAGCCATGCTTCAGTATGCCACGGCGATGATTTTGCCGACCGAAGTCTTTTATGAATCAAGAGCTGGTCGTGATAGGACTAAGGAGATTCATGAGCGACTTCTGCGGTTCGTAGCGAATCTAGTTCCACCCTTTGATCAAGCAGCGCGCGGGTTAGAATCTAGACTACTAGAACGTACCACTCCAATCCCAAAACAAGCGATCTTTGAGAAACAATTACCTGACAATGTGCTAGAAAGTCTCCACGATGAAGAGGAATCTGAAGAATACATCAAAATATGGTACCCTGGCGTGTCGACAACTGACTGGCTAGTGTTGGATTGGCTCAAGTCATTGTCGGAGTCAAAAGAAGGCGAACGTGGCATTGCGTTAATTAATTCAATACAGCAACGGGAACTGTACAAACGTGTATATACAATTCCCCGAGACGAGGAATCACGTGGATTGATCGAGATCCTAGATAAGCTAAATTGGCCTCAGAGAATCGAACTCTGCGAGAGTATGCAGAAAATTATCGAAACAACTTTGATAGAGCGAGAACCAGACCTTGAAACCAGACCATTAACTAGTATGAACGATGTTCAGAGGATTTGCTCAACCAATCTCGCCATTCTGCTAGACATTCCAGATCCTAGTAGAATGACCACAGGTCGACCACTCATATTCGTCCCAGAGCTTGAAAGAAAGACCTACTACCATGCGAGCATGCGACCAGCTAAAGCTAATAATCTAACAAACGCCTTGGATTATTTGGCAAAGTCGATCTCACCAATAAGAGTGTTGTGTCACCCCGACATCCGACAATGGATAGGGGTGTCTATTGAACCGCCTGAAATGGCGACAGTGATAGAAGAGGCACTGCGTGAAGTGAAAAAATGACACTACTATTCGATAATACAACAATTCAGCGGGAACCGATAGTTTCACTTGCTAGAATCCTTCATAACGATCGAGAGGCCCTTCTTCAGCTTCTTTTGTCCATGTGTATGAGCGATACCTTCAGTAGAATAGAAAACTGCCCCACCTATCCCGTGAGAATTGTAACGTCAGATCTTGAGGAGAGGCTTAAATTCATTCGAGATGGTTTGGCATCAGATCCATACGGCATATCTAGCGTCCTTGCAGTTCTGTTTGAGTCAGCCACGAGATCTGATCTCAGAAAAAGACATGGTCAATACTTCACACCTATGTGGGTAGCAAGGCAAGCGATAGCTAGTTTAGCCTTGAGATCCGGAGAAACGGTATTGGATCCTGGTTGCGGGACTGGGATTTTCCCAATAACTATCCTTCGTGATGCTGGCAATAGATCTAATGCAGCTGTTTCTATCGGATATATAGGCGTAGAGAATGATCCCATACTAGCTTTGTCCACAGCCGTTGCCTTGGACTGGGTAAACGCTCCGCCAAATTGGAGCGTAGTCTATGCCAATTTCCTTTCGTCAGAGCTCGGCGATTTTCATGGTATACTCAAAAAGATCGACAGGACAAGGATAGACGCAATCATTGCGAATCCGCCATTTGTAAGATTCCACAGGCTGGAAAGAGGCAAACTGCAGAGAAGTCACAGATTGTCAGAATTTTCAGGGCTTCACGCATTCTTCTTGGATCACTCATCAAGGCTGTTGAGCCACGGCAGAATGATTTTCATTACTCCACTTGAAATGCATGGAACTCGATATGGAATGGAACTATTGAAGGGTCTACGGAGCAAATTCGATTTTTCTGGTAAAATCCTATACTATGACGGAACGAAACACGTTTGGCAAATGGCAGACTTGCAGGAAGTTAGCATTGAGAAACACGCACATATTAGGCAGGTTTGGACTCTCATGCTATTCCAGCACCTTTCAAAGAGCAATAACGCAAAAGTAGTCTCAAGGATATCAAAAAGAAAAGAAGAGTCAACTGTTCCTTTGGCGGCTATTGCTAGAGTCCATCGAGGCGTATCAACCGGAGCAAACAATTTCTTTGTCATTAATGACAGATTGGTCAAGAAAATAGGAGTGCCCATGGATCACTTAAGGAAGGTGATTCCTACTAAGATCCAGAAAGCCAGATTCTCAAACATCTTTAAGGAACAAGATTGGGAAAAACTCAGAGAAGAAGGCAAGTCCTGCTGGTTATTGTTTCTGCAACCTAACGCAAGAACAGATGCGTTACCACAAGGGTTAAGGCGATATATCAGAGTCGGAGAAGAGCACGGAATTCCTCGGATTCCGACCTGTAGGAATCGCAAGTCTTGGTACTCTGTCAGCGTACCCCTTCGGATCCCAGACTTTTTCTTCACCTATATATCTCGTGGGTATCCCAGATTCATATACAATGCGGCGCGTGTGTATAACTTAACAAATCTCTTAGGAGTCTATCTGACAAAGCCAATGAGCCTTTCTGATTCCAAGGCAGAGATCTTCGTAGGATCGCTTGATGCTGAGATCAGAGATTGGATTGATGAGGAGTCGGTCGGCCGCAAATATGTAGGCGGACTAATCAAATTTGAACCAGGGGATTTAGAGAAAATGCCAATTCCTAAATCCACGTTAGAGGATCTAGAACTGGGTTATGTATCTCTTGAATCTCATCTAGAGTAGTGCATAGAGACCACAGGCGTCATATCTTGCGCTGTTGCTGTGACTGATTCCCGCGCACGAGGAAGAAAAAACGTTTAGCAGTTCTGTCCAATTCTGAGCAAAAAAGCTGTCATAAAAGGAGAGGTGAACAATGCAGTTTGGCGCCAACTCTGAATTTATTGTATACATTGGGTCGGACCCTCCTTTTGCGCGCGAATCTAGTATCCTTCAACACTTATTCAAGTATTGACTTTCTCCATCTTGGAAATGCACTATTCAACATATATAGCTTAAATGGAAAATGACAAAAAAGAAAGGGATTTGTGGAGTATTGCGGGAGATATCTCCTGCATGCGTGGGGTTCGAATCCCGCCCCCGGCACCTACAGACCAATCGATACTTACAGATCGTTTCTAGCTCTTTTCTTTTCCCAATTCAAGGATCCTTTCTGTGCTCCTCTTCAGTATGGGAATCTTATTCTTCACGATGTCCCAAAGGACGTCGAGATCAACACCAAAATATTCATGTATGAGAACATCGCGGAGACCTGTAATTTTCCTCCACTCTACAAACGGGTACTCTCTTCTAACTTCTTCTGGCACATGTTTTGCAGCTTCTCCTATAACTTCAAGATTCCTAACTACCGCGTCAACCCTCATCTCATCCTGAATAAATTCTTGAAATGAAAGATCAGCGACGTATCTCTCAACCTTGGAGATAGCGGTCAACATATCGTTGAGGTAGACCCTATGATCCCTCTGGATACACTACTTCCTCTTGCACTCTTTCTTTTGTCTGAGGCTTCAGCGCGTCTGAGATTACTAGGTCCACCTTCGTTCCGAAGACCTCTTCCAAAAGAACCTTCAGATTCATGTAGTTATCAAAGGTCTTTGCCCCTTTTTCAAACTCGACCAAAATGTCTATGTCGCTTGTTTCCTTCTGCTCATTCCTAGCCAGAGAGCCGAAAAAACCTATGCGCCTGACATCGTACTTCTCCTCCAAATCGAGTCCCTTTATTACTCCCAAGGCGCCTTTTAAGTCCATTTCTACCCTCTATCACTTTCACAAATCTCTTCTTAGTCTTAGACTGGCCTCTTTCTAATAAAGCTTGACAAGAAGACTCAAAAAGGAGTCCAGATGTCGCGGGTTCGAATCCCCGGCACTGTTTTGTAGAGTTGAGTTCGCAATATGTTAATTAGATACGGCTAGATAGGTCTAGATAGGGTAGTGAGGCTTGGGTCATACAATTGCTAAGATAACGCTTCACAGTGCCGACATGTCCAGATCGGAGCCCGTTGAGCTTCTGGTGGATACGGGCTCAACGTACACGTGGGTTTCAAACGTTATGTTGAAAAGACTAGATGTGGAAGCAAGGACTGCGAGAAAGTTCAGAACAATAGATGGAAGGCTGCTGGAAAGGAAGGTCGGAGAAGTCGTAATCGAATTTATGGGGGAGAAAGCTACAAGAATGGTCGTTTTTGCAGAGAAAGGTGATGCTGAGGTCCTAGGAGTAGACGCGCTGGAAGGGCTGGGGTTCGAGGTCGATCCGATAACGAGACAGCTGAGAAAAGCCGAAGCATTACTGGCACTCTGACCAAACAAGCATGAAATATGAAGACTGAAGCTCGGAACCGATTCTATGCTTACCTCCAAAACGTGCATCTCCCACTTAAGTGAAAGGAAAGCCTTACTAGTGAGCATTACGTGACGCTTCGAGCGCATCAATGAGCTCGTTCAACCCATGCTGTTATCTATCCACCCACCACATCATAAGAAGTTGTATTTCGTACGTTTCCCCTAATAGGAGTGTCGGTAGCCTATGGACATGGTGGAACTAGCGATTTGTTGAATCCGGGCACGTTCCATTCTACTTTGCACGCCAGCTAGTCCCTTTGGCTCAGTAAGCTCTCACCGTGTAGCCTCTTGTAGCCTCGAGTCTTCCAGTGGTCGGATCAACTCTGAAGCCCATAGCCTCAAGAGCCTCAACGCCCAGGAGAGGCTCCTTCGTCTCCATGATCAACGCGATGGCCGGGACCCTTCTCTTCTCAACCTCAACTTCCACGACCGTCGTCTCGACGGTGAGCTCTTCGCCGTTGGCAAGTGATGCCTTCGTCTTGAAAGGTAGGCGGATTGCACCTATCTCTTCCGTTAGGCTTGGGGGGAGGATGAGGTAAGTTGAGCCGGTGTCAACGAGCATCCTAACAGCCCTTGTAGACTTCAAGCCGGCAACTTCAGCTTCAACTTCTATGTGGCCCAGGGTAACCCCTCACTATATAGTTTAGTCAGAGCTCGTAATATACCTATATCGTCTTTCGGTTCCCTCGTGAGGAGACGCAAACCAGGAGTATCCCCTCTTAGAAGTCTGATCCATGCCTCCTTCTATGGTAACGTCAAAAGAAGAAGCCTACTTTTGCTGAGCATCTCTTCAGACTCAGTCAGGAAAAGTGAAGAGGGGAGGGGTCTAGACTCGAGCCTATAGCTATAGGCTATCGAGCTTCAGAAGGTCCATTTATCCCTGATGCTCTGTGCGTATTTGACATACCATTCCATGACCAGAACAAAGAAATAGGACACTTAGCCTTCGGAGCCGATTATGCCAACGTGGTCTATGCCTGTCACGGTGATCAAAATCTAAATAAAGCCCTTCAATGCTACTGTCTATCTGAGGCTGAAACCATGCCGTACATTATCTATGCCAGAGGCGTCGCTGGTAGGTTCAACCAGTTCATGGAGGAGCTCCTGAGCGAACTTGCTAGAAAAGGAGTCCATATCTCCGATCGGATGCCTATTGAAGGCGGGCTATCCATGTCAGTCAAATATACGGATGAGAAAGGAGACATGGCCATCACGCGATACCAATCGGATATTCAGGTTTCGTACTCTGCCTCCGGCGGGCCTGAGACACTAAAAGGAGCACTCACAGGGGCAGCATCCGGAGGTGGGCTGGGCGTAATCTCAGGAGTCTTAACAGGCAGGAGCGACAAAGACAAGATCACGGCTGGCATAGCAGGCGCGATAACTGGAGGTGCCATCGGAACCTATAGAGGACATGAGAAAGGAGTAAGAGAGAAGATTACCTTTGCGAAGCTCCTAGCTGCGACAGTCACGCAAGTAGAGAGGAAGATGCTGACCATGGAGAGGATGGAGATAGCTGCGCAGAGCAGGACCAAGGGGGAGAAAGAACGCATGCTGACGGAGAAAACAAGACTAGAATCTCAGATTCAACGGCTGCAAGGGGAGTTGGAATCCCTGAAATCTGAAGAAGAATCGAAGAGGACCGATACCGAGGCAAGGCTGTTAGAGGCAACTGCCCGACATGAGCAAAGATATCCCGACAACAAGGAGATGCTGGACAAGATGACCACGATGGAGAAAAAGAAATACGAAGCCGAGCTAAAGAGAATAGACTCAATCTATAGCAGAAGAAGAGCCTACATCAGTTCCAGAATAACCGAGATGGAAGCAAGAATAAAACTGCTGGACAGCAAGATTGAGCAGAGCCCAAGCTGATATTTTCGAGAGACTGAACCAGAACATATCCACGCGGAGAACGACCCGTACCAATGAGAGATTGGGCTGTACGATCGGGGATTATGCGATCTGTTACGGTTTTTGCCTGTTTGTCCAGTTTCTCTCGCGAGCTTGAGTGAGGCTCGACTGTCATCAGCATTACGCTTATTTGGGCAGAGACAGAGAGAGTACGAGGTAGGTGTGATCATTGACCTCCTCTCTAGATGTCATCGTGCGAGGCGGCTGGATCATAGATGGCACGGGTAATCCTCGGTTCAAGTCGGATGTTGCCGTAAAAGGCGGCAGGATATCCAAAGTTGGGCATCTAGGCTCAGACACGGCTGAGCTCATAATCGATGCGGAAAAGATGGCGGTCTCTCCGGGCTTCGTAGATATGCACTCCCATTCAGATTTCATGCTATGGGTTAACCCCACTTCAGACTACAAAATTCGACAAGGAGTGACAAGCGAAGTCATAGGCAACTGCGGTAGTTCTCCCGCACCTCTCATAGGAGAAGCGAAAGAAGATGCCGAGAGAAGTGTGAATGAGCTTCCAGGCGGCGGCCCAGAAAAGATGCCGAGATGGTCAACCCTTTCCGAATACTTGAATCATCTCGAGAGACAAGGGACAACAGTTAACGTCGCAACTTATATCGGTCACTCTACTGTTAGAAAGTGTGTTCTGGGCTATGAGAATAGAAAACCAACCGAAAGCGAATTGAATGAGATGAAGACTCTCGTTGCGCAGGGAATGATTGATGGCGCCTTCGGCATCTCGACTGGATTGATCTATCCTCCTGGTTGCTTTGCCGATACCTCAGAATTGATAGAGCTATGCAAGGTTGTTGCCAGATATGGCGGAATTTATGTCAGCCATATAAGGAACGAATCCGATCTCCTGATTAAAGCTGTAGAAGAGGCCATAGAGATAGGAAGAAAGAGCGGCTTACCAGTGCACATTTCCCATCATAAAGCGGCTGGAAGGCTGAATTGGGGAAAAGTCAAGGAAACGCTTTGGATAATTGAAGAACTCAGACGGGAAGGATCAGACGTAACATGCGATGTCTACCCTTACACGGCAGGTTGCAGTTGGAGCCTATCTCATATGCTTCCAAAATGGGTTTCGGAGGGCGGAACCAAGAAACTCGTTGAAAGATTGAGAGATCCTGAGATCAGAAGAAGGATAAGAGAAGATATTAGCGAAGACAAAACGGTTTCACCCTTGGTAAAGCATGGCGAGTGGGAATCCATAATTGTCGCTTCAGTCAGGTCTGAAGAGAACAAGCGCTTTGAAGGTAAAAGTGTCGCCGAGATCTCTAAGGCGAGGGGAATAGACCCAATGGATTGCCTCTTCGACCTCATGATACAAGAAGAGGACGAGATTACTGGCATCTTCTTCCTCATGGAGGAGGACGACGTATCTACCGTGATCAAACATCCAGTATCGATGATAGGGTCTGACTCTGTGCCTCCAAAGAAGACCGGTCTTGTTCATCCTAGGAACTATGGAACCTTCCCACGTGTTATTAGGAGGTACGTCCATGAGAAAGGGATTTTAACGTTGGAAGAGGCTGTTCGAAAGATGACATCTTATCCAGCTCAGAGGCTTGGCATAAGAGATCGAGGTGTCATTGGGGAAGGTATGTGGGCGGACATGGTGATTTTTGACCCTAAGAAGATTGCAGATAGGGCCACTTACGAGGATCCGTTTCAGTACCCAGACGGGATAGAATACGTCTTCGTCAACGGAGCCTTGACTGTTGAGAAAGGCGGATATACAGGAGCCTTAGCGGGAAAAGTACTTCGAAGATAGAGGACCTTACTTTCTATTCTGTGCCCGTCATTATCTCATGAGCGCAAGCCACAGATGGTCAGACGAAGGTTTCGGCAAAGTTCGGATCACGCCGCCCTTCCTAATTATCATACGACTTTCCGAATCCTCTAAAAATTCGCCAACAAGAGATGTGGGGATTCGCTCATATTCCAGACGCTCTGCAATCTTTTCAGCAAATTCTGGCTTCGCTGAGATGAGCAAGGCACCTGAGCTTATCAGTTGTAAGGGGTCAACCCCGAAAAATTCGCAGATTTCAGCCGTCTCGTGCTGTACTGGAATCTTTTCCTCAAAGATCTTCACGCCCAGCTTTGATGCTTCTGCCATCTCGTAAACGCCTCCAATTACACCGCCTTCTGTCGGATCGTGCATAGCGTCGACACCTCCAGTTTTGAACGCTGTAATAGCATCCCTCACAACGCTTATCTGATGGTAGAATTCTTTGGCATTCTGTAATACTGTGGGGTTTAACACGTTCTTTAATTGGTCTTCTCTATCTGATGCGAGGATCGCTGTGCCCTCTATTCCAGCGCTCTTGGTCAATATGATTTTGTCTCCCGGTCTGGCTCCGCCAGCCGTCACGTAGTTTCCCTTTTCTGTTATGCCAATTGTGCAGCCCACAACTATAGGGTTCGTCAGCCCAGGGGTCACTTCGGAGTGTCCGCCAACGATCGCCATGCCTAGATCTCTCGCTGCCCTATCCATTTGGACACATATTGTTTCAACGATTCTTTCATCCGCGTTTTCAGGAAGGAGGATACACGAAAAGAAAAGCGTTGGTTCAACACCAAACGTGGCTATGTCGTTCGCATTGACGTTTACGGCAAGCCAGCCAATCCGCTCTATCGCTCCAGTAATAGGGTCCATCGAAACAATTAGAGATTTGTTCCCCGCATCTATAACGGCACCATCGAACCCTGCTGAGGGGCCTAAGACAACTTCCTCACGTCTAACACCCAGATTCTTGAAGATGACTTCGTTTAGTATGTCTATGGGAACCTTTCCCGGTAGCAGTCTCATCTCAAGCCCTCTTGGATAAAGTCATGATCTAGCTTCTTAGTTGCGGGAGACTTCGGAGAACAATTTTTACAATTGGTATCGCAACAGCCGTTCCGATCACCATCTGTCCAATGTTGACTGGAATTTCAGCTGCTGCCAGCACCTCTATACCGAACAAGGGAAACAGCAGAAATTGCTGATAGAGGAAGTAGCCTGTAACCATCGCCGTCCCTCCTACAAGGGTCGCCAAGAACAGCCAGCCGAACTCAGGTTCCAAAACGAAACCGGTTAAGGTTATCAGCAAGACAAGTAAGGCTCCCAGCGAATACCAGAATACCGACGGAATCGCAAAGACTATGTTGGGGCTAAGAGGCGGCGGGATACCCACGTAGAGTTCCACAGCACCGCTATAGTAGAGGGAACCAATACTGCTCAATAGAACCCCCGCGACCAAACCAACACTGAGCGTAAAGGCTTTCCATAAAAGTTTAGAGCTGAACTTCGGTCTTTTGCGGCCAAGAATGCCGACGATCAAGCCTTCAGAAGCCTTTATGACAAGGGTTGCAGGCGCATAGTATGGGTATCCCAACAAGACATCCGCGAGCATGGAGCCCACGCCTCCGGCGAAAGAGCCGATGAACGGGCCGAAAATTAGAGCAGTCGTGTATATCATGGTTTCGCCGATATTGAAGAAGCCTCTGGTGTGGGGGACATAGACGGAAAAGACCATTGTGGCTATACATACAAGCGAGGTAGAAACTGCTGTGAAAGCTAGTCGAATTGCCGTCGAAGGATGGGTTCTTTGAATCATAGAGGACCCCTATTATAGTTGTAACTTTACTATTTCTCTTAAAAGCTTTACTGTGGCTTTACAGCATCACCCTCAGTTCGTCAATAGCCCGCAGAATTCTTCTCCCTCTATGAGTTATCATGAAATACTTCTTTTCGTTCTCAAGTTTGGAAGATATTAATCCACGGTCTTCGAGTTCCTTTAAGTGTTGGTAGATTGCCGATCTCGTCATCGTCTTCCCGAGCAACTTCCATAATTCATAACCATACGCATCCTTCCGATTCAGAATTCGCAATATCTTCTCTTTCGTACTAAACTCGGTTCCAACAATAGCTGTTTTTCGCTTTTTCGAGAGAGCTTGCAGTACATCCGTTGCTTTCAATCCACTTCCTGTGATTAAACAGACCACTGTCTCATCCTTTTCTATGACCGATTGGCTTCTAAGTTTCTTCAAGGCTGCTACTGCTCCAGAACTCGCCGGTTCAGCGAATATTCCTTCCAGCCTTGCTACTTCCTGCTCTGCCACGAAAATATCCTGGTCTGAAACTGATGTTGCTGTGCCGCCGGATTGCTCTATGGCTTGCATGGCCAACTTCTGTTGTATAGGTTTCCTAACAAGTATACCAATCGCGTGTGTCACAGGTCTTGTGAACCTCTTCCTCCCAGTCTTGAGATAAGCATCCACTATTGGGGAGCAGCCTTCCGCCTGAACCCCCACCATCCTTGGTAGCTTTTCGATTCTGCCCAGTTCATGGAGCTCTCGGAATCCTTTCCATACTGAGTATATTGTTCCGCCGCTTCCCATAGAAACGATTATCCAGTCTGGCACCCCGAGCTGTTCGGCAACTTCGAACGCTATCGTCTTCTGAGCCTCTATCACGAGCGGATTCAATTCAGGTGTTGCTTGGTACCAACCGGTTTCCTGAGCTATTCTATCAGCTCTTTCTATCGATTTGTCTACGGTTTCGCCGTACTCCTCAATGACTGCGTCGTAGATTAGCATCTGTGCCAGTTTACCCATGTCCATGATCCTTGGGATCACCACATGGCAGATGACCCCGTACTTTGCACAGTAAGCGGATAAAGAAGCTCCTAGATTGCCACCGGTTGCGCAGACTAGAGCCGTAGAATTCAGGTCTAGTGCGTTGGAAACTAAAAGGGCCGCGCTTCTGTCTCTGAAAGAGTTCGTTGGGTTACGGGTCTCATCCTTCAAATAAAGATCCTTAAGATCCATTTGTCTGGCTAAACGTTTGGCCTTGTGGAGAGGAGTTCCTCCCTCGTGCATGGTTGCCAGATTCTGGACTTGGGGCAAAAGATTTCGGTATCTCCAGAAGCTGAATTCGTCGGAAAAAACAACATCCTTAATCCCTCCATAATCGAATCTGTATTCGAGTAAGCCTCCGCACCCTGGGCATATGTGCTTTGGAAGATGAGACTCAACTACATTCCCGCATTCAGTACATTGCAGGAGGCTCATTGTAAGGTAACTCCATGAGAGTCTAGCCCTTCGGGTCTTTTAACCATTAATGTTTAAGTTGATCATCGGGAATAATTAAGCGATACTGGAGCCGTATGAATTGGGCAAACTCGCATACTATCTCAAATGCATTAACTGCGGAAGGGAATACGATCCTGAAGAAGTCATCTACACCTGCCGCGATTGCTCTGACTAACTGACAGTCGAGTATCGTGATGACGCGATTCCTTCTAACCTTGGCGACGTATGGAAAAAGAGGCCTCTCTCCGTTTGGCGATACCGAGAGCTGCTACCCATAGAGGATCATACGAAGATTGTGAGCCTGGGAGAGGGAGGAACGAGCCTAAACCGATGCTCTAGGCTTTCTGAGTGGTTAGGCTTAAGAGAAGTCTACTTGAAAAACGAAGGGCAAAATCCAACAGGCTCGTTCAAAGATCGAGGTATGACCGTCGGTGTGACTAAGGCTTTAGAGTTGAAGATGAGAAAGGTTGCATGTGCCTCAACAGGCAATACCTCGGCTTCTCTTGCTGCCTACGCCGCAAAAGCAGGTCTCGAATGCATAGTCCTAGTCCCGTCTGGAAAGGTTGCACTGGGCAAGCTCGTACAAGCTGTGATTCACAACGCGAAAGTCATACAGATCAGGGGAAACTTCGACGCCGCCCTAAACCTCGTTAGGAACCTCAGTACCTCGCATCATATCTACCTGCTCAACTCCTTGAACCCTTACCGTCTGGAAGGTCAGAAAACGATAGCCTACGAGATTAGGGACCAACTGGGCTTTCCGCCGGAAAGGGTCGTAGTCCCGGTAGGAAACGCGGGGAACATAAGCGCGATATGGAAAGGTTTCCAAGAACTGCGAAAACTGGGCATGATCGACGATCTTCCGCGCATGATTGGTATTCAAGCCGAGGGAGCTGCCCCAATAGCGGCTTCCTTGAGAAAGGGTTTAGACTTCGTGGAACCTGTGATGAAACCAGAAACCGTAGCTACGGCGATAAGGATAGGATCTCCAGTTAACTGGAAGAAGGCGATGAAAGCGGTTAAAGAGTCGAATGGACTTGTTGAAACAGTTTCAGACGCCGAAATCCTTGAGGCTCAGAGACTTTTAGCTGAATGTGAAGGATTATTCGTCGAGCCAGCGAGCGCTGCTTCAATTGCTGGTCTACGTAAACTCGTGGATCTGGGAAAGGTCGCGTACGACGAAAGAGTTGTATGTATAGCAACCGGTCATGGTTTGAAGGATCCCGATATAGTCCTGAGCCAGTATCCAAAATTGACGGAGGCAAAGGCAGACCTGGAATCAATTGAAAAAGTCTTGAGCATACATCGTGAGGCTCTTGAGATTGCTAGGTAGATCCGGCTTTTCTCTTCAGAATCGATATGATATCGTTCAGTACAGCTGAAACTGTTTCTTTTCCGGCGCCGTAACCGACCACGGTCAACTCCTTAGCCAGATCCGTCTCAAAATGAAGCGCGTTTAATGTTCCGTGAACACATAATGGATGGTTGATGGGCACAAGTTTGGGCGCGACCTCCAAGTTCTTGTCAATGGTGCCGATTAGCTTTATCGCGAAATTGGACCGTTTGGCTAGGCTGACTGCTTCTGTGGTGATTCCGCGGATTCCAACCCGCTCGACATCTTTAAGCTTTGCATCCCGATCCATTATGGCATTTGCCAATATGACAACCTTGCATGCAGCATCTATGCCGTCAACGTCGTAGGTAGGGTCTTTCTCTGTTATGCCTCTTTCTTGTGCCTCTTTCAAGGCTATCTCGAAGCTTGTTTCCTCAAAATACATCTTAGAAAGGATGAAGTTTGTCGTTCCATTAAGAATTCCAGAGACCTTGATTATCCTGTCTCCCTGTAAACATTCGTCTACTAGGGAGAAGACAGGCATAGCTCCTGCAACTGTGCCCTCGTATCGAAATTCGCAGCCCATGGATTCGGCCAGTTTCTGAAGGTCTCTAAAGGCTACCACCAACGGACCCTTATTTGCAGTTACAACGTCGATTCCCAACGTTAGCGCCGTTTTCATGTGCGTCAACCCGGGTTCTCCATCCTTGATGTTGGTTGGGGTAGCCTCAACCATAATGTCAGCGCCGCTCACTTCAATCATTTCAAGAGACGACCCGCCCTCCAGAAAGCGTTCAGAATAGTCGGATGTCCCACTTATTTTGGAAAGCCTCTCTAGATCTAATCCTTTCTCATCAAGAAGATAGCCCTCACTGTCTGAAACTCCGATGATCTTGAGATCTCTGTCAGCTCGTTTGATGAGTTCTATCTTTTGGTAGATAGTTCTTGCGAGGGTCTGTCCTATGAAGCCGAAGCCAACTATTAATAATTCCATTTTCCACCCCTCAGATAGATGAGACTAGAATCGCGTTTTCCTCCTTTGACATCCTCTTCAGCTCCTTCATGGCTTCGTCAACGAGTTCCACTGGGACCTCAATATTCAGTTTGATGCAAGCATCCTTAGATGTTGGGGCTGATACCTCGAAGTCAACAATCCTTAAACCCTTGATCTTGGTCTCAACTATCCTCTTAAAGTCAAGTCTCCCAATCAGTATCGCGGTGATGTTCGCCCTCTCGATAACCTCCTCAGACTTTGTGACGTTGACGCCTATTTTTTCCAGATCTTCTCGGGCTTTCCTGTAGTTTTCGTATGTTGGGAAGTCGGCAACCAGACTTACTGGAACGTAGACACCGGCGGTTTTCTCCCTCTCGTGAATTATCGAGATTATGTTCCCTCCGTTCTTCGCTATCGGCTCTAGGGCTTTCAAGAGCTGTCCGGGTCTGTCGACTAGGGCCAAAGTTAAGTCGAACTTCAATGGAATGCGCCACTTCTTAGAAGGTTCTTTAGATATAAAAGAGTTGATCTGTGATGGCTTCTTTAAATGTTTAGTGATCCTTAAAGGTCCCGCCCACATCTGCAGACTGGACAAGTAATGAGTACCTTCTAAGGTAGCCTCGTTCTACTCTAGGTGGTCTCGACTTCCATCTGGCCAACCGTTTAGTTAATTCTTCGTCACTCAGTTCCACATTCAGCTTCCTTTCTGGAATATCGACGGTGATTAGGTCTCCGTTCTCTATGGCAGCTATCGGTCCGCCTTCCGCAGCCTCGGGCGACACATGCCCAATGCACGAACCCCTGGTGGCACCTGAGAATCTTCCATCGGTTACCAGGACAACGGATTCGCTCAAGCCCATGCCAGCTATGGCTGCGGTTGGAGACAACATCTCCCGCATGCCCGGGCCGCCTTTTGGTCCTTCATAGCGAATAACGATCACGTCTCCTTCATTGATTTCCATGTTCAGTATCGCCTTCATCGCCTCTTCTTCAGAGTCGTAGACTCTCGCTGGTCCTTTATGCGCAAGCATCTTAGGCGATATTGCTGTTGCCTTAGCCACAGCGCCTTTAGGGGCTAAGTTTCCCGTGAGTATTGCTATGCCGCCTTCCTTGTGCACGGGGTTCTCTAAGGGTCGGATCACGTTTCTGTCATAGACTGTGGCGTTCTTGATGTTTTCTCCAACGGTCTTTCCAGTAACCGTCATCTTGTCCAGATGTAGAAAGCGACTTAGCTCTTTCATGACCGCCGGAACTCCACCTGCCGCATCCAATTCCTCAAGAGCGTAAGGCCCGCTTGGAAGCATACTGCATAGGTGGGGAACCCTTCTGCTCACCTCGTCAAATAGGCTGAGGGGCAGATCTATACCCGCCTCGTTTGCTATTGCTTTCAGATGAAGCACCGTGTTTGTTGAACCCCCGAGAGCCATGTCGACCACAATCGCATTTTGAAAGGCCTCAAGAGTCATGATGTGTAGGGGCTTAAGATCGCTTTGCACCAAGTCTACGATCTTTTCTCCGCTCTCTTTGGCAATTCTCAGCTTGGCAGACGAGACAGCTAGGGAGGTTGCGCATCCCGGCATCGATACACCCATCGACTCGACCGCGCACGCCATAGTGTTGGCTGTGTACATGCCGTCGCACGATCCGCATCCTGGGAAAGCTCGATCCTCTATCATTCTAAGGTCTTCAGCGTCCATCTTTCCAGCCGCGACCTCTCCGACAGCCTCAAATATGGCTGTCACATCGACTCGTCTTCCTCTGTATAGGCCCGAGAGCATGGGACCACCAGTAACGACTATCGAGGGGATGTTCAACCTCGCAACCGCCATCATCATCCCCGGCGTAATTTTGTCACAGTTGGGAATCAAGACCATACCATCGAATCTATGTGCCTGAACCATAACTTCGACTGAGTCTGCTATGAGTTCGCGGGATGGAAGTGAGTAATGCATACCCTCATGACCCATTACAAGGCCATCGCAGATGGCAATTGTGTTGAATTCGAAGGGCACTCCGCCAGCCGACCTGATCCCGTCTTTCACGAATTTTGCCACCTGGTTCAGATGCATGTGGCCGGGAACGATCTCGGTGAAGCTGTTTGCAATGGCTATGAAGGGCTTGTTCATGTCTTCATCTGTGACGCCGAGGCATTTCAGTATGGCTCTGTGAGGAGCCCTTTCTAGCCCTTGCCGTATATCGTCGCTTCTCAAATTCTCTTACCTCTGGGGGATGATGCTAGACTTAAGGGGATTTGTAACAGAAAAACTTTTATTCCAAACCGAAACCAAACTTCTCTCCTAGTGTTCAACCCCATGTTCTAGTCCCCAAGCTATTAGAAGAAGAAAAATGCAAGAAATTGATGTTCAAAATCACTGGCCGAAACCACATTTAAAGTTTACATCTATGGTTTTATTAGTTCTAGTATGGCGAAGGCTTTGAAGGGAACAGCGACGGTAACGAGTAAAAGCATGTTACGATCCCTGTGAAGATTAGGCGGAAATATGGTATTAAGGAAGGCATGAAGGTTGAGTTTGTTGAGATCGAAGATGCTGTTCTCATTGTTCCATTAAGGAGCCTGAAAGAACTTAGAGGTGTTGATAAGGAACACGAGAAAGTTTTGAGAGAGGCCATTAGGGAACTGAATGAAGAACATCGGAAGGAAGCTGGCGAATGAAGAAAGCCGTCGTGGTAGATGCCGGTGTCTTAGCCCTTCACTTCATTGATGACCCACGTGTGGAAGAATATTTTAGTGGCGTGGACGATGAGTGAATATTGGGGTATATCTCCGGCGTTGATGTGGCTGAATTCTACTACAAGACTTGTCAGAAGATAGGGAGACAGACTGCTGACACACGGTACTACCAGATCAGAAGGACTCGGCTTCAGATTGTTCATGACGACGATTTGACGAGAGGCGCCGGACTTGAAAAGTGCCGACAACCATTAAGCCTATCGCTGGCTGACTGTTTCGCTCTGGCTCTCGCCAAGAGGCGGAAGGCGTTACTGTTGACGACCGACAAAGAACTTTCAAAGGCAAAGGAGATCGAGGTCAAGTTTTTCGAGGTTTAGAACAGTCATAGAAAAGGAAATGCCGAATCGAGGATTTTCTTTCTAAAGTTTTATATGCGGAGAGAAGCCATTCTTAGTTTTGTGGAGTTGGTTTTGTTTGGTTTTTGAACGGTTAGAGGTGGGGTCTCTTGAAACAGAATTTGGTGGGATGGAGGGTTTGAGGGAATGAAATCGAAAGTGACTGCAATGGTGATGCTTTTTCTTGTAAGCCTAACAGCGACCACGGTTCCTGTAGGCGCAGCGAAGTA
>Ga0315312_1000310_pt1 | contig 67526 bp, 68 predicted proteins | sample TDP7_MG_FD_203629 | JGI IMG/M metagenome (GOLD analysis project Ga0315312, IMG submission 203629) | Freshwater sediment microbial communities from Lake Towuti, South Sulawesi, Indonesia - TDP7 | ecosystem: Environmental > Aquatic > Freshwater > Lake > Sediment | place: Indonesia: South Sulawesi... | reverse complement strand
ACGAAGTCGTATTGCTCGTCAGCGATCGGAACGAAATCTAAACCGTATCTGTCGGCTACTGCTTTAATAGCTACACCTACGTCGGCTTTCCCAGATGCCACAGCCGCCCCAATTGCTGAGTGGGACTTCGCCTCCACGTCATAGCCATTTATCTTAGCTGCTAGCTCCTCTAGGCTTCTCCCCATCTTTCGGGATATCAGTTTCAGTTTCATGTCTGTTAGAATCCTCGTGCCTGATCCTCGATTTCGATTCATGAATGTCACATCATCCCTCAAGAGGTCTTCAAATCTTACGATTCGTTTGGGGTTGCCCCTTGCGACTATCAATCCTTGCTTGCGGACGTACCCCCTAACGAGGATAGCCTTATCCTCTATGTCATGTTCCTTCAGAAAGGGCAGGTTATAGGCACCGGTTTCCTCGTCCAAAAGGTGTACTCCAGCAATATCCGCTTCGCCACGTCTGATCGCCGTTAAGCCGCCTGAAGATCCGACATTTATGATCTTGTAAAGGAAAGGCGGAACCCTCGTTCGAACAAATCTCAAGATCACCTCCACTCCAAGACAGTGACTCCCAATCAACATCAGGTCGGCAGGCCTGATTTGAGAACCGAAGAGCTTAACCTCAACGGTTTCGTCTTCCTCAAGAAATGTTCTATTCTCGGGAACCTCGATGAATCCGTCAGCCTTCTCTAGAGAGGTGATCGCGCCAGAACCCCCCGGAACAGGATAGATTCTGAACTTTCCGTCTTCTATCTTAACAAGATTGACAGGTATGAATTCTCGTCTGCCGCCGCCCGTGTAAATCTTACTGGACGTCTTCGCAGATACGGTTTTCATCTCCAACTTTGGGTCAAGTCCAGCCATCAAGCGGACAACAGGAGCAACAAATATGTTGAACATTATGAGCGCAGATGTGGGATATCCAGGTAGACTGAAGATCGGCTTAGCGTCTGCCACGGCTATTATTGTGGGCTTACCGGGTCTAGCAGCCACGCCGTGAACAAGTATGCCCGGACGCCCAAGATCATTTATCACCCTATAGAGTAGGTCTCCTACTCCAGCAGATGTTCCGCCTGAGATGACTATGATGTCCGCAATCTCCATGGCTTGTTCTATTCTTTCTCTAATTGTCTTCATGTCGTCTTCGGCTATTCCAATAAATACTGGTTCTCCTCCGCATTCTCTAACCGAATCCGAGATAGTTTGGGAATTTACGTCGTATATCTTGCCCAAAGGCAAGACCTCCCCTGGCATAACGAGCTCTTTTCCCGTCGAAACCACAGCAACCCTCGGCTTTCTGAAGACCCCGACCTCTCTAAAGCCTACTGCCGCCAAGACCCCGCTCTCCCTTGGAGTTAAAGCCATACCACTTCTTAGGACAAGCTCGCCAGCGATTATGTCTGAGCCAGCCGGCATAATGTTCTCTCCCAAGGAAACCGAACGAAAAACTTTGAGTTCATCACCTTCCAGCAGGGCATACTCAACCATCACCACAGCATTTGCACCTCTCGGGATCGGTGCACCTGTTGAAATCTCAGCGGCTTCTCCCCTTCCCACAGATATCTCGGGTTTCTCACCCACCTCGACGCTTCCTATGACTCTCAAGTCTACCGGGTTCTCTTCATCAGCCCCATAGGTGTCCTCGGCATGTACGGCGTATCCATCCATTGCGGCACGATCGAAGGGCGGAACGTCTATTGGCGCCGTGACCTCCTCAGCCAAGACCCGGCCATACGAAGCGCTCAATGGCACCTTTTCCACGCCGATCGTCCGGGGTTCAAAGTGCTCTCTAAGCATCTTCTCAGCTTCTTCGATCGATACGAGTTCTCTAAAGATCTTCCGGCTCACGACATCACCTTGGTAACGGTCTTAACACCTCAACATCGACTTCTTCATCTTTCTCTAAGCCTTCCTTCCATTCTGGAATCTGCACTATGCCACTTGCCTTGACCAGCGATGAGATTATGCTGGAACCAGATGTCCTGAGGGGTTCCGCTACGTAGTCCTCATCCACCTTTCTGACGATGACCCTCAAGAAAGTTCTCAACCCTATCGGCGATGCCACTTTCCTCGCCATCTTAGCTCTGATAATCTCTCCCTTAACGTAAGCCGGGGAGGTTCCAAGCATCTTTGCTACTATGGGCTTCACAAAAACACTGAAAGCGATCAAAGCCGCAACCGGGCTTCCTGGAGACAGAATTAAGGGCTTATTGCCAATTGCCGCTAAAGCTGTGGGCATACCAGGCCTAATCGAGACTCCGTGAATGATGACTCCCGGTTTTTCAAGGTTGTTCACTACTTCCGGGACGAGGTCTTTAGCACCTACTGAGATGCCGCCGCTGACCAAGATGAGATCAGCCAGTCTTAGTCCTTCGCCTATTTTGGACCTAATATCGTCCGGTTTGTCGCGAGCTATGCCCAGATCAACAGGTTCGCATCCAAGGTTTCTAACCGAAGCGACAAGACTGTGCTTGTTCACATCGATTATCTTTCCCGGCTGCACCTCTTCGCCTAGCTCAACTAGCTCATCTCCAGTGGACAACACGGCTATCTTGAGCCTCCTCAAGACCTTAACCTTCTTCGTCCTAATAGCAGCAAGTATGCCTATGTCTTGAGGTTGGAGAACAGTCCCTTTTTCCAAGACTTTGCAGCCTTTCTTGACGTCCTCTCCTCTTCTTGAGACATTCTCGTATGGGGTGACTGCATGGTAGATCTCGATATTGTCTTCGCCGAGTTCATGGGTATACTCAACCATTATAACCGCGTCAGCTCCTTCGGGTAGAGGCGCGCCCGTTGAGATTCGGACAACATTGAACCTTCCCAGAGCGACATGGATTTTATGCCCTATCTCAGAGACTCCGACGACTTTTAGGATCGCTGGGTTGTTGACGGATGCGCCGATTGTGTCGATCGATCTGACAGCATAACCATCCATAGCTGATCTGTCAAAAGGCGGAACATCACAATCCGCATAGACATCTTCAGCCAGAATTCTTCCCAATCCGTCATCGATCCCTACTTCCTCAGTTCCAGGCTTTTCGAGACTAACCGTGTTGAAGAATCTCTTTAATGCCTCATCGACACTGACGCGTTCAAGGAAGCCTCTCAATCTCACATTGTTCATGTGAGCTCACTTTAACCTTTGATACAGTAGAAGTCAAACCTATAAAGTGTTGCATAAAGTTAAAGAACTTTGAGAAAGTCGATTGATTTTTTATGGTTGTGGCAAGTCAGCACTTGCCCTTGTACCTGAAACAGTCCTCCATAGAGCTCCTCATAGGCGATTCGGTTTCTAGGACTAGTCGTTAGCTCTTAGCCTTTCTCCTTAGTTTTAACTCGATTCCTTCTCTAGTAGCGAAATCTTCAAGAAACCCCTTAAGAATCCTCGACTTGGTTTTGACGTCGTCCAGCCTGAGCTTGTGTGCTCCTGTTCTCTGTCCCGTTTCATCCAATGAGGTTTCTAAGTCGCTTATTGGAAGCAGAGTTGTAGCAATGCAGTAGAAGCTTTTGGATCTTCCGTCATCGAAATTCCGTATCATAGTCTCAAGCAGCCTAATTCGACTTCGCTGTTGTTGCAGGAACTTTTCCAGGCCATGTTCTCTTATGAAATCCAAATTCAGACGAGCCTTTCTATGGGTTAGGAAGGAGTCGTATTGTCCACCATCTTCTGACCACGAGTGAAATTTCGAACATGGGAATCCGTCGCATTGGGCACAAACCTCAAGCTTCTTCTTCTTTACGCAGCAAGTTATGTATGAGCAAGAGGGATGTTTATCGAAAAAGTCAGGTCCGCAACACCCAGGGCATCTGGAGCTGCCGACAGTGTAGTATCTTGGGCACAATCCACAATCAAGGCCGCAGCAACCGATGGAGGGATAAGCCTTTATTGGACGTTCACTCATTTCACCGCACCTGTACACATTGGCCAAAGCCTACCTGATACTATTATTGCATGTTTATCTATCTATTCACCCTTTTGGGCACCTCAAGGGCGTCCGGGGCAATGCGTTACGGTAAACCCGCGCCATTGGGTTAAGATAGTCTCGGGAAACATCCACCCAAAACAATTATATACAGACGCGACTCGATAGTTACTGTGAAAGAAAAAATAAGGCAGTATTTTGGGAATCTGAAGCCAACACTACTTGGCTTGGCCGAAAAGATCAATGTTGAAAGCATTTCGGAACTTGGACTTGGTGAGAGCAATCTCAACTATCTAGCTATTGTAAACAGTAGAAAATTCACATTTCGAATAAACATGGACCCTGCCGATACAGGCAAATCTAGAAAGGAATTCAATGCCCTGAAATCTGTTGAGGGTTTAAGAATCGCGCCAAAGGCATTCATCATAGACGAGTCCAAGAAGCACATTGACGGAACATTTCTGATCATGGAATACATTGAAGGAACCCCTCTAGATAGGATTGAAACGAAGTTGTCTACGAAAATCATAAAAGAATTGGCGCGGATTGTGGCAAATCTTCATTCTCAAGAAATTGGCAATGTAAGAAACAAGTTGCCAAAGGAAAAGCCGACTCCTGATGCGTGGGTGTCTACAATAAGAAAGAGAATAGAATATATCAGAAAACGAAGGAGAAAGTATTTTGAAAGAGATGGCTTTGACATAATGCTCGACGAAACTTTATCGAAGATCAGACTAATTGCCAGAAACTCAGGATTCAGAAATGTTCTACGGCCCGGACATGGAGACATTTGTCAGCAGAATCTACTTGTCCATAATGGAGAACTAAGGCTGATTGACTGGGAGGACTTTGGTTTGAGAGATCCAGCTTCAGACATCGGCATAATCTTCGAAGGTTTTGGAATTGAACTCACGAAGGAACAAGAAGACGAATTCCTAAGAGAGTACCTTAGCATAAGAACCGATGAAACTCTAAAGGAGAGACTTAAAGTATTCAGGTCAATCATCCAGTTTGAACAATTTGTCTGGGCAGTCATGCACGTTTTTGAAATTGGAGAAAAGGAGATGCACGAGCACTTCATCGAACGCAAGAATATTCAAGAACACATGGATTACGCAAGACATTGCTTAGATAGATGCATAAAGTCCGGTGTAATCGACAAGAAATGGGCTGCAGTCAGAGATCTGAAAATGTTTCCGAAATATTGAACCTGATTGTCCAGTATTCAGCATAGATAGGGACTGCTTAAGGGCTAACCATTCTACGAAATAATCCGTTTTTCTATGTCATTTTGATGAGATAAGCTCTTCTAAATATCTTTCTAAGCTTGGAAATCTCCGATTTGTAACATCCAACTTCTTCTCTGAGCTTATATTTTTAAGGAGCTTAAGGACCTCGCTTGGAGTGCCGAATCTTTCTGTCTTTCCACGCGTCCTCTTTCTGGTTACTTGTATGCAGTCGTCAACAATGCAACTCAGAACACAAGCCGTACAATAAACGCATAGATCCTCAACTATCTTTACCTCTCCATATCCCCAGTAGAGTGCATTTGTAGGGCAGGCTTCGATGCATAATTTGCACTCGATGCCTTTGCAGGTTCTTCTGTTGATCCTTATGCTGCCTTCCCTGAAATATTCTTTTATCTCGAGCGATTCAAGAAGCCTACTCTTTTCTTCCATCCTTTTCTTAGTGCTCTCATAGAGCATCTGAAAGATATCTAGGCTTCTCTCCTTGCTTGGCATGCTATTTTAAGCCTTCTATCTCTTTTTCGTTGTAAGGATGAAGATGCGTATTCCTCAACAATCTTATGAGGAAATCTTCAAATGTGTCCTGTTTTATCTTTGAATCGATTCGTTTCCGCCATTTTTGCCAGAACTGAATCACATAGAAGGCCGTTTTTCTACTCCTTTCATCTTCATATTCTTCAAGTTTAGGAGGTCCCCTAAGGTAACCTAATACCGTGTTAACCATTAGAAAAATTATTGCTTCATCAACATATTCAAAATCTGTTCTTAACTTTTCAGGCACCAATCTTAAAATTGTCAAATCGAAGGTTGAGTGTGCTAATTCATGTACTAGAAGATCGATCGTTGTTTTAGAGTCAAGGTCTTGATGTGCCTCAATAACGGCTCCTTCGCCATAAATGATTCCTCCACAAGGTTTAAAGTTGATCGAAGTCGGCTCCACAATATATATAATACGTTCTTCGCGCCAATGTAAGCCTGATAAGTATTCCAATTTAATCAGTGTTTCTTCAATTTCTGGTGTGAGTTGCTGAAGAACCTTCCTAAACTTATCTAAATCTGATTTGACATGGTCTTGAAAATACTTAAGATAATCATGCCAACTCTTCCCCATGATTTGAGTAAGTTCATTGGCATATGTACTTAACGCTGTCACAAGGTTTTCTTTTGCTTTTTCAAGCGCATCAGAATCTCCAACTGCCCTAATAATTACGCTATGAACGTTTTCTTGATCCAAGAGAAAGGAAAAATTGTCAAAAAGAACTCTCTCAGTTATTTTCAATGCCTTCTGACGATAATCCTCTACAGGTGCATATGCATAACGTTTCGATAGACCACCTCTTTCCAGGTGATAGAAAAGATTCACAAGCGGATTGATCCGAAAAGTAAGTTTAATCACTTCGAATTGCCTCCCGAGTGCGATACTAATATATCTTTACTCAAAAGAAACTACCGACAAACTAAGAAACCGTCGTCCCCTATCCAAAGTAAAAGTTAGGTGTACCCGGCTTTCTTCATTATCTCTTTCACTGAGCAATAGGCCGGAGATGAAGATGGCAATTCGAGAAGAGATCTGCCGGAGAATATGAAATCCTCAACATTATTGTCGTAGGCGATCTTCCCTAAGTATTCTAAACCCGTTCTCTTCTCAACCTCCTGTTCTAAAGTCTCTGGAAACCTGTATCCCCCAACGATGAAAAAATTCCCGAAGCTTACATTCACCTCTTTCGCAATTCGAAATGCCCTTGTCACATGGTCAAAAGATTTCTTAGACGGATCGATTATGTCGAATATATCGTCGACTCTCGATGTGATTCGCCTGTTTAGGTGCTCTAAGCCGGCTGGGGAATCTATGATCACATGCTTATACGTTTTGGTTAGGTTTTCTAGGGCTTTCTTCACCGCTGCATTGGGGAGGCAGTAGCATCCCTCAACCCATTTGGGTCCTATCGCGATCAGATCGAAGTCTTCGCTTTCATAGAGTCCTTTTTCCCAGATCTTGCCCTCTATCCTCTCCGATGGAGGCACCCCAACGCTGGTTCCTCCTTGCTCCAGAAAGGTTTCAACCAGCAGTTCAGAGACCGTTTTTCTTCCAGTCTTCTCAAGGTCTACTCCTACGGCTTCGGCTAGATTCTGGTCTGGATCGGCATCTATCAGAAGCATGGGCGTGTCGCGAATCTCGGTAAGATATTTCGCCATAAGCGCGACGAAACTTGTCTTCCCCGTGCCTCCCCTGCCCATCGAAACAATCAGTCCCATACCTTTCTTTACTTCCACTCCTAGTCTTTGTTCTTTGGTGGCCAATTGTCCTTCAAGAAGGCAGGTATTCCCGAAGAGTCTCTCGGACCTACGAGAACACGCCACCCCGTCACTTCCTCTATCTCTCCGCTTAACCTTGCTGCTAGACCTGGGATGACTAAATGTCTGTATCTGACCTTCTCCTCAACTCTCGACTTTTTCAGGGCATCTGCAACTTTTTCTGGCGTTAAGATTCTGCCGGCCACTGAGCTCTCGACGCTTATTCCCCCTGTGTCGACAACTATGAGATAACAATCGACGCCAGACGACTTTATATCTGATTCGACTGTGAAGTATGTCAAAGCATAGTTCGTCGTAAACATCACCGGCGAATTCTCATCGGGATCTCCGAAGACCTTCAACCCGGCCTCAACCGAGACAGGCTTCCTTGGATCCGTATAAAGATTATAACGCCAGATAACATTCGGCAATAGAACCCATCCATCAACACTGTGCACTATTAACAAGTCAGCGTATCTCGCCATCAGCATCGAGGCAAGGTAGGCTTCCTTCCACTGTAACACTTCCTTAGGCTCATCCCTACCCATCCAAACGGTTAGAGGGGTGCCTAGAATGGGAAAGCCGAGAAGTTTGTCCCCACCTTTACACGCGTTTCTCCTTATCATCGTAAAGTTATCAAGGGTGTCAGACAATCCCCCTTCTGGCAAAGTACCAGGATCAAGGACGAGGTCCTCAAGACCATACTCCACAAGGGTGTTTGATAGGGACCGTAGAAGATCCAGGTCGTTCAGGGCGAAGGCTGTTAATGGACAGTTGTACATTAATGCTAGTTCAGCCATTCTCCTCCAATTGTCCTTGGTGGCTGCATAGATCAAAGGTCTTCTTTCATAAACTGAGCTTAGAGCCTCTCCCATAACGTCGGGATCAAGGGAGCATAGAATTAGAGGCAATACCGTAGCCCCCGCAACCTTCTCCACAGTTGATCTGAATCTGCTTGGGTTGTTCGATGTTGATCTGACAGCTATCATATCGAGCTCAAGTGTTCTTCCAATATAGTTATACGTGAAGCTGTCAACCCTCTTAACTCGTTCGAGGACCTCACTTTCAGGCATCTCGTCTGTTACATCTATAGCTATTGGTGTGGGATTATGGTAAGTGAACTCGTGACGATACATAACGAGCTTCCCGCCGATCTTGACAGAATTATCCCCAACTCCTATAGTGACCTGTTTGACGGCTGGTGCCAAAATCTCCTTAAGTTTCGCATATTCATCTTTATACTTCTCCTGTAGAAGTGGAGGACACTCCTCTATGGTGACCTCTCTATTAACCACTTTAGCCGCAAAAGCCATACAATTCTTCTCCTCACATTCACCACAGTTCGTCCTAGGGAGTAGCCTGTAAAGATCTAGAGGGCTGAGTTCCCTAATGCCTCGCCTTACCTCTCTTTCAGTCAATCGGTTTTCCGCCTCCTATATTTTTATGGAAACCCAGTTCGCAACCTCTTCAGACTTCGCCTTACCCGGGCTCATCAAATTCCTAATAACTTCCTTCATCGTATGTACAGCGGCTGGATGCATCATCATAAACATGTCGACGCCAGCTAATAGCAGCGCCAACGCTGTGACGGTCTCCCAGATTGGCCCACGTAGCTCCCTCGGCTCCCATTCTGGTCCGATCTTTAACCAAGCTTCCCTTGCAGCCCAAGCGTTCGTCGAACCTGACAAAGTTGGATGCTGAAGCTCTGCGTCGCCCATTATGGCCGCCAATCTAGCTCTTTCATGAATGCTGAAGGAGTATTCAAGCCCATAACCCAAAGCCGCAGTAGTCAAATCCATCACCATACTTTCCCTAGGTAGAAATTCGTACAGCCTACGGTTAAGCTCCTTAGCTCGATTTAACTCCATAGCCGTGAATGCAAGTACAACATGACCATACTTGTTCGCGGCATCGGCTACGTCCCCCAAGATTCCAGCCTCGGCCATATCAGGCGTAAGAGAACTAAACATAACTCTCTCTCCCGCGGCTACTTCGGCAACTTTCTTGAAGACCTCTGTGTCCTTCTTTGGGTCTCCACATCCACCGACTATGACGGGAACGTCAACAGCCTGAAGGACCTCCTCTATGGTTTTTGCTGCACTTGTCGGCGACGCATTCTTGATTAAGGGGTCCGTACTAAGCAGGTGTACTGTGACCGCATCTGCTTCAAACTTATCAACCGCCAGCTTGGCCCAAGCAGCAGGATTCCCAATAACGTCTTGAACATACGTCCTCAAAGCCTTAGGAAGACTGACCTCGATGTCGAATACGTCCACGGAGACGGCTGGGGGGTTCAGCGGAACCTCTTCGAAGAGATAGAAGGCTGGTGATGCGCCGCCTCCGATCACTAGACTCTTGCCTCGGGAGCCTCCTTCTTTTCTCGTTGAGCCAAGCCTAACCTCAGTGATCTTGCCTGGGTAGGTCTGAACTAGAGGCTTGAATTCAGCTCTACGGATTTCGGTCGGTTTCTCCGGTATGACCTTGGGAGGAACCGTAGGTGCAACGGCTTGGGGCGGCACAACCGCAGGCAGGCCGGGTTGGATCCATATTTCGAGTTCACCGGCATCTATCTCTACGTCCTCAAGTTCTATTTCTCCCAGTTTGTTTAGAAGTTCCAGCAGTCTTGGTCCGATCTTTATGGATGTGCTTTCATTTTCTTCTTTTTTCTTGTTCTTCATGCAACTCATTTCTCTTTACTTAGAATCCTGACTTTCTTGGCATGGATTTTGACATTTCTGAGGATTATTCTGAAACCACCAACACCCGATGCAACTCCGACGGGAACGCTCGGAACCGTTAAAGGTATCTGAGCCTCGGGAGGAACCTCTAACCTTTCTCTCTCAGCCAGTTTTTCAGGTATGACCTTGACCGGAGCAGCCTTCCAACTCTGGACGACTGGGTGGCTGTTCTTCTCTAGAAAATCTTTCAACTCTTCTATGTTCGTGGCCTCTTTTTCAGTGGGAATCTTGTCAACGAGCTCCTTTGGTATGAAGTCTTTAACCCGCTCTTTTATGACTTCAGGTAGCCAAAGTGTGCGGTTCCAGCCTCCATCTGCGTGGAGGAACTTAGGCGACCGCATATACTCTATAGATACACCGTGGAACCCGTCTACCTGTCTTCCGCCGGCGGTGGAATCCGCAAGAGTCGAGAAAGGAAGACCGTTAGGGGCCATTCCCTGGAACCCTCGGTGAACCACGCCGAAACCGTCCACTTCAGGTATGTAAAAGGCCACAGCCTCGAAGCATCCGCAGGAGGTGTGAGGATGCCCAAAAGCTGTATAGAGCCAAACTCGCGCGATCTCTCCTCCGGACTTCATCTTTACAGCCTCATTGGCGCCGGAATATTCTCCCTTAGCCGGATCGACGCAATCTCCTTTATCGATCCTGAAGACGGGCCCTTTAGGGTCCACCCTCGCGGCAGCTCTTCCGTCGAACCAGCTGATGGCTCCGCAGTTGGAGTATCTTTGAGGCGTAATCACGCAGACATGGGTTGGGGCGAATGATTGGCAGAGAGAACATCCATAGAAGGCATCCACATCTTCGTCCTTTAGACCTCTGGCTCTTGCGTCCCGCTTTTCGTAAGTTTCCATCGATTCCCCAAATTTCTCTTTCACTTTTTCAGGGTCTGTTATGAAGGTGATTTGGATCTTCTCGACGATTGGTAGTTCGCTCTTGAAAAGTCTCTGAAGGACCTTGCCCACGTATGCGAAGGAGTTTAATCCCTTCTCGAACGATCTATTGCTCAACCGAAGCCAGATATCGTATCTCTGGTTTAGATGCATCAGCCCCTCGACGTAGTTGCAGTATTCGTGGATTCGACGTTCGATGACGCCTTCCAGCTCCTCCTCCAAGTCTTTCCCTGCCACCTCGATGTATATTCCAAACGGGTAGGACTTCTTCTCCAAGTCCTTTATGTCTGGGCCGATTACCGTTATTTTTCCATCTTCAACCTCATCTAAGGTCCGAACTTTAACAAGCTCAAACTTATGCTCTACTTTTGGGCCTCCGAGCTCGGTGTATGCGTCTGGCCATCTTATTCTCTCCCCTTCGTAGATGATCCCAACATCTACAGGGATATCTTCGAACATGGACATTCTATCTTCCTCCCAGCTCTTTTACGATGGATTCAAGGTTTTTCTCCCAATCGTCAACTGACAAGTTTGGAAATGACCATGAAGCATGTGGCTGGTAATGCATGTCCAGAGAGATCGTCTTGAGCCCTGATGAAAAGTGCTTGAGGCCAGAAAGAATCAGCCATTCCATATAATACGGAATGCCTACGAACAAAGCCAGGTCGTGTTGTCCCCTGTCGTTTACCCCGCTCCAATCAGAATCCTTGAGCCTATTAGCTATGTCAACGACAGGCATCCACGTTTCGACTTTGAAACCTCTCTTGTGAAACTCACGTTGCATGTGGGATGTAGCCACAACTGGAATCTTCGCATTCTCAGCGATGCGAATCATGTAATCTATTGGTTTTCCGTTTTCGAGTTCAAGCTCGGCGGCTTCATGGCCAACTATAAGTATGGGATTCCTGGCGCGTTTTATCATGGCGGAGACGATTTCAGGCTTAGTTATTACTAAAGCCTTTTTTGGACCTGAGATCTCAGCACTTTGCCAAGGTTCAGCAGATGCCGACTTACTCACGCCTCCTCCTAATCAATCTAGGCAGTAGAGTAGGGTCGGGTATGATGTTTTCTTTCCATTCTTTCTCTTCTAGGAACCTTATAATCTCATCTCTCATCGTGATCGGAACGTCAGCTAGAGTCCTTACAAACAAGTGAACATCATCGGGCATTACGCCGTACAGGCGTCTGCTCAAATCTACGTAGTGCGTCAACTTAATGGATCGGCCCTTTGTGGTATCGTTCGGCCTCATGCAGAGCTTAGACATCATGACCATTGCTTCCTCTTTTGTCTCAGCGGCATAGAATAGATGCTCCGGCGTCGGACCCACATAGACCTTCTCTCCGGTACGGGCATCGTAAACATACCAGTCTTCAGATATATCCGCTCTACCTAGAAGCATGCGCCTATACTTACTTCCGTGAGGCCCAACTATCACAGGTACTCCTAACCTCCAGAAACCGCTGGCAATTGAGGCGGCCTTCTGAGACATCGCCCCCCAAGCAACCCCCACAGCGCCAACCCTGTTGAGGGTATAATCAGCTATCTCTTCGTAGTTTCCGCGAAGTCTGCGCTTGGCAAAGATGCTTGCGATCTTTATGGCAGCCCCGGCTATGTGAGAGTTTGCGACGCAGGAACCAACATTTAAGAGGCCTCCCGCATCAAATACTCCCGGAAAAATTTCATAAGGACTTTTTCCTTCCTCATCATGAAACATCGACGCTGACATGGCGGCGCATCCCGAAGTCAGCACGATGTACCGTCTCTTGGCGAACTCCATAGCCATCTCCGCAACCTCTTTTCCTCCCTTGGGATAGTTAGCGCATCCGACAAGGGCTACAACCCCTGGGATCTCGCCCAGAACAATTGGTCCGCCGACTTCTCTGATCTCAACGTCTTGTATCGCACCTCTGCCTACGCGTATCTTGTACCTTTCCTCTTTCAGCTTTTTCTCAGCCGCTTCAAGTATGAAGCTATGCAACGGAAAGTCGAGGGGGCAAGCACTTTCACATCGTCCGCAACCGATGCACTCCTCGTAGAGGCTCGCAAGCTTCTCAAGGTTTCCATTCGCGGCTTCAGTCACGGCTTTTGGTATGGGCAGATCGTTCGGACATGCTCTTCTGCAATCGTCACATTTCCGACACATTTTTGCGGTCTGGATTATGTCGTCCACATTAGGTATGGCTTTGAACTTTCTCCTCTTTGGGGCAATTGCTCTTGCTGTTCTAACAGCCACTTCGCCAGCTTTTGCTGGGTCGAGAATGAGCACGCCGGGGATATTTTCCGATAGCAGATCTTTAACTATCTCTTCTGCCGGATCATTCGTTCGATTTGGAAGCCCGAGACAATTACTTTCAGCAGTAGTGATCAACGGCGCCTTGATTTTCTGAGCTTCAACCAAGGAATCCGCTCGAATGCACTGTTCATCAACGACGATTACGTCCGGTATGCCGCTCCTGATGAATCTAAGCTGCCAAGAGATGGGTCCGACAATCTTTGCTCCCGGATTGTACCGTGTCACATCATGAGCCGTGCAACATAGGCCAGCAACCTCTACTTCGCCGTACAATCCTTTGTCCTTAAGGTAATCCATGATGCCGACAGCTGGCGGAACATTATGCCCGACAACCAAGACAACAGGCTTAGTCGCATCAACAGCGCCGAATCCTATCTCCGCAAGTGGAGCTTCAGGATCGGCCTTTGGAAAACCATAGCCAGCTATCTGGGCTATGTCGGCAACTTCGAGTCCAACGTGGTCTATCATCCCGGCGTGGAACACCTTAGACTCGAAATCGAGGTTGCTTCCTTCCTGCCCAGTGTGAGTTGCGGAAAGTAGCTGAGTAACCTGCCCTTCGAGGTAATCCAGGACATCCTCCAAGTCTCCTAATCTTCTGGGTCTGACTCCACAAACCAAGCGGGTTACGGGAGCCTCAACTTCGACATTCACACCTCCTACATCAATGGGGTGCTCACGGCCAAATCTTTCCATGAGGTGGTCAACTAAGTGTCTAGCGTGGGATATGTGAGTCGCGGCTCCTATGCAACATGCCAACAAGACGATGCGGGACTGCTGCGCGGCCATGTTCAATCCGCAGGCGCCCCGTTTCTCCCCAGTCAGGTCGCACTTCCCGAAGGTGCAAAGACAGCAGACATCGCAGAAGGGCATATAGAACGGTTTGTACCTCTGTAGAAGTTTCAGGTCCCATTCTCTAAGAGAGATTACAGATGGAAAGGATGTTGGACCCGCCTCCTCAGCCCAAATTTCTTCAATTATCTTGCCAATAGAAAGCTCGAAATCTTTCAATATGCCTAGATCGCTCTTTAACTCCTTGATCTTCATACGGAGCTCTTTCTCAGGCAAGAAATGCACGATCCAATTTTCACTTGAGTTTCTAGTCAAGTGAAGCCCTATATTTAACTTTATCCATCATGATCCAATATTGAGCTGCAAGCCATTTAGCTCTCTTTTTTCCTTTACTCTCGTAACTCAGACATAGATGTGAGTTGAGAGAAGCTGAAGGAAAGGCTTCATAATCATATTCATGTTCCGTCTTTATGTTCTAGGTGGAGAAAAAGATGTGCGAATTTGACGTGATCGTTGACGGTAAGATCGTGTTTAGAGACGTCGTCTACGCCAAGGCAGAAAATGGTAAGGTAATCGTTAGAGATATATTTGGGGACGCAAGAGAATACAGGAACTGCAAAATCGAGGAAGTTGACGTGAATTCCACCCGTTTGGTCCTGTTATCCATCTAGGTAGTTAATCGCGAATCCGCACGCAACTCCATGTGGCGCGACATCTTGTAGAAACAACGCCAAAGTGGCCATATCTACCAAGTGCTCCGTTCAACTCCTCGACCTTTCTCTTTATTAATGCAGTCTCCAAGTCTTACTTCTATCTTGCGAATCTCTTGCCGGCATACTATGCCATGTCACAGGTTCTTCCAGCAATTAATTAAAATCCTAGTTATGGGCATTAGTGTTATAATAAAGATGATCTGCTTACATCAGCATTAAGGAGGATTAAGATGTGGTGAGCAGAAAGAAGTTGAAGGAGTACGAAGAGAGAATGAAGCAAGCCATGTCCATATTGAGCCAGGTTTCCGAAGATACAACCACACCTCGAAACATTAGGAGGGCTGCAAAGGAGTCGATGGATGCCTTACAGGTGACTCAGTACACGCCGGCGGTCAGGGCTTCTAACGCGATATCGATTCTTGACGAGATTCTGCAGGACCCGAACATGCCGCCATATACGCGTGTAAAACTATGGAATGTAATGAGTATCATTGAGGCGATCAAGGACTAAAATGTGGATCTCTCTGACCCCATTGGAGAATGCACAGACAGATGTCTTGCGATTTTTTGCCCCTCATATATAGCTGAGTTTTTTCAGCCGGTCTTTTCTTTCCTCTTCATCCTCCGGAGTGGAAACATTTTCAGTTTCTTCTTCCTTAAGCACCTCGCTCAACACGAATTCGATATATTCCTCAACGTTCTTGAATTCACCGTGACTTTCGCTTACTCTCTTTTGGATCTCATCGAACAGTTTCTTAGAGATGTTTACGGGAACATAATCAGTTGACACAAGATCTCCTCCAAGGAACTTGATATCTTGCAGATCGACCTTTTAACCTTTTTTAAGCATTATCCAGTCAAAACTGTTCCATAACAGAATTGCACAACATCTAACATCTTGCAAGAGAGCGACACGACGGCATTATTTAAGGAAGATCTACGTAGAAGGTTTGAATGGAGGGGTTCCTGTTGAAGGTCGAGAAAAGGTTAAAGGAGCTCGGTATCGAACTTCCAGAGCCTCCCAAGCCAGTTGGCGCCTACATTGGTGCTAAGAAGGCTGGACCGTTCGTTTACACAGCTGGTCAAGGTCCCGGAACATATTTCAAAAGCGGCAAGATAGGGAAAGACCTGAATTTAGAGGAAGGGTATGAGGCTGCGAAGAGGTGCGCCATCAACTGCCTAGCCCAACTGAAGGCTGCTATAGGAGACCTCGATAAGGTCGAAAACGTCGTGAGGGTAACTGGATACATCAACAGTGCAGATGGATTTACACAGCAACCTGCAGTCTTAAACGGCTTCACAGAACTCCTAATCAAAGCGTTCGGCGAGGAGGTTGGAAGACCGACAAGAGCGGCGATTGCGGTGAGTGTGGATGGTTGGATCGCAGTAGAAGCCGACATGATAGTCAAACTCAAAGAATGAACGCAACACAAGGCTTCTCATGAAAAAGCCTGTTAGAAGGCAGAGAGAAAGCTTAAGAAAGATCACCTCATAACTACCGTTTTTCGAACACTGGAATGCAACCCAAGAATTCTGCTTACTGAATACAGTGCTAGGTCAAATTTGCCTTCGCCATCCCTGAGGCTTATGATCCTACGCACACTACATGGTTCGTTCTCCTAAGTCATCGCCCATGAGTCTCGCATAACGGCGGGCGTAACAACGCTTTCTCAGATCTTGCTGAGGATTTCCCTTACCTTCAGGCTTTCAGGATGATAGAGAGGATGAGCAAGGCAGAAGCTCACGCCTTCCAACATTCTCGATTCATTCCATCTCGGAGGTTCTGCACCATTAGCTTCCCGCAGCCACATGAGGTGTATCCTGAAGTGTTCCCCCAGATGTTTCGTCTTATGTGTTACTCCAATGGAGTCAATCGACCTAAAGCCGAGCCATTCCATATGATCCTTCTTCATCCATCCACTCCAGTGTCCTTCCAAACCAATCGTTGCAAATCCCTGTGCATTTTTCTCGCTTCGCGTAATATTGTCCAAGAGGAGCCTCCCAAGATTGTGTCCTTTAGCCTTCCTCAAAACCCAGATACAATTCATGACGATTATGCCTTCGCCGCAGATGGGATAAGCTGAAGCTTCTGCTGGCGCATACTCGATCTGTCCAACGATTACATTGTTCAAGGCGACAACCCTCTTATGGAAGCCTCTCTGTATAGCCATCCCCAAGTATTCACGTCTTCTCCTGTACCTTCTGAAAGGCATGGGTGCTAGGCACCTGTAAAGGTACTTCTCATACAAGACGTCTTTTGTAATGTCGATAACCTTGACGTCAGGGCTTATCATCAAGACCACGTGCTTTCCTCTTTACACCTCGAAAGCCTAGGATGCTCTACGTGCCAACGGAAGTCTTCGTCGGCAGTCAATGAGCAAACCGCGAACTCACGCTTATAAACGATCACAGCGAACCCTCAAATCCTTTCCCCTGAAGGAGTCTTAGCTGGATTCGTTTTTTCTTTAGCGCCGGTTAGAAAACGTATTGTAGTTTTTGTCCGGTAGTTCTACGACATCGGCAGGATCTAGGAGGTCATCTCTAGCAATTCTTTCACTTTCTTGACGAATTTCTCAGCATTGTTCACAGTCTCATTTGCCTGTCCCCTGTCGAGTTCGGCGTATATCTCATAATCGCTTTTGATGTGAGAACAGTTTTGACGGTCTAACGAATCTTCGTTCAATAAAAAAGCGTAAATAGCAAGGAAAATGGATGAAGTCGAAATCCTTTCTGGAGCCTAAAGCCTTTGGACAGAAAAGAAGTTAGGAAAGCAAAAATCGTATCGGGGATGCTATGTCTCGCATCCATAACTGGCAGCGAAGACTGTCATCCACGTCGGCGTCCTTGTTGTGGCAATGAAGTGTATACCCAGATCTTGGAACGAGTGGGAGAAATACTCCAAATCGCGATATAACTTTTTTAAAGGGAATATAGTAATCATTTTTGGAGGGATATACATGGCCAAAGCCGCCAAAAATGAAACTCTAGAGAATACGTCAGAACTCAGTGCTTTTCCCAAAAGAATCTTTGATGCAAGGTCGGGTTTGTATGTTTATGTTCTTAATGCTCGTAAGGACCCCGGGTCGGTTGATCGAAGAGAAGGTATTTTGTCTGATTTTGCACGGAAATTGGATGAAGAGAGAATTGAGCCGACTGATCTGGTAAAAAGAGCGTGGAAAACCAGTGAGTAGGGTGTCCTCTGCTCAACCTCGCCTATATCTAGACACTAACATTTTTCTAGACCATTTCCTAGGACGCAGGGGACGATCTTCAGACTTGTTAAGAGAGATAGCAAGAGGACAATTTCTCGGAGTGACCTCTCACTTCACACTTTCTGAAATTGCTAGTGTCCTTAAGGAGCTAGGGCTTCCTCAAAACAGAATACATAGCATAATCAATCAAGTTCAGGCGTTCCCCAACATTGACATAGTCTTCCACGATCAGAATATGTTTCTTGACATGCCTCAACGTATTCTTGATACCTGTGTACAGTGTAGGGATGCTCTTCATTTTATGGTTGCAGTGTTTTTGGCGGTTGACAATATTGTAACAAGGGATCTTGGACTCAAGCGAGCGGTAGATTCTGTGATTCTATGCGTCACTCCTGAACAATTGCTCCCGTCATCGTATGTGTAGTCTGCTTTTACTTTCCGCTATCAAGAACTGAAAGGAGCCCAAAGCACACTGAAATCTTCGGCTATCCTCATAGCGGAAACCGCTCATTTTTTGTTCTATCCTGTTGGAAAGGTGAAAAAGACAGATTTCACGAAAGTCCTACTTTCCCGCCCCAATTCTAGATGGAAAGAATACAATTCGATTCGTTATTTAAGATTGTTTACGGCTTAAGTGGGAGGGGAAAGGTTTGAGGATGCCTTCGAGCTACGGTGTGTACATCTTTGGTGCCCAACACGATTTTGAGGCCGATTGTTCAGACGGAGGAGGGAATATGCGATACGTGACGTATTCCGTATTCCGCAGAAAGGCGAAAACGGCAACGACACCTAGCGAATACGTGGTGACGATGGTAATGACTGCATCATTCAAACAGGCTTGGCGGACAACGATAACCTCAGGGCAGACGCAGGCGAAGGTGATGACTTCATCATAATAAATGCGGGAGAAGGCGCCGACACGATCACATATGACGTCAGCAACGGCAGAGACTGGGTTTTAATAGATGGCGGCGGGCTTGAAGATGCATTAACGATCAATGCGGGCCTGCCTTTCACCGTATACGATGAGAAAGGAAAGATCCTCTACAAGTATGGCGAGGGCGGATCAAAAATCATGTGAAAAACATCGAAGACATCAAATATGTAATCTGGTAGGAAACCAGATGTTGATGCGGCGTAAAAGGATCACATTGAGAGAACGAGAAAAGGTAAAAACTAGGGGCTTAGCGGCAATTCCTTAGAATTACTTCTCGACTGGACTCTCAGTTCTCAATATGAGATCTACCAAGGCTTTCTGGTCTACCTCAGCTCGTGTTCTCCAATCCAAGTATAGTTGGCCTGTATCGTCTTCGGCTAGATAGCCGGATCTAATATAGCGATTTAGGTTGATGTCCACTCTCCAGCCGGGCAGCTTACTGCGTAGGAGCTCCTCAACCTCTTTTCGCATGGCTTTGCCCTTCTTGGAAATGATGTAAGCAATCGAGATGGCTAATCCGGCAACGTCGTCGATCCGCCAACCGAGTAGTTTCGCTTCTTTCGGCGTAAGGCTGCCTCTGAGTGTTACGAAGAACCTGGCTCTGTTCAACTGCTCGGGTGAGGGCTGGTCAGGCGGGTTTCCCTCTTCGAAAACCGTTTTGACCTGGAGGTCGAGTTTCTCAAGGTAATCGTCAAGCAAGCCAATAACCCTATGATAATCCGAGCCCATTTGCTCCCTCAATTCCCATCCCTTCGCCCCAGGCCTAGAGTGGCGCCTGTAAAATAGGAGATGAACTGCCCTTTTCATCTTCATCGCGTAGTAGGTTTTTCGCTTCAGGCTCCTAGGTGCTCTCGCCATTTCACCCACTCCTCATAACCTATAGGTATGAGAACCGACATAAGCTGCTGGGTTCCCGGCGTTGAAAGCGGCTTTTCGAAAGGCTTTATAAAGATTCTTTCTTCTAAAGGATGAATCTCGAGGGTTGCGTATCTGTACGTTATTAGAAAACTCGTCAAGTAGGCCCGTTCAACAGTCTCCTCGTACGTATCGGCAACCACAAAATCCCAGTATCTGGTTTTACCGTCTTCACCGACTCGTGTTTTCAACTGTTTCCAAAGGGTCTCTAGTTTTTCAGAGAAAGCCTCACCTGAAAGTATTCTCTGCCGGATCATCTCCTCGTGGGTTGCTGTTCCGGTTTCTCTCTCGACGAAATCTATGTTCTTCCACCTTTCATCGAGAGGTAGCAAGTCTTCCCAGTATCTCAAGGATTCGCTAAGACTGTGGATAGAGATCTGCTCTAGCTCAATTATGGGATGCCAGGACTCTAAGAATATTGCAGCGGTCTCATCTGTGTTCAGGGCGCGAATCTTCTCCTCAATCAAGAACGGATCTGTGTAAAGTGAGGTTGCTCTGTGCCTGACCCATTCGCTTTGGAGTTTTATCACTGTAGCAATCTTGTTAAGAGCCTCGGCGTCGAGGCAGAGCTCCTCCGGTTCCTCCCATTCTGGAAAGTATTCCCTTATGATAGTAACCAGGTCCTCGACATCAACGAGGAATGGATCTAGACCTTTAGCTTCAATTGTATTGCATAATTCAACGATTTTTTGAAGCTCTTCTCTCCCAAGTCTCTTAGTCTTCCTCGACAACGTCAAACTACCTCAGTTATCACTGAGCTCCCTTCAATGTTCTGAACGGTTATGATGTGAATGTCTCTCCCTTCAAAGAACATCTGGTTCGGAGTTATGATCAGATATTGGGCGTTCAACCCCCTGAGCGAGGACGTTATAAGACTGCCAATCACTTCTCGATTCTTAGGGTCCATATGTATATCGTATTCGTCAATCGCTCTGAAAGGAGATTGAACACGCTGCTGCAACGCAAGCAAGAATGTCATGGTTGCCGTGCTTCTCTCACCGCCGCTGTGTGTGTAAGCATCTAACGCAACAGCCCTTGCGCCTCTAAACCCTGCAAGTATCTCGATGCCTGCGTCTTCAATATTCTCCTCATTCGACAGTTTAACAGAGCCAGTTGCCCCTGTCTGCAAAAGGATTCGCTGATATTCAAGGTTGACATGCTCTAGAAGGCTGCGTATGACCTTCTTCCAAGCCTCCATTCTGGTTCTTACCTCCGTTAGAGCTTTCTCCCTGTTTTCGGCGACCACCCGAGCCTTCTCCTTGAGCTCCAAATAGAGCTTCGAGTAGGATTCGTACATGCGCTCAATATCCTCTGAAACGTCGGCCATCGCCGCGATACGACCATCCGTTATCCGAATTTCATCAAGTATGTCCTGAGCGGTCCTCACGGAAACGATTCGCGGCCCCATCTCCTCAGCTTTTTTGATGGATACTCCGAGGTCCATTGTCAAAGTTCCAAGTTTCTTCTCTAGGTCCTTTAGATTGCCCGTCAAGTTTTGCCTTTGATACTCTAATAATGCTAATTTGACTTTGTAATCTAGAAAATCCCTGCTCACTGCCTCCAATTCAGAGGTTACCTTGTCCATCTTACTTTGAGCAAGTGGTATCTGAAGGGCTAGTTCGCCTATTCTATTCCTAGAACTCTCATGTATCTCCTTCAGCTCATTGGTTTTGAGCTCAACAACGTGGGCAAAGCTACTTTGAAGAGCCGAGCACGACTTGTCGATTCCGTTCATAGCAGCCGCAAGATTTTCTCGGCTATGTTCTTTTGCTAAGTTGTTCTGAAGGTTTTTTATGCTGTTTGCGAGCTCTGTGACTCTTTCTTCATGGACTTTCAACCAGCCCTGCAGTTCTTTTATCGATCCCTCAATAAAGGATATGCTAGATTCATGTTTCGCCCTTTCTTCCCCGAGTTGCAGTCTCTCTTCAAAAAGTTTCGCCCACTCGGCATTGTACGACCCCTTTCTGCTCTGAAGCGTTTTCACCTCATCTTCCGAGACCACAACTTCGTTGTCAATCTTTTCTAGCTCTTCCCTCTTGCCTTTGATCTGCCTTTCGAGCTCAGATGATGCCTCTTCCTTTTGGGAGACCTCTGCCCAAGCGAGTTCGCGTTCGAGAAACCGCCTCTTCAACAGGAGCTGCTTCTTCTGCTGGAAGCGGTCAAATTGTTGACGCCAATAGTTAAGGGTCTGCTCAGCCGACTCCAGGAGCCTCTCCACAGATCCCTCTTGGCTGAGTATACGGCTCAGCTTATTCTGAGCCTCTAAGACGTTTTCACGGTACGGCTCGAGGCCGACGGCTGCTTCCACAAGCTTCAGTTTATCATACGGCGTGAGCGTGATGAACTGTTCAGCCATGCCCTGATGCATGATGATTAACGCATTATCGGGGTCTACCCCGAAATTTGATAGAAGCCTTACAACCTCACTCTTGGTTGCGGACCTATTTTCGAGTTCAAACCAGTATTTTCCGTCTCGCCTGAGGACCCGGCTCAAGAAGATCTGGTCTCTATTGATCTTCGACACCGGACGGCGCCCCCTAGTGCGAGAGTTATCGAGCACCAATGTAACTCGGCCTTGATCCCTTCCCCAACGTATTAGGTCGCTCAGTTTCTTCGAACGCTCAGTATATGACTGGCCCAAAGCAACTGAGATTCCTAGAAGAAGTGAAGACTTGCCCGAACCGTTCGGGCCGCATACTACGTTGACTCCTGGCTTAAGGGGTACCCTAGAGTACTCGTAAGACATGAAGTTCTCTAGGATTACCTCTTGGACCAGCATCTGCCATTTCCCTTTGATGAAGGTGATATTAAAATAGATGGGTTGTCCTATTAAAGGAATTTCTCACACAAATGAGACGAGAAGGCCAATTGATGCTTCATGTTGATAATCAGTGATAGATGATTGGTCTCCTTTCTGGTTTTCTGGGCTAAACCTTTCTAGAGACTAATCTCTCGATATTGCCGGATAGTATCAGTTCCAAACCATCTTTCTTAAGGTCTAGTTTACGAATTTTTTCGAGTTCAACCTTGGGAAAGTTATAGAAGGGTTCAGCTGTCCCGCTAACATCGGAACCAAAGATTATCCGTGATGGCCCCACAGCATCCAGACATTTCCTGATCGCTTCGATCGAGGCCGTACTTGTGTCGAAATGGACCTTCTCTCTGTCATAGAAGGCTTGCATCCTTTCATAACCTCCGTTGAGTTTTCCCATGTGCGGGATTATGACATCTGTTTCAGGATTTTCGTTGATGAATCTCTTGGTTTCTTCGAACTCTTCTTCAAGGAGAACAGGCATCTCAAGCATCTTTATCTTCTCCAGGAATCTCCTGCATCTGGGGTCGTCGTAATCGTACCTGGGCTCATCATAGTGCCGATGCCACTTCACACCGATGTACCGATCTAGATTCTTGGGAATTAGGTAATCGTTCCAGACGAAGTAGAACGGGTAGAGATTCCGAGACTTCTCAGCGACACTCAAAACGTACTCATTAGCCTTCGAACGCGACTCCACATTGTCGACAGTCCTATAGATGTCTTCTGGAAACGCGAAGATCACGGCGCCTTGGGCGCCAGCCTCCCTAAGGTCTCTCCAGAGCTCTTCTTCGCTGTAATACTTTGTATTTCTGTTACAGCCCATATGGACATGGGCGTCTATAACTCTCAACCCAATTCCACCCTTTGTTCATTCTTGCTTTTCAGTTTCTTATCGTTTTCGTCCCTGTCTCTTTTTTTCCTAATCTTTACCAAGGTTGGTTTGCCATGCAATAGAAAAGAGACAGATTGGACTTGCTTAAGAGTACACCCCTCCCTCCCGGGGTACGTGCTTCTATAAATACCCTCACTTCCAACCCACGAATGAATAAGAGCAGCAATTGCGGTCAAGTTTGGAGTGAGATCGAAGATGTATGCTTTCGGTAGATGTTGCAAGAAGGACGGCTGGTTACTCAGCATCTATAAGGGCGTGGGGGATCGATATTTCACCCTGAAGATTAGAAAGGTGAACCATCCACCTGAAGATACGCATGAGTTGAAGCTTGAGGAAGACTGACCTAGCTATAAAATGGTAGACGGTTGAGACATACATAGAAGCGCCATTATTGATTGGATAGAAAAGTTGCTACGAGATTGAGAGAATCTGACAATAGTCTAAAGGATCAGAAATTCGCTGGGCGACTCGATTTACCATAATGTTAAAATCTTCATTTGTCCAATTTATTTGTGGACGATGAGGCATTATCGAGGTACGATGACCGAAAAGGAATGATTGTCTTTTCCCGCTGCCGAGTCCACAGAGAAATTACCTAGCTAAGCCATGACTTGATAGTCTCTATGGCTTGAACGAGCGTTGAAACTTTTGCATCTGCCTCTCGGGGTTTATGTGAGAGTCTGTTTTTCCTGTCGAGCAAAATCGTTTTCAATCCCATCTTCTTCGGTATTTTCACATCTACAAGGTAGTCCTCCCCAATCATAGCGGTCTCATTTGGGTGCACCCCTAGTTTCCGGAGGGCAACGCGCAGCATTTCTGGGTTTGATTTCTCACATCCCGCGACATGACCATCCACAACGAGGTCTACCCTGTCACTTACTAGTTCGAGAGCTTTCCGAAAGTGAAACCTCGCAATCGTGGTGATTACAGCTGTTTTCAAACCGAGATTTTTGGCATCTCTTATCGCCTCTATAGCGTCTGGATACAAATAGTACGTGTTACGTTTCTCGAAGAGCTCTGCCAGTTGAAACGTGATCTCATCATCGACTCTGGCATCTAACCTATGCAGAATCTGTTTGATGAATGACGACCAGTCTTGGTAGCCATGTTTCGGATAATCGATCATAGCAACGTAATGGTGCGCTGCACACCATGATTGCGGATAGACTTCTACGCCGCGATTCACAAGAAAATCAGAGACCTCTTCTTCCGAAAGAGGGTTAAGTACAAAACAAAGAGTTCCATGTAAATCAAAGAAAACGGCTTTGAGAGATATGTTTGCCACCTCTTAGTTTACCTAACATAACTGCTGCAAAAACAAGCCACTTCTTTTGAAAGCGATCCACGCCAACTCTTCACCTGAGATCATGAACAGATGTCTTCATTTTTTGAAGAACACCCAGTTGTCCTCTCCCCTCCCTTTAAACTTCACCAGATAATAGATGCCTTTTACCCTCTGACCTTCAATGTCAACCACGATTTTGTCAACGGTTCTTCCCACCAGATCGTATCTTCCCCTATCCCAGATCTCGACCGTTCCAGCCCCATACTCTCCTTCCGGGATCACTCCCTCAAAATTCGCGTACTCTATCGGGTGGTCTTCAACCTGAACCGCTAAACGTTTGATGCCTTTTTCTTCCGGCGGCGTCTTAGGAATTGCCCAGCTCTTTAGGACGCCGTCCATCTCAAGCCGTAGGTCATAGTGAAGATGAGACGCATCATGCCGCTGGATTACGTAGATCTTGCCTCCTCCATTTTCTTCGGTTTGGCCCGTAGGTTCAGGGGTTTTCTCAAACTCTCTTTTACTGCGATAGGTTCTTAGGTTCATTTTTATCACACTCTTTGTCTTTTCGTCTTCTCATACATTTTTTCCAGCGTCCAGTGAATAGCTGATAGAAGTTCACGTTTCCTCTCTGGATCGATATTTCGTATGGTGATCTCGCGGATTATCTCTCCGTCCCGTTTAACATCGAATGAGAAAACCTTCTCAGGCAGAATTCTACCCTCTTCAAGGGCTTCCCGATCCCTCTCTTGCATCTTTAAAAGTACTCTGTCATGAAGAAAGGACATAAACGGAGCCGTATTCACGCTGAACTTTTTGTCCTCTGCCGGAAGAACGTGCACCGAATCATCTTCCATGCGCAAGTTTGCTAAGGTTTCTCCGCCCTTTGTGCTCAAGGGAGCAGCCTCCACGAGTTCACGCATTGGAGGCTTCGGCTTGGGAGGTTCTACTCGCTTGAAGCTCTGTTCCAGCAAAATATTGTTGACAAACTCTAGGAGAACGCGCAACCCCTCAAGTTCGACCTCCATTCGTCTGACACGTTCCTCCAGAATTTCTCTTAATTCGGCAATCTTCTTTAGTCTGTCTTCTTCCAAGGTGAACCTCTCCTGCTGTAATAGAGGGTTGGACCAGCTTATCAAACCTTTCTCTGCCGAGCTATCAGCTATTACTTTGTGAGTTTTCGAAAGGGGGATTCTCCCTCTTCACCATTAGCCTATGGCTATAGGTTCGCACCTATCCCCCTCCCCTATCTTAAGCCTTCTGGGGACAAGAGAGACTTGTGAGGCTACTGGTTAGTTTCGTTGCGTTCTGAGAAGAACAGTTTCCGTAGACACCAGTGTCTCTTAAGGAAAGCACTCAATGGCGTCCAGCTATCTTGTTCTTGGCTTGGCTATGATCTCCTTTATGCTCATGTCGAATATCCGAGCTGAGTTTGCAGGCTGGACTATTATGGCTGTGTCTGCTCCCTTACTGGTTCCAGCGATGCTGAGAACTTCCCTATCCGCGGGTACCAAACCTGCATCTGCAGCCATGGTCACGATCTCCACCGCAACCTTCATTCCCTCTCCAAAAAGTCTCAGGGTTTGGGCAATTATCTCGGTTGGGTACGCTGTACCAAACTTGTTCCTGATGGCTCTCTCCACGTTCATTAGTACATGGGTTCCGGTGAGGATCTTCCCACCGTTCTTCTCTATAGTCAATCGGTTCTCTTCTGTAAGTTCCTGCACGCCCGGTTCCCTAAACCCTGTACAATGGGTAACCACAACCATGTTGAATCCCTTGAAGAACTCTGACGCCTTGGCGCCTGTTTCTCCTCTTGTGGACGCCACTACTACATCCGTTATCCCAATCTCTTGAGCTCGCTTCTTAGCTAGGTTTAAGACCGCTTCAGTGTTCTCTCCTCCCGGACTGTTGAAATACATTACAGCCTTTTCAGATCCTTCCATTTTTCGACCTCCGTGACGTAGGACTATATTTCCCAGAGACACCAATATTAGAGTAACGCACACAGTTCGATTAAACCTAATTTTTTTGAGAATTGTGATCCAGATCCTTCAGTGCTGGAGAAAGACGAAAGAGAGTAAAATTGTCCAAAGTGGTAGGTCAGTTGATTTAAAAAGAAGCCAGACCGGCGTCACCATGAGGCTCTGAACAGATCGTGGGGAATGTCCGAAAGGAATAAAAAAAGAGAGGTTCAATTCGTTATAGGTGGTTGACATGGTCTGCCACAATTTTGAAAGGTTGAGTAGGGTCCTTTTCTTAGACGGCGAGCCAGACAGGATTCCTTTCTATGAGCTATTTGCTGATCGCGAGATCATGGAGGCCGTTACAGGTGAAACTTTGTCGAAGACGGATTTGAGAACCATAGAAGAAGTGGAACGCTACTTGAAGGAACTAATGGGGCGAGGGCTGATAGAGCACGATCTGAAGGTTACCATTGATTTCTACTCTGAGTTGGGCTACGATTATGTTCCACTTGTTGTCCCTTCGCTACTTTCGAGAGATAACATCATCTTGGCCGATGATACCGCCGAGAGACCCCATATGCAAAGGTCGTGGCAAGATGAGAATAGAGGGATCATTGAGACTAGAGAGGACTTTGACCGATATCCTTGGCCAGACTTGGACCAGATTCAGGAGTTCTACCTACCTCAGTACGAGTTTGTCAAGGAGAATCTCCCGGATGGCATGATGATAATAGCGGGAACGAATGGCGGCGTTCTTGAGAATGTTATGTGGCTCATGGGGGCCGTGCCTTTCTTCAGAGCCCTATACAAGGATCCTCTTCTGCTCAAGGATATGTTCGAGAAAATAGGAACCTTGATCTCGTATTGCTGTGACTTGGCTGCTGATCTCGAAATGGTCGGAGCCCTGGCCATGGGCGATGACATGGGGTATAAGACAGGCCCTATGATTTCACCGGAAAAATCAAGGAGATATGTCTTTCCCTGGCAGAAAAGATGCGTTGAGAATGTTCACAAGTATGGGAACCCTTTCATTCTTCACTCTTGCGGGAACCTGAAACTTGTAATGGACGACCTTATCGATTATGTGGGGATCGACGCCAAACATTCATACGAGGACTCCTCATATCCAGTCACGGAGTATAAAAGCATCTACGGAGATAGGATAGCAATCTTAGGCGGAGTGGACATGGACAAACTGAGTCGCTTCTCAGAAAGGAACCTACGACCTTACGTGCAAGATGTTGTTCGCAAATGTGCTCCAGGAGGCGGCTATGCTTTAGGCTGCGGGAATACAGTGGCGAACTACATACGTCTAGAGAACTATCTGACCATGCTTGAAATCGGAAGAGAGTATGGAAAATATCCGATAAGAAGCTAGGAGTAATTCTTTAAGCTTCTTGTTAGCGCTTATTGTGTAGCGGAGAGGCAAGACGCAATCTATATCTGCTGCTAGAACGTATCTTACTCTCGTAGGCGACTGCTGACTAATCGATGGATAGGACCATGGATTAGTTTACGAGTCAGGTGAACGTCGAGGGCATCGTACACAATTAGTTTGAACACTGCCGCGTTATGGACTTGAAGCGATGATGGTGTAGGTGTCACCGTCACTAGGGTTGTTGACGAAGCTGTCGCCGTTCGCATCAAACCATTTAACGATGACCCAGCTGTACGAATACACGGCTAAGTCGGGATAGAGCTCTCTGGTGAAGAATTTTCCTGCGGCGTAGGTGCCTTTCCATCCTATGCCGTAGGCGAAGAAGACATATCTACCCTCATTGTCCTTGAAGATCTCAATTAGGAAGAGGTCGTTATGTTCATCATTGCCAATGGCTGACGCTTGTATCGCTGTGCCATTCGCATGGTACCACTGAGCCCAAGGTTGCCCGGGTCCAGCGGCATCAGGAACGCCGCAGTAGATGACGGGAGCTATCTTGTTGACCTCATAATAGTAGATGGCAACATTAACCGTCGGCCCGCCGAAGCTGACAATACCCGAGCCTGCGGCTCCTAGCGGTTCTCCCGTATTCTGGTCGACAAAACTGTTGTCTGTGTCTAAACCTTCTGCTAAGGTTTCCAGTTTCGTTGAGACAGCCATTGAAGCCAGCCAATCGCTTACTGAGGCAGCGGAACGGCCTAAGGGCTTCGACGGATTGTCTGACGGATAAATCATCCTCACATTGTTTTTGATGAAGAGTATATCGATGTCCTCCAGCGGAGAAGGGGACAAACATCCGATCTTGTTGTCGTTGGTCTTCGTGAAGTAGACTAGACCACGGTCAACCGTTATGCCAGCCGTGTTTGCCCAAGTATTCCATTCCATAAATCTGCCAGTGGACGGGTTCAGTCTGCCGATCTGGGCGCCCGTCCATTCAGTGAAGTAAACGAGACCGTTGTAAACCGCTATACCCGCCGGGTTTGAGTTTGCCGTCGGCACGACCCATTCTGTGAGGGCACCAGTTGCTGGGTCTAATCTGCCGATCTTATTGCTCTCATATTCAGTGAAGTAGGCTAGGCTGCTGTCAACCGCTATGTCGCCTGGTTCAGATTCTGTTTGTAGGACCCACTCTTTGAAAGTGCCGCTTGATGGATCCAGTCGGCCGATTTTACTGCCTTTATTTTCAGTGAAGTAAACTAGGCCGTTGTGAACCGCTACGCCTGCAGGCTGGGAGTTTGCCGTCGGTATGACCCATTCTGTAAAGACACCGCTCGTTAGATTCAGTCTGCCGATCTTGTTGCCGCTATATTCCGTGAAATAGACTGAGCCGCCGTCAACTGCTATACTCGCCGGATTTGAATTTGGCGTCGGTATAACCCATTGTGTGAAAGTGCCGGTTGTTGGGTCTAATCTGCCTATCTTGTTGCCTAGAAATTCCGTGAAGTAAACCAAGCCATCGTGAACAGCGATGTCACCCGGAATCGAGTTTGCTGCCGGTACTACCCATTCTGTGAAGGCACCGGTTGTTGGGTCTAGTCTCCCAATCCTATTGCCGGCAGCCTCAGTGAAGTAAAGAAGACCGAGCCAAACCGCTATGGATGCCGGGTACGAGTCTATTGTCGGTATGGTCCATTCCTTTAAGGTGGCCGCATACACTTCGGACGGGATTGCTGATAGAGTCAAGGTGAAAAGCAGTAAGGCCATTCCCAATCTTCTGGATAAACCATTCATATAGTCCACAAACTCCAGTAGCAACACCACTGTAATATCTTTTATCAAAAATGATGAAAATCAACCGCAATAGAGGCCAAAAAGCCGATTACATATGCCCGAAGGCAGAACACAAATCTTACCAAACTGTGATGATGTCTTAACCATACGTCTAGAGACAACCTCGTCGGCGCCCTTCCTTAACCAAGACCATATCAATCAGAGATGAAGTATATAGGAAGCTGCTGACTATAAAGCGTGAGGATGAGAGTCTTAGCGAGCTCTTTAAGACTTACCGAGGGCACGAATCCTCTCGAGACGCTGAAAAGGCTTCGGGGTTACGTCGAGTTCGAGGACAAAGAAAGGTGCTCTCCGAGATATATATACGGCGAGGGCTAAACACAAGTTATGATGTTTTCGGACACTCGATGACTAGGTTCCAACCTTATAGTCTATGGCGGGGTATCACAGCTTTTCCGGTATGAAAATTTGCTAGACGGATTTGAAGTTCTGCATTGAGACATTTCTGTTTTAGACGGCATCCCTCTAAACGGGCTACCCGCACCTCCTACAGCATCTCATCGGTGCCTATTTGCCAATCTTGTTCCAGGACATTTCTCGAAACACTCACCACATGGCACAACACGCTACTCAAAATAGAAACTCGACAACATCCACAGAATAAAAAAGAAGGGGGAGATTAGTTGCCTGATGCGAGTATTACGTACGTGTCGCCGTCGTAGGGGCCGTTGACGAAGCCGTCGTCGTTGGTGTCCTCCCACTTAACGATGATCCAGCTTTTTGTGAATATCGCTAGATTTGGCAAGTAAACAGATTCAAAGAACTTTCCCGCTGCATAAGTACCTCTCCAATCAATGCCGTAGGCGTTGAAGATGTGCCTGTCATTGCAGTCATTGAACATTTCGATTAGGAATAGGTCGTTGTGCTCGTCGGTGCCCATCGCTGCCTCGGTGATAGCCATCCCGTTCGCCAGATACCACTGGCTCCAAGGCTGTCCTGGCCCACGCGCCCCGGGTACGCCGCAGTAGATGACGGGAGCTATCTTATTGACCTCGTAGTAGTAGACGGGCACGTTCACTACGGGTCCCCCGAAGCTTACAATTCCTACACCTGGATCTCCCAAAGGTCTACCCGTTGTCTGGTCAACGAAATTGCCGTCTGTGTCCAATCCTTCAGTGAAGCTCTTGAGCTTTGTGCTGACGAAGGCCGACGCAAGCCAGTCGCTCACCGTAGCCGGATAGCGGCCGAGTGGCTTGGGTCCGGTCTGGGATGCGTAGATCAATCTGACTTGATTATAGACGAAGAAGGTTGAGAAGTCGGATCTATCTCTCTTTATCGCGTAAAAGCCGAAAGGGAGTTCTCCCCACGCGGTTCGTCCCGTTATGGTGTTCCTAAGCCCTGTATGCAGGTATCCCTCGAATGGCTGATCGTCTTCTTTCTGTGGGGTATCGTAGAAGTCGATGTAGAACTCTATCCTGTGGTCTAGTCCCCAAATTTCAGGCAGAGGATAAGTCCATGTCCTCACATAACCGTAGACTTTGTGTATTTTGCCATCCCAGGATGCGGTGTAAGTGCCCTCTATATTTGGGATCTGTTCAATGTAATCCTCTGGGCCAGCCCTTAGCTCCAAAATGCCCTTCCAGTCATCATGGTTCATATCGTACGTCCCCAGGAAATCCTGCTTCTGTATCCCTGATACCCCTCCAACCCTGAGCGAGGGATCGCCGAAGAGGAAGAACTTCCAAGGTTGGTGGAACCCTGCCACCAACTCCCAGTTCACCGGGTCGATGATGTTCGGAAACGTATGTACTTGATAGTACCTTCTGACCATGTAGTTCCACATTTGACCTAAAGTGGGCTGTGGCCAGATGTAATTCAGCGATTCGAAAAAGTATATGTCTAAATAGCGGCACCAAAACTGAGAACCAGTCACGCATCCGACGTATCCGACCGCGCCGGTGTATCGCCTGACCAGGATGTCTTCACCAAAGCAAAACGGGTTGTCAACTGCCTGTATCCCTGCTGGCGGCTCTGGTACGTGAGTGAAAGTCTCGCAAGCGGTCGTTCCAATGTGGTGGTTTCCGTATATGTCGGTGTATGGAGCGTATGGTGGAAGAGTAGCAAATTGACCGGTGAAACAACCACCGGAGAAGATGATCGGGAGCATATTTGTGTTGGTCAGTCCATCTAGGTCGCCTATGCCATACCAGCCGGGGACTGCCCAACCATTCGGGTCACCATGTCCGAGATAGTTCGCGAAGCCGACACCGGAATTCAATCTACTATTGATATTTGCATCGCTGGGCGGGGGGGTGATGATACCGCAAGGGTTGTCTGCTGAATAGAGTTTGTATACGGTGAAACTGCTCAGGTAGTTGGTGGCGATGGTCTCTTTATCCTTGCAGAAATCAAAGACCCAATCTGTGGTGGCTATTAGGAGAGCCCTCTTAAACCAGTCAGACTTGTAGGCGGCGAACTCGTAACTTATGACTTTGTTCACGTAGGTGGTAACCTCGTTGACCGTTGAAGCCGGCACCCTTCCCACCGCAACATCTGGATTGAGGTCTACCTGGTCGACATTCAGTACACCCACTATCGTCTCACCGTGCAACTCTCCGAAGTAACCGTTTTCGTTTGAGTCCCAGTCGTCAAAGCTCCCATCGGGTTCGTAGAGATCTGCATAGTAAAGGTCAGCGGGGTAGAACGCCCGATTGAAGGCTTTAGGGTCGCCTCGGTCGGTCATCGTATATCTAACGGGAAATCGGTTACTATCTCCGACCAGCATCACCCATCTGGTATCGCAGTATGTCTCGTAGGCGGCAATAGCCTTCTTGATCCTCTCCGGCTCATCCCTGCCCTCGCCCTCGAGGCTCTTGTTCACGCTCTGCCAGCTCTGGATATAGGTGCTGATTCCGGTGTAATCCTTGTGCGCTTTTAGTGGCTTGAGGGCGTCCAAGAAATCCTCGCACGCAAGTACGAGAAGGTCAACCTGGGCTGTGACGAGGGGGATCGGCATAAGATTTGAAAAATCATTGTGGAAGTTTGGCCCCAGATCATAGGTGAATGCCGGATTTTGTGAGTAGACCCTTAAGCCCATTCTCACCAAGCCGTTTGGATACGTCTCTATTTCTGAGAGGCTGATGGCCAATTCCCAGATTCGATGAGGGACCTTAGATTTTAACGAGGGTCCGAAGCCAGCTCCTAATTGCGAGTAAGTACTAAACAAACTTGTCGTTGCGCCGGGCCCAAGATAATATGCCTTGCCGAGATTGTACGTGCCTGGGACAAAAGTATATTGCACATCTACCCAAGGAGTTATCTCTTCATTGAGGTCGACGTCGAAGGATAACCAGAAGTAATCCCCCCAAGGGGATCCAACCAGCGGGGGATCGTTCTGGGTGTCCGCGACGACGTCTATCAATACGTAAAGGTTTATCGCGTCGTTATAAACCAAGATCAAGCCAACTTCCATCGGGATCCTGAAAGCATCATCCCATTCCTTTTCCCCGACTACCCCATCGATCTTTGGAGGACTCTGTGGAAAAACACTTCCACCTCCTGGAATATCAGGAGTTGCATGCGCTGAGGGTAAAGGTATCATAGAAGCACAGAGAAGCCCAACTATTATCACTGATAGTATTTTCTTCATTCTCCATTCTCCATATCTTTCATAACGTCTTACTACCTAAAAAGTCTTGCACCAATACATCGACAACACAAAAAACATAAAGTTTGGCTATAAAGTAGCAGTCTTAAGGGTGTAGATGCACGCATGCATCCATCTTTTGCATTAGAGCTTTTCAAGACAATGCCAGTTTTCACCGAGCCACCTCTAGTTTATGGTCGCTATTGCCAATCAAAACATAGAGTTACTTGTATGCTTTGCCAATGTCCAAGGAGTAAGAAAGAGACTGGCTGGTGTGCTGTTGTAACCCGCCTTCTGTTTCTCGAAATAAAAGTTAATAAGATTCTGGACTATTTCAGATTTAGGTGTTACTAACATTGAAGGTCGGCGTCACAATACACAGAGATGGAGATTGGTATGTCGCAATCGACCCGGTGACAGGGGTTGTCAGCCAAGGCAGAAGCATCGACGAGGCGTTGAAGAACTTTCAAGAGGCGTTCACTCTGTGGTTTGAGAATGCAGAAGAGTGGGAGAAGGAAAGAGCCATTAGAAGCGAGCCGATCGCAACCATGGTTATTGAATTAAAGACCTAAGTTTCCTCAATTAACTTAAGAAACTCCTCAACGGTAAGACCAGCTTGAAAGAGAATACCCCGGAGAGTACCAACAGCAATCTCTGTATGTCTAGGGACAACAACCGTCCTTTTCTTCTCCTTCAAGAGGCCTTTAAGCACAACATGATTACCCCTCTGCCTAGCAATTTTGAAACCAAGCTTACGAAGAGCCCTCATAACCTCCCTGTACGAGAATGGACGGATCCTCAACTGGGTCACTAAACAAGACTAGGCATTCGGGATAAAAATAACTCTCTGACCAGACCTGTTTGACCGGCCAATTAGGAAAAACCTATCCCGGCAGTATCGCCCACAGAGTTGATATTCAAGCCGTGAATGAAGTTTTATCTATCTAGTATCTCATCCGTAGAAGGTTCTGTTACGTTCTAGGGAGCTGTTGTGCTGTAGTAACCCGCTTTTTATTTTGGAGAATTCCTAACTGGTGGACTGTCTTCCATCCTTAAACAACTCCGTAGAAGGGATTTTTTTGCGTTACCTATCTCTTGGATTCTAGGCGAGCTCGGTTAATTGTTTTACCACTATAACATGATCTATGAATTTTCCATTCTTGTGTATTTCATTCGGTATGCATCCAGTTTCTTTGAACCCTACTTTTTCATATACGTGCATAGCTCGTTTATTTGTTGAGAAAACGGTTAAAGTCAGCATCTTAAGACTCATCCTTTCAGCTTGAGTAAATAATGTTCTTAACATCTCAGTGCCGATTCCAATGTCTCGGTAACCTTTCCTGATTCCTATCCCCAATCCTCCTACATGCTTTGAATATTCTTCTCTCTTAGTAATCGAAGAGTTAGCCACAACCTTTCCATCAACCTCAGCAACCAAGATGAACCTATTACCTTTCTCCATCTCTGCAAGTTGCCTTCCTAGCCAATCTGCCTCTTCTTCCCTTGTTGCTTTTTGATTTGTGAAGATATCAGCTTCTTCTTCGACAAGAGAGTTGATAAATTCCACAAGGTCATCTAAATCTTCCCACTTGGGAGTTCTCAGAATCACACTTCTCCCATCTTTAGCAGTAAAACTCTTGACGATCTCACCTGTTTTCATAGAACCGGCTCTCACTGATAGCCAGTATTACGGATCAAAACATAAAGTTATCCCACAGTCACACAAATTCAAAGGGACTTGAGAAGAATTGGATAGGCTGGATGCTGGTTGTAACTCGCCTTCTGTTCTAGACGGCATCCGACTAAACGCGGCACCCCCATCTCCCAAGGCACCTCATTGGTGCCTATTTGCACTTTCGCCCAGCAGGTCGGCCGTTTCAACGCTTCCACCCGGCCATACTCGATAACTTCACAGTTTCCTCGTCATGTCGGTTGGAGTCGTCTGTGTTCCACGGGGCAAGGCAATCTGCGCCCAATAGACTTGCTCGGCATAGTGCGGTGGGCCGCTCATATTCGACCTCTTGGCCAGAATCTTCTTAGACACGAGAGAAAGTAAGACTTTTAAGTAAGATTTCCTGAGCTTAAAGTTGGTGAAAGTTGTGAACTATGCTACAGAAAAGAAGGTGTTCGAAGTTAAGATCACCAGTAAGGGGCAGATGGTGATTCCGAAACTTTTAAGAGAGAAATACAATCTCAAGCAAGGGTCCAAGGTTAAGATCATCATCACTAGCGAAGGGATGCTGATAAAGTCAAGTCTGGAAGGACCGTGGACTGGTTTGAGAGGAATGATGACAAGTAGTTGGAAAAACAAAGATCTGGAACAGCTTATAGAAGATGCTAAGAAATCGTTGTTCAAGGCTACGGAGACCTAGCCATGGTTGAGCTTTACATTGCCGATGCACATGCATTTGCACGCTATCTGGTGGATGAGTTGCCAAGAGAAGCTGACGCGGTCTTCCAAGATGCTGAAAGGCAGAAATGTAAGGTAATTATCCCCTCTATCGCCATTGTTGAACTGATCTATATCTTTGAAAGAACGGGATCAGAACCTAAAATATGGGAGATGTTTGACAAAATGGATTTATATCCCTGCTTCTCGATACATCCTTTGGACGAGAGGATTCTGAAGATTATTCCCGATGTCAAGCTCAAAGAGCTACATGACCGTATCATCGTTGCAACAGCTATAGCTGCAGGAACGAAGAAATTAATAACGAAAGATGAAGAGATGAGAAAGTCAAGAATAGTCGAGACAATTTGGTGAAATATCTTCAACCCTTTCAGCCGTGCCTCTCCTAATCAAATATTGGGAAAGAATGGAAGCCAAAGCTCCCAATAGGATTAGCAAGAAATAGACAGCGTCAAGACACTAGAGATTCGTTAGTTGTTTGACCATTATGACTTCATCTGTGAATTTCCCATTTTTGTAGAAGCTGTTCGGTATTTGTCCCGTTTCTTTGAACCCTAATTTTTCATATATGTGAATGGCTTGCTTGTTCGTCGAGAAAACAGTCAAAACTAACATTTTGAGACCTATCGTCTCAGCCTGAGAGATTAGAGCCTTTATCATTTCACTTCCGATTCCTAGATTTCGGTAATCTTTTTTGATCACGGCAATATCTATCTCTCCTACATGGCTTTGACGAGCTCTCTTTCTTCTCAACTCTGAATTCGCTATCACTTTTCCGTCAACTTCGGCTACCAACCAAAGGAGTTGCCCCTTCTCTAGTTCTGTTAATCTACCACTCAACCAATCGGCCTTTTGATCCCTTGTAACCTTTTCGCCGGGATGGATATCCGCATCTTCCTCTACCAGAGAGTTGAATAGTTCGATGAAATCATCCAGATCTTCCCATTTAGGAGTTCTCAGAATGACATTTCTCCCATCTTTGGCGTTGAAACTCTCTAGGATAATACCAGTTTTCACAGAACCACTTCCACCTGATAACCAGTATTGCCAATCAAAACATAAAGCTATTATTGTGTTAGACAAATCCACAATAATGAAAGATGGCTGGTGTGCTGGTTGTAACCCGTCTTCTGGTTGCCTTTTGGCGATAATGAATTTATATTCTTGTTTATATAGGGGTTCCTATGCATAATTCACGGACCACCCCTTGTCGGCAGTCGATCACCGTCGCTGTGGTGCAACAAGCCCGTGAGAAAGAACTTTCTGAGAATCGCGACAAGATCGTGGGGTTCATTGGTGATTCCAAATCCCGCAAATGCCGCCTGGTTATTTTTCCCGAGGATTCCCTGGGTTCGCCTATTGGAACATCCAATGAAGAGATTCGAAAGGCACTGGACGTCATCCAGAAAGCTACGCGTTCTAATGATGTCTACATAATACTTTGTGCGTCCTTCCCGATACCTGAGTTTCCGCCCGAACGGCGCGGCCATTGTTTGCGAGTGATTGATCCAGAAGGCCGGATCATTCATGAGTATAACAAGCTGATCTGTAACATACCGCCATCGGATCCTCGGAGGGCTCCTAGTATTTTTCAAGTCGATGGCATTCCGTGTTGCGCCATGATCTGTGCGGACCGTTGGCTTCGGGGACTTGAGGAACTTCCTGTCACGCTCGGCGCCAAGATACTAATTGACTGCTCTGCGAACGCAGCACTAGAATGGGTTCCTGAATTTGCATGGTATCTGCCTGTGACACGTGCATTGAGGAACAATGCCTACACGATCTTTTGCAACATGGGAGAACACACAAAAAAGGGGGTTGACGAAGCGCGTCAAGGCCACAGTGCTATCATCAATCCAGACGGAACGTTTGCAGCAGTCGCGGACGAGACGGGCGACCAAATGCTTGTCGCGACCCTAGACATGTCAAGAGCACATTTAACCGAGGCCATGCGCCGCCATACGCACCCCGTGTTCCAACCGTTCTGGGATCTTGGCCGTAGGATTCTGGAGGGAGAGGGAGCACAAGTCGAGTTGCCAGAGCCATTTACATCGCCGGAAGTGGATATCACCATTGCAGCTGCTCAAATGGCCTGTTCCCGGGAGATATCCGACAATCTCGAACGCATGATTCGAATGATCAGCGAAGCCAAAGGCAATAACGCAGATGTCGTGTTGTTTCCAGAGTTGGCCGTTACTGGAACTATCGCGAGCGATATCATTCATGCGGACGGTTTAGCGCTAGGGAACGCGCTGAGCAAGGTTCAGTCGGAAGCCCAGAAACAGGGCATCATGGTCGTCTTCGGTATGCCTCATCTCAGCGGTTCAAAGCGATCAAATTCGGCTTTTATTGTGGGTCCCAATGGCAATCTGATGACCCGTTATGACCAGATTGTAGTTGATAGGCAGGATCTGTTCGAGCCGGGAACCAAGACCAAGCCGATGTGGTTCGAAGTGAAAGGTGTGCCCGCTGTTGTCACCATCGGAGCTGATGTCCGGTGGAACGAGATCGTGGAACTTGCAGCCATCCGTGGGGCGCAACTTCTCTTCAATCTCTCGTACGACCCGGATACCTCAGAAACTGGTACCCTGCGGCGTACTCAGTTCTGGGTCCAATTCGCCTCTTTCCATACTATTACGGCCACGGTCAATGCAGCAGATCCACAGGAGCTCCGGAATCCAAGCACGGCTGCAAATGGAGGCAGCGCCATCTGGGATGATATTGAAGGGCATCGGAAAAAGCCAGCTGATGACCTAGAAGTGTTCTCTCAGTACTCCGCCTGTCGACTGGCTTCTGCAGGGTCGAGAGAAGAAACTATTTACGGAAAAAGAATTGTACGAAAAACCAACGAGTACTTCCGGAGGTTTATCAGCCAAAGATACCCACACTTAGAGCCATGGTATCACTTGGGGGCGCGGATCATTGGCGGTGACCATGATTGCTGATTGCCACGTCTCGGAGAATTCCGAGACCTGATCCGATAACGTAGCGGAGGAAATCCCAAGGATCAATCCCATACTCGGATGCACTTCAGCTATTAGACTGCCTTTCAAGATGCGACCCAGTGAAGACTATGCTTGACTACGCAAACTTTGGACATGATTCCGATACCATCGGAACAATTTCTGGAGCGATTGTGGGTGCCTTTAAGGGTATTGAAGCCTTCCCTGCCGAGTGGATTCAGACGGTTCAGAAAGTCAATCAACCCGATCAAGTTGAACTTTCCAAGCAGCTCTACGATATGGTTGTTGAAATGATTAGAGAAACTCAGGGACGAATAAAAGTCCCAAAAGGACTAGTTTAGACAGGGTGTATTTGAAACATAAGATGTTGGTGGTGGCTTTGTTTCTGATTTGCAGTCGATCATAATCATGCAGTTTCGCGAGTGTCTCTTGAAGGGTTCTTCCACTGGCTGCGAAGCCCCAACTTGTAGTTGCGATTATTCTTTCACCGCAGATAACAGATCGATTACCTCCATCTCCTCATTGTCCAGCTGACAAAACAGTCTTTTCTCCCTTAAGTCGAATGAGCGGCGAGGTTTTCGGTCGGGTTTGTCACGTTGATCACCATTATGCATACACCATCCTGCCGCTCCGCCTTGCCTTGCCTCTTCCAAGTCGTGTAGGAAATCCTCCGCTTTCGGCTCCCAACGTTCAGGGTTGAATCCTCTCCTAAAAGGCTCTTGGTAGTGCACGGGCACAACCCTTCCGATGGTTCTCATCTGATTGAAATATTGTATTGTCTTGCCTTGCGTTTCGTCGGCTGTTGAAGCACGACGGGGACGATGCGGAGCGACGAAGTCCACACGAACAGTTAAGAGATACTGGCGGAGTTCTTCTTCTCTTACGTCCCCAGCGTGCGAAGATGTGACCAGCCGTCTAGGATCGAGACCTTTTACAAGTTCTCGGATTTCTTTTAGCTCTTTGAATGAGACGTAGCGGTGGTCCGTGATGTTGTGCTCATTAGCCGTGTCTAAGTACCAGTTGCGATAAGTTTTGAGAGCTTCCAGAATGGTGCTGGCAGCTCTACTGAGTGCTTCGATGGATTTCAGGCGGGGCGATCCTGCGGCACCGTTCCACCGGGAAATCGTAACATCTACAATTAACCCTCTATCATTGGCCTCCTTCACAAGTTGCTTAAGCTTGCCTAGGTATGGCTCACGAGGATTTCCTTGCCCGTCGACACAGGATACGTCGTTCTCGAATGCCGCCCATGTGGCCCAAACCCTAAACCAGTTGAACCCGTATCGTTTCATGTCATCAAGGTCTTCCGTCACGAAACATTCGGGTTCGCCTAAGGCGCCGTAGAAGCTGATCCCGAGAAGAAAGACTGACTCACCATTAACAGTGAAGTTGGTCTTTCTGACTCCGAGCTCGGTTTTTGTAGTCCTTTCCAAATCAATTCCCGTCTTTTGCCAAGTGAACCTTGCTGTTATTTCGTCTGTTGGGGGCGGTGCTTCTCGTGAATTGAGTTGCTGACCCCGAGCCTCACATCTGTCGTCATGTCCTATCTCCTCACAAACTTACACCAAAATATGAGAAGGTTCCTCGCCTTTAAGAACTTGAAATACTTGCTTAAAGGCAAGTAGCGATTGGTTTACTTGAGCAACATCTGCTATTCCAGCGGTATGTGCCGATAGGACTACATTCTTACATTTTGAAATTCGATTTCCTGGTGTGATAGGCTCTTTCTCTGTGGTATCCAGCGCAACAGCCGCGATCTTGCTTTTCTCCATGGCTTCGCAGAGCGACGCCTCGTCTATGATCCCTCCTCTTGCAGTATTGATCAGCTACGCGCCATCTTTTGCGATTTCGAGTTTTTTTTCGGCCTATCATGTGGTACGTCTCTTTTCTCAGGGGTGCATGTACGCTTATGAAATCCGAGATTCTGAGTAACGTGTACAAGTCTTCTTGCTTCACATACTCCTCCTGCACTCTTACATATGGATCATAAACAACCACATGCGCACCAAAACAATTGGCAAGTTTGGCCACCATCCTTCCTATATGTCCGTGTCCTATAAGGCCTATTGTTTTGCCTCTAATCTCCAGGTTGTTTGCATAGTATCTCATTTTCCATCCTCCCTTCCTAACCTCTGAATCATACTTCATATAATTCTTGGCCATTAGGAGAATGGCGCCTAACGTGAATTCTGCGACCGCATTAGCCATGACACTTGGTGTATATACGACTCGAATACCAAGTCTTTTCGCTGCTTCGATATCTACGTTGTCAACTCCAATTCCATGTTTGGCAACTACTCTGAGCCTATTTTCTTTTCCAATTCTCAAGAGACACTCAGTGATCCTCGCCAACCTAACGACTAGTCCGTCAGCTTCTTCTATTGCATCTTCAAGCGATCTATTTGTCTCATAAAGTAATCAACATCGACGCGGTTTTCTCTAAGAAAATCTATACTACTTTCATGAATTCTTTCAGTGATGGTGACCAGCATATCCTATTACTCCTGCAAGGGTGCTTGTCAAGCTAGGCAATAAGATTTAGTCTAAACTCCCTTTCTAGTTTCTTCCTCGATATTTACTCCCGCAATGATAATTCAGAAAGACACAAATAACGGATATCAATATTACTTTCTTCATTCATGAGAAATCTTAACCGCCGGCATACTGGGGAATAATAGTAACTTTGGCTCCATCTGGCAACTTTGTTTTCATGCCTTCCAAAGCAAAGATACTAGTCCCATTAACCGTGTAGGCTACTTTAGGAATAGACAAGTCTTTGTCTTCAATTGAGTCTCTAAAAGAAAGACCATGCTTTGCAACTAGCAGATCAACAAGATCTTTCAGAGTTGCGCCTTTCTCTATCTCGACATCTTCCTCTTTCTTGCCAACCACTTCATTTACAGATCCTAGGAATCTAACACTGACTCTCATACTTTCCAATCCTCCTTCACATCACCTTTAACATGATGGTTACATTGTAGCATGCTCATAGAGAAGAACCCAATTTCCATCTGGAAGTGAAAAGATCTGCAGTCCTCCATCCACCTTTCCGAGATCGGTTCTTTCTCCAGTTCTCGGATTCAAACGTATAACATCATAAGTTCTACCTGGAGCTAGCGTGATATTTCCTGAGCCGCCGTTCAATGAGAAGACTAAATACACTTCTCCTTCTTTGGCTAGGCAAAAGTTTGTGCGATAATCTGCACCTTCTATGGTAACTTTAGCTGGAGAAACTAGACTGTTAGCAGGGCTCATTTCCCAATAAGGTAGGCCAGTGAGGAAATCATGAATGATCCTCAAATATAGGGGCACTTTGCTCTTGTGCATCTCTGCATATGGGTCATCCAATTCATATACAGCTGGACTTCCCCACATTATGTATGCGCTGGCGGTGATTGCTGTCCAATATGTGGGAATGAGTGTTTCTGCTGTCTGCGAATTCCATGGCCTTGGAAATGGGAGGTACAAACGTACCTTTTCGAGTGGAGACGGAGAGGGGAGACAATTGTGTTCATATCCAGGTTCTTCGTTTATTATAGGGATTCCGTATCTGCGCAAATCAACAAGGAGTTGGTTCTGTCGTGCGTATCCTCTAGCATTGTAGACCGGGGTCTTCCATTCAGGTTGAAGATCACTGATCTCTTTTGGCCCGCTTAACGCCGCAACCTGCATTTGTCGTAGCATGAGATGGGCCCAAGGGAATTGCCAATTCTTTAGTATTGTGTAGTAGCTTGGGTTGATAGCGTTTTCTGTCTCCAAAGGATTGTGGACTGTAACTGGGAGACCAAACACAGATTTTTGGGCTAGGTAGGATCCAATTTCGTTTGCCCATGTATGAGATGCTAGGTTATACTGTCCTCCCTCTTTAGAGTATTTATGCTCTACTTGATTGGATAAAACAGGCATAACATTGCAATATGCCCCAAATCGCGCTATTCCATAGCGAATATATGATTTATCTTGCGCTAGTGTTAACCCAAGTTGAACTCCGTCATTAAAATAGTAGAAGTAGGGAGATGCTATTATGTCGGCACGTCTAAGAGTGTCAATGAAGGCATCGATAGCCTGAAAATTCCTGATATTATACCTTGAGAAATCAGGACCTTTTCCATACAGGTCTTTAACAGTCCCGGCAACCCCACCCATCATGAATAGAACCCTATTGATTTTGTGCTCCTTAAGAAAATTGATTACTCTCGGCCAAACATCTGGGGGAGCAAACTGGCAAGACACTCTTGTGCTTACAAGATACCGTCTAGTACCGTCTGCATGTACGAAGTGAAAACCATCCGTACGAAGTGGCCCATGCAGATACGGCTTCGTTGGTGTAATGCAGATTACATTGCCTTGTTCTCCGTCTAAACCGTGGTCTGACGACTTAGAGATGTAGTTCCATGTTCCAATCTCTCTCGGCGTGAAGCGGACACGCCATACAGGTCCTCCATCATAGAAACCATCTACTGTGATGGTCTTGCCACTTTCGTGCCTGAATTCTACTTTAAGTTCAACATCTTGGAAGGGGTTCTCATAAGTTTCTTTCGCATTAAATTCAAATTCGCAGGTATCCCATCGTTCAATCTTCTCACTGCTCATATTAATCACAATACTTCACTATTCGCATGCATATACCCATTTAGCTACAGCTAACAATACCTGCAAGAAAACTTTAAATTTCTTCAATTTTATGATCATGTGATGCACATGAGGAAATATCCAATCAGCGGATACGCGGGTCACATTCTGAGACTCAATTTAACTGAGGAAAAGATATCTGAGGAACGATTAGACGAAAATATCCTAAGGAAATATATCGGAGGAGTAGGTCTTGGGAGCAAAATCCTTTACGATGAAGTGCCTCCGGAAACCGCATGGAATAGTCTAGAAAACCGACTAATCTTTGCTACTGGACCATTAGCCGGAACGAAGGTCTGCGGTTCTGGCACCGTCTGCGTTGTTTCCAAAGGACCTATGACTGGTCTTGCAGGATCGAGTCAAGCTAATGGGTTTTTTGGAGCGTTCCTGAAATTCTCGGGTTATGATGCGGTGGTGATTCAGGGGCAGTCTAAGGAACCAGTTTACTTGCATATCAAGGACGGTGATGCTGAATTGAAGGATGCAAGGCATCTTTCGATGAAAGACACCTTTGAGACAGAGGAGATGATTATGAAGGAACTGGGCTACCGTAAGGGTAATGCAAGCGTTTACAGCATTGGACCAGCTGGTGAGAACTTGGTCAGATTTGCATGTATCATTGGTGATCACGGTCATTCGATCTCCCATAACGGTCTCGGAGCTGTAATGGGCTCTAAACGACTGAAGGCTGTAGTCGTTAGGCGTGGCAACCAGAAAGTGCCGGTAAACAATGAAGAAACATTGACCAAGCTAGTTGAGGATATGGCCCAAAATGTCAAAGAGCGTAGAGCATCGCTTGATAATTGGGGCACTGCAGGTATAGTGGAAAATGGTGTTGCAGCGGGATGGCTCCCGTTCAAGAATTATACGACAAATATAATTCCTCACTCTGACTATGAAAGGCTTACAGGCCAGTATATGCGTACTCATTTTGAGCATCGAAGGAATCCTTGTTGGGCCTGCCGTCTAGGTCATGTAGTGATGATGAAGATAAAAGTAGGTCCGTACACTGGCTTGGAATGCGAGGAACCGGAGTATGAATTGGTTGCAGGCTTGGGCACCCAGATCGGAGTGAACGATACAGAAGCAGTCATGATGTTAGCAAACTCTGTTGACCGTTTGGGAATCGATGGAAATGAATCAGGTTGGCTGATAGGCTGGATCGTGGAGTGCTATGAAAAAGGCATCCTAACCAAGAACGACTTAGATGGGCTAGAAATGAGATGGGGCGATCCTGAAGCTGTCAAACAGATGCTGCATAAGATCGCTCATAGGAATGGGTGCGGTAACAAATTCGCGGAGGGTGTGAAAAGAGCTTCTGAGCAAACAGGACCAGAAGCAGCAAAGATGGGCGTTTACACAATGAAGGGTGCTGCCCCAAGAGGTCACGATCACAGAGGACAGAATAGGTGGGTCGAGCTTTTTGACACTTGTGTCTCTGATACAAGTACTTGCCAAACAGTGTCAGGTCCATCTGTAGGACTTCCCGCTGAGCAGATAGACTCAGTCTCCCCGCCAACCATAACTGACCCGTTTTCGCCCGAACAGGTTTCGACACATATTGGAAAAGGCTGTGGATGGGATCAGTTTATTGATACCTTGGGGATTTGCAGATTTTGTACAGATTGGGAACAGCTTGTTCAAGTGTTGAATGCAGTTACAGGTTGGGACCTTACTCTGCAGGAAGCCATAATTGTTGGTAGAAGAATTGTGAACCAGCTGCGTGTCTTCAATCTCAGACATGGAATGAATCCGTCGTTAGAAGTCCCTTCTTCACGTTATGGTTCCACACCTGTTGATGGTCCTGTCAAGGGTATTGGAATATCAAAGCACTGGGATCTAATGTTACACAATTATAGGCAACTCATGGGTTGGGATGAAATAACAGGAAAACCTTTGCCAGAAACCTTGAGAAAACTTGGATTGGAGGAACTCGTTAAGGACTTATATCCATGACAAGAGAAGATGTTAGTCATGAAAGAACTCAAATTGATTAATCTTTCTCCTAAGCTGTATCGTGGGAAAGAAGAAAGAAGACTTGAAATTCGTCACTTCGTTCATCCGCAACTTGGGACTCATATGCATGATATCGATATAATGTCACACATAGGAGCACACATAGAATCTCCGCTACACTATTTCTATCCAGAGGGTAAAGACATTACTCAGATGCCACTCGATACTTTCATCGGTGAATGCATAACCTTGGATGTCAGCTCAGTTCAACCAGGTCAACCAATCACTCCAACAGATTTGGAAAAAGCTGCGAAAAATCATAAACTTTCGGGACGTATCGTCGTTCTCAGATCGTCAGAACTGAAGAATCCACCCTATATATCTAAAGAAGCTGCTCGATGGCTATCTGAAAAAAAGGTAAAGATGGTCGGGGTAGGCGATACAATCAAATTGGAAGCACGAGCTGGTATTCACGATTCGCACCAAAGATTCTTGAGAAACGAAATTCCGCTGTTGGAAAACCTAACAAATCTGGAAAAGCTCAGTGAACGAACTTTCCTAGTGGCTTTTCCTCTGAACATATCTGGACTTGAGTCAGGACTAACCAGAGTCGTAGCTATGGACGGAGTATTGTAGGAAGTCTGCATAACTACCATGGGAGGAACCCTTTTTCGTAGAAAGCTTGCATTAATCCCTAAATGGTGTGGACTCAGACATATCAAGCATCCCACGTTATCAAAATATAATGAATCCTTAACCGACTCTGGATCATCTGTGTCGCAGTTCTTTTGTAAAAGTATTAAAACCTTCCAGGTAAACACAACAGTGTAGTCGCTAGTTCTTGCTGCTTCATGCTCCATAAAACGTTAAAAACCTCATCTCTGGTCCGGTTACGGTTTAAGGTCGCTCGTGTGCTGGTTGTAACCCGCCTTCTGTTTTAGACGGCATCCGACTAAACGGGCTACCCGCACCTTCTACAGAACCTCATCAGCGCCTATCTGCCCTTTCACCCCACAGGTCGGCCGTTTCAACGGTTCCGTACTATGGTTTAGTTCGAAGTTTTCTAGTTTGGGCCTTTAAATCCTAGGTTATCATTCTTATCTTTCTCTTTGTAATTACGGCTAGTTTCCTCTGAAGTTCGTCTAGCTTTATCTTCTTTAAGGTTTTGTTAAGGGCTTCAATTATGTTAATGGGTGTTGGAGGTTTCACTCTTACAACTATTACTGTTAGTGAGCCTCGGAAAATATTATGGTAGATGTAGCCGAAATCCGTGTCAAGTGTGAGTATCATCATCTTGTTCTTTACAGCGTATTCTGCGATGTTTTCGTCTTTTGCTCCTAGGAGGCCGGCTTCAGAGACTCTTACTACAATTAGTCCTCTTTTCTTAAGCCACTCCATAACGCTTATTGGCACGTTTTCGTCGACAAGTATCTGAGGCAAATGTTGGCCTCTAAAGTGTGACTGTTATTTCTCTCTCTAAAAGTCTTGAGGCGTAAAGGAGAGCTGCTTTAACGTCGTCTTCTTTGAGTTCTGGGTATTCTTTAAGTACATCCTTTATGTTCATGCCGGTGGCGATAAGCTCGATGATTAAGTAGACGGGTATTCTTGTTCCTTTTATCACGGGCTTCCCAGCGAGTACGTTTGGGTTAACGACAATTCTATCTAGCAATTCCTCCATATCGATCACTTCCATCGTGACAGATGCATCCTCTAAATATAATGTCATATGGCTCTATTTTAATCCCCCCACATGGTTTATCGATAGATAATGTTTCTGTTGTTTTTATTCTTTAGCTTTCAGTCATTCTTTAAATTGTGGCTAAAACTTCGGGTTTGTGAAACGAAGATATTTCTGACGGGCGGACTTATCCTAAGAAGTTTATTATAAATTCACAAAAAGTTTACACCCACGAATTCATTGCCAAAAAACTCGAAGCGTTGATTGTCTTAAGCTTTTTATTCCTTGATTTAACAATTATTTGAGTTGTGTTCGTCAAGTGGAGTGATGTTTAGCAATGGAAATCGCCTTTCTCGGATGGGGATCACTCGTTTGGAAACCATATGGATTAAGAACATCTGGAACATGGGAGAAAGATGGTCGATGTCTTCCCATTGAATTCGCTCGGATCTCTAAAGATAAGAGGCTTACACTCGTCCTCTATCCTAGTGCGTCCAAAGTTAGAACCTTGTGGGCTCGCGCTGCTTACACAGATCTGACAGAAGCAATACGCAACCTTGCAGAACGCGAAGAAACAACTGAAAGGAATATAGGGTATGTATGTATCACCGACGACAGGTTCCACTGCAATGTCACGAATAGTATTCTACCAACAATCAAATCATGGGCAAAACAGAAACAATTTGATGCTGTTGTTTGGACAGATCTTGCGTCAAACTTAGATCCTACTCCTGAAAACGTGCTTAAACATCTCAGAGAACTTAAAGGCAAATCTTTATGTGATGCTGAAACCTATGTTAGGAAGGCCCCTCAACAAATAAAAACCAAAATTAGGGCGATACTTGAAAAAGAGTTTGGATGGACACACATTAATAATGGTGGCAATGAATGCGACTGGTCCAAGCTTAAAACTGATTTTGAAAATGAAAACAGGATTATTGACAAGCCTCGTGATGATTCTTACTGGGTTGTCGTTCCTAAGCAACCCTGTACATTTGGGCACTTATTAGTTATTTCTTGGAAAGGCTGCTAGGAGCAAGACATCGCTGACAAGGGGTTGTTTAGAGACGATAATCATATGCAGGAACTAATGAGAACGATGCATGAACTGGCTTCTATAATGAAGGATTGTTTGACATCGAATGGAGAAGCAAGTGGAAAGAAATGCAAGAAAGTGTACCTGGTTAGTGAATGCGAGACAAAGAATTTTCCCTTTCATTTCCATTTGATTCCAAGATTTGAATGCGAAAAAACTGGTAACTTGTTTCTTTTCGAAAAAGAACTCGAAGAAGCCAGATGGATGTCAAAAGAAGATCGAGAAGAAGCTAAAATCCAAGACGGTTTTGGTAGAGTAGCGGAGGCTGAAGCCATTCTGGACTACCATAGATGGTTGCTTTTGGCAAACAGATGGATAAAATCTGATGATGAATGGGAAAAGTTCATAAGTAGAATGAAGAAATGGTGGAGCGAACATCGATCTTCTGAAGTGAACTCGAACAAGGAGTAAGAAATCCAATAGAAAGAAGCTGCTTAAGCGACTTCTCGTCGAAAAGTCTAAGATTCAAAGCAGCAATTTGCAGTCATAGGGGCTGGTGTGCTGGTTGTAACCCGCCTTCTGTTTTAGACGGCATCCGACTAAACGGGCTACCCGCACCTCCTACAGCATCTCATCGGCGCCTATTCGCCCTTTCACCCCGCAGGCCGGCCGTTTCAACGTTTCCACCAGGCCGTACTCGGTGACTTAACACACTTCATCGTCATAGGCTGGGTGGACGTTCCGTTTCTGTTCCGGAGCCAGGGTTCTCACCCCGCGCCTTGCAGCGCTGCGGACTGTACGGTGGGCGGAGTTTCCTCAAACACGACTGTTCGAGAGCCGTCCACCAGCTCACCAGCCTAGACATATAATGGTGATTCTCTCCAATAAGAGTTTTGGAAATTGACTGGGAAGAGACCCATTTTGACTCTATCCTGATTTGCCCTTTATTCCATATGATCCCGTCTGTTAAGCAAGCCGCCATAATGCCTGCAAACACGCTCAAGGCCGAATATTGGAAGAGCTCGAGGTACTCACGATTTATGAGTGTGAAAGAGGGGATATTGAAAAACGGCGATGGAAGCACTTTTGACGGAATTCTGTACCTTTGAATCACAAAATTTTTCTTTGCAGAAAGCCAAAGAAGAAATTGGTAGATTAGGGTTTAAGATTGACAGTTAGATGGAGGACTGCCAAGTGAAGATAGTCTTCTTGTGTGGCGGCATTGGAAAGAGGATGTTCCCACTAACGGAAGATAAATTCCTGCTCAAGTTCCTAGGCAAGACTCTTCTGGAACATCAGATCGAGAAGGCGATGAAAAACGATCTTAGAGAATTTGTGATTGTTGGAAATGAGTTCAACAAGGAAAAAATCGAAGAGATTCGTAATGGGGTCGACGCTGAACTAGAGCTCATTATTCAGAAAGAACCAAGGGGAATGGCAGATGCCTTACTGACCGCAGAGAACATTCTGGAGGAAGAAGAAATAATCATAGTCAATCCAAATGACGTTTTCGACGGCTTGTTGTACGAAAAAATTCTGAATGAATACGAAAGAGGCGAATATGAATCTTACATAGTTGGGCATAGAGTCGACTCATACTTTCCAGGCGGATACCTCGAAGTGAATGAGAAAGATGATCTTGTAAGGATACATGAAAAACCTGGTGAGGGCAATGAGCCCAGTGATCTGGTAAACATAGTCGTACACCTGCACAAAGATGCTGAAACTCTCTTCAGATACTTGAAGGAAACAGAGAGCGTAAGAGACGATGTATATGAAAGTGCCCTAAGCAGAATGGTTAACGATCGCCACAAGATCAAAGTTGTACAATATGAAGGTTTCTGGCATGCGATAAAATATCCGTGGGATATATTCGAAGTCGTAAAATATTTCCTGACTGATATGGGCACGAGTAGGATTTCTCAAACAGCTAAGATCTCGAAAAACGCCAACCTATACGGAAACGTAGTCATAGAAGATAATGTGCAGATACTCGAGAATGCGGTTATACGCGGTCCATGCTACATCGGGAAAAATTCTGTTGTTGGAAATAACGTTTTGATCTGGAACTATTCTCACATCGGGGGCAACTGCGTAGTCGGATATTCCAGCGAGATCAAGCATTGCTACATAGGCGACAACTGTTGGTTTCACATGTGCTACGTAGGAGATTCCATAATATCTAACAACTGTTCCTTCGGAGCCGGGACGATAACTGCGAACTTCAGGTTTGATGAAAAACCGATAAGAATCAACATAATGGGGAAGAAGAGCAATTCTCACCTTGACAAGTTAGGCGTGATAATGGGAGAAGACTGCAAAACCGGAATCAATTCGGGTACTATGCCCGGAGTCAAAGTGGGCCCGAACAGTATAATAGGACCAGGGGTCATGCTATCGGAAGACCTGGAGCCGAACAAGATAATCTTGCTGAAAGAGAGCAGTTACGTGGTGAAGGAGAACGAGATAAAACTTTCACCAGAAAAGAAGCATGAACTGATGACTAAGCTGTTAAAGTTCAGCTATGAGAAGAAGGATTTGCCCAAGAATAGGCAGTAGAATTCTGATGCGAAAGGAAGCTTTTCTGTGGTAGATAGCAGGCATAAGACGGAAGCTGAGATCAAACAAAGACGCCCACGTTTATCAGATTCAGAATATTGCTTTTGCTATATGCTGAAAACGAATTGGGTTGAGGAAGGTCTTGCATATTATTGACACTTCATACTGACTCTTATTGATTACGATTTAGTGTAGATTAACAATGACGAATGCACAATGGGCGCAGTTGATATAAACTTCAAGAAAACATGGTGGAATCTTGCGACTGGGGAACAAGAACGCGTCGAGTTCTACTTTTATGATCAACAGCCATCAACATAGACGAATCGGGCATCAAGATCGACTTAGGGCCGGACCCAGAGTGGGAAGGGCAAAACTTCGACATAATTGGCTCGACACTCTCAATCCGCTGCTAACTAGAGATTAATACGCAATACAACCATCCGTTCACTGTCAGATCAGCCAAATGCGACCTCTTTTCCCCATCCTCGTGAGATCTTTAACATTAGACCCGAATAAGAAGAACCCTATGGGAACGAAACGGCGAATCAGTGAGCGCATCCCTGCTACGGGAGATACGCTTTCAAACTACGAACTCCTGTGCTGGAATTGTCATAGTTGGACCCTGCGGAAAGGCAAGAACATGTAGCCATTTTTTCACCAACCGATAAGTTATCACAACCGTGAAAAGGAAAAGTAATAAGTTTCGGTGCGTCAAGATAATGCTGGGTTCAGACTTATGTCCGCGGCTGAGAGGAGATTTCTTACCGAAGTATCCGCGTTAGTAGATAAGACGGTCATTGTTACAACGGTGAGTAACAGGACTTATACGGGAACACTCGTTGGGATATATCCTGACAATCTAAGTCTATGCCTTGGCGACGCAAAAGATGAAAAGGGGCAATTTATCAACAGAGTCGTGCTGAGTGGAAACGTCGTCGCCCAGATAATAGCAACCGAGAAAGCCTTCGACCTAAAGGGCTTAGCTGACAGGCTTGAAAAAGTATTCCCGAGAATGGTCAGGCTATACGAGAAAGAAGGCTTCATCTGGGTCATGGACAAGATCAAAGTAACAGAGAACGGCATCGCTGAGGGTTCCGGCCCAGCTGCTGAAAGGGTTCAAAGAGTCTACTCACAATTCATAAGCGAGATCAAGCAAGTATAAAGAACGCCAAAAGAAGACTATCGGTTTCATGGGTCTGCCCTCAACTCTTAGCCTCATCCATTCCTCTTGTGGAGTTCTTCCCTTTTCTCCGTTTCAGGGATGCCCATTATGTTAAGAAGATTGATGTAGAATATCGTAATTGGAGTTCCCTTCTGGTAATGATTGGTGGTTGTCAGAAAGATATATGATAAGGTGGCAAGGGGAACATCAGTGATGTACACGTTCTAAGGGGTGAAGGCTGAATCTGTGCGATTAGACATAAAGGGTTTGATACAGGCAATCTGGGGTTCTTCAAGGTGAGTGAAGATTCGGTTTGAGCGCCATGAGCGCATGTATTTCAGAAACGCCTCATCTAGCTTGCTATCTGAAATCGATTCTGAATAAAACTGCATACAAAGAATGAACCCAATGAGACGGAGGCGTCAAGGCATAAGTGTATTTTGAAGCTCGTTGTCTATCACAATTTTCAGATGTCAAGCTTTGGATATACTCAGGATCAGGAACAGTTGCGAAAGGGAAGCAACAAGATGATAGTCCTCATGGAGCAAGGGTATTCCGAATCAGACGTTTGAAGCCTCTTATCCAATCTTCGTATCTTGAAGAGGATCTCTGTGTTAGGTCTCTCTTGAATGATCTCATAGAGAAGGGATGAATTATGTGGTTACGCATCAAGTCGCAGTCGCCGTAAGATTTAAAAGACTGCCTATGTGCCTTAGCAAAATAGGGTTTGACTTAATGCGGCAGCATATTAAGATTCTCCTTCTAGTCGTTATGGCCGCCGTCGCCCTCTCTGTTGGTGTTTACGCGTATTATCTAACGATGCCGCGAGCGAGCCTCATGGTTTATCCAGACAGCAAGGTTACGGGCTGCAAGGAGCGATTGAACGAGACAGTTATACTGCATCTCGCCAACAGCGGAAACATGGACCTCCATGTCAACGCATGTGCGATAACTATTCATGTAACAGATGTGAACGCTACTTATTTTTTTCAGAGCGATATCGAGATCCCGGTAGGCGTCGAGGCGGTCACCACCTTCCGAGCCAGTGGGGGTGAGGTTAGGGTTGAGACGGTTTCGGGGCCTTCTGGCGCGGTAGCCAGCGGAGGCGTCTACGCGGTTTCAGACAATCCAGACCCAAACCCATTCTTCTTGGGGGGACAGACGGAGCTCGTGATATACTCGAGATCGGGAATAGTTGTAAAAGGAGAGGCAACGAGCCCTATAGCCCTTAAGGAGTAAAGATATCTAGATAGATTCTGATCTTCCCTATTATTCCACTTTATCATATCTTAAGTTCAACAGCGATAGTGATCACGATAACAGAAAATGTTCAGATGTCTCTTGATTAATCCAATCTTCGTAGCTTGTGGATGATCTTTAGCTGATATTTCTTGAAGGGTCATAAAGAAGGCGTGAACTGTGTGATTACGCATCTAGGTCGAAGTAGGATTTAAGACAGTTGCTCATCTAATAATCAGAGCATCTTTGTTCGGGTGAGTAGCGGGACTTTGATATTAGGGCCATCCTAACGTATGAGTACACTTTGAATGGCTCAGTTGCACGCGAGGCTTCGTTTTCCACTTTCAGTTTCTGTTTCATCTACAGTTTGAAGAATAACTCCACGTTAGAGATGGAAGTCTTCTTTCTGACGCTCTCCCGCCGGAGGTTTACTTGTCTATGTCTGTTTCATCTGTAATGGAGGAGATGACAGTTCCAATTGGGCAGTTGAGAATCCGTTTGCTAAATGGATGGAATGTTAACGTGACTGATGGCGGCACATACTCGGTGCCTCTTCCTTCAGCGGGATGGTATTCGATCCTTGTGGGCCCCAGCGAAATCTTGAGACCTGACATTTCAACAGAAAAATATGCGATAAACTAAACAATGACCCTGAGAGTAAAAAGCCAAAGAAATCATCTGCCCTTCTTCGTGGGTTCTCCTTCTGTGTAAGAATCGGATTAACTCCTATTGCGCACGCTGAAGAATGAAGGCAAGCGAACACTATGATTGGCAAACTTTGAACTCACAGCCTTATGGATCAGAGCGTTATTGGATCCCAAATACCAATAAGGTTCTTCGGTCCTTACGTCCATTCTAACCCTTCGGTTCCTTTCAATGCAAATTGAGGTTTACCAAGATTCTCTCCAGATACTTGCCGGAAAGGTCACGACTCTGGATTAAACCTCACATTGAAGGAATAGCAAAAGACAGAGATGAAGCTACCAATTCATTAAGTTGCTTAATCTAGGGCTCGTAGGAGCTTATCAATGCCGCTATATACTTTATAGAGTTTATCAAGTCTTTTATTCGAATGTTCTCGTTCGGAGCGTGTATGTTGGAGCCAGGATATCCGACACCTCCCCCGGAGGCGACCGGAACTTTCATCCAGTTCTTAATTGTATATATGGGGCTAGTGCCGGCGCTACTTGGCCAGACGACCGGCTTTAACCCGTACACTTTCTCTGCGGTCTCAATCACACGGCTGGCGAAGGGGTCGCTCGGCGAGGTTTTAGACGGTTCATAACCGCCATAGTTTATGATCTCTATATCGCTGAACCCCTTGCTCTCCAAATACTTCTCAAGCTTTTCTAAGAGTACGCTGGGTTTTTGAGCTTCGACAAGCCGAAAGTCAACCTTAACCATAGCTCGCGAGGGCAGAACGGTCTTCGTTCCTGAGCCTTTGTATCCAGCGTCAAAACCGCATATATTGCATGTCGGAGAGAAGTACAAAGCCTTACGAGTTTCGACTCCGGTGAGCTCTCCGAGAAACTCTTTCAACCCGAATTCCTCCTTTTCAGCTTCCTCCTCGAAACGCGACTCCCCAAGAAGACGTGACTCCTCCTCTCTTGGTGGAACAACATCGTCATACCAGCCTGGTATTGTTATCCCTTCGTCAGGTCCCTTGATGGATGATAGTGCCCAAACTAGACGCCAGGCCGGATTGGGTACAAGGGGTGCCCAAGAGGAGTGAACGTCCCTTCTCGCTCCTTTAGCCCTAAGTTCCACGAAGAGGATGCCCTTCGCTCCTAGGGTTATGACAGGCCTCTCCTTCTCGTCTACGCCGTCTCCTTCCCAGAGGTACCCATCAGCCTTCAACAGGTTCATATTATCTTTGACGAAGGATGGAAGATGCGGGCTTCCGATCTCTTCCTCGCCCTCTATGAGGAATTTTTGGCTTATTGGTGGTTGGCCCAAAACCTCGCTTACGGCTCTCAAGGCTTCCAATCGGGCTATGATGTTTCCTTTATTATCTGAAACACCCCGCGCGAACATCTTTCCATCTCTGACATCAGCCTCAAACGGAGGCGTTTCCCAGAGCTCCAAAGGCTCAGGAGGCTGAACATCATAGTGGTTATAGAAGCCTAAGCATCCCTTTGGATCTTCAACGTTCAATTCTCCGAATACGACGGGGTTTCCATTCTTAACAGGTACGACTTTGACGTTGATTCCGGCTTTTTCCATGATCCCTCTCAATGCTTCGACGCATTCGTTTATGCCTTTATTCTGAGCCGATATGCTGGGTTGCTGACAGAGGATCCTGAGATCCTCAACAAACTCTTCAACATTCGAGTCTATGTACTCCATCAAGTCGCGCATGGAATTCACCAGATTTAGTATTCTTCCATGACAGAATAGTTATAAGCTTTTAAGTGCGGTTAATCAAGGTTACTCCAGTAAATTGCATTCTGCGCCTTTTCTTAGCTCAGATCTCGACTTGACAGTTTTCATGAGATTCCATGGTTTCGCTTTTTCTTTGGGTAGCGGTCCTTCCGAGAGTTTTGTGATCAGCTCCCTCGCTTCCAACACAGCCTCACATGCTTGTTGAATGTCGTTTCCCTCAAGTTCGCATATTATCGGCCCCTCAAATCTTATCTCGTTCATTTTCTGGATGATCTCTTGATAGTCCAAGGCATTATTCATGTAGACTGGAACATGTTCCATGAAGCCTCCCCAATAGTGGCATACGCCGTTGAAATGGACTTCTATCAGCCGATCCTTCCACTCCTCCATCAAAGCGGATGGGTCGAAACCTTGCATTACCGTATGTCCGATGTCGAGGTTCAAACCGAACTCTTCGGAACTAAACCTTTCGAAGATCCTTCTCAAATCTCGGCAGGAACCCGTTTCATATCCAACTTTCATTCCATAGTCCTTAGCAAAATTTGAGGCTTTCTCGGCGAATTCTGCGTTGTATCTGATTATCTCTTCGGGGTCCCTTATGTATCCCCGAGTCTTCTCGCCCATGTGGAATGTCACAATCTCGATCTCTAGGTCAGCCGCAAGTTTCATGCACTCCATGTTCTGCCTAATCGACTCCTCCCTAATGCCCAGATTGTAACTTGCGATGTTCAAGTCGAGATGCGGACCATGAACAGTACAGAGGTCGAAGACTGAGAGAAGGTCTTTTAGGATTTTCCTATCCCTTTCTGAGAGTGATCTGGGCCATAAGCCGACATTGGGATAGTTGTACGGGTATCCTATCTGAGCCTGACCGATAGGTACAAGTTCAAAGCATTTTATGCCGCCATCGGAAACGATCTTCACCGCGTCCTCTAATGTCTCGCCATACGTTGAAGGTAAGAAATGAGTGGAAACTCCAACTCTCCTTTCCAAAGATGTGGTCATATTCCCACCCTATGGCTGATCTCTAATTCCGCAGGGCGCTATCCTTTTAGAAATCGTTCTATGTTACCGCTCTGTATCTTTCCGATGACCTCATCTGAATATCCGAGGTCCTTTATTATGCCCGTGTCCATCTCCGCTACATGTTTTGCATTCTCAAGATTCGTGGCAAAAGAATCGCTACCGAAGATCATATAGTCCTCAGCACCATAGGCTAAGATGTTTCCAAGGGCTTCTCTACGATAAAACCTGGGAGTCCCTGGGGTTGTGTCAATGTACATTTGCATTTCTTCTGCTCTCTCGTCTGCAAAGACCCCCGTTCTCAGATTCGCTCTGAACCTTCCAAAGAGTGCTATGCACTCATCAGTCCAAGGCCAGCTTATGTGGGCTAGAGCGAACCTCAACCTTGGAAAGTTTATTAGGACCTCGTAGTTGCAAGGTCTGCAGAACCTTGAAGAGTCTTTGAATCCGAAGAGAATCCCGGAATGAAAAAGGATGGGTACATCGAGCTCTTGAATTTTCTCATACAATGGAAAGAACTTCGGCTGGTATGGGTACCAGTGGTCAGGTATCATCTTAACGCCCTTACACTCAAACTTTGTTACGGCTTCTTCGGCACTCTGTAAAGCATTCTTCAATCTTGGTTCTATCCAAGCGAAGGCTATTATCCTTTCTGGCGCTTCAGCTTGAAGTTCGGAGACGAACTTTGCAGAATTCTTCTGCATCTCTTCGTTCACTTCTAGATAGGAAAAGTGCATGTATCCCGTTGGCTTGGGGTCAATTCCTCTCCCTTCACTGATTCGTCCAGGATAAGGCGCAAATACGACCGCCCTATCCACACCTGCCTCGTCGAAAGCATTTACGACTTCGTCTACCTTCTCCTTTCCGGTGCTGTGAACATGACAATCAATCAACATCGGCTTCGAACCCTCTGTCTAGATGAAAGTACTTTAGATATAAGTATATGGAGGGCACGCGTATTGCGTCTTCATTTTTCGGAGACCGATTGGTCGCTGAATGATTATCTCCGTCAATGCTTCTAGCCCGATGCAAGCGCTGCTCCAGAAATCGGATCTTGTTCTGCCTCCACGATTTCAGCGCGTTCATACCTGTAAGGGAAAGACTACTTAATGGTTCTATACATGCAACCTACAGGAGTCTCCATCACCGGGGCCTCTCGAAAGTCATCCCAGAAATCCTGACACCGACATGCCACCATTCCCGTTTCTTCAAGCCGCGTGCCGAGTAAGGACTAACCTACTTTATGGGAGTCTTCCTCAACGGTCTTCTCTTTAGGATTGTGCCGCATATCTGGCATCGGTTAGACTGGTAGTCGGGGGGATATTTTCTGTGGCATGCTGGACAGTATAGGAGCCATTTTAGGAAGAATCGTATGCCGAAAGTGATGAGCGGGGCAAAGTTTACGCCGATCTTTTTCGCTACATTCTGGATTGAATAATCATCCGTAACGATTAGTGGGTCGCATCCATCTTCCTTTAACTGCATAGCCAGCGCCAAGATCTCCATGTCAGCCTCGGATAGAAAACGTATGTCTCCAGCTTCTTTAGATAGATTTTTCACTTCGCTGAGAAAATGGGGATCAGGCTCCAGAACCTTCAACCTTTCTCGCTCGGATGCTGTATCGAACCTTAACGACGGCAAGGAGTTTTCAACCAGCTCCTGCCTGACCGAGGGGACGGAGTACTGTTCGTCCTGTACCGAGAAAGGGTCAAAACCGGATATGAACGCCGAGGCATCTAGCACGATCGCTCTTTTCCTACTCATCACCAGCGCCTTCCTCTCGGGAAAATAGAAGCCTTCCCTTGAGGCGGTCGTAGAAATTGCTTCGGAATCTTACAAAAATAGACTCGTATTCCGACTTCTTTATCTTTATGTAAGGCTCTTCTCGCCGCAACTCAGCCTGGTACTGACCATCTATCACAATGGTTGCTCTCTCAGGCTTAAGAAGCTCCACGGTTAAGCTGGACTTGGCAGGAAAAACCATAGGCCGAAGGAAAGTCAACGGACAGATAGGCGTCAAAACGAAAGCATCGAGTTCAGGATCTAAGATTGGGCCTCCTCCGGAGAGCGAATATCCGGTTGATCCAACCTGAGTAGCTATGACGATGCCGTCCGCTCTGCAGTCGGCTACGGATTTGTCGTCTTTCCATACCCTCAGATGCATCAGCTTCGCTAGAGATCGGGATGTAAGAAAGACCTCATTCAAAGCATCTGGAAGCCTCTTTTCACCTGTGAAGGAGGCTATCTTGCTACAACGTTCGAGCCTGTAAGATCCCTTGAGGTAATCGTCAACTGCTTCGAGAGCTCCTTCAGGCGAGACTTCTGTTAGGAAACCTCGGACGCCCATGTCTATGGCGAGTATTGGGGGTTCCGGCTTCGGGATGTACAAGCACGTTCTCAGTATGGTGCCGTCTCCGCCGACTGTGACCATCAGATCAGCTATCATTTCCTCAAGCGGCACGGCATGATCATGCCGATGAACATAATCCGCCAGTTTGGGCTCCAAGAGAATACTCATCCCTTCGGATTCAAAACGATGCATCACCTTTGCTGCCAGCTCCAGTGCTTCCTCTTTGTCCGTCCGAGAGACTATGCCAACGACCCTAGACAAATTCCACCACTGCACCTAATATTTTCAGACGAAGCTTATTAAATTGTACTGAGACAACGATTTTTGTAGAACACGAACTGCAATGTGTTCTATCCCCATTGATAGCGATGAAAATCAACACATTCCAGATCACTCTTGAAACTACGAAATCTTATATGAAAGATATCTAGAAAGGAAAAGCATACTTAGGTGAAATTTTGGGCGGATGTGAGAATTGAAGATAACTGATGTTGAAACGATATTCGCAGATAGATGGTTGTTCGTTAGGGTTCACACGGATGAAGGCATAGTTGGCCTAGGAGAGTCGGGTACTTGGGGTTACCTTGAGGCTTCGGAACGGGCGGTCCAAACCTTTAGGCGATACCTGATTGGTCAAGACCCTTCAAAGATCGAGCATCATTGGCAGTACATGTACCACAATAGTCATTTCCGAGGCGCTGCGATAATGGGCGCCATCAGCGCAATCGACATAGCACTGTGGGATATGGCCGGAAAACATTTCGGTGTTCCTTGCTATGAGCTTCTCGGCGGGAAGTGTCGCGACAAAGTGAGGGTGTACGTCCACGTCTTCGGAGACACAACCGAAAAGTTGGTTGAAGGATGCCTAGAAGCGAAGCGAAAAGGGTTCACCGCAATAGGTCACCTCAGCCCATTCATCGCGGAGTCGACACATATGGCTCACTCGGAGAAGATGGAGGACGCGGCCAAACGTGTTGAGGCTTACAGAGACGCTGTCGGAGACGATGTAGACTTGTGCATAGAGATTCACAGACAGCTTTCACCGGCCGAAGCCATTGTCCTAGCTAAGATGATAGCTGAGTATCGACCCTTCTTCTATGAGGATCCGATACTGCCCGACTCTTTCCACGCGATGGCGGAGGTTGCCAGCCACATCAGTATTCCGATCGCGACAGGGGAAAGGCTTCACACCATTTGGGAGTTTGAGGAGCTCCTTATGAGAGGTGCAGTCCAGTATGTTCGACCGGACGTCTGCATGGCTGGCGGTTTGACTCATACCAAGAAGATAGCGGCTCTAGCTGAGGCCCATTACGTTAAGGTAGTTCCTCACAATCCCCTAAGTCCCGTCAGCACAGCAGCCTGTGTGCAGCTCGACGCTTGCATCCCTAACTTTGGATTGCAGGAGTACGCTGGAGACGAAGAGGTTCCGCCAAAGAGCGAGCTGGTCAAGCACCCGCTGAAAGTCGAGAACGGCTATCTTACCGTCCCCGACAAACCCGGGATCGGGATAGAGCTTAGCGACGACAAGATCGGAGACTACCCCTACAAGCCGAGGGAGTTCGTCACTTTACTTGGCGAAGATGGCTCAGTCATAGATCAGTGAAAGAGATTCCGGAGACCTGGTTTCAGTACAAAGGTAACATTTTTTGGGCAGAACCGTTAGAAGAATATAAATAATCGATTGCTATGTAGAGTTTACTATCGCGTTAAGGCGATCCGAATGAGCAAGCCTGTTGATGTCGGTAGTTTGAAGGTTGGCAGCTACGTAATCGTCGACAACGAACCATGCCGCATAGTGGACCTTTCAAAGTCGAAACCTGGCAAACACGGTTCAGCGAAGGCTAGGGTAGTCGCGGTCGGAGTCTTCGACGGCGTGAAGAGAAGTTTTGTCAAGCCAGTCGACGCTCAGGCCGAGGTGCCCATGATCGAGAAGAGACCCGGCCAGATTATCGCGGTCTTGCCCGCGGCTGTTCAGATAATGGACTTGGAGTCGTACGAAGTCTTCGAGGCGCAGTTTCCAGACGACGAGGCGTTAAGGTCGAGACTTGCCTCAGGCATCGAGGTCGAATACTGGCGCATCTTGGGCAGAACTAAGATAATGCGAACGAAAGGATAGCTTCTGCCCTGATGTTATTCCTGCTTTTTAATCCTCTCAATCACATTCATTACTTTTTTCCCGGGCAGTCTTCTCCCGGCGCAGTAGCGTCACCACTAGCAACAGGTATTCTGTCACCCTAGTAGTGGTCCACCCTGTATTTTGAAAACAAAAAAAGGGGGTTAAAGAGTGTTAGGAGGGACAATGTTACAGACAGGATAGGCTCTTAGGCTCTAAACAAATATAACGATCAAGCGACATCGACCTAAAGAGGAGAATAGTATGAATGTAGACGGTGCAATTGTGGAGGCACTGAGAGCTGAAGGCGTCAAGTTCATATTCGGAATAACATCTGGTTTCGGAATCAAAGAGGATGATCCAGACATCCATCCGATCCAAGTTAGATACGAAGGATCAGCGCCCTTCATGGCCATGGCCTACTCAAGACTAACTGGAAAGGCAGGTGTCTGCTTTGGAGGATCAGGGGGAACTGGCCTTACAAACATGGTCTCAGGGGTGCTAGAGGCGTATTCAGCCTGTTTACCAATCATAGTTCTAGTCACAAGATGGGGTGGTGCCATGCCAAGTCAGGAACACGAAGGCATGGGCGCGTTCGCAGAGTGCGACAATGTTGGGCTGATGAGACCGATAACAAAGTGGAGCGCCCGTGTTACGCGGCCTGAAAGGACGCCCTGGTTCATGCATAGGGCATTCTCCATTGCGCTTAATGGCAGGCCCGGACCCGTATGCCTTGAGGTGCCCGGAGACGTAATGGACGCTGATGTCGAGATACCTGGGTACAAGCCGATCACTCTTTTGAGGACTAGGGGCGACCCTGACAGGATAAGAGAGGCGGTGAGTCTCCTCGTTAAGGCTGAGAGGCCGATCGTCGTGGCTGGAGGCGGGACTATACTGTCTAGGGCGTTTGGAAGCTTCAGAGAGTTTGTCGAGATGTTGGGCATACCGTTCTTTACTACGCCGCAAGGCAGGAGCATCATGCCTGAGGATCATCCACTGGCGCTAGGACTTTGCGGCATATATACGAATGAAGTTGCGGCAAAGATCTACGATGAAGCGGACCTGATGATGACAATAGGTTCTAGGATGGAGGCGTTCCAGTCTGTCAAGTTTCAATTCTTCCCGAAGGAGGCGAAGTTCATCCAAGTGGACATAGAACCTCAATCTATTGGGCTAAACTGGGTACCAGATGTAGCCATTGCTGGAGACGCCGACCTCGTCCTGAGAGACCTGATCAGTGGAATACATGAAAAAGTTAGGAAGAATAGGAACCTCAATGAGATGCCGAGGGTTAAAGAGATCGTCAAGGCCAAAAAGGAGTACGAGGCCAAAGTGGAGTCTGATGTCAAGATGGAGGCCATCCCGATCAGTCCGAGGCGTCTCGTTGTGGAGCTAAACAAAATCTTCGGCAAGAACACGGTCCTCTGCAATGAGAACGGCCACAATGATATCTGGTCGTATATTTTCCCATACTATAAGGTCTTTGACCAGTGGAGCACAGTGCCGATGGGCGAACAGACATGCTTCGGATCAGGGATAGCTGGAGCCATAGGCGCCAAACTCGCAAGGCCCAACATGAACGTTCTCTGTCCAACAGGAGACGGAGCATTCCAGCATTACTACAAAGAATTGGCTACTGCGGCGCAGTACAGGCTGGGAGTTACATGGGTGATATTCAACAACTTTGGCTTTGGAAGGCCAGGGCAATTCAAAGTGCAACCAGACTTCGTGAAGGTAGCCGAAGCTAACAACTGCTACGGCGCAAAGGTTGAGAAACCTTCTGAGATCAGACCAGCGCTTGAGAATGCGCTCAAAGCTAACAAGGAAGGCACACCAGCTGTTGTCGACACCATCATCCAACATGACCCTTCGTGGGGAATGTGGGGCGCCTGGGGCCGGGGATTTCCCGCTTCACCCCATACGCATTGATTTCCTGCAATATGATGACCTAACGCACATGAAGCCAATTCTTTCTACTGGCAGAGCGCGTTGCTATTAGCCGGATGATGTGACGTTTCCCCGGCATGCTGAGGTTTTCGAGGTTGTCGATGTCGTTGTGGACAGCGGAGCGGTGATCTCCATATTCTCCAAAAGCTTTTGTGACCTCATAGGATTGAGCTTTGAAGAGGGTAGAGGGGCGAGTGTCAGAACAGCAACAGGTGAGGAGATCCGGATCAGAATTCATAGAGTTAAGATGAGAATTGGGGATTGCGGCTTAGATGTAAGGGTCGCTTTCTCAGAGAGTGGAAACATCCTCTATGTGCTGGGCAGACTGGACATCCTCGACAAGGTCGAGATGAGATTTGAGAGACGGAACAAGGTTCCTGATACAGCAGAATCATTAACGCTCGGGTTCTTTTTCTTCTATACCAGGCGAAGAATATACTCACAATAGTTCTCATAGGAGATATCGTATTTTACTGGCAAATTCGTGTCGAAATCCCAACGCCCCGCACCATTAGGTTGCTATGTAAAACCATGATATTGAAGAGATTTCTGATGGATGGCGTTGTTGAGATGGGACTGAAGTTGGATTTCGTTGAGGAATTAGATACACTTTTATGGGTGCACCGGGAATTATACACTGGTGGTCTACATGGAATGGGAGACCAGATTGTTGGAAAAAGGCAGAGTCACTATCCCCCAAGAGTTGAGAAGCCGTTTGGGCCTAAGAAAGGGCGACAAGATCAAGTTCTTGATAGAGGGAGACATCGTCCGCCTGGTCATACCTAATCTTGGGGGGGACGTGGTAGAGGAAACCGTGGGGATTTTGAAGGGTATCGAGCCCGAGATGACCCCTGAAGAGCTAGAAGAAGCCTTCCTAACATCTGTCGCATCAAAGATCAAAGCCAAAGAGGAAACCTAGATGGAGATTCACTTCGTCGATTCAAACATATTCTACTATCATCTACTCCAAGACAAGGCCTATGGACTAAGGGCAACCGGCATCATACGCAGAATAAGAAACGGCGAGGCAGCAGCAACCTCTGTCATTGTTCTAAGTGAGCTTACAAGCCTATTCGAATTTAGAATATTGCAGACTCTCAAGCGTAAAGACCTCCCGCAAACGGAGAAAGAAACCATCTGCCAACGTTTCGAAAAATCCGCGTCAAGTCTTCGCGACCTAGTCACAACGTTGGTGCACCTTAAAAAGCTTGGCTGCGCTTGGGATGATGCGCTCAAAGCTTTCACTTACAAGATTGAATATAAGTTGGGGTTTAATGACGCCGTAAACCTCGCAGTCATAGAGAGAAACGGCATTTCAAATATGTACACATTCGACAAATCGTTTGATAACGTTCCATGGTTAGGGAGAAAAGACTCATAAAAATCAGCTTAATCCACTGCACTGCAAAGAAAAGCCATCCCAACTTTTTCGAACAACTATACTCTCTATTTCACCTAAGTATTAAACTACAATGGGCTAGAATTAGCGAAGGAAACCCGAGCCAGATCCAATTAGAGGGCAGAACCCCTAAGACAAGGGGGAGGACTTAAGCAGTAACCCTAGAAATTCTCTGGCGTAGGCCTCCGTGGGTTCAAATCCCACCCCCCGCACCAAATTTTACTGCAAGATCAATATCTCTGATCCTCATTTCTCTTTGTGGCGATGCACCTGATGAGTGACGAATGAAGGAGTTGTACTAATCTGAAAGTTCACGTTCACTGCGATGGTCCATGAGACCGTATTTTCGCGAGCTCTTGTTGACGCAGCGTGTTAGCTTATTCTAGTCTCCTAGCGAGCTCTTGTGATGTTACAGCCTCCAAGAATCGCTTTCCCTTCCCAAACTCCTCGTCATGTGTAACGATGTAGGCTGCTCCTCTCTCTAGCCCTGAGGCAACTATGATGGCATCAGGCAACCGGAGCCCGGTTTCTGCGCGAATTCTTCCCGCGGCATCAGCTAATTTCACACTGAGCTCCACAATGCTGAACCCTTGCGAAGACAACAAGTGCATAATCATCTCTTGCCTTCCCCTTTCATCTCCAGCCGAGTAGTAGCCTGCACAGAGCTCAGCGATCGAGACAACCGAGACGACAGCATGTATCCTGCCGTCATCAGCGGCGTCGAGAACCCACTTTGAAGACTCGTAGTAACGTTCTTCCCTATTCTTGACATTCAGAAAGATATTTGTGTCTAGGACTACTGTGATCCCCATTCCTCGCGCACCCTCTTCTGAAAAGCCATGCTGGATTCGGGCCAAGGCCTCTGTCTATTTAGAATCTCAGACAACTTCTCTCCCGAGATCTTTCTAACTACTACCCGCTCGCCTTCGAGTATGAAGATGACCTTGTCACCTTCCACCAAGCCTAAAGCCTCTCTAATCTCTTTAGGAATAGTTATCTGTCCCTTCGAGGTAACTGATCCTATACTTACCTCCAAAGCGCACGCCTCCTACTAATAAGAAAGAAAAGCCTTACTGATAAGCATTGCAGCCCAGACAACATCGTCTGGCGTAGGCCTCCGTGGGTTCAAATACCACCCGCCACACCATTTAAAGCATGCTCAGACGGTGTGTTCTTAGGATATTTTTGGTGAAGGGCTTTATCTATTCGTCCTTGTTTTTTCCGTCTTTTTTCATTTCATTCCAACGTTAATATTCTTGGATTTCTATTACTGCGAACTCCCTGAATATCTCGAACCAACCTGACTCTTAAGCTATGAAAATATGAGATTTGCCAATTAGCTAATGATAAAAGCATCGTAATGCTCGATGAGAAACTCGGAGAAAAAGAAATAAGCGTGAAAACTAGCTAGTGAATGACAGCAGGTTTCACCATAGCGCGCAAAAGCGCCTCGATCTCTTCATCCGTCAGATGGTCGAACCCATTCGGGTTATGCGGGTTAGTTTGCCTCTGGTCTGGGCAAGTAAAATGATGTGGCTTTCCATCGACCATAATCCAAACATCCTTCTTCGTAATCGGCTTTCCACACCGTGAACACATCGTCTTAGGCGAAGAAGACAACCATGAACCCCAAAACTAATGAGAGGGATTGAGTATAAAAACCTTATTGTGGTGGTGGAATGCCCCTCACCGAAGAGGACAAGCGAAGGCTACGAGAAGTCTTCAAAGACATTTTAGCTACAGATCTTGGGAGCGTCCCAGCCGAAGCCATGACAGACTTCGAAGAAGAAATGGAAACACTGCAAACACTGTCTTTCACAGAAGCTTTAGAGCAAGTTATGAGACTGGCCGACATCATCAAGAGGGAAAGAGGCATCAGAGAACGCGGTTTAGTGCCTATGCCAGAGCCAACCCCAACAGAAGTAGTGAAAGACCTGAAGGCTCCGCATGGACTTGAATCCCCACTTGAATCCCCATTCGTATTGATACGTAATATTTAAATATGGGTTAATACGTATTGATACGTGGTGAAAAGGTTTGGCTAAAGTAACCTTATCCGTTCCGGATGATCTTTATGCAAAAATCGAAGAATATAAGGATCATCTAAATCTTTCAGATATATTCAGAGTGGCCGTTTCCGAAGAAATAGGAAAGCTTCAAGGAAAAGCAGAGATCATCGTGAATCTTCATAAATACTTAATGACGAGACTTTCATCAACTGAAATGAATGCTTCAAGAGAAGCAGAGAAAGACAGGTTTACAAGGAAATGGGGAGAGCCTGAAACTATAAAAACTGAAACTGCATTTATTGCCCAGCCGCCGTATGTGCAATTGAGAAAAATACAACCTATCAAGTTTGGTGATAAAACATTAACAACTTTGAAAATATTCAATGACATCCCTTGGAAATCGGTTATCCATCCTTCTGACTTACTAGAGTTTGATGCTGAAAAATGGAAGAGTATTGCTAATGGAAAACTTGGATACCTAGTAGACTATTTCAAATCAAAGGGATTCATTGTGGGGGAATACCAGAGGTTAACACCTGCCATGGTCGCAGATTTTGTAACTGATGGTGATATGAAGACAGCGGAAGAGATTGGCACTGAATTTGTACCAGGCTTGTTTGCACTAGATAAGGAAGATATGGTCTTTATAGGATATCGAAAAGCCAAGTGGTCCAAAACTGTACGTGAGGAGCAAGGAAAGCCAATATTGGAAGAGATTAAACAATGAATGAAGAGTTCTTTGAACCTGGTTTAATCAAATCTATCCTTTTGATTATTCGAAGTCTTCTTCGTAAGGGAGTATTTTCTCCTCGCCCAGAAAACGTCATGATTGAAAGAGTGGGTTATGATCCAATTTATCCTTGTGGAAGATCTTATGGTCCTGAAGGATTAGATCTAAGTCAGCTTGAATGGGCGGCAAAGGAAGGTCATTTCTGGTTTAGT
>Ga0315312_1000309_pt1 | contig 67526 bp, 67 predicted proteins | sample TDP7_MG_FD_203629 | JGI IMG/M metagenome (GOLD analysis project Ga0315312, IMG submission 203629) | Freshwater sediment microbial communities from Lake Towuti, South Sulawesi, Indonesia - TDP7 | ecosystem: Environmental > Aquatic > Freshwater > Lake > Sediment | place: Indonesia: South Sulawesi... | reverse complement strand
CACCTACAATACCATCCGTCCTCACCAGGCCCTGGACTGGAAGACCCCGATGGAGTATATTAGTGAGTGCCACCCAGAGCTGGCCTCAAAAGCCTCTCTGTCTCATATGTAGTGAACGAGTACACTGACTTGACAACTGGCTAGCCCCAGATATTATGATGAGGGTGCACACTACTGAGCGCGGTATGTGCCACTAGCGCAGCCGTCGCCGGGCCGTGGGATCCGTGGCAGTCATCGCTAAGTGTGGACTCAAACCTCAGCGGACTTTTCGCTAGGAAACCTCAGAGGACTCGTGCAAAACGGTATCCGGAGGAGGTCAAGGGATACTATATCTAGTAGTCAACGCGGTAGAGGGCCTATATATTGCGGTGGCCCTTCTAGAATACCTCAGAAGACTTAAAATCCGCTGGAGCTAAGTCCGTGCGGGTTCACCTGTCCACCGGCCCCTGGCCCGTTGATGCCCCTGGCCTGATAATGCCAGGACAGGCAGGACGGGCTGTTATCGCCGGGGCAGGCCAGGGAATCTCCCTGCCCCACACCGGAAGAAACCTCCCCCTAGTGAAGGTTTTTTGGTGGATGCGTCAATTCTGAGCACCAGACAGAAAGGGAGCCCAAAAGGATACCAGCCCGCCGTGGTACGTAGCGGGCCAGAGAGGTCAGCCCATGCCTGGGAAGACACCCATTGGCCTATTACTGGCGCGACTCCCGTCAGCCCATTGGAAGGTCCAGGAGCGTTTCAGGTAACAGGTGGAAAACTGTGCGGCTTCTGGCCCCGAGTACATTGTCCAAGCCTCCCCCACCTGCTAAAAGAGAAACCTTGCTCCCTCCCAGGCAAGCGCCTGGTGACAGTATACCTCCGCATGGGCGTAGTGGTCAGCCTTGCCTTGGTCCACATACCGGGCTACCCAGTTGCCGGAAGAGTTCTGCTCCAGCACGCGAGTAAGGGCCATCATCTGGCGGTAGTACTCCCCCAACCCCTCCCGTACATAGCGCCCGAGGGCCCGGGCATCCCTGGGCAGTTCCGCAGCCTCGGTCTGGAAGGAGTGGAACATCTCCTCCAGAGCCTGGGTGCGGTTGAGACGAAAGACCCACATCCCGTTCTCTCGGACCGTCTCGTGGCCAGGGTCACTCCTTCCGTAGTAGGCCAGCCCCACCCTGCTACACGGTCCCTTCCGGGCGAACTCCACCGCCTGGTGCTGCTCAGGATGGGCGTCCACTACCGCGGTGTACACCCGATAGCGCTGGATGAGGAGATACAGCTCATGGAAAGAGTCGACCTCCCCGATGAAGACAGCCCGGCTCCGCGTCCGTCTCTCGTCCAGAGGCTGCCGGACGACCACGTGCAGCTTCAGGCCTACGTCCACACCCATGTAGGTCTTCTCCCCGCAGCCCTCTGGCATGGTGTAGTCCCGCCGGCAGCGGTCGAGGACATCGAGGGTGAGCCGTCCTCCCGGCGGCACGAAGGTCTCCCCCAGGTCTGAGTTCTGGAACTCCCTGAGAGCGCTTGCCGTGCTTGCCTGATCAATTTATTTTGAGTTTGACCATATATGATCCACTTGTTTGACGATTATGACCTATTATGATAAAATGTATAGGTATTTGGGGTCAAATATGTATAATTTCCTAAGCGCGGAGAACGATGGCTTCCCCATTGAAGGAACAACGTCAACAACTGATTCTGGAAACTATCAATGATTACCGGCAGGTCACTGTCTCTGAGTTAAGCCGACGCTTCGGCGTCAGCGATGTCACCATTCGGCGTGACCTGCGCGAGTTAGCCGCACGGGGTGCATTGCGGCGTGCTCACGGCGGGGCGGTCTTAGCAACACCCGTGCCCCCTGAGCCTCCGGTGGTCCAACGTATGGTCCAGGCGGAGAACTGCAAAGAGTGCATCGGCCGTGCGGCGGCTGCCCTAGTGTCAGATGGTGCCTCGGTCTTCATCGGCTCGGGTTCTACTACCGCCTATGTCGCCCGCAACCTCGTGGGGCGCAAGAACCTTACCGTGGTCACTAATGCCCTCAACATCGCCACCGAACTGGCGGCGGCCCAAGGGGTTACGGTGATCGTCACCGGTGGCATGATGCGAGCCTCGGAACTTTCCCTGGTCGGCCACATCGCTGAGCAGTCCCTTTGCGAGGTTCGAGTGGACAAGGTTATCATGGGCATGCGCGCCATCAGTCTGAAGGCGGGGATGACGAACGACTACTTGCCCGAGGTGATGACCGATCGCACGATCATCGAGATGGCCCCAGAGTTGATAGTGGTGGCCGATCACACTAAGTTTGGCCAGGTTGCCTCGGCCTATGTGGCGCCAGTGGAGCGCATCACCGTCCTGGTGACCGACTCGGATACCGACCCACAGACGCTGGCTCATTTAGAGGAGGTGGGGGTTCGAGTCATCGTAGCCGACATAATGAGTTAAGGAAGGCTAGCGTGAAAGGTTCATACACTTGGGAAGAGATCCTCAGCCAACCTCAGGCCTGGCGCGGGACGTTGAGGGAATTTAGGGCTGTTCGGATCGCGTTGGAGGGTTTCCTGAACCGGGCAGAGTTCGACCAAGCCGCCGTAGTGGGGTGCGGCTCTACTCACTATCTGGCTCAGAGCGCGGTAGCTACCCTCGCTGGCCGCGCCGGCATCCGCGCCTGCGCTTTTCCCTCCTCTGAACTGTGGCTCTTCCCGGAGAAAGCCATGGTCGGTAGGGCGTTGCTCCTGGCTGTCTCCCGCTCTGGGGCGACGACGGAGACGTTGCGAGCGGTGGAACGCTTCCGGGGAACGAGCCGCGGGCCGGTCGTAGCGATCACCTGCTACCCGGAAAGCCCCCTGGCCGAGCAAGCCGACTTCGCGCTGGTGGCGCGGGATGGCCAAGAGCGGAGCATCGCTCAGACCCGTTCCTTCACCAGCATGCTACTGCTCACCCAGGCGCTGACCGCTGTGTTGGCTGGCGATGAGGCGATGATAGAGCGCTTGAGCCGGCTCCCCGACGCCCTAGAGGATTTGATGGCCCGCCTGGGAGAGCTGCCCCAGCGATTGGGGGCGAACCACGAGATCGAGCGGTTCTTTTTCCTCGGCGGCGGACCGCTCTATGGCCTGGCCAACGAGGTGATGCTTAAAACCAAGGAGATCTCCCTTTCCCATGCTGAGGCCTACCACCCCCTGGAGTTCCGCCACGGGCCGATCTCTATGGCAAACGAACGCACATTAGTGGTTGGCTTCCTCTCCGACAGGGGCCTGGCGGAGGAAGTTTGTCTCCTGGAAGAGATAGGCGCGCTGGGAGCGCGCACTCTGGCGTTGGCCGAAGATATTTCGGTCTTCTCCGACTGGCGGCCGGACGATGTCGTCGAATTACGCAGTGGCTTGGATGAGTGGGAGCGTGGGCCGCTCTACCTCCCGGTGATTCACTGCGTGGCCTACCACCGGGCGGTAGCGAAGGGGCTGAACCCAGATCGGCCCCATAACCTGAAGGCCGTCGTAGAGCTGTGAAGGTACAAAACTGGATATCTGGATGGCTGGTTTGCTGGCTCGTTATTTCAATGGCTGGCTGCCAGCAGGTCGAGGGCGGAGAGCAGGTGGGGGAAAGCGACCAGTGGCCGATCGTCATCGAGCATACGGGTATCGTGATGAGAATAGACAGCGCGATGCATTTCCGCATTGGGCCGCCGCGAGGGGAAACCGTCGTAATAGACGGGTGGGCGGAGGTCGAGAACGGTGGGGAGGTAGTGGACCATTTCGCTTTAGAGGCCGACGCTGTCCGGCGGGAGCAGGTGATGACCGATCTGGGAGAGGCGCAGCGTCTCACGGCCAGCGGGGTGGCAGAGTTGCGCGGTGGCGGGCGAGTGTGTCGCACTCTGACGGTAGACGCCTACTCCCAGTGGCCGGAGGCCCTCATCCTGCAGGCCCGCTACGAGAACCGCTCTCACGTCCCGGTTAACCTCGACCGCGTTGCCGACACAGTCTTGCAGTTGGATAGTTCTCGTACAAGCCTGGCCTCTCCGTCCAACCAATTCTGGTCGTTTCAGGGGGCAGCGGTGGAGTGGGGACAGGATTTTGCCTTCCCTCTGCCGTCGTTGTTCTCCCGCGAAAACTACCTGGGCCACCTGGAAGGGGCGGAAGGGGGTGGGATACCGCTTGTCTACCTCTGGAACCAGCAGATGGGGGTAGCCTTGGCCCACATCGAACCGGTGCCCCAACTCTGGCATATGCCAGTCCAGGCGGGAGTGCGCCATGGGGCGCGCCTGGCTTTGGAAAAGCGGGAGTCCATCGTCATCCCGCCTGGGGGGCACATCGAGGGGTTGCGGACCTTGCTCTTTGTCCATCACGGCGACTTCTACGCCCCGCTGGCCCTCTACGCCGACCTCCTGGCCGCTCAGGGCCTCCACCCGGCCGAGACGAACGCCGAGGATTACGCCCCCGCTTGGTGCTCCTGGGGCTACGAATTCGACGTGCGGCCGGAGGAGGTGTTGGGCGTAATCCCCAAACTCCAGGAATTGAGCATCCGCTGGGCCACCCTCGATGACCGCTGGTTCGATGCTTACGGCGACTGGAACCCCCGACCCGAAACCTTCCCCGGTGGGGAGGTCCAAATGCGGGAGATAGTGGATGCCATCCACGCTGCAGGGCTCTACGCTCAGATCTGGTGGTATCCGCTAGCAGTGGAGGATGGGGTAGGTGGCTATGAATCCCACGATTACCGCGTCGCTGATATCCTTCGGGAGCACCCCGACTGGCTGTGCCGCAACGCCGATGGCAGCGTGGCCCGGAACAATAGGGGGCTGGCGATCCTCGACCCTGTCGTGCCCGGCGTACAAGAGTACGTGGTGGAATTGACCCGACGCTTCATCGAGGATTGGGGCTTCGACGGCCATAAGCTGGATAATGTCTACTTCGTGCCACCCTGCTACAACTCCCCCTACCATGAGCGGCCCGAGGACTCCCTGGCAGACTTTGCAGAGGTGTACCGCCTGATTCACGAGACGACTCGCAACCTCAAGCCCCATAGCGTCATCCAGATCTGCCCCTGCGGCACCCCGCCAACATTTAGTCTGCTGCCTCACTACGATCAGGCAGTGACCGCCGACCCGATCAGCAGTGCCCAGGTGCGGCAGCGCATCAAGTTCTATAAGGCGCTATTGGGGACACGGGCGGCGGTTTTCGCCGACCATGTGGAACTCTCTGACGGGGGATAGACTTCGCTTCAGCCGTGGGCACGGGCGGGGTTCCAGGCACGAAATTCGTCTGGCCTGAAGATGAGAGAGTGCGAGCCAGGGTGAGGGAATGGCATGGACTTGACCCCCAACGAGAGGCTCTGTGGAGCCGATGGTTCACTATCTACAACCAGTATCGTCTCTCTGAAGGGGAGTATCTCAACCTCTACGACATCGCCTACGATGTGCCGGAGGGCCATGTCATCCGCAAAGGGGGCCGGCTCTACTACGCCTTCTACACGCCGAAGGCGGATGACCACTTCCAGGGTGCTATCGAACTGCGGGGGCTGGAGGGGCGGACCTATCGTTTGACCGATTACGTGAACGAAGAGGGGTTGGGAACCGTGCAGGGGCCTGTGGCCAGGCTTGATCTTGAGTTTGAAGGTTCGCTCCTCATAATGGCTGTGCCGGAGTGATGTATAATGAAGGGAGGTGAAGGCGGCAAGGACAAATTGCGGGACTAGGTTTGGCAACCCAAAGCAAGTTTGACAGGAGGAGTGAAATGAGCAAAAGCAAGTTGTTGAGGGGGCTTGCCTTGTTGCTGGTTTTTAGCCTGGCTGCCTGTGCACCAGCCGCCATCGAGACGCCTGCCAAGGCGGTGGAGATCACCTTCATGGCCTGGGGTGCTCCAGAGGAACTGGCAGTCTGGCAGCAGATCGCCGATGAGTTTCAGGCGGCCAGCCCCAACATCACCGTCAAGATGGATGTGTCCGAATGGGACTCGTACTGGACTAAGCTGGACACCCTGTTTGCGGGCGGGACACCCCCGGACGTGTTTGCCATGGATGCGCCGATGTTCCTGGACTGGCAGAGCCGTGGGGTGCTGCTGAACCTGCAGCGCTACATCGACGCCACCCCGGGTTTCCTCGATGGCTACTATGACCAGCCCCTTTCAGGCTACAGGCTGCCAGACGGGTACTACGGTCTGCCGCGTGACTTTCAGACCATCGTCATGTACTACAACAAGGACATGTTCGACGCCGCCGGGTTGGAGTATCCCAAGGAAGGCTGGACGTGGGAGGACTTGCGTGAGATGGCCAAAGAGTTGACCGTCGACAAGGACGATGATGGCAAGACCGACCAGTACGGCTTCTCATGCGACCTATGGGATATGGAGCTGTGCTGGAGCGAGGCCATCTGGGCCTATGGCGGCGACGTCATCAATGCCGACTACACCAAGACGCTGATCGGCGAACCCAAGGCGCGTGAGGCCTGGAAGCTGTTCTACGACATGACGTTTGTAGACAAGTCCATGCCCGACACGATCGCCGCCGGTGAATATGGTTACGACCTGTTACAGGCTGGCGTGGTGGCGCTGTGGCCTCATGGACACTGGTCAATGCCTGGATACAAAGACGTCGAGTTCCAGTGGGATGTGGCTCCTATGCCCGCCGGGCCCGCTGGGCAGGCGACCAGCGTCAACAGCGCCGGATTCGTCATCGCCAAAGACTCCAAGAACCCCGATGCGGCCTGGGAGTTTGTCAAGTTCGCCCTCAGCCAGACGGGCCAGACGCGACTGACTGAGCTGGGCTTCGCCATCCCGGTGCTCAAGTCTGTTGCCGAAAGCCCGATCTTCCTTGAGCAGGATATGAGCGGACGGACGATCAACCAGAAGGTCTTCCTGGACTCGCTGGAGTACGCCCATCTCAAGCCGATCTTTAAGGGTTATACGGAGTGGTCCAGCGCGATCGGTGACGGTATGGCTAATATTTGGGCTGGGGAAGCTGAACTAGACGCAACCCTGGATGAGGCCGTGGCCGACGCCGACGCGGTGTTGGCAGAGCAAAAACAGTAGTAGCCACATTTCGGCTTACCCCGGCCCCTCAAGAACCGGGGAAGGAGGGTTCCCGATCCCCTCCCAGAATGGGTCAGGGGTGGACTGGGTTAAAACACCTCTTAAATTCTTCATAACCCCTCTGCCCCTGAACCCAGGATAGGGAGCGGCAAGGCCAGGGAGGAGGAAGGCTAGGGGAGTGTCAATGGAAGCATCTGGAATTAAGCCGTTGGGAGGGGAGCGTTTCTGGCTGGGGGTATTGCTGGCCCCCACCATCACCGGCTTGATATTCGGCGCGCTGGGGTCGGTCGTGGCAACGCTCCTCATCAGCCTCACCGGTTGGGATCTGCTCACCCCGCCGCAATGGGTGGGGCTGACAAATTATATCAAACTATTCGCTGACAAAGATCTCCTGGAATCCTTTCTGAACACGATCAAATTTAGCGCCATGTACGTGCCGGGCGTTGTTGTGGTGTCGCTGGTCGTCGCGATGCTGATGAATCGCAAGATTCACGGCATCAGCCTGTACCGCACCATGTACTTTTTGCCGGTGGTTACTTCAGCAGTCGCGGCTGCTCTGGTCTGGCAGATGATATACGGTCGGGACACTGGCCTGTTGAACTACGTGATCGAGCGGCTGGGTGGCAAGAGCGTGTGCTGGCTCTGCCCCAGCAATGCCCTCTATTCGGTCGTGATCGTGAACGTTTGGGGCGCTATTGGCGAGGGGATGATCATCTTCCTGGCCGGGCTGCAAGCCATCCCGCGCGATTATTATGAAGCTGCTACAGTGGACGGCGCCAATGGCTGGCAACGGTTTTTCCGCATCACTGTGCCATTGATCACTCCCAGCATTTTCTTCCAAACACTGATCACAACGATCAATGCCTTCCAGGCCTACGAGTATATCTACATGCTCACCCGACGTGGCCAGGGTGATAGCTCAGTCCCGGTGGTCGTATTTTCCATATACCGCCGTGGCTTCAATTTCTTCCGCATGGGCGAGGCCAGCGCTCTGGCAATAGAACTGGCCGTCATGGTGATGGCACTCATGGCAGTTTACTTCTGGCTGGAACGCCGTTACGTGGTGTATGAATAGGAGGTATCGCGATGAGGATTGCCCCCGGCCACGGCGTACGCAACACCCTCTCGGATTTAGGGACGTATCTCTTGCTCTCCCTTGGAGCTGTCATCATGGTGCTACCGTTCCTGTGGATGGTCGCCACCTCATTCAAGTTGCCGGCCGATCAATACACCAAGACCCTGATTCCTGACCCGGCCACGCTAAACAACTTCAAGGAACTGTGGCAACATTTGCCGTTCCCGCGCTTGCTTTTCAACAGCCTCTGGTTGTCTATCCTGGCTACTATCGGACAGTTACTAACCTGCTCGATGGGCGCTTTTGCCTTCGCCGTGGTAAGGTTCCGCGGCCGCAACTTGCTCTTTATCCTGCTGCTGATTACGCTGATGATCCCGGGGCAGGTTACGCTCATTCCCAACTTTATCGTGTTTAAGTGGCTTGGTCTGATTGGCACGCAGACCCCGCTATGGCTGCCATCTTTTTTGGGCGGCGCCTTTGGCACCTTTCTGTTGCGACAGTTTTTCCTGACCATTCCGCGTGACCTGACCGATGCCGCCCGGGTGGACGGTGCCTCGCTGATGCAGATCTTCTGGCGCATCTACTTGCCCTTATCCAAACCGGCTCTGGCGGCCTTATCCATTTTCGTCTTCATGTGGTCATGGAATGACTTACTACATCCTCTCGTCTATTTGCCTACCGATATGCAAAAGACGACCCTGACGGTCGGGTTGGCCTTTTTCCAGCAGCAACTGGTCATGGGCGGCAAATTTACAGTGTTGATGGCCGGTGCTCTAATCAGTATCCTGCCGCTCATTTTTGTATTCTTCATCGCTCAGAGGCAGTTTATCGAGGGCATTGCCCTAACCGGCATCAAGCGGTAGATGAACCATGAAGTCTTTGCCGCACATGACAGTCCTGTTCGCTGTAGTTGTTCTTCCCTTTCTTCCAGCGGTGGGTTGTGCGGGGCATAACGCTGAAGGGGTTCAAGTAGGAGGGTGAAATGGCCAAGATCGCCTTCATCGGCGCAGGGAGTGTGGTCTTTACCCAGGAACTCCTTAGCGCCATCTTAACCTATCCAGAACTACACGGCTCCACCATTGCCCTCTGCGACATTGACCCCCGCCGGCTGAATGCAGCGGAATTGATGGCCCACCGACTTTCTCAAGCACTGGACGCAAAAGCGACCGTCGAAGCAAGCCTGGATCGAAAGGTGGCGCTGGAAGGAGCCGACTACGTCATTAACACCGTCGCCGTCGGCGGGTTGGAGGCCACTCGGTTGGATCACGAGGTTCCCGCTCGCTACGGTATTCACCAGGTCATCGGTGATACGCTGGGCATCGGGGGCATCTCCCGGGCTTTGCGCACCATCCCTGTCGTGTTGGAGATCGCCCGGGATATGGAGGCCCTCTGCCCCAGCGCCCCGCTCCTCAATTACGCCAACCCGATGTCCATGGTCACATGGGCTCTCTTCCGCACTACCCACGTCCCCGTGGTGGGCCTCTGCCACAGCATCTACTGGACCTCAATGCAATTGGCCGACTACATCGGCGTACCATTTGAGGAGATCACCTTCGACGGGGCTGGCATCAACCATCAGGCGTGGATATTGCGCTTCGAACGGCGTGGTCAGGACGCTTACCCGACGCTGCGGGAAGCGATGGAGAGGCCTGAGATCCGGAGCCGCGACCCAGTACGCTTCGAGTTGTTCCGCCGCTTGGGCTACTTTGTCACCGAATCCTCCATGCACAACGCCGAGTACACCAGTTACTTCCTTAAGCGGCCCGACCTGATCGAGCGCTTCAACGTGCCGGTAGGGTTCTACCTACGGGAATTAGAGGAGAACGTAGCCACATTCGAGGAGAGCTACGTTTGCCTGCAGCGCGGTGAGCCCCTGGAGGTGACTCCCACCCCGGAGTATGCGCCGCAGATTATCCACTCCATGGAAACGGGTCAGGTGCGAAAGATCTACGGGAATGTGGAGAACACCGGTCTCGTTAAGAACCTGCCAGAGGGGTGCTGTGTGGAGGTCCCTTGCGTGGTAGACGGGAGCGGGATTCACCCCTGTTACGTGGGCGCTCTGCCGCCCCACCTAGCCGCCATCAATCGGGTTAGCGTTAACGTGCAGGAACTAGCCGTCCGCGCCCTCCTTGAGGGACGGCGGGATTACCTTTACCATGCCGCCATGGTCGATCCGCTGGTCTCGGCACTGCTAGATTTGGATCAGGTGTGGGCGCTAGTGGATGAGTTGCTGGCCGCCCATGGAGACCGCGTCCCAAAACCGCTGAGGAAACAGTAATTTGTGATGACCTTGCATAATCGCCCAGTCATTGATGCCCACGTGCACGTTCACCCAGATAGGGCAGAAACTTTGCTCAATATTATGGAGGTCAACAATCTGGGCAGCGTGGTCAACCTCGGCATCGTCGAAATGCTCGGAATCCCTTTCCAGGAAGGGATGCGCGCCTTTCGCAAATTCTTGGGCGAGCGTATGATCTATTTCCCCACACCTGACTTTAGCGATACATCACCTGGTTTCGGCGAGCGCATTGTGGAAGAACTGGAGCGCAAGGTGGAGGCGGGGGCCTGCGGGCTCAAGATCTTTAAAGAGTTAGGGCTACGCCACAAGGACGCCGAAGGTAACCTCATCTCCGTGGATGACCCACGGCTAGACCCTTTGTGGGCAAAAGCCGGAGAATTGGGCATCCCTGTGCTCATCCACACCGCCGACCCGGCGGCCTTTTTCCGGCCGTTGGATGAGAAAAATGAGCGCTGGGAGGAGTTGCAGGAGCACCCCGATTGGCATTTTGCTGGGCCTGAGTTCCCCGGCCATGATACCCTGCTAGCCCAGCGTAACCGCGTTATTGCGCGACACCCTGGCACCATTTTCATCGGCGCGCACCTGGGCGAATACCCGGAAGACCTGGCCTACATGGACGCCTGCCTGGACCGCTATCCCAACTTCTACGTGGACACCTCCGCCCGCATCGGCGAGATTGGACGCCATCCAGTGGAAGAGATACGAGCCTTCTTCCTTAAACATCAGCACCGCGTGATCTTCGGCACCGATCTGGTGCTTGGTTGCGGTGTTTTTGATGATAGGGCCCAGGAGGATATGGCGGAGTTCAAGCATTTTTATGATGCCCATTGGTGCTTTTTCGAGATCGAGGAGCGAGAGATCGAATACCCGGGCTTCCCTATTCAGGGGCGTTGGAGGGTGGATGCCATTGGCCTCCCGGACGAGGTGCTGGAAAAACTGTACCTGCGAAACGCACAACGGTTGATCCCCGGACTTAAGGAATGAGGCAAATAGTGAAGCGGATGCTTGTCGTTGGTGAACTCAATGTAGACCTTATCGTCAGCGGGTTGCCCACGCTGCCTGTACTGGGCCGGGAGTTGCTCTGCGAAGACTTTCAAATGGCCTTGGGCAGCTCTTCGGCCATTTGTGCCAGCTGGCTGGCTGCCCTCGGTGCGAGGGTGGATTTTTGGGGCAAGTTGGGCTGTGACTTCCACGGCGATTTTGTGGTCAGCAAACTGGAAGGCCGCGGCATCGGCACGAAGGGGATCATCCGCGACCCTCGCCTCCGCACCGGCGTGACTTTTTCTCTCACCTACCGCCAAGACCGGGCCCTTGTCACCTACTTGGGCTCCATCGCCGCCTTGCGTCTCGAAGATCTGGACCTCAGTCTGATTGCCCGCTACCACCATCTGCATAGTGCCTCTATCTTTCTACAGCGGGGTTTGCGCCCTGGACTGCCTGCCCTTTACCGGGCTGCCAAGGAGGCCGGGCTTACCACGTCCCTGGACAGCGGTTGGGACCCGGAGGTGCGCTGGGGGGATGACATCTTTGCGTTGCTTTCCTACGTAGACTTTTTCCTACTGAACGAGGTCGAGGCCCTTCATTTTACCGGCTTAAATACCGTCGAGGAGGCTGCAAAGGAGTTGAGCCACTATGCAGGTACGGTGGTGGTCAAACTTGGTAGAAAGGGTGCCCTGGCCCGGGCGGGCGGGCAAGAATGGAAGGCCTCTGGCTTCGAGGTAGAGGTGGTGGATACCACCGGTGCGGGTGACGCTTTCAACGCTGGTTTCCTGTACGCCCACATCGTGGAGGGCTGCCCTATACCTGAGGCGCTGCGCTTTGCCAATGCTTGCGGGGCCATCGCCGTCACTACCATCGGTGGGGCCATTGCTCCGCCCAGCGCGGCTGCAGTAGACGCTTTCACCAAGGAAAGGCGATGATTGATTTTCCCCCTCGACCTCTGCCAAGCATCAAGCGCATCATCCATAGAATAATTGGCCTTCGCCCTTGCGGTATCCAGATTACCTTGCTCAGTGTCTGTCCCAACTCCGAGGCGGTGTTGGAGGCGGCGATCAAAGTGGCTGCGGCCAACGACATGCCTATGCTTTTTGCGGCCACTTTGAATCAGGTGGATCGCGATAGAGGCTACACAGGCTGGACCCCGTGGTCCTTTGTCGCCCAAATGAGGGAATTGGCCGCAAAGTACCGATGTTCCTCACCGCTCTACCCATGTCTAGACCACGGCGGTCCATGGCTGAAAGATGCCCACACTTGCGAGGGATTAAGCCTCCAAGAAACGATGGCCGAGGTTAAGGCCTCCATCACTGCCTGCCTAGAAGCCGGGTATACCTTGCTGCATATTGACATGACGGTGGATCAGACGCTTCCCGACGGGCAGCTGCCGCAGATCGAGGTGGTGGTTGAGCGTACCATCCAGTTGATCGCCTATGCCGAATCGGAGCGCAGGCGGCTGGGATTGCCGCAAGTGTCCTACGAGGTAGGCACAGAGGAAGTGCACGGTGGTTTAGTGGACTTAGATAACTTTGACCGGTTTCTAACCGGATTGCAGGCCGGCTTGGAGGCCCTGGGATTGGCTCATGCCTGGCCGTGCTTCATTGTAGCTAAGGTGGGAACTGATCTCCACACTACAACCTTCGACCCAGAGAGCGCCCGTCGCCTATACCATCGGGTTGTTCCTCTTGGTTCACTAATTAAAGGCCACTACACTGACTGGGTGGCAAACCCCGCCGACTACCCAGCCACGGGCATGGGGGGAGCCAACGTGGGCCCGGAGTTCACCGCTACCGAACTGGCAACCCTTCTTGAACTCTGTGCTCGTGAGGCCCAATTGGTCGAGAAGAAGCCTAACCTGTCACCATCCGGCTTCGAGGCGTTCATTAAAAACGCCGTGGTGGACTCCAACCGCTGGCAAAAGTGGCTCATGCCTGAAGAGATGGGGCGGGAATTCGAGGAACTAGCATCTCCCAGACAGGAATGGCTAGTCGCCACCGGTGCCCGCTATGTCTGGACGGAACCGCGAGTGTTGACCGCCCGAAAGCGGCTGTACGACAATCTCCGCTACGAGGCTTCGGGTGAGTTTTCAGATCCTCATGCCTTTGTTGTCGACCATATCGCTCAAAACATTCAAAAGTACGTGGACGTCTTCAACCTGAAGAACTCCCTTACCCTCTTGACCAAGTGATTGGCGCTGCCCTGGGCATCTTCGGGCCTCTGAACGGAGATCAGCAAATACTATTGTGTGTGTCCTCTTGACAAACTTCATAGCAGGCCTTTTCGCAAAGTCAGCAGGACTGACCGCCTGTAGCCTCACCCAAGAATCCGTAGGCCTTTTCGAGGGAAAGGAAAGAGGCCCTCATAGCGAGGAGAGCCTCTTAGTACTACAGACAGCAGTCAATGGGACTTAAGCGCTACACATTGCGTTCTGGTGCGCCTGGCAGGACTCGAACCCGCAACCTACTGATTCGTAGTCAGTCGCTCTCTCCAGTTGAGCTACAGGCGCATGGCGGAGAGGGTGGGATTTGAACCCACGAAGGAGGTTTTACCCCCCTTAGTCGCTTAGCAGGCGACCGCACTAGACCGGGCTATGCGACCTCTCCACATGGCGGAGGGAGAGGGATTCGAACCCCCGGTGGGCTTAACGCCCACAGCGGTTTTCAAGACCGCCGCAATAGTCCACTCTGCCATCCCTCCTATCAAGTATAACACGTCTGCCAAGTGGTGTCAATTGGAGGGAAGCCGTCTTATTCGCCCTCGGGCTCAATAGTCACTTTGAGCCTGGCGGGAGCCTTACTCCCTACTATCCATTTCTGGACGTAGAGCGCCCCAACCTTCGGCGGATAGCCTGGCTCGACTACCTCTTGATATCGAAAGGTGTTCTTCGTTGCTTTCTCGAAGGTGAACTCGATGGTGATCTTTCTCCTCTCCTCCATGTTTCTCTCTCCTCAAGGTGGTGAGACGGGTCGCTTCCATGGTCATATATCCGCTGATCTACGCGCCGGGATCTTTTCCAAGCCGCCCATGTATGGCCGTAGGACTGGGGGGATTACGATGCTCCCCTCGGGCTCTTGGAAGTTCTCTAGAAGGGCGATCATGGTGCGGGGCAAAGCCAACCCTGAGCCATTGAGGGTATGGACGAACTCCGGCTTAGAGCCTGGCTCCCGGCGGAAACGGATGTTGGCCCGCCGGGCCTGGAAATCGCGGCAGTTGCTCAAGGTGCTGACCTCTAACCATTCCCCACAACCAGGGGCCCACATATCGAGATCGTAGGCCAGTGCCGCAGCGAACCCCAAATCTCCCGTACAAAGTTGTTTCACCCGGTAAGGGATACCTAACTTTTGGCAGATCTCCTCCGCATCGCCTATCATGGCTTCTAGTTCAGAATCGGACGTTTCCGGTGTCGTAAATTTGTACATCTCTACTTTGTCGAATTGATGGCCCCGTTTTATGCCTCTTATGTCACGCCCCGCCGACATCTTCTCTCGGCGGAAGCAAGGGGTATAGGCTACATAGTAGAGGGGCAAGGTGCCGGGCTCTAATATCTCGTCACGGTGGAGATTTGTGACTGGAACCTCGGCGGTAGGTACCAGCCAGATGTCATCCTCTACATCATGATAGAGGTTATCGTAGAACTTGGGCAACTGGGCGGCTCCCCAAAGGATCTCCTCTTTTACCAAGAAGGGGGGATAAACCTCTCTATAGCCGTGCTCTTGGGTGTGTAGATCCAGCATCCAGGTGATAAGGGCCCGCTGAAGTTTGGCCCCCAGGCCCTGGAGGATATAGAAGCGAGTGCCGGAGAGTTTCACCCCCCGCTCGAAGTCTATGATCCTCAGGGTAGGCCCCAGGTCCCAGTGGGGGAGGGGCTCGAAGTCGAACTCCCGTGGCTCTCCCACCTGTCGGACCACAACGTTCTTGCTCTCGTCCTTACCTACTGGCACCGAGGGGTGAGGCAGGTTGGGCAATTGGAGCAAGAGACGGTTCAGTTCCTCCTCGATCTTTTTGACCCCCTGATCCAGGGCCTTTATCTCATCACCTAGGCGCCGCATCTCCTCGATGAGAACCGGGTCTTTCTCCTTCATGCGGCTTATCTCTTTAGAGGTGACGTTCCTTTGGTGTTTTAACCGCTGGACATCAGCCAAAAGGGCTCGTTTTCTCTCATCTAATTCTACGATTTCATCGATGGGGGCCAATTCATTGCGCTTGATGAGCGCCTCTTTCACCTCGTTAGGGTGCTCTCGGATATATTTGAGGTCTAGCACAGCCTTTGGCCTCCTAGATATACTTATTTGTCATTATATCGCCTTTCCCCTCCTCTGGCAAAGTGTAGTAGAAGGTGGCCAACAACCTATTTGACAAATAAGCCCCCAATGGGATATAATATGATATATAAAACAAATCGTACTATTCTTACCCATCGTCCAGGAGGCTATGATATGGAAGGGAAACATCCGCCTGGGTTCGGCAAGTGTTACGGCTCGACGACGGTGAGCGAGCGGGGACAGATTGTCATCCCCGCCGAGGCCCGGCGGGAGATGGGGCTAAAGCCGGGCACTAAACTCCTCATCTTCGGACGGGGGGGCGAAGGAGGGCCTTTGACCCTGATGACCGCGGAGATGGTCACTAAGTTCCTGCGCCACGCCATGGAGCGGCTCAGCGAACTGGAAGTTATGTTAAAAGAAGCCCCGAGAGCCGAAGAGAAGTAGGCTGCATCGCTTGCAGGAGATACATCATCTCTATCGAGGGGAGTTATGGCTATCATCGAAGTGAAGAACCTGACCCGTAAATTTGGCGACCTGATTGCCGTTGACAACGTCTCCTTCACCGTGGAGGAGGGGGAGATATTCGGCTTCTTGGGCCCCAACGGGGCGGGGAAAACGACTACCATCAACGTCCTCTGCACGTTGCTCAAGCCCTCCTCTGGGGAGGCCTGGCTTAACGGCTACCATGTGGTTCGGGACCAGGCGAAGGTGCGCAGTTCGATAGGGCTTGTCTTCCAGGAGCCCAGCCTGGACGACCAGTTGACCGCTGAGGAGAACCTGAACTTCCATGCCATCCTCTATAACGTCCCTGCGGGGGCGAGGGCCAAGCGGATGGAAGAGGTCCTCAGGATGGTGGAGTTGTACGACCGGCGTAAGGATTCCATCAAGACTTTCTCGGGGGGCATGAAGCGCCGCCTGGAGATCGCTAGGGGCCTGATGCATTACCCCCGAGTCCTCTTCCTCGATGAGCCCACGTTGGGTTTGGATCCCCAGACGCGCAACCTTATCTGGGATTATATCCTGCAACTGAGGGAACAGGAGGGGATAACTATATTCTTGACCACCCACTATATGGACGAGGCGGAGCACGCTGACCGCATCGCCATCATCGATTACGGCAAGATCGTGGCCCTGGACACCCCTGATAACCTGAGAGGGGTAGTAGGAGGGGATATAATCACCGTCAAGACCAAAGATGACCAGTTGGCGGCCCAAAAGTTAAATGAGCAATTCGGATTGGAAGTTAAGGTTGGGCCTGAGGATCTACATTTTGAGGTGCAGAAGGGCGAAGAGTTCATCCCTCGCTTGGTGAGTGACTCCTCGGTGGAGATCCTCTCCATCGGTTTGCGCCGGCCTACTTTGGACGATGTCTTCCTGAAGTTCACGGGTCGCCGGATAAGGGATGAGGATCTGAGTGCCAAAGAGCAATGGAAGGCACGAATGAAGAGAGGGAGGCGCCCGCACCCGTAGGTCTTGTTTGATTACTCTCTGGGAGGTTCATATGCATAATCTGAGGGCTATCTATATCATATGGTATCGGGAGGTGTTGCGCTGGTGGCGCAATAGGAGCCGCATCGTGGGCTCCTTCGGTATGCCCATACTCTTCCTTTTTATCTTCGGGAGCGGGCTTTCACCGGTTATGGGCGGCTTAACGCAAGGGATTGCCTCGGCTTCCCCCATGGCCCCTAATGGTGCGGCCATCGACTTCGTCAAGTTCATCTTTCCGGGCATCATCGGCATGAATGTCTTGATGGGTTCTATGATGTCCGGCATCTCCATCGTCTGGGATAGGGAGTTTGGCTTCCTGAAGGAGATTCTAGTGGCCCCCACCAACCGGACGGCGGTGGCTCTAGGCAAGACGCTGGGCGGGAGCACCACAGGGGTGATTCAGGGGCTGCTCTTGCTTATCCTCGCTCCCCTCATTGGTGTGAGCATCAGCGCAGGGATGGTGGTCAAACTTGTGCCCCTCCTTTTCCTCATCTCCTTCAGCATGACCTCTCTGGGGGTCCTCATCGGTGCGCGGATGAAATCGACCGAGGGGTTCCAGGTTATCATGCAGTTCATACTTATGCCCATGATCTTCGTCAGCGGGGCGCTTTTCCCCATGAGGAACCTTCCCGTTTGGATGAACTTCTTAGTTAAAGTGAACCCGGTGACCTACGCCATCGACCCCCTCCGCAAGGTCATATTCGAGGCCCAGGGGTTGCCGGCCTTCGTCTTAGAGATGCTGCCCCAGGCGGGGTTAGGGGTGACCCTCTTCGGCCATGCGATGACTCTGGGGGAGGATATAGCCATCATCGCCTTCTTCGGAGCGGTGATGATCGCCGTCGCGGTCTGGATGTTCAACATCCAGGATTAGAGGAGACTTTGTTCTTGGTAAATCCTGGGCTTGCCATTTCGGCAAGCCCAGATTTTTGATATAGGTCGGTTAGTTAGGGAATAACTCATTACTTCAAGCCCCGGGTGAAAGTCTCCCTCCTGAGTTCAGGTATATGGCGTATGAATATCACCCCTCCGGCCAGGATACCTAAGAGGAGCACTTGGGGCGAACTACGGAAAGCGCAGAGGACGAAAGGCGCGGTAAGGGCGATGGCCGCCTGGGAGCGGGGGAAGTGGCGAAGGATGGCCAGCCAAACCCCCCAGATGGGGACCAGAACCAGGCCGGCAAGAGGAGCGAGGTAAAAGATCATGGCCATTCCAGAGGCTATCCCTACCCCTCCTCGGAAGCCCACGTAGATGGGCCAGCAGTGACCTACGATAGCCATAGCGCCAGCCACCGGTATGGCCCAGCCAGTGGGGTCAAGGGTCTGGGCTATCTTGATGGCCACTAAGGCCTTTCCCATGTCGCCGAAGGCCACCAGGACGGCGGGGAAGAGGCCAACCATGCGCCAGGTATTGAGAGCGCCCATATGCTTGCTCCCCCCGCCTCGCACATCGACCCCCTTGAAGAGGTGGCCGAGGATTACACCGAAGGGGATAGAACCCAGAAGATAGGCTATGATTCCCGTAAGAGCCAGGCTTAAGAGGTTCATTTTAGGTTATCACTTGCAGGCGACGGGGTATGATCTCTATCTCCAGATGGTGAGTGTCGGTATAGATGATCTCGCCGTCGGCGTGAACGGGCAAAGGGTCTGGGGAATCGAGGATCACCCTCTTCGCCTTGGCCATGGTGACCGGCTCCTTGTCCACATGGGTGCCCTTTATCACCTCCGGCAGCAGGCGAAGTATCCCTAGACGCCCTAGCCCTCGGGCTAGGCAGATATCGAAGATGCCGTCGTCGTTTTGGGCATCGGGGGCGATGAGGAAACCGCCCCCTTCTCGTTTCCCGTTGGCCACGCAGAGCATCGTCATAGGCATAGAGAGGTGTTCTCCATCGAATTCGACGGTGATATGGGGGATCTTGTATTCCCGCAGGGTGATGAGAACAGCCACTAGGTACAAAGGCAAGCCGCTTAGGAAATGTTGAATCTTGAGGGCTTCCACCGAGGCTAGAGCATCGAAGCCAACCCCCAAGACGTTGACGAAGTAGCGATCGTTGACCCGCCCCACATCGATGAGGCGGGTTTTTCCTTCCCGTAGTCGGCGGGCGACCTGATCCAGGTCGGTGGGGGTATCGAACATGCCGGCAAAGTCGTTTCCGGTACCTATGGGGATGAGCCCCAGGGCCACTTCACTATTGCCAGAAGAGAGGAGTCCATTTGCTACCTCATGGGAGGTACCATCCCCTCCCATAGCCACCACCAGTTGATACCCCTCCTCGGCCGCTTGATGGGCCAAATCGGTGGCTTCCAAAGGTTTGGTGGTGAGCACCTCGCTGAATTCTAGCCCGGCTCGCTTTAAAGCCTCACGTACCTGGGGCAGAACCTTGCTTCCCCTTCCTCGCCCCGCTATGGGGTTGGCGATGAGTTTAATCATCCCCCGTTCCCTCCCCACAATTATCCCGGCCTTCGCTCTCTTGCCTATTTAGGCATAGGCAATGGCTGTTCCGGGCTCAGTTCGTAATATCGATGGACACCACGGCTGCTCCGTATGAGGAGGCCATTCTTGATGGCCTTCTTTATCATCTCTTTGATCTGAGAGTTGGAGAGGTCTATCACCTCTTGATTTCGGAGGCCGCGCAAGGAGTTATATATCTGGACGAAAAGCACCGGCTCACTAAACTGGCGCATAGCCTCTACAAAGACCTGCCACTCCCGGTGGCCGATCCCTGTCACCTCCTCCGCTTCCTCTTTCTCCTCCTCCTCGGAAGGAGGCTTGGAGGCGAAATGGCTCAATTCATAGGGATCCTCTCCGGGCAGGAAGACCTCGTTCACTGTGCCGCTGGTAAAGATCTGCACCAGCCCCCGCCTTTCCGCCTCCTTCACGAAATCCTTGAATTTGACGAAGGGACGCCCCTGGGGGTCTTTGTACTCTTTCTCATCGAACCCCCCCATGATCTCCATCATGAGGAGTTTCAGGGAGGCCAGGGTGCAGATATTGCCTCTGCTCCGGGCCAGATGGACCGCCTCTATTAGGGACCTATAGGGGTCTTTGGAGGGCTCTTCCACCGGCTCCTTGTCCATCAACTGTTTGTAAAGGACAAACTCGTCGGCGCTTTGGGCCAGGTGGGAAGAGGCTGCTCCTCCTATCCCTATAACTACCACCCATTTTCCGTGTTGCCGGATCGTATTCACCAGGGGGATGAAATCCCTATCCCCTGTGGCGAAGATATAAGTAGTGATATTGGGGTAGTTATAGAGGGTCTTCATAGCCTCAATGCAGAGGTGGATATCTACGCTATTCTTTATCGCTTTACTACTTTGGCTTTCGTCTCGGTCATAATAATAGGTGGGGACATACATCGGCTCTATGCCGTTGGCGTATAAGGCGCTGGTCACCCGGGGGTACCGGTACCAGTCAGCATAGGCTCGGGCGATGATCACCCTTCCGTAGTCATTACACCTCTCCATGATCGATTCGAAGTTGGGGTCTGTGTCGTATTTGTTGTGCACGGAGATGTAGATATTCTCGAAGTCGATAAAGACCGCCACATCACCTTTCTCAACCATCGTCTGCTCCTTTACCTATAGGCCTATCTTTTTTAAGAAACCCACCCTCATCATGGTCATTATGGCTACTACCAGAGGAGCGCTCAATAATGCTGGCAAATAGTTGGCTACCCGCAACCGCTTGATCTGCGGGAGAACAAGGTCAGCCCTATAATTAGCACTCCCCCTGTCGCCGATATCTCGCCTATCATAGGGTCGGTGAGGAGACCCCTCTAGGTAGGCGGCTAGCAAGGTGAGAGCCCCCTGATAAGTAAACACCGTTAAGGCCGCTAAAGGTACGCCTACACTTTACATATTATATCATTCCCGCTTGGATGAAAGCAACCCCCAGCCTCTCTTAGAGAGGCCTATCTTTCCTACTTACCATCCCGGCCGATATGATGGTGCATCCCCAGTGCCTTCACCTCTGGGATACCGCCTCCTTCACCATGACGAAGGTGGCTCCCCAGATAAGGGCCGCAAGAAGAAGCGAAAAATCGGCGACTATTTGGCGTCTATCCATCTAGAGACCGCTAGAGATAGTATTATGGGATGCAGCCATCGTCAAGGTTGCCAAGGCCCCCTGGCGGTGTTAAACTGAAAATATTATGGAGATTCGCGAGGTGGAACGAGGGGCTATCGAGGCCTTCTCGGAACGAGAGTGGGAGGCAGTGGATGTGGAACAATTTGGCTTCCATGACCCCGAGGCTTGGAAGAAGAAGTGGCATTACCTGGCTGCCTATGAGGGTGGGGATATGGTGGGTGCAGCCGCCTTTGTCATCGAGGCCGGGGTTGGTTACTTGGATGACCTCATCGTGGGGGCCGGGTATCGTGGCCGAGGCATCGGGGGCCAACTTTTGGCCCGCTTCGAAGGGACCTGCCGGGGGGAAGGGTGCCATAAGGTAAGGCTCTTAACTGATGCTGATTCCTGGGCGGAGAAGTTCTATAAGCAAAAGGGCTATTTTAGGGAGGCTCTTTTGCAGCGAGATTATCTAGAGGAAAGCATGGCTATGATGGCCAAGTTTCTGGAGGGTAAATGAAAGTCATTATTTCTTTGGCCCAGATAGATATAACCCTGGGCAGGCCGGAAGTGAACCTAGCCAAGGTGGAAGGAATGATCGCCGAAGCCAGCCAGAGGGGGTCCCAGATCGTCCTCCTCCCCGAACTCTGGTCCACAGGCTACGATCTAGAACGTGCTGAGGAGCACGCTCAGACGACGGAGGGGTTTCTCGTGCGGCTGGCCGATTTGGCGAAGGGACATTCCCTCTTCATCATCGGCTCCCTCATTTCGGCGCAGGAGGGACGCCTCTACAACAGGGCTACCATCATTTCCCCCCAGGGCGTTCTAGTGGGCGGATACGATAAGGTACACCTCTTCCGGCTGATGGAGGAGGAGAGGTATTTCGCGCCGGGGACCGAGGCCCCAGTTTTTGACTTCCCTTGGGGAAAGGGCGCTTTAGCCATCTGTTACGACCTTCGTTTCCCGGAACTCTTCCGGAAATACGCCTTGGCGGGAGCGAGGGTCATCTTCCTTCCCGCTGAGTGGCCCTACCCACGCTTGGAACCTTGGCGGATATTATTGCGAGCCCGGGCCATCGAAAACCAACTTTTCATGGTGGGGTGTAATAGGGTGGGGGAGTCTAAAGGGAAGGTTTTCTTTGGCCGTTCGGGTATTTATGACCCTTTGGGGGAGCCCGTTATTGAAGGGGGAGAGGAGGAGGGGTTGCTTACGGCGGAGATAGATCTGGATGTGTGCGATGAGGCCCGGCGGATGATACCCATCTTCGAAGACCGGAGGGAGGAACTCTATCGATGAGGGGTTGGTTCGAGACCCAGGAAATAGCGCCGAGCGTATATGCCATCGGTGAGCCCGGCCATTTCGAAGGGGTGATCTCTTATTTGATTGAGGGGGAGGAGCGGGCCATCCTTTTCGATACTGGCATGGGTATAGCCAATATCCAAGAAGAGGTGATGGCCATAACGGAAAGGCCTATCACCGTAGTGAACTCCCACTCCCATTGGGATCATGTGGGCGATAACTACCGCTTTCCCCTCATAGCCATCCATTACGCCGAGGCCCATCTTTTGAAGGAGGGTGTCACCGCCGGAGAGTTGCGGCGAGAGATGCGCTCGGAGATGTTTCTCCGGCCGCTGCCGGTGGGGTTCGACCCCAGCCAGTATAAGGTTTCGCCCTCAAGGGCTAGCCTCCTTTTGGACGAAGGGAGCCTCTTGGATCTGGGGAAGCGCACCATTATTGTGCTCCATACCCCTGGCCATTCCCCAGGGAGCATATCTCTCCACGATGAGAAAGAGGGGCTCCTTTTCAGCGGCGACACCGCCTATGCCGGCCCTTTATACGCCCAGTTACCAGAGTCTGATTTCGAACTCTACCAAAAGAGCATAGAAAGGTTAGCCAGCCTCGTACCCCGATTGAGCCTCCTTCTCCCCGGCCACAACGTAACACCCCTCGATCCGGCCATACTTGTGGAGATGCATGAGGGTTTTGACCAGATAGCATCAGGGGAAGCAACCTATATCTTCATGAGTTCGCCTTGGGGCCGGATCAGGCACTATCGGTTCGAGAGGTTCTCCGTCTATCTTAGCGAATAGGAGGAAGGGATGAGTGAACCATACGATATCGTGGCCCGGGTCATCAGCCAGAAAGGGACCTGCGGCAACGGGCATAGGGTAGGAGATGAAGTCCTTTTCACTGGCGATTCAGTGCAGGGCAGGATATGTCTTTCGGCTCTTTATTCGATGTTGCCCAAGGTCTACGCCATGCGCTACGGGGCCCACTTCCCCTGGCTTGAGGATCAAAACGTCTGCACCCACGCCTGCCCCGATGGTTATAACCCGGTGATCTTTGAACTGCGACGGGTGAAGAGCGGTTAGCGCGTTCTCTGCTGTCTTCTGAAAAGAGAATTGGCCAAATTCATTCATATGGTAGAATGGAAAAAGCCGATGCAGCGTTAAACAGGAGCGCCTGCCAGTGAGTATGTTGATGCGATGCACGATTCTAGCCATCTTGGCCCTGTTGTTAATAGGATGCGCGGCGGTCCGCGGCGACGAACAATTCATTACCCGCGAGGAAGCCATTGACATAGCCCTACAAATCGCTCGCGCGCCGCAACCAGAACTCAGCGGCTCATTGACGGAGCCCACAAATGTCCAAGCAGAACGGATGAGGCTTATTGACGCCCTTCGGCGCTTAGATGAAACGACTGAACTTGGTGCTGGCCCCTACGATAAAGAAACAATGGTGTGGCTGGTAACAATGGAGGGCACCTGGATGAGTGAATTCCCACACCAACCCGGCGCTCCTGAACCTGAGCAAGAGCCATATCGTCACTGGGCGATCGTTCTCGATGCCACCAGCGGGACTACAATCATGGGTTTGGCACGTCCATAAACAGCATTGTCGTTGGCATGGTCAACGATTCAACAATGATAAGAGGACTGCCCTTCGCATAACACCGGCTTTGCGTCTCGTTTCATTCGCTCAGATGCTTCGCACTTCGCAAAGCCCGAAAACGTTAGATGACTAAACCCGCTGTACAGTCACGCTGATATGCACAAACGCTTTTAGGTGTCTACTCCTCCTCTGCGAACCTCTCTATCAACTCCCCGATATACTTTATTCCCTGAATGTAGTCGGCGATCTTGATATTCTCATTGGGGGCGTGGATCCTGGATTGAGCGTGGCTAACCCCCATGGCTGAGGTGGCTGGTATCCCTAGCGCCTCGCTCAGGTGGTACATAGGCCCGCTCCCGGCCGTAAGGGGGTAGACCACTGGCTCTTGGCCGTATATGGCCCGGGCGGCCTGCAAAGCCGCTTGCACGACGGGGGCCTCGGGGGGCGATTTGGCGAACTTTTCGCCGGACAACTCCACGATCTCAATATCGTCGAAACCTCGTCGATCTAGGTGTTTGCGCAGAAGGTCCAAAACCAAACGGGGCTCAAGGTCTGGCACTAGGCGGAAATCCAGTTTTACCATGGCCTCGCTGGGGAGCACGGTTTTTTGGCCTTCGCCGATGTAGCCCGACCGGAAGCCGCAGATGGTACAAGTGGGCCTATAGAGGTGTCTCTTTAGTGCCTCAATGCCCTTTATCCCTCCTAGGAATTGGGGGATGCCAAAATCGGCCTTTAACTCCTTCTCCTCGAAGGCTATCTTGCGCAAGAGATCGATCTCCTCCGGTTGTGGCTCTCCTACATGTTCCGTCAGGCCATCTAAAGTAATGCGGTCGTTCTCATCTTTGAGGCTAGCCAGGGCCCACACCAGCCGCCAGGCCGGGTTGGGTACCAAGGTAGCCCAAGAGGAGTGAAGATCCCTCTTGGCCCCCTTAGCCCGCAGTTCCACATAGAGTATCCCTTTCACCCCCAGGTATATCACCGGCCGTTCGGAGAGGTCCTTGTAACCTCCCTCCCAGATGCAGCCATCGGCCGTAAGAAGGTTCCTGTTCTCTTCCACAAATTGGCCTAGATGGGGACTTCCCACCTCCTCTTCCCCTTCGAAGATGAATTTTATCTTCAAAGGCAATTCGCCCCTGGTCTTTTGATAAGCCTCAAGAGCCATGAGGCGGGCTACTAGATCTCCTTTATTGTCGGCTGCCCCTCGGGCGTAAAGGACTCCCTGGCGGATCTCCGCGGCGAAGGGGTCGGATTCCCACTCTTCAAGGGGCTCGGGGGGCTGGACATCGTAATGGTTATAGAAGATGAGGGTCCTTCTCCCCTCGCCGATGGTGCCATAGACCACGGGCGCCCCTCCTGGTATGGGGATAAGGCGAGCCTGGGCCCCGATCCCCCGAAGCATAGAAAGGACCATCTCCGCCGTTTCCTCTACCCCCACCTTCTGGGCGGCTATGCTCGGCTGTTGGCATAAGCGTTGCAGTTCAGCGACGAAACGGTCAGCGTTCTCCTCGACGTAGGCTTTGAATTCCTTCACGGCGCCTCCTTTCATCATCCCCAGTATAGCAGGTGGCAAGACCTTTGACAATGGTCTCTATTCTTTTTCATCTCGCTTCCTCCATAAGGGCTGAGAAAGGCTGTTGCGACCCCTGAAAATTGAAGGGTTGGTCAAGAGGAAGAGCATATGGTATATTCTAAGGCACGAAGGGGTTGGTCTTCTTCTCTCGGCCTATGGTTGTTGCCGGGCCATGGCCGGGGTAGACCGCCGTCTTCTCGGGGAGGGTGAAGAGTTTACTTTTTATGCTCTCTATAAGGGTCTTGAAATCGCCACCAGGGAGGTCGGTGCGGCCGATGCCCATGTTGAAGAGGGCATCTCCGGTGAAGATGACCCCCTCGCCCAGGAGGGAGATGCCACCCAAGGTATGGCCAGGGGTATGGAGGACCTTCAAACTGATATTGCCGAACCTCACTTCATCTCCCTCCTCTAACAGAATATCCGCTGGAGGGCCTGGGGTGACTCCCAAGAGTAGGGTTAAGCCGCCCTGAGGAGTGGTAAGCCAAGGGGCATCGAGGCGGTGGATGGCTATGGGGGCGCCAGTAGCCTCCTTGACCGATCTATTGGCCGCCACATGGTCGATGTGACCATGGGTGTTGACGATATAGGCGATATTCAGCCCAAGGGCGTGGATCTGGGAGAGGATGGCCGGGGCGTCGCCCCCGGGGTCGATGACGATACCCTCTTTGCTCTCCTCACAACCTACGAGGTAACAGTTGACCTGTAAGGGCCCTACAACGAGGCCTTTGACTAACATGGAAATATCCCTGTGGGGGATGATTCTATATCTTTAGTGCTCTCTTGGTCAAGTGGAGGTTGCCTTGTCCGAACCTATACTTTCAACTATGTGGGCTCAGAGCCGCTTCACTCATCTTCTCGACTTTTTCGCTGCTGCCAGGGAGATGGGTTTTAAGCGGTACGAGTTGAACCACCAGGTGACAGAGACCATGCTAGAAGGCATATCCCCGGGCGAATATGGGATCGCTAGTATCCATGCCCCTTGTCCCCAGATTATCGATCTGGTTACCCAGAGCCTTAACGATATCCTCCTCTCCTCCTTGGACGAGGAGAAGAGGAAAGAAGCGGTCTTTATGGTTAAGAGGAGCGTAGGGTTAGCGGCCTATCTGGGAGCCTCCTCTGTAGTTCTCCATCTGGGACGAGTGAATGCAGACTGGAAACTGGAGCGAGGATTGAGGAAGGCTTTCCGGGAGGGGAAGAAAGGGAGGCCCCGATACCGAGCCCTGATGGAAAGGCTAAAAGAGGCCCGCCTTCTCAAGAGAGAAGCCCACCTGGAAGCGGTGACTAGGAGCCTGGCGGAGATCGCCCAGCACGCTCGAGTTAAAGGGGTCAAAATCGGCCTGGAGAATAGGTATTACTACCTCGAGATCCCGAACCACGAGGAGATGGGAATGGTATTGAACCTCGATCCCCTCCTCTACTACTGGCACGATACCGGCCATGCCCGGGCTCTGGAGAATCTAGGCTTCACCCCCCAGGAGGAATGGCTCCGCACCTATGGGGAGCGGATGCTGGGAGTTCATTTGCATGACATAGTTGGCCTTCGCGACCACGCCATCCCCGGCCAAGGGGAGATAGAGTTCGGGGCTCTGGCTCCCTATATCCCTTCAGAGGCTTTGCGCGTCTTCGAGTTCGATTACCCTTATTCGCCAGAGGAGGTCGTGGCGGGGTGGAGACATCTGGAAAAGACGGGGTGTCTCAGTAAGAGGGGTTGGCCTCCCTTGAGCCTCTAGGCGTAAGAAGAAAGCGGATGAAGAGGTATTGCAGATTTGTCTGTGGAGAGCCCTGCCTGACCAGAACGAAGGTCTGGATGGGCGGGCGAGATAATCTGTATCTGGGCTGGCTAGTCTTAATATAGGAGACGATCATGCGCCTTTCCCAACTCTTTGGCCGGACTCTGCGGGAGGTCCCCGCTGAGGCGACCATGGTTAGCCATCAACTCTTGCTAAGGGCGGGGATGATCCTCCCCTTGGCGGCGGGAATCTACAGTTATCTGCCTCTAGGCTGGCGAGCCCTCAAGAAGGTCGAAGGGATCATACGCCAGGAGATGGACTCCATCGGCGGCCAGGAGATCCGGATGCCCTCTGTCCACCCGGCGGAACTTTGGCAGGCTACAGGAAGGTATGAAGAGGCAGGGCCGGTGATGGCTCGCTTCTGCGACCGGACGGGAAGGGAGTTGGTACTGGGGATCACTCACGAGGAGGTGGTGACCGATCTGGCTAGGCGGGAGATCAGCTCTTACCGACAACTCCCCCTTATGGTCTATCAGATCCAGACTAAGTTCCGCGATGAGCCCCGCTCTCGAGGGGGCTTGATCAGGGTGCGGGAGTTCACCATGAAGGACGCTTACAGTTTTCACGCCGGTGAGGAGGATTTAGAGGGCTACTATCCTCTGGTCTATCAAGCCTATCTCAACATCTTCCGCCGGTGCGGTCTGGAGCCGTTGGTGGTGGAGGCGGATCCGGGCCTCATGGGGGGCGGAGCCTCCCATGAGTTCATGCTCCAAAGCGAGGCCGGGGAGGATACCTTGGTGGTTTGCCAGGCCTGCGGCTGGGCTGCCAACGTGGAGGGGACGGTGGCGGTTAGGGAAGAGGTGGTTCAGCAGAAGGAACGACCTTTGGAGGAGGTGGCCACTCCGGGGATGATGACCATCCAGGAGGTGGCCGATTATCTGGGAGTTCCCACCAGGGAGACCCTTAAAGCCATCTTCTACCGCGCCCTTGGCCAATTGGTTTTCGTGATCATCAGGGGCGATCTGGAGGTGAACGAGGCCAAGTTAGCCAAGTTGGTTGAGGCTTGGGATCTGCGTCTGGCCACCGAGGAGGAGGTCAAGGAGGCAGGCATAGTGGCTGGTTACGCCTCGCCCCTAGGGTTGAAGGGCAGAGTGAAGATAGTAGCCGATCGCTCCATCGGTGAAGGGTCGAACTTCGTAACGGGAGCGAATAAGGAGGGGTACCATCTAAAGGGGGTCAACTACCCCCGTGATTTCGAGGTAGACCTCTTGGCCGATATCGCCATGGTACGCGAGGGCGACCTTTGCCCTCGCTGCATGAAGTCGCTTCGCCTCACTAGAGGGGTTGAACTGGGCCATATCTTCAAACTGGGGACCAGATATAGCGAGGCCTTAGGGGCTACTTTTTTAGATAAGGATGGTAAAAAGAAGCCCCTGGTGATGGGCTGCTATGGTATCGGGACGGGACGCCTCTTGGCCGCGGCCATCGAGGAGAGTCACGATGAAAAAGGGATCATCTGGCCAAAAGAGATCGCCCCCTACCAGATCCATCTAATCGCCTTGGATATCGGCCAGCCGGAGGTCTCTGAGGCGGCGGAAGGGCTATATGGGGCTCTTTTGGCTCGAGGGCATGAGATCTTATATGACGATCGGGAGGAGAGCCCGGGGGTGAAGTTCAACGATGCGGATCTCATAGGCCTGCCCCTTCGGTTGACGGTGAGCAGAAGGACCTTAGAAGTAGGTGGGGTGGAGGTTAAGCGCCGGGACGAGGAGAGTCCAAGACTCCTAGAGTTACCCCCTCTTTACCGCTTGCTTGGCGATATGTATAAGGTTTAACTTGCACAAGACGTAGAAAGGTGATATAATAGATTTAGCCGCTTCTACGAAAAGTGGGAAACTCCCACTTTTCTTCTTATGGCGGCCTCAAATCAGTGGTATGGAGAGTGGCTAAATGAAAAGCGACTTTATTAGAGCCATCAACCAACTCTGTGCCGAACGAGGCCTCTCTGAAGAGGTGGTATTGGAAGCCGTGGAGCAGGCCTTGGTCTCGGCCTATAAACGGGACTTTAGCAGCCTCGCCAACGTCATGGCTAAGATCGATCCCGACTCCGGGCGGGTGAGGATCTTCACCGAGAAAGAGGTTGTCGAAGAGGTGGAAGACAACCGTTCGCAGATCTCCTTGACTGAGGCCAAAGAACTGGTGGAAGGGGCAGTCCTGGGGGAGACGATCTTGGTGGAGACGACCCCTGCGAACTTCGGCCGGATAGCAGCCCAGACGGCTAAACAGGTGATACTGCAACGGATTCGGGAAGCGGAAAGGGATGCGTTATACGAAGCCTTTGCTGATAAGGAGGGGGAGATACTCAACGGGATGGTGCAAAGTATCAATTCTCAGGCTATCATCCTGAGCCTGGGGAAAGCGGAGGCTATCCTGCCTCGTAGCGAGCAGGTGGCGAGCGAGAGATACCGCCCTAGGCAAAGGCTACGAGTCTACCTATTGAGTGTAACCAAGACCAGCCGTGGCCCTCAAATCACCGTTTCCCGCACCCATTGGGCTATGCTCCGTCGCCTCTTGGAGCTAGAGGTGCCCGAGATATATAACGGCACGGTGGAGATAAAGGCCATCGCCCGCGAACCCGGTTCCCGTTCCAAGGTAGCCGTGGCCGCTCTACAGCCGGGGGTGGACCCAGTAGGGGCTTGTGTGGGGATGCGCGGGGTGAGGATCCAGTCTATTGTCAACGAGTTGGGTGGAGAGAAGATAGATATCGTGGAGTGGAGCCCTGACCCCAAGGAGTTCATCGCCAAAGCGTTGAGCCCGGCGCGGCCGGTAAGTGTGGAATTGGTGGAAGATAAGGAGATGGGGAAGACGGCTATCGTGGTGGTTCCGGAAAAACAGTTATCCTTGGCTATCGGCCGGGAGGGACAGAACGCCCGTTTGGCCGCCAAGTTGACCGGCTGGCGGATCGACATTATGAGCCCTGCTGAGGCGGCGGAGAGGGCCGCCCGATTGGCCGCGGAGGAGATGGCCCGTCTAGCCGAGGCCCTGACTAGGGGCGAACTGGAGCCGGGAGAGATCACCGAAGAGACCCCCATCCAGGTTCTAGGCCTCTCCACGCGGTTCCAAAACGCCTTGGAGCAAGCAGGAGTGACCCAGCTGGGTGGGCTCTTGGAGCGGCTGGAAAAGGGTGAGGAGGAGATCTTGGCTATCCCCGGGTTGGGCCCCAAATCTCTGGAGGAGATAAGGGAGCGGTTGAAGATGGCAAACCTCTATCCGGTTGTTGTCGAGGAGGTTGAGGAGGCTGTGTTAGCGCCAGCCCTTCCTGAGGTGGTGTTGGGGGTAACGGAGACGGTGGCTGAAGAGGTTACGCCAGTAGAAGTGGGGGCTGAAGCGGCAAAAGAAGCCGAGGTTGCCCTCGAAGAGGTTAAACCGGCGGAAATAGAGGTAGTCCCTGAAGAGTTGCCTCTGGAGGAAGAGGAGGAGAGGGAAGAAGAGGAGGAAGAGTGGGAGGAAGAAGAGGAGGAAGTTACATTCGCGGGGAGGAAGAAGCCCAAACGGGATCTGGTTTATGACGAGAGGTTGGGCGAGGTGGTCGCTCGGAAGTTACGTAGGCCTAGCCGACGTCGTGACGATTGGCAGAGGGAGATCGAGCTCTGGGAGCGGGGCGAGTATAAGTACGACCTGGAAGGGGAGGAGAGTGAATAGGCCCCCAGAGTGGGGAGGGCTGTCATGAAGCGGGCCAGACACATTCCCCAGCGGACTTGTGTGAGTTGTCGTCGTATCAGTCCCAAGAGGGCGTTGGTGCGAATAGTGCGTCTTCCTGCTGGGGGTGTGGAGGTGGACCCTACGGGCAAGAGGAGCGGCCGAGGTGCTTACCTTTGTCCCGATGAGGCCTGCTGGGAGGCCGCCCTGGAGAAAAGAGGGTTGGATCGGGCCTTGGAGGTTGCCCTTAGCCTTGAGGAACGGGCACGTCTCCTGGAGTATGGTCGTACCTTGGCCAAGGAACAACCTAAAAGGGCAGAGCAGGCGTTTGAATAGGGTTGCGGGAAGGGGGTGAAGATGGAAACAAAGGAGGGTCGTAAGATTATTACTATACCTGATCTCATCACTGTCAGACAACTAGCAGAACTGTTAGGGGTTAGCCCCATCGAGGTGATCAAGGGGTTGATCGCCGATGGGATCATGGCCAATATCAATCAGACTATCGACTACGACACAGCGGCCGTCGTGGCTAGTGATATGGGTTTCGAGCCGCGAGAGGAGGCACCGCCTCCTCTCCCGGAAGTCGAGGCTCCCCCTGCTCCCCTTACCGAGGTCCCCCTGAGAGAGATCTATGCCCAGGAAGCGCCCGAGGATCTGAAACCTCGCCCTCCGGTGGTAACGGTGATGGGCCATGTGGATCATGGTAAGACCACCCTCCTAGATGCCATCAGACAGACCAACGTGGTAGCCGGCGAGGTGGGGGGGATTACCCAGCATATAGGCGCCTATCAGGTGGAGAAAAAGGGGAGGAGGATAACCTTCATAGATACCCCGGGCCATGAGGCTTTCACCGCTATGCGAGCCCGGGGGGCCCAGGTTACCGACATAGCCGTGCTTGTGGTAGCCGCCGACGATGGGGTGATGCCCCAAACCAAAGAGGCGATAGATCACGCTCGGGCTGCCCGAGTGCCTATTATCGTCGCTCTAAACAAGATCGATAAGAAGGATGCGGACCAAGAGAGGGTCAAACGGCAACTGGCCGAACTCGGCCTAACTGTTGAGGAGCAGGGTGGAGAGGTGATCTGCGTTCCCGTCTCCGCGAAGGAGAAGGAGGGCTTGGATGCCCTTCTAGAGATGATCCTCTTGGTGGCAGATCTCTCGGAACTCAGAGCCAACCCCCATCGCCTCGCCATGGGGACGGCGATCGAGGGGAAACTGGATAGAAGTCGTGGCCCCATGGCTACCGTCTTGATTCAGAATGGAACTTTGAAGGTGGGGGACAATCTAGTTGTGGGGAGCATCTACGGCCGTGTGCGCGCCATGTTCGACTATCAAGGGAAACCCATGAAGAAGGCCCCCCCTTCCACTCCGGTGGCTATTCTGGGTCTCTCCGATGTCCCCAAGGCCGGGGATACCTTCGAGGTTGTACCCGATGAGAAGAGGGCGAAAACCTTGGCTCAGGAACGCGCGGAGAAGGAGGTGGCTACGGGACGTCGGCTTCCGCGCCTCAGTCTGGAGGAGATATACGATCAGATCCAGGCCGGCAAGGTCAAGGAACTCTTGGTCATCCTCAAGGGCGATGTCCAAGGTTCCCTGGAGCCGGTGAGGAACTCTTTAGAGAAATTAGGGGATGAGAACCTCAGGGTGAGGATCATCCATGAGGGGACAGGGAACATCACCGAGTCGGACGTGAATTTGGCTATCGCCTCGGAGGCGATCATCATCGGCTTCAACGTTCAGGCCGAGCCCACTGCCCGCTCTGTGGCTGAGATGGAGGGGGTGGAGATCCGCCGATATGAGGTGATCTATAAACTCATCGAAGATATGGAGAAGGCTCTCAAAGGGCTCTTGGAGCCGGTATACGAGGATGTGGTCCTGGGCCGGGCGGAGGTACGCGCGGTCTTCCACATCAGTAGGCGAGGGAAGGTGGCGGGCGTTTACGTGGAGGAAGGGGAGATCCGCCGCAACGCTCAGGCCAAGGTGATCCGGGGTGGGGAGGTGCTTTATGATGGCCAAATCGCCTCTCTGAAGCGGTTCAAGGAAGATGTTAAGGAGGTGGCGGCGGGCTTTGAATGCGGTGTAGGCTTGGATGGCTCCGAAGATTTTGAGGTGGGGGATATCATAGAAGTCTACAAGAGGGAGAGGGTAGGATAGGTATGCCCGATCGTAGGCAGAGGAGGGTCAACGGGCTCCTCAGGGAAGAATTAAGCGAATTGTTGCGACGGAAGGTGAAGGACCCCCGCCTAGAAGGTTTAACGGTTATCGCCGTGGAGACAAGCCCCGATCTGAAACGGGCTCACGTATATGTCAGTTCCCTGGGTAGTCAGCAGGAGCGGCAAGAGGGGCTACGAAGTCTCAAGAGAGCGGAGGGTTTCCTGCGCCGGGAGTTGGCAGCGCGATTATCGTTGCGGTATATACCGGAGATATTTTTCCACCTAGACGATTCCCTGGAGCGGGGGCAAAGGATCGCTGACCTGCTTCAGCGGTTGGAGGGCGAATGACCCCCCTGGAGTTGCTTCGGGGTGCAAAGAGGGCCTATATCATGGCCCACCAGGCGCCTGATGGGGACGGTATCGGGTCCGCCTTAGCCTTGGGCAGAGCCCTGGAGAAGATGGGGGGTAAGGCCACCTTAGTCTGTGAGGACGCTCTCCCCTCGATGCTCGCCTTCCTCCCGGGAGGCGAGCGGTTTGAAAGCCGAGAACCTCGGGATGAAGATTTGGCTATCGCCCTCGATGCCAGCGATCTCGGCCGATTCGGCTCCTTGGGGGAGAAGGTAAAAGAATCGGGCTTGCCCCTTCTTAATATCGATCATCACGTTACCAATAGGTTCTTCGGAACGGTCAACCTGGTGAAGAGCGAGGCCGCAGCCACGGCGGAGATCATATACGACCTCTTGCCCGATCTAGAGATACCGCTAGATCCTCTCCTGGCCACCTATCTCCTCACTGGCCTGGTCACCGATACCCAAGGCTTCAGGACGGCGAATACCACAGTCCGAACTTTGGAGATAGCCACTCGACTTATAAAGGCAGGGGCTTCGCTAAACGAGATCGCGGAGAAGGTCTTCCGCCATTGGGACCTCTCCACCCTTCGTCTTTGGGGCGCGATAATCGAGAGCCTGAGGCTGGATGGGCGAATGGTCTGGGCTACCGAGACTATGGCTATGCGGAGTCGTTACGGAGTCAGCGCTGACCGGGGAGATGGGGTGGTCAACCTTCTCGCTTCCGTGGACCAAGCGGATATAGCCATCGTCTTCCGGGAGAGGGAGGACGGCCTGATAGAGGTGAGCCTTAGATCCAGACCAGAGGTCGATGTCTCCTCCATCGCTCAATATTTCGGGGGCGGCGGCCACCCCCAGGCCGCGGGCTGCACTCTGGAAGGGAAACTCGAGGAGGTGATGGAGGAGGTTCTGGCAGAAGCAAAGGAGAGGCTCTCTTCGCCCCTTTAGGGTTGAAAGGGAAAGTGACGAGGTCGCCACGCCGGGGCTTTCAGACGAGGGAACCGTGCCTTGCCTGTGGTTTCGCTCCTCCGGGGAGAGAGGCCCATCTATGCCCCGCTTCGGGCATCCTCAATATCGATAAACCTCAGGGCTTTACCTCTCACGATCTGGTAGTTAAAGTGCGGCGGGCCTCGGGGATAAGGCAAGTGGGTCACGCGGGCACCTTGGATCCCATGGCTACTGGGGTGCTCCTGGTCTGTTTCGGACAAGGAACCCGAGTTACCGAGTACCTGATGGAGAGCCCCAAGGTATATCGAGCCCAAGTGAGGCTGGGGGTAACCACGGAGACGGCCGATGCGGAAGGGAGGGTTATCTCTCGCTTTGATCCAAGAGGGATCTCTCTTCAAGGGATAGAAAGCGCCTTAGCCTCTTTCCAGGGGCGGATTAAGCAGGTTCCGCCCATCTATTCGGCTCTGAAAAAGGAGGGGGTGCCCTTCTACCGGCTGGCTCGCCAGGGGGTGGCGGTAGAACCCACTTCCCGTGAGGTAGAGATATATAGGTTAGTGGTTCTCGACTGGATTTCCCCTTTCTTGGAGATAGAGGTGACCTGCTCCCCCGGCACCTACATACGGGCCTTAGCGCGGGATCTGGGGGAGAGACTGGGGTGTGGCGCTCATCTTTCCAGCCTAACCCGTTTGGCTTGCGGCCGTTTCACCCTAGAAGAGGCGGCCCCTCTGCAAAAGGTGGAGGAGGCTTTCCAGGGTGGCTTCTGGGGGCGCCTGACCCACCCTATCGACGAGGCCCTTCGCCAGTTCGAGGCGCTTATCCTAGATAGGGAGGAAGAGAGAAGGGTTCGTCATGGGCAGAGCATATCAATGGAACCGGCAAAGACGCCCTTCCTTCGCGCCTATTCGACCTCCGGGGAGTTTGTAGCCCTTTTGGCCTTCGAGGAGGGCCTGTGGCGGCCGGAGAAGGTTTTCCAACCCCTATGAGAGTGATCACCGATCTGGGGAAAGCGGAACTGGAAAGGGACTCTATCCTTACCGTAGGTATCTTCGATGGAGTCCATCGGGGCCATCGTTATCTGATCGAACGGATGGTGAAGAGGGCCAAAGAGAAGGGTTTATTGGCAGGAGCGGTGACCTTCGACCCTCATCCCTACGAAATCCTCTTTCCCCCTGAGCCGATCTTATATCTAAACACTTTGGAGGAGAGGATACGGCTCCTAGGGGCTTTGGGTCTGGATTTTCTAGCGGTTATCTCTTTCACCCCTCAGGTGGCTTGTACCGCCGCCGAGGCTTTCATCCGCTCTCTTTACCATCATTTCCGCCTGCAGGAGATCTGGGTAGGGCAAGGGTTCGTCTTCGGTTACCGACGTGAGGGGGACGTGGGTCAACTTAAGGCTTTGGGCTCCCAGTTAGGCTTCCAGGTGCACGTAGTGGAGCCCTTCCAAGTGGGGGGGGAGCCGGTCAGCAGTAGCAAGATCCGGGCCCTCATATCCGAGGGGCGAATCGAGGAGGCCGCTCTCTTCCTGGGGCGGTATCCTACCGTTAAGGGGCGGGTAATCTTGGGAGCCGGACGGGGGAAAAGGTTAGGTTTTCCCACCGCAAACCTTGAGGTGCCAGAGAAGAGGGTGATCCCCGCCGATGGGGTATATGCCGTACGCGTTCAATGGGAGGCCGAGAACCACCCCGCGGTGGCTAATGTGGGGACTCGTCCCACCTTCGGCGAGGGAAAGCGGCTGGTGGAGGCCCATATCCTCGATTTCGAGGGCCATCTCTATGGGGAAGAGTTGCGGCTGGAGTTCATCGAACGGCTCCGTCCTGAGAGGAGGTTCGCTTCCGTTGAGGAACTGGTGAGCCAGATGCATCTGGACGTCTCCCGGGCGCGAAAGATCCTGGGCCAAAGAAGCCCAATGGCTGGAGTGAGGTTGTATGAAGAGGTCGAACATACCGCCGATGCCGCCATTCGAGCCTTTGGGCGGGATTTGCCCGAACTCTTCGCCAACGCTGCCTATGGGATGTTCGACCTCTTGGCAGATATGGAGAAGTTACACCCTACTGTCGAGCGAGAGGTCTTTCTCGAGGCTTCAGACCTTGAGACCCTGCTTGTCGATTGGTTAGGCGAACTATTATACCTTCGCGAGGCTTGTGGTGAAGCCTATAAAGAGTTTGAGATTGTCACCTTATCGCCCAGGGAGTTGAGGGCCGTGGCCAAAGGGGGGAAGGGGTTTGTGCCCCGCATGGATATCAAGGCTGTCACCTACCACGACCTTAAGATAGAGAAGACGGAAGAAGGGTATGTGGCCACTATTGTTTTTGATGTGTGAGGTGGCAAAAGCCAAACACGCGGCTTTCTAACCTCCTTCATGGCTTTTATGGCTTGGCCACACTCACATTGTTAGGAAGGTTGATCGACCTAACCAACCCCGTGAGGTTATTTATTATTGACTTAATTCGTTTAGTATATTGAGGGCGATAGGTGTAGTTTTTGAGTTCTGAGGTATAATTAAGGGAGGGGCAAGATGGTCGAGCGAAAGGATATAAAACGGGTAGATAAGTATATCTATGAGATCCCCACCTCCTATCGCTCCGATATGCGGGTGCCAGCCCGCATCTACGCTGACAAGGAGTTGCTTGAGGCCTCTTTCCGGGATCGCTCTATGGAACAGTTGGTGAACACTACTACCCTCCCTGGTGTAGTCCGCTTCACCCTGGCCATGCCGGATATCCACGAAGGGTATGGTTTCCCCATCGGTGGGGTCGCTGCTACCTTGCCGCCTGATGGGGTTATCTCGCCAGGGGGGATCGGCTACGATATCAACTGCGGCGTGCGGGTGATGGCCTCTGATATCTCCATGGAGGAGTTAGCGCCTTATGTGGAAGAGTTGATCTCCGCCCTTTACAATAGGGTGCCCAGCGGACTGGGGGCAGGAGGCATAAGGATCTCGGCGAGGCAACTGGATGAGATTCTGGCGCAGGGCGCTAAGTGGACGGTCCAGCAGGGGTATGGTACCAAGCAAGACCTGGAGCATACGGAGGATGGGGGCTGCATGACTGCCGCCGATCCCAGGCAGGTGAGCCAGCGGGCTAAGGATAGGGGCCTTAAACAGGTGGGCTCTCTGGGTTCGGGCAACCACTTTCTCGAAATCGACGAGGTGGTAGAGGTCTACGATGAAGAGGTGGCTCGGGCCTTTGGCCTCCACCAAGGCCATGCGGCCGTTCAGATCCACTGTGGCTCACGTGGCTTGGGCCATCAAGTATGTGATGACTATGTGCGCAGTCTCCAGAAGGCGGTGCAAAGATACAAGATCAGCCTGCCGGATCGAGAGTTGGTCTGTGCGCCCTTCGAGTCGCCGGAGGGAGAGGCCTACTTTGGGGCCATGGCCGCCGCGGCCAATTTCGCTTGGGCCAACCGGATGGCGATCGCTCATTGGGTGCGGGTCACCTTTGAAGAGTTGCTGGCGGGCAAGGTGAAGGAGTGGGAGTTGACCTCGGTCTACGACGTAGCCCACAACATCGGCAAGGTGGAGGAGCATCGGGTAAACGGTCGGCGGGCTAAGGTCGTGGTCCATCGCAAGGGGGCTACGCGAGCGGTGGGGCCCAGTTTCCCCGGGCTGCCGAAAGATTACCAGAAGATCGGCCAACCGGTGCTTGTCCCCGGGAGCATGGGCACCGCTTCCTATATCTTGGTGGGCACCGATGAGGCGTTGGATCTTACCTTCGGCTCCACCTGCCATGGAGCGGGGCGAGTGATGAGCCGCGCCGCGGCGAAGAAACGGGTCTACGGCCAGGAGTTACGCAAGGAGTTGGAGGGGATGGGCATCGTCGTCCAGGCGGGGAGCATGCCTGGCTTGGCCGAGGAGGCTCCTCAGGCTTACAAGGATGTGGAGCGCGTGGTAGAGGTGGTACATGGGGCGGGTATCGCCTACAAGGTGGCTAAACTGGAGCCCCGAGGGGTGATAAAAGGTTAGTCTAGCCTCACTTATGAGGAGAGCCTTCCTCAAGGGGAAGGCTCTTTCTTGTCCGATGTTAATACCTAGCCGTGAGTGTAGCGTCGCAGTTTATCGGCGGCGTTTTCTCTTCAATCGATAAGGCCTCGCTCCGTCCAGGGCTCTCGGGGGCCCACATCGCGGTCGAAGAGGAGTCGCCGCATCAAGACCTGACGCCGCTCGGCTCCCGACGGGGGTAGAGGTAACCGGTTGGCCTCCAGCCGTTTGACCACGGTTATGAGGAGCATCCCCAGGGAGCCCCAGGCTACTGGTGGGGGTTGTGCGGTGATCCAACTTATGAATGGAAGCGCGCCTATCCCCACTAGGCCCCCGAGTCCTGTGTAGTTGAACAGCCGCCCCAGGCCCAATGGGACCGCTAGCCAAAGAGCGCCCCAAGGAAAAACCACCAGAAACATCCCCCCAAAGGTGCCGAGCCCGCGGCCGCCTTTGAACCCTAGGTAAAGGGGCCAGTTGTGGCCCACGACCGCGGCTAGGCCCGAGGTCAGGGCTACCCATAACCCCAGGTCCAATCTGAGCCCTAGCCAGGTAGGCAGAGCGCCCTTGGCGATGTCGAAGATGGCTACCACTACTATGGCCCATCTGGCCACATGAAAGTAGACGCCGGTGCCGCTGACCGTGCCGCTACCATAGCGGCGCAGGTCTATTCCTTTAAGCCAGCGCCCGGCCAGATAGGCCGCGGAGATCGAGCCTAGAAGATAACCGAAGAGCACCAGGAGAACCGCCATGCTCCCTCCGCAACATAATTGGCAGAAGTTAGTGGTCTAATGAGTACCGGTTGTTTTTAACTCGATCGATGGTGCGAGCAAGGTATTGTCCCTCATAACCCCAGATCATCGGCTATCCCCTGCATCGCCGCAAGGCAGATGGAGATGAACTCTTTTAATTCTATCCCCAGTTCTGGCTCGCAGGTGAGGATCATCTCCCGATGGGCGCCTCGGGCGAACGATTTCTCTTTGAAGCGGTGCATGATGAAATCGACATCCAGGGAGCCCAGTTTCTTTTGGGGATGCACCAGGGCCGCGGCCACGATGAGCCCGGTCAACTCGTCACACGCGTAGAGTGCTTTGGCCATCAGGCTATCGCGGGGGACACCGCTGGCCTCGGAGTGGGATTGGGCCGCTCGGATAATGGCCTCATCTACGCCCTTCTCCTGCAAGATTTTGCCTAACTCCAAGGTGTGGCGCTCTGGGTCTTTCTCTGTGATCTCGTAGTCGGCGTCATGGAGGAGCCCCACTAGCCCCCACCCCTCTTCATCTTCACCGAAATGTCTAGCCAGAGCCCGCATGCAGGCCTCAGCCGCCAGATGGTGCTTGACCAAGTTCTTATTCTTGATGAGTTCGTTTACCAAGGCTAGGGCCTCGTCCCTTCTCATCTCACTCTCCTTTGGCTTCCATGATCAGCCATCCCCTCTCTTGGGCTATGGCCTGCAGTTTCTCTTCCGGCTCCACCGCCACAGGGTTGCCCACCCATTCTAGAAGCGGGAGGTCGGAGATGCTATCGGCATAGGCGAAACTGGCGGGTAGATCGATCTCTAGCCCTTTCTCGTGTATCAATTCACGGATGCGCCGTACCTTCTCTGCACCCATACAGGCGGCGCCTATGGTTCGGCCGGTGCACCGGCTCTCCCTGTATTCCATCTGGGTACCCAAGACATATTCGATCCCTATCTTCTCTCCGAAGAGACGCAATAGTTCTTCGAAAGTCCCCGAGACGAGGACTACCATATGGTTCTTGGCTTGATGTTCCCTCAAGATGTCGAGTGTCTCAGGCCGGAGATCTCGCTCTAGTTCCTTCTCCAAGACGGCAGAGAGAATATCTTCTATCTCTTCCCTCCTTAGGCCCTTGAAGATGCCACAGAAATCCTCCATCCATTTGGTGCGGAATCGCTCTTCGTCCCAGAGGCCAGATTTGGCCAGGAACCACAAAGGGTAATGGATGAGGGCGAAGAGCCAGAGGAAGAGGCGTTTCGCTTTCCGCTCGCGGTGGTATTTGATGAGGGCGCTCCAGACATGTCCCTTGACGAGGGTTCCGTCTACATCGAAGGCAGCGAGAACAGTCATCATAAACCTCCCAGATTATTCAAGCCTTTCGAGAGTATTTGGCCTTCCCTTCTTCATAGGAGTCGCCGCCGTAGATATCGTTCACCACGATGGCCGGGAAATCCTCCACCTCTAGGCGGAGGAGGGCCTCCGGGCCCAGATCCTTGTAGGCGATCACCTGGGCGCTCTTTATCCGCTTGGCTATAAGGGCCGCCGCGCCCCCCACCACGGCGAAATAGACCGCCTTATACTTTTGCATCGCCTCCCTAACTTGTGGAGAGCGGTTTCCCTTGCCTATCATCCCTTTTAACCCCTCGGCCAAGAGGCGAGGGGTATAGGGGTCCATGCGGCCCGAGGTGGTAGGTCCCGCTGAGCCTATCACCTGTCCCGGCTTAGCCGGCGAAGGGGCCATATAGTAGATGATTTGCCCTTTGATATCGATGGGAAGAAGCTCCCCTTTATCCAGGGTCTCGATGAAACGCTTATGGGCCGCATCCCGCGCCACGTAGATGGTGCCGGTGATAGTCACCTTATCGCCGGCTCTCACTTTTTCGATGACTTCATCGGTTAGAGGGGTGGTTATTTTCATGGTGTTCACTCTCCTATAAGGACAAGTGCTTCCACGTACTAATGCGGATGAGCAGGCAAATCGCCGTGTACATGTTCAACGATGCGATGATGTTCCTCGCCCGATGCGTTCACGGGATCAATATGGATTGTGGCATTGGAAAGATAGCGCAAATGATGCAAAATCTGATGGCGCACCTCCTTGGCAATCTCATGCCCCCTTTCAACAGAGAGTTCTGGACTCACGGCTATGTTTACCTCTGCATGAAGCCGATGGCCTAACCATCTTACCCGCAGTTCAGTGACATCTTGCACTCCCGGTGTGTGATTTACCGCGTGTTTGATCTCATCAATCACCTCTGGGTCTACCCCATCGAGTAGGCGGGTGAAAACAGACCTACCAGATTCCCATACGATTCGGAAGATCGCAGCAGTGATAAGAAGACCGACAAAGGGGTCTGCCAAGGGGTATCCCAGCCAAACTCCAACCGCACCGAAAAGGACGGCCAGACTGGTCAGGCCGTCTACACGGGCGTGATAACCATCGGCGATGAGGGCGGCACTACCGATCTCTTTGCCAACTTTGATGCGAAATATTGCCACAGCCTCATTGCCAAGGAAACCAATCACCGATGCAGCGATCACTGCCCAGAGATATTCCACCGTCCGTGGGTGAAAGAGTCGATCAATGGACTCGTAGCCAGCGACGATAGCGCTGAACAAGATGGTGAATACGATTGCCACACCTGCCAGGTCTTCCAAACGACCGTAGCCATAAGTGAACCGTTTGCTGGGTTTTCGTCGCGCAAGCGTAAAGGCAATCCACAGCGGGATAGCAGTAGCGGCATCACCGAAGTTGTGAATCGTGTCGGCAAGAAGCGCAACGCTCCCTGAAAAGAAGACGATAACAACCTGAAGCAGGGCCGTGGCAAGTAGTCCAAGAAATGACCACTTGATAGCCCAAATGCCTCTTTGAGTGGTAAGAACAGATGGATCCATGGCACCGTGAGTATGGACATGAGCATGATGTCGATGGTCGTGCTCATGCGGCCGGTTGTCTTTGTGGGAATCTCTATGACCGAACATTTAGGGCCCCCCCGCTCTTCCTCGTACGAAGGAGAGTACACTGTACCTGGTCATCCCCACTTCTACGTCCGTAAAGCCAGCATCTTCCATCATGGGTGGTAGTTCTCGGACATTGCTCTGCATCATGTAATGGCCGAGAAGCAAAGTTGCCAAGATCTTGGGTAGGATCTTGGTCGGTGGCTCGAAATCCACGATCAGGAGGCGACCGCCTGGCTTCAGAATGCGGTATATCTCAGCAAACCCCTGGCGTTTCAGATCGTCGGGCAGGTGGTGTATCATCAGACTGCTCAAAACAACGTCGAATTGATCGTCGGGGAAGGGGATGTCCTCGATCAGGCCAACCTGAAAATCGACGTTCACCTCCGCCTGAGCAGCTTTACGACGGGCCACGTCAATCATCTCTGGAGCGGCGTCAATGCCATGCACCTCGCCGTCCGGGCCAGCCCACGCCTTGGCCAGGATGGTCAGGCTTCCGGTACCACAGCCCACATCCAGTACCTTGTCTCCTGGCTCCACCTGAGCCAGTTCGACGGTCATCTCCCGGATGGCCCGCTCTCTCCCCAGCAACAGTAACTTGGTGACGGCATCATAGAAGCGTGCCCAGTGTATCGTGCGGCCTTGCGTCTTCGTCTCACGTTCGTGCGCGTGTAATTTATCCATCCAGTTATGCATGTCTATTTGCCTCCTTTTGTTCCTTGCAACGAGGAAATTATTCCTCTTCCTCAACCGCCATAACGGCGTTTATAAAGCCCTCTAGTCCCTTCAGCAGTGCCTCTTGTTCCTCCTCGTTCATCTTTGCCAGGATCTGCGCCAGTAACACAGCGGCTTCTTGGTGTCCCCTGTCAACCGCCTCTCGACCCTTTTGCATTATCTTGAGCCGCTCCAAATCTTTCTTAGTGAATATCCAACTGGTGGGGTCGAAAAATTGGTCCAAAGGCTTATACCTCTCAAAGCAGGGCGCTCTTATGTCTCGCGCTATGACACTGCAAGTTTACGGCCACGGGCAAACTGGCGATGTGGGTGGGGAAGGTTTCCACGTGGACGGCCAGAGCGGTTACTCGCCCCCCGAACCCCATAGGCCCTATCCCCAGCCTGTTTACCGCCCCTAGGATGTCCCGCTCCAGTTTTGCTACCTCTGGATCGGGGCTGGGAGTGCCTACCTCCCGCAGGAGGGAGCGCTTAGCCAAATCCATCGCCTTATCCGCCGTCCCGCCTATCCCCACCCCCACGATGGTGGGAGGGCAGGGGTTGGCTCCCGACTTCTCCACTGACTCCACCACGAAGTCTATAACCCCCTGGCGGCCAGCCGCCGGGGAGAGCATCTTGAGGTAACTCATATTCTCGCTTCCCCCTCCCTTGGGGAGGAGGGTTATCTTGAGTTTGTCGCCGGGGACTATCTCAGTGTGGATCACGGCGGGGGTGTTATCTTGAGTGTTTATCCTCGCCGAGAAGGGCCTATCCACCACCGACTTGCGGAGATACCCTTCCTCATAGCCCTGGCGTACGCCCTCGTTGATCGCCTCGGTCAGGTCTCCCCCCACTAGATGTACCTCTTGGCCTAACTCCAGGTAGACGACCGTCATCCCCGTATCCTGGCAGAGGGGCATCCGCTCCTCTGCCGCGACCTCGGCGTTCTCCAAGATCTGGCCCAGGATTTCGCGGCCCAAGGGGGATTCTTCTCCCTCTTTGGCTCGACGCAGGGCGGCCAAGAGATCCTCGCCTAGGTAGTAGTTCGCCTCCATGGAGAGGCGGGCCACGGTATCCACTATCTCTTGATAATCTATCTCTCGCATTGATATAGGCCTCCGTCTAGGAAAGATGAGGGGCAACTCAATTCTACATCGCCGCTCAATGGCCGTCAATTTTTACCTCATTGGTGGCGTGGGGTTTCACTCCCTCTTAGGGAGAATGTATCCCAGGCGGGAGAGCGCCCCTTCGTCTCGCCGCCACTTCTTGCTCACCTTCACCCAGAGTTCCAGATAGACGCGCTTGCCCAAGAGGGCTTCTATCTCTTTTCGAGCGGCGCTCCCGATCCGCTTCAACATCTCCCCCTCTTGGCCCAAGACGATCCCCTTCTGGGAGGCCTTCTCCACGTAGATAGTGGCTGAGATATAGGCGAGATCCTCTCGCCGCTCCTGGAACTCCTCCACTACTACAGCCACCGAATGGGGCACCTCCTGGTGGAGGTGTTCCAGCGCCTGCTCCCGGATAAGTTCCGCGGCCATGAAACGAAGGTCCTGGTCTGTGACTTGGTCAGGGGGATAGTACTGGGGGCCCAAAGGGAGATAGGCGATGATGAGTTCCAAGAGTTTGTCTCGATTATCGCCCCGGGTGGCGGAGATCATCATCCACTCCTCATACTCAACCAAGGAGAGGTAGGCCTCGGTATGAAGTATGACCTTCTCGGGAGACAGGAGGTCCATCTTGTTCAGGACCAAGATGACCGGGGTTGGGCGATATTCCTGGAGTAACCTGGCTATCTCCTCATCCTCCCCCGTGGGAAGTCGAGAGATATCCACCATGAAGAGAGCCAGGTCGGTATCCTTTAGGGCCCTGGTCGCCGTCTCTACCATATATTCTCCCAGTTTATGTTTGGGGAAGTGGATGCCTGGGGTATCGATGAAGATGATCTGCGCCCGGGGCAAGGTGAGGATGCCTCGCAGGCGACGGCGAGTAGTCTGGGGCTTAGAGGAGATGATGGCGATCTTCTGCCCCACAAAGGCGTTGATGAGGGTGGATTTGCCCACGTTGGGCTTGCCCAAGACGGCCACAAAACCCGAACGGTGGTCCTCTGGCAGTTCTTCAGATACGAAGGGTTCCAAATTTGGCCTTCCTAAGGTGAATCTACCTCTCCTTCTTATTATACACGAGGCTTGGACCTCGCGTTTGGGAGAGCAAGTGATCGGTGGTATAATCCTGGCCGTCGACGGAAGGAGGCGGGATGACCGTATCTTTCAGGCAGGTGCGGGGCCAGTACCCGCGCCAATTTTGGATGCTCTTCCTAGGGCAACTGATAAGTTCCAGCGGCGGCAGCCTGGTTTGGCCCTTTATGACCATCTATCTAAGGCAGAAGTTGGACATCCCTCTGACCACCGTGGGTTTCCTCCTGGCCCTCAGTTCCGGTATGGGGCTTCTTTCCCAGTTCTTCCTGGGCCCGGTCGTCGATCGGTTCGGTCGCAAGGTGGCTATGATGATAGGGTTAGCCAACGAAGTGGTGGTGATGTTGGCTTTCGGATTTATGGATCGTTTGGAGGCCTTTGCGGTCTTGATCGCTCTCAGTGGCCTCATCGACCCCGCCTTCAGGATAGGCCTTAACGCTATGGTTGCAGACATCATCGAGCCTGAGAGGCGACCCGGTGCTTATGCGCTCTTGCGGATGATCGCCAACCTAGGGGTGGCCGTCGGCCCAGCGGTCGGAGGGTTTATCGCTACCCGCTCCTATTTTTACTCCTTCCTGGCCGCAGCCACCAGTGCCGCTCTCTTCCTCGCCATTGTCATCTTTTCCGTCCGGGAGACGAAGCCAGAAAGAGCGGCGTTGGAATCGGCAGGGGAGGTCGAAGGGAGCTATGGGAGGATCTTGCGAGATTACCCCTTCTTGGCTTTCTGTGGCGCATATTCCATCACCACTATGGCCTATGCTCAGATGATGACCCTCCTCCCTGTCTACATAAAGGAGGTCTACGCCATCCCCGAGAGCCGATATGGCTTTATCATGGCTACCAATGCCGCTATGGTGGTCCTCTTCCAGTTCGCCATAACCCGAGTCACGGAGCGATATTCCAGCGCCCTGGTCTTGGCCGTGGGAGCCCTTTTCACCGCCCTAGGGGTGGGGAGTGTGGCTCTGGGGAGCAGTTTCCCTGCCTTCCTTTTGAGCATGATGATCCTCACTATCGGAGAGATGATCATCGTTCCTACCTCCGTCGCTTTTGTGGCTGACCTGGCTCCGGTCACCATGCGGGGGCGATATATGGGGATCTATGGCCTCACCTGGGGGGTAGGCTTTGGGTTAGGGCCGGTATTGGGCGGCGCCCTCAGCGACAACCTGGGCTCCCGCTATATCTGGTACGGGGGTTTGGTGTTGGGGCTCTTATCCATGGCTGGCTTTTTGATTATCAACATGGCTACGAGACCCCTTGAGAAGGCTATCTCCACGATGCGAAACGGTGAAGGGAGGAGAGAATGGCGTTAACCGGGGTTCATCTGCTTTTGACCTACAAATGCAACGCTGAATGCGACCATTGCTTCGTCTGGGGGAGTCCCTTCCTGGAGGGGGAGATGACCTTGGAAGGGATACGGGCTATCTATGAGGGGGCTAAGGGGTTGGGCACGGTTGATCATCTATATTTTGAAGGAGGGGAACCCTTCCTATTTTACCCTATCATGTTAAGAGCGATGGAGGAGGCGAAAGCCTTGGGCTTCGAGTGTGGCCTCGTCACCAATGGCTACTGGATAACGGCCCTCGATGATGCGGTGGAGTGGCTTCGACCTATCGCAGAGGTAGGGGTGATGGACCTTTCTATCTCCAGCGACCTCTTCCACGGGGAAGAGGAGCCAGAGAGGCAGAAGGTAAGAATTGTGGAGGAAGCGGCCCGACGCCTGGGGCTCCCCGCTGGTATCATCACCATCGAGGAGCCCTGCGTGGAGGAGGCCCCTGGGGAGAAGGGGGAGCCCATCGTCGGGGGGTCGGTCCGTTTCCGGGGCCGGGCGGTGGCCAAACTGGCAAAGGGGTTGCCCCGTCGCCCTTGGCAAGAGTTGAACGAATGTCCTTACGAATCGTTAGATGACCCCAAGCGGGTCCATATCGACTACTTGGGGTATGTCCACCTCTGTCAGGGGCTGACTATCGGCAACGCCTTAGAGAGATCTTTGGCCCAAGTGATGCGCGAGTATAACCCTAAATCGCATCCTATTGTGGGGCCGATTCTTTCGGGTGGGCCGGCGGCCCTGGTCAAGAGGTATAACCTGCCCCACGAGGAGGGGTACGTGGAGGCTTGCCACCTCTGTTATGTGGCCCGAGAGATCCTCCGCCCCCGCTTCCCGGAAGCCCTGGGGCCAGGGCAGATGTACGGTGAAGGGCTCAAGTAAGAGGGAGGGAAGATGGCCATGGTTCTGGGTTTAGTGGGTTCAGCCCGCCTCTGGGGCAACTCGGAGGTGGTGGTGCGGGAGGCCCTCTTTGGGGCTCAGGAGGAGGGCGCGAAGGTAGAGATGCTCCGCCTCACCGATCTCTCTATCGAGCCCTGTAACGGCTGCCTCCGCTGCGCCATCAAGGAGGAACCCTGTCCCTTGGAGGACGATATGGAGTGGTTCCTGGCTAAAGTTCGGGAGAGCGACGCTTTAGTCCTCTCAGCGCCCACGTATATCTTCGGCCCAGCGGCTATCGTCAAGTTGATCCTCGACCGGCTCCTGATGCTCACCCCCTACTTTATGGAAGGTGCTCCCTCAACTAAGCCGGGGGCTACTATCGCCGTCTCTGGGCGGAGGGATTGGCGGGGCGTCACCCGACCTTTCCTTAACGCTTTGGTGGCAGGCTTGGGTTTCCGATTGGTGGATAGCCTCTACGCCCATCGGCCTGGGCCGGGGGAGGTCTTGTTGGACGATGAGGTGATGGCGCAGATAAATGGGCTAGGGCGATGGCTGGCCGAGGGCGAGAGGGGTAAGCGACCGCAGGGGAATATCTGTCCTTCTTGTTATGGCGACTTTTTTACATTGCGGGGAGGGAAAGCCATCTGTCCTCTCTGTGGAATTGAGGCGGATATAGAACTGGTCGATGGCCAGGTGCGGCTATCCTTCGACTTAGGGGTGGAGCCGTGGCCTTGGAGTTACGCCTGGCAAAAGGAACATCTGGTAGAGTGGATAAGGCCTACCTTGCCTCGCTATTTGGCCCATCGGGAGGAGATAAGGGCTCGCCGGGAAAGGTATCGAGGGATGGGAGAGGTTTGGGTGAGGCCACCCGGCGAATAGGAGGAAAGGGCATGTCAGACAGACTATCGCGAGAAGAGGCCATCGATCTAGCGGCCGAACATTTTCTTTCCGGCTATTCTTGAGCAGAGGCGGTGCTTATGGCTCTCGGGGAGAGCCTTGGATTGGAGAGCGAACTTATACCGCGCATCGCTACTGGCTTCTGCGGCGGGGTGGGAAGCACCCACCGGTATATCTGTGGAGCCCTCTCCGGGGCGGTAATAGCCACAGGCATCGCCCTCGGGCGAGAGAGAGCGGAGGAGAGCCGGGATAGGGCCATCAACCTGGTAAAGGAGTTATTGAGGGGTTTCCGTCAGGAGTTCGGCCACACCGAGTGTCACCAGTTGGTGGGCCTCGACCCGGATGACGCGAGGTTCTCGGAGAAGTGGAGCGCTTGGAATATGGGGGAGGAGAAGTGCGTACACTTCGTGCGCTTTGTGGTGAAAAGGTGGTTGGAGTTGGCGGGGAGATGAGATGCCACCTTTAGATGAATATCACAAGAAAAGGGATTTCACTAAGAGCGCTGATCCGGAGGGAGAGATAGTTGAGTCGGGCCGGAGGCGCTTTGTGGTGCAGAAGCATCGGGCTCGGACCCTTCATTACGACTTTCGGCTGGAGCATGGAGGGGTACTCGTCTCCTGGGCGGTGCCCAAGGGCCCCCCGGAGGCCACTTCTCAAAGGCGCTTGGCTGTCCAGGTCGAGGACCATCCCGTGGATTACATCGACTTCGAGGGGGAGATAGCAGAGGGAGAATACGGCGCGGGGACGGTGGGGATCTGGGACCGAGGCTATTACGACCTACGCCTATGGACGGAGAAGGAGATAAAGATAACCCTCCACGGCCAGAGGCTCAAGGGCAACTACGTCCTTATTCACACCGGCGATAACCGCTGGCTGTTCATTAAGGAGAAGGCAAAGTAGAGAGGGCGGGTTTCGAACCCGATCCTCTTACTAGAGTGCACGAGAGTTGGAAGTTATGTAGCGTCACAGTCTGCCTGTGACGTTTTAATACGTCCGAAACGAGTTCGGACGCTACTCCTCTAGCGCCTTGATTATCTCCCGGCAGAAGGCGGGCAAGTCGCTGGGCATGCGGGAGGTTATCAGGTTCCCGTCCCGCACCACCTCTTCATCCACCCACTCGGCCCCGGCGTTTATCATATCGTCTTTGATGGCGAAAAACGAGGTCATCTTCCGCCCTTTGACTATCCCCGCTGAGGCGGGAAGCCACCCGGCGTGGCAGATGGCGGCTACTATCTTCCCCTTTTGAAAGGTCTCTCGGACTAATTTGACCATAGCCGGATAGCGGCGCATGAGGTCGGGGGCGTAGCCGCCGGGGATGATGATGGCGTCAAAATCGGTCGCGCTCACCTCATCAGCGGAAGCGTCCACTTCGACCTCATAGCCGTGCTTGCTGGTGTAGGTTTTGGCGCTACCCGTGCCCACCACCTTCACCTCCGCCCCTTCCTCCCGCATCCGCAAGAGCGGATACCAGAGTTCTAGGTCCTGGTAGAGGTTCTCCGCCAGAACGGCCACCCGTTTCCCTTCTGAGGTCATCTCTCTCTCCTTTGATACTTTACTACGACAGCCAGGCGAAAAGCCTGGGCACGAGCCAGCCCAGCCCCGGGCCGGCGATGAAATAACTTATGATTCTATCCTCCTTATGGGGCGTCCGACTGAAGAGCGTGATGGTGCTCACGAAGACGGTAGCCGCCAGAGCGAGCCAGAAGAACTGGGAGGGGGAATGCATCCGGCGGTAGACCAGCCCTCCCAGGACTCCAGCCACCAAGGGCATGGAGCCGAAATGGGCCAGGCTGACCAGGAGAAGAGCCTGCTGAGAGAGGCTGTTGAGGTGGCCCCTCTCCTTGGCTGTAGAGACCAGTTCTTCCCGCCTCAGCCAGGCGTAAAAGGTGGTGATTAGGGCCAAGGGAAATCCGGCCAACCCTCCCTTGAAGATGCATATCAGGTCGCTCTCCACTTTCGCCCTCTTATCTCTTCTGCTTTGGCTTCCCCTTATGCTCGAACTGTTCCCTGAATATCTTCCTCATAGTTTGGATGGTATCCACCTCTTCTGGGCTCTTGTCGTCCCGTAGGCGGGAGATACGGGCAAAACGAAGGGCCAAGCCAGATTCATAATGAGGGCTTCTTTGTATCTCGTTGAAGAGGACCTCCACCACTGTCTCTGGCTCTACATAGACCGTAGCCCCCCGGCGGTAGATCTCCAGGGAGAGGAGGCGAGCCGTCATCTCCTCAAACTCCTCGTCCGTCAACCCCTTGAAAGTCTTCCCCACCTCTAGGAACTCCCCACTACCTTCGTCCCGCGCTGCCAAGTGGTAGTTGGATAGCCAGCCGTGGCGCCGCCCATATCCCCAGTCGGCGGCTACGATGGCCAGATCCAGGGAGACGGCCTGCTTTATCTTAAACCAGGCCCTGCCCCGGACGCCAGGGGTATAGACGCTATCCAGCCGCTTGGCGATGAGCCCCTCATGGCCGGCCTCATAAGAGGCTTGAGCGAAGGCCTCCCCTTCTTGAGGAGCCTTAGGGGTTAGACGGGCAACCGAGTTCATATTCCCTTTTACCTCTTGCAAGGCTTGCCACCGTTTACGGTTAGGTTCATCAACTAGGCTTTCGCCGTCCCGGTATAGGGAATCGAAAAGGTAAAGTTCGATGGGGACCTCACGCATCAACTCTTGTAAGTTATGGAGGCGGCGGAAGCGGCGCATCAGATTTTGGAAGGGGAGGGGGCGTCCCATCTCGTCTACGGCAATCACTTCGCCTTCCAAGATGGCTGAGTCAGCCTTCACCTCTTTTCGCACCTGGTCGACCACTTCTGGCAGGCTGGGCGTCACCTCTGAAAGGTTACGAGAGTAGATCCGCACCTCATCGCCTGCCTTGTGGATCTGCACCCGAGCGCCGTCGAGTTTATACTCTAGGGCTGTCTTTCCCTTGTGTGCTTGGAAAGCCTGGCTCACGTCGTCGGCCATCTGGGCCAACATCGGCTTGAGGGGGCGGAAGATCTTGGGCTTAACCCGCTTCAGCCCCCGTTCACCCTCGCTGAGGGCGATAGATGCCACCTCTCCTAGGTCGCCACAGAGCATGTTTGCCCGATGGACTAGTTTTTTGGGGACCTTTGCAGCCTGGGCGATGGCATCTAAAAGTATCCCCTCGCTTGCGCCATGGCGCATCTCCCCCACCACGTTCTTGACGATATATTTGGCTTCCACCGGCTGGGCTCGCTGGAAGAGAGACCTGAGGAGTTCTTCCTTCTTTCGGCGGGAGCCGGATCCTTTTGTCTCAGCGATCTCCTCGAAGGTCCGATAGACCTCCAATAGGGGTAGGAGCGGGGGCTGAGAGGGCTCGATCCGGGCTCTCTCCAAGAGGAGACGAGCCCATTCGCCACCATCTACAGCCTCTGCTCCGATGGCCTCTAGGTCGCTCTTGCTGGGCGCGGTCAGCCCTTCCAAGATCTTGGAGACGGCCCGCCAACTGAGGTTCAGGGCTCGGCTATCCCATTCGGGGAAGACCTGGCCGATGAGAAGCCGAACGCCGGGGCCTATCTCCTCGGGGGTTAGCCTCTTCAGGAAATCGGCGATGAGGGCTGCCAGTTCTATACGTTTCTTTGTCTTCTCTAACCTCTCGCCCAGGAGGGCCAAGGCGAGGAAAGGGGTCTCAGTCATCTGAGCCTCAGGCTATCTTAATTTAGGCGCTATAACGTGCAGGGTTGTCTAATCTCCTCGGCTTTGTAGAAGATAGGGCTCAAACAGGAGAATATAAGAAGGTTCTGCGCTTTTGGGACAATGTTCCACACCCTTTGGTATGACCGCCATTTCTCTTTCATTTAACGCTATATCTGGCTGATCTTTCAGTTGAATAACGATGCTCCCTTTATAGACGTAAAAGAGTTCGTCTTCACCGCTGTGTTTGTGCTAATGAAATTCCCCTTTGACTAAAGCCATTCGCACAACTTGGTCGTTAACCCGTGCAACCTCAATCGGAGACCAAGGTTTGTCGATCTGTTTGATTTTATCTTCTAGGTTAATTGTCGGGATCATCTTTATCCCCCCTCATCTTTGGTGTTTCTCTTTTTGGGAGAGCCAAGCGTTATTGTGCCAAACAAATTATATATGCCAGGGTTAAAGGTGGCAACGCTTGCCTCTCTGGAGGGTATGGGTTAAAATTATAAAGATGGAGGGCGCTATGGGAAAACTGGGTCAACTTTTGCGGAGGAGGCGGGAAAAGAGGGGTCTCTCCTTCGCCCAAATCAGAGAGGCCACGGGGATCGAGGAGAGGTATGCTCGGGCCTTGGAGAGGGAGGAGTATACCGCTTTTCACAGCGAGGTGGAAGCCAGAAGTTACTTGCGGATCTATGCCCGCTTCCTCGGTGTTAACCCGCAGGAGGCAGTAGGACTTTTCCGAGCGGAGAGGGTAGAGCCTGTGAGCGTTGGCCCCCTCAGGGTCTCCGAGAAGGGAGGGGTCTCTCCTTCACCCCTCTTCATCCCTCTAGTTAGCGCTCTCACCGCCCTTCTTCTGGTAGGCCTCTTGGCTCTGGCCTATCTCATCCTCTTCTATGGCTCTTGAAGGCATGGCGCGTTTGACCAGGCGGGAGTTTCTGCTCTGGGGTGGAGCGGCCTTGGGCGGCTTCCTCGCTGGCTGCGGAAGCGGTAAGCCTTCGGTTGTGGCGGAATCCACACCCACCATGAGCCCCCAAGCAACCCCTATCCCTACTGAACCGCAGGTGCTCCCCTCCCCTACAGTTACCAATACCCCAACGCCGACATCCACTCTCTCGCCTACCCCTTCACCCACCCCCTCACCCACCGTAGCCCCCTCGACTCTGGACTTCCCCTTGCAAGCCGTGGTCTTAGAGCATGGCCCCTCTCGCGTTCTGGTCCTGGATCATTCTTTGGCCCAGAATGGGGTTTCCTCGATCCCGGTCCGGGTCTACGAAGGCGAGCCCATCCCAGATCTCGTGGGCTACGATGCCCTGATCTTGAGCGGAGGCGAGCACTCTCCAGAGGAGTTCGAGACCCCCCTTTTCCAAGCGGAGCGAGATCGAGTGCTTTTGGCCATCGAGGAAGGCGTGCCCATATTTGGGGTTTGCTTGGGCCACCAACTGCTTGCCTATTGGCTGGGGGGGAAGGTTGAGCGAGGGCCATGGGAGGTGGGATGGTACGAGGTCACCTTGACCCCGGCTGGCCTTAACGATCCCCTCTTTAGAGATATCAGCCCTCACTTCTACGCCTTTCTATGGCATAAAGATCAGATCACCCAATTGCCCCCAGGCGCTTTGAATTTGGCCTCCTCCGATCTGTGTGCGGTTCAGGCCTTCCGCTTTGGAGATCTGCCGGTGTGGGGAGTGCAGTTCAACCTCCAGTTCGATCCCGACCTCGCGGCAGGGGTGCTCCGGGGCGCCACGTGGCTCTCCAATGTGGGGATCGACGGCGATGAGATGGCCACCAGAGGTTACCAGGTCTACGATGGTAGCCATGAGATGATCTTCCGCAACTTCTTCGCCGAGGTAAGGCGCCTTGCTACTCGATGAGGGGAGGTGGATCTGGGCGATCTTTTTCCCGATCGCTTTAGCCTTCCTATTTATTGGCTGTACAGAGATCGAGACCAGACCGGAGCCTTTGGTCAGCCCTGAGCCGCCAGCCACACCTATCCCCTCTACCCCTTCACCTACCCCCACCCCCCCGCCCACACCTACCCTTATCAGCATCCCTCCTCTAAGGCCTTTGGAGATAAGGCCCCTCTGGAGATATCCCACCGATGAGGTGGTTTGGGATTTGGCGGCAGGGGATATAGATGGGGATGGCAAAAGCGAACTGGTAGTGGCCTCCCAGGACAAAAACGTCTACCTTCTCACCAGGAGAGGTGACCTCCTTTGGAGGTATGCCGCCCGAGCGGCTGTCTATACGGTAGCCTTGGCTGACCTGGAGGGAGATGGCCAAGGGGAGGTCATAGCCGGATCTGATGACAATAATATATACGCTTTGAATTCCGATGGCCGACTCCTCTGGCGGTACACTACGGGGAGTCGGGTGACGGAGGTGGTCGCCCAAGATCTCGACGGGGATGGTAGCCAGGAGATCCTGGCCGGTTCATGGGATGAGTATCTCTACCTCTTAGGTAGCGATGGAGAGTTATGTTGGCAAAGTTTCTTGGGCGCGGGCGCGACCAACATCCGGGTTACTGATTTGCAAACCGATGGCCAGAGGGAGATAATCGTAGCCTCCGAGGAAGGAGGGGTAACGGCTCTTACTTCTGGGGGGGAGCGCCTTTGGAGTTATGAGGCTGGAGGCTATATACGTGAGATAGATATCTATGATTTTGAGGGCAAGAAGATAGTTGTGGGCTCAAGCGAAGGAGGTTTATACCTTCTGTCCAGCGAGGGCCAACTTCTCCAGCAGCACGATGTGGGAAGCAGTATACCCGCGCTTGGTGTCACCAACATCGACGGTTTGCCTCGACCATTCATCGGCTCTGGATATGACGATGGTCGAGTCCATCTTCTGGAAGATGACGGCCAAAAGGGGTGGGGTTTCGCCACCCTAAGCGGGGTCTGGGCCCTCGATACCTTTCTTCTCGACGGGGAGGAGACTATAGCCGCTGGTGGAGACGGGGGTACCATCTACCTCTTGGACCGATACGGGCGGCTGCTGGGCGGTTACCATCTAGGGGGCAGAATCCACGGCCTCCTGGCTCATGATCTGGAGGGAGATGGGCGACCGGAGATCATCCTTCGTTCCGGGATCTATCTCTACGCTTTGGAGGTGACTCCAGGTAGGGCAGAGGCTGAGACCCCCCAGATAACCCCTTACCCCTCGCTGGCCTTTCCCCCCTTCTCAACCCAAGATGCGGATCTCGTCGAACTTGTGGCTGTGGGCGACATCCTCCTTGGCCGGAGCGTGGAGGAGAGGATGAACCAGTATGGGGCAGAGTTCCCCTTTGCGTTTACAGGCAATCTTCTGCGTTCGGCGGATATCGCCCTGGGGAACCTAGAGTCTCCCCTCTCCACGCGGGGAGAACCGATAGATAAGCGGTTCCTCTTCCGGGCTCATCCCCGAAACCTGGCTGCTTTGTCCTGGGCAGGTATTGATATCGTCAGCCTGGCCAATAATCATCTCCTCGATTTCGGCGAGGGGGCGATGACACATACCTTTGAGGGGTTAGAAGATAACGGCATTCTCTATGTGGGGGCTGGCCTCTCCAAAGAGGAGGCCCATCGGCCGGTAATAATGGAGGTGAAAGGGGTAAAGATAGCCTTCTTGGCCTACGCGTCTATTAGGTGGAAAGGTTCACCGGAGGTGCCGACGGAGACAAGGGTGGCCTTCGCCGAGGTCGATCGGGTGCAGGAAGATGTCAAGCGAGCGAAGGAGCAGGCCGATCTGGTGGTCGTTATCCTGCATCTGGGGACCGAGTATCAAAGCCAACCCGACGCGGAGCAGTTGGCGGTATCTCAAGCGGCTGTGGAAGCGGGGGCCACCTTAGTGATCGGCCACCACCCCCATCTTGTCCAGGAGACGGCCTCCTATTTGGGGGGCTTTATCGCCTACAGCCTGGGCGATTTCATCTTCGACATGCCTTGGGAGGAAGAAGGAGCCATCCTTCGGGCCCTTCTCACTGCTGATGGTTTAGAGCGAGTGGAGGTCATCCCGGTAGAGATCGTGGATGGCGTTCAACCCCGCTTCCTCTTTGACGCGGAGGGGGATCCGGTCGTCCATACCGTCTATCAAAAATGATGAGATATTGGTTACTTTCCACCCTCTTGATGATCTCAGTGGTCGGTTGCCGGGGCCCCTCACGAGTGGTGGAGCCTTCGGTCTTGCCCTCGCCCACGCCATTGCCGCCCACTCGGGCTGTAAGTCTGCCCACAGTGGAGGGGTCTTTTCCTTCACCTACGCCTCAATTCCATGAATGGAGGCTTCTCGGCTACTCCCAGGAGGGGCGCCCCATAGTGGCCCATCGTTTCGGCTGGGGCAAAGTTAAGGTGGCTTTGGTAGGAAATATCCATGGGGGGACGGAGGAGAATACCTACCGCCTTATGGGCGAGATCGTGGCTCACTACCAAAAGAACCCTGACCAACTTTCCCCTCAGGTCACGCTGTGGGTGGTTCCTACCATCAACCCTGATGGTCTGGCTCATGAGACGAGGTTCAACAGCCGAGGCGTCGATCTCAACCGTAATGCCAATACCGACCAGGATGGCTGTCCAGAGAACGATTGGAGTCCCGACACCTTCGACTCAGAGGGGCATGTCCTTGGGGGTGGAGGCCAATCCCCCTTCTCCGAGGTGGAGACCCGAATCTTGCGCGACTTCCTGATCGATGCCCAAGTCGTGATCTCATATCACAGCCAGGCGGGCCTGGTCGTGGCGGGAGGGTGCGGTGAAGGCCCTTCTCGCCAGCTGGCCCATCTCTTAGCCGCGGCTACAGGATATGGGGAGGCTGAATCGATAGGCTATCCTGTCACCGGCAACATGATGGACTACCTGGCCTTTCGAGGGGCCGCTGCAGTTGAGGTGGAACTGGCCAACAAGAGCGATACCGAACTGGAGAGGAACCTAAAGGGCATCCAGGCGGTGATGGAGTCTGTAACGGAGATCGTGTCCTATGGATATTGATTGGAGACTCTTTTTGCTTCCTTTTGCTTTGGCCCTCATCGTCGCGGGTGCTAGGGAGGGGTTGGCCCCTCCTCTCGTCGTTACCCCTGCGCCGACGCAGACCCCTACGCCGACGCAGACTCCTACGCCAACGAATACGCCTACCCCAACCTGTACTCCCATCATCCCTACTCCCACTATCCAGATGACTGGCACTATCTTTCTAGATGAAGAGAACGCTACTATCTACCGCTACGCCCCCGGAACTCTTGTACACCCCTTGCGGATGGTGGTCTTAAACGGTACGGCCTATCTCCTGGACGAGGGGCTCCTCAAAGCGTTTGACTTAGACCATCCAGGGATGTGGCGTATCGTGAAGCCGTCGGGCAACGCCGTTGAAGGGGTGCCCATAAAGGAGTTGGGCGATCTCGCCCTTTCAGGTGAGAGCCTGCTCCTCTTGGACCGCTCTGGGGACCTCTATCACTATTTCCCGGAGGATGGGAGATGGAGCCTGGAGAGAACGGCCACCATGCCCAGCGCTCACCCCCGCCAATACCTGGCTAGCGTGGCCACCTATGAAGATGATTTCTATCTTTTGGATATCAATCTAGGTCAAATCTGGCGCCACCAGGGCGGAAAGGGAGAGGTGATCGCCGAGGAGCTGGGCTTGGAGGAGGCTATCGACCTGGCCGTGGATGAGGATCTCTATCTCTTGATTCAAGAAAGGTCTAGGCCACGGCTGGTTAAGTTTTCGGGCCCTCCCTATGAAGTGGTTCAGGGCTTTGACCCTCCGGGGTTAGTGGCACCTACCCTTCTCTTCGTGAAGGGGGGTTACCTCTATCTGATAGACGACTATCGCCGTCTCCTCCTCTTGGATAAAGAGGGAGGTGAGATGGTGCGGCAATATTATCTCCGAGGAGGGGCTGAGATCCGTGCCCTCTACGCGGAAGGGGATAGGCTTTACCTCGCCAGCCGTGACGCCATCTACACCTATCCTGGACAGACGCCGCCAACATGGGAAAGGGCATCCGCTGAGCCGATGGCACTCTTTCTTCCCCACGACCCCCAGATATTGGAGGCCCTGCCTCCTTTCATCTCCCCTATTGAAGGAACGCGCCTCCCCGATAGGGCCTTTCTCTTTCCCGGAGCCCCAAGGTTGTACCGTTACGGGGTCCACGAGGGGACGGATTTCTATCTGGGGCGGGAGGGAGCGGTGACTCAAAACACCCCCCTTCTGGCGATGGCTGATGGGGTCGTAATCAGGGCCGACTGGGAGTATGAGGAGCCGACGGCGGAAGAGATGGAGGAGATGTTGGCTAGGACGCAAGAGGTCGGTTACACGCCCCCAAAGATCTTGGAAAGGTTGCGGGGACGGCAGGTTTGGATCGATTTTGGTCGCGGCGTCGTGGTACGCTACTGCCATCTTAGCCGCATCGCCGAGGGGCTGGAGGTAGGGCGGGAGGTCGGGCAAGGGACTATTATCGGCTACGCCGGGAACTCCGGGACCCGTCAGGCCCCGGTAGGGCCTGAGGTGGGGGTACACCTCCACCTAGAGGTTCGCCTGGGCGATGGCTACCTGGGGCAGTACCTTCGCCCCTCCGAGGTCAAAGAGTGGCTGGCCCAGATCTTCGAGTAGGTTGACATGACTCCCGCAGGAGATATAATGCCCTTTAGAGGTCCTCTGTGGGCAAGCGGCTAGTAACCCTCTTTGCAGTTCTTCTCCTCCTCGTGGGGAGTTTTTTGGCCTTTGAGTTCGTCCGGTACCGCACCTATCTGGGAAGCATCCGCCCCGGAATCAACGCGGGGGGGGTGGATTTAGGAGGCATGACCCCCGATGCCGCTCTTCGCACCCTGGAGGAGATGGTTGTGGCTCCTCTATCTAAGCCCCTCCACCTGAGGTATGAGGAAGAAGCCGTGGTTCTCATCCCCGCCGATATAGGTCTCCAGGTGCAGATCCAAAAGATGGTGGAAGAGGCCTTGCGCTTAAGCCACGACCAAAAGACTATGCCGGACTTCCTAGAGTTCGTCATGCAGGGCCCTCAGCGGCTGGAGGCGGAGATCCCCCTCCAAACGGAGTTCGACGCGAACGCGCTGCGCTCTTTTCTGATGGGGGTGGCTGAGAAGAAAGACCAGCCCCTGCGGGAGGTGCAGCCTATAAGCGGGACCCTTTCCTTTTATCCTGGCCAGGCGGAGAAAAGGCTTAATTTAGATCTTTCTATAGCACGCATAGAAGAGGCTTTGCTCTCTATCGATAGTAGGGATGTAGACCTAGCGGTGGAGACAAAAGAGCCCCCCAAGCCCCCTCTCGACCTTCTGCGAGGGATGGTGGAAGATCGCATCCAAGAGTTCGATGGTATCGTGGGGATCTACATCTCCGATCCAGGATCCGAGGAGAGTATGGAGATAAACTCCGAGATCAGTTACTCAGGGATGAGCGTGGTGAAGGTAGCCATCTTCCTGGAAACCTATCTCCGTTTCGCCGGGGAGGAGCCCGATTTAGAAACGAAGGGATGGATGGAGAAGGCCGTGACCGACCCGGTAGGCAGCAACTATTGGGCCAACCTCCTTTTGGGTCTAGTAGGAGAGGGGAGCGCCAGGGAGGGAGCGCGGAGGACGACGGAGAGGATGCGCGCCTTAGGGCTGAATCAGACCTTTATATTACAGCCCTACAGGATAGAGGGGGAGGAGCCATCTTCTGAGGGGGCAAAGATGGGGCTTGCTTCCTTATCTCCGAGCCTGTTTAGCCAAGATACCAACCCTGACCCCATCATCCAGACCTCCCCCCGTGATATGGGGCTACTTCTTCAGATGCTCTACCAGTGTGGTTATGGAGGAGGGCCGCTCCTCGATGCCTTCCCTGGCCAGATAGCCCCCCAGGGTTGTCAGGAGATACTCGGGTTCTTGGAGAAGAACCCGGTGAACGATTGGATAGTTGCCGGTTTGCCGGAGGGGACACCGGTTGCTCACAAACACGGCTATACCGGCGGCCCGAATGAGCCCAACGATACTATAGCCGATGCGGGGGTGGTCTTCTCCCCTGGAGGCGATTTCGTCATCGTCATCTTCGTCTACGCCGATGTCGATTGGCTGGGCTACGGCGCCCAACCCATCTTCATCGACATCTCCAAAGCCGCCTATAACTTCTTCAATATCGGCCATGAATAAGGCGGCGCATTATCTGGTTCTTTATCTATCGCTTTTTGCTCTCTTCCTGGGCGGCTGTTCTGGGCTCACTCTTACCCCTCTCCCCTCTCCAAGTGAGATTTCCTTTTCTTCGCCCACGCCGTCACACACCTCTACCCCCACAATAGAGGCGGAGTTTCTAGCCTTCCAGTCCAATGAAGAGGGCAACTGGGAGATATATTTAGGAGATAGGCTGGGAGGGCCAACCTTCAACCTGACCAACAACCCCGCCGACGACCGAGCCCCATCCTTCTCCCCTGATGGCCGGTACTTGGCCTTCGAATCCCATCGTCATGGCAACTGGGAGATATACATAATGGAGTTGGAGAGCGGGGAGGTTAAGCGGGTTACGAACAATTTGGCCTATGATGGCGCCCCGGCCTGGTCTCCCAATGGTCGATATTTGGCCTTCGAATCCTACCGGAACGGGAACTTGGAGATCTACACCCTTGACTTAATAACCGGTACTCTCCATCGCCTGACCGATGACCCGGCAGGGGATTACGCTCCCGCCTGGTCTCCCGATGGCCGATCGATCGCCTTCACCACCTGGCGTGAGGGGAACAAAGAGATATATCTAATGAATGCGCAGGGGGAAGAACAACGGAACCTCACTCACCATGAGGGTGACGACGAATATCCGGCTTGGTCTCCCGATGGCCAAAGGTTGGCCTTCGTCTCTTGGCGTGATGGCAACGGGGAGGTTTATACCCTCAACGTTGAGAGCGGGGAGGTGGTGAGGTTGACCGATAACGATGTTCTCGATACCGCTCCCGAGTGGTCGCCAGATGGCAGGGAGGTCATCTTCTCATCTTATGATAAGGGGGAGCCCTTCGAGGTTTACCACGAATATCGAGGCGGCCATTTCGACCTCGCCTTTTGGGATGGAGAGAGCGGAGCAATGAAATACCTTGAGGGGAGCAAGGCCGGTGAGATGAGCCCTTCTTTTGCCCCCAAAGGGGTTAGAGCGCCTTCCTGGGCCCCTGAGGTGGCTTTTTTGCCCACGCCTACCCCTACCCTCTCTCCACCGAGCGGTGAGCCTCCTTACCATATCGTTACCCTTACAGATATGTTGGAAGGAGGCCCCTACCAGTTGGAGGAGAGGGCGGCGGCCTCGTTCGACGCTCTACGGGCGGAGGTTCTGGCCAGGACGGGGTGGGACTACTTGGGGAAACTGAGCGATGCCTTTCGACCCATCTATATGCACGGAAGGACTAGGTATGGCTATTTCAGTTGGCATAAGACGGGGCGGGCCATCGACCTGCGCTTCGAACTCCTAGATGTCCAGGGCGAGCAACAGTTGGAGTTAGTTAGGGAGGATATCGGGTCCGAGATATATTGGCGGATGTATATCCGCTGTCTCAAGCAGGATGGGAGTCAGGGGGAGCCTCTTAAAGTTGCCCCTTGGCTTTACTGGTGGCAGATAGACCCTGATGTAGACCCTGAAGCGTACGAGCAGGGCGGTCGCCCCAAGCCCATTCCCGTGGGCTATTATGTAGATTTTACGGAGATGGCCAAGAGGTTCGGTTGGGAGCGGATCGCCACCTATACCACCGAGGATTACAATTGGCTAGAGCATACCCTGCGCACGGAGTATTGGCATTATCAATATATGGAAGGGCTAGGGTGGTACGAGGCGATGTTGGAGATCTACCCTGAGGAGATGCTGCGGGAGTATTTCACCTGGGAGAAGGCTAGGGAACTCGGTTTCCCCGATGACCTTCCCAAGAGGAAGGGGATACCGGGGCCTTAGACAAACTTCTTAACTGGGAGTCTTGGAGTCTGCCCTTATATATGACTCAGCGACTTTTGGCGAGGTCAGATGGTAATGTGTGACAACGAGCTTCGCAATGCTTAGAGTTTCTCCCAACTATCCCAGTCAATCTTTGCCTGCTTTAGAATCCTGGAAAGCAACTCCCTGCCGACCTCGCTTTGATGGGGGTTAGGGAGTCGTAAAGTGATCTCGCCCCTAATCATGAATTGGTGTTTCCTACCAGAGTAGGGGCCCTCGAACCCTAGAACTTTTAGGTATCGAATCAAATCCCTTCTCTTAATAGGCCCGAAGCGGGGCATCAAAGCGCTTCCTTGATCACTAGTTCGATCCCATCAACAACCGGCAGCGACAGATGGCGAGATATTCGGAAGAAAATCCATTCTTCTAAAACTTCCTCCAATTCATCACGGCACCCCTCAAGGGTATCAGCGTTTGCGTAGACTCCATCGAAGCCGGGGATCTCTCCATAGAAAGTGTTGTCATCAGGGAGGATTTCATATCTGGCTTTTTTCATCGCCGCGCGGACGTATTCCGTTAACATACCATCCTCCTGGGTTGGCTCTTGAACTCCCTCTTAACTTGACTCAGTAACCTTAGTCATTTTACTTTAGAGATGGGGCGTTGTCTAGGTCTCGGCTACATCTCGCTCAACGACCGACCGCTTCCACCCCTCCGCACTCTGATAATCTCCCCCATGATGGCTAAGGCTATCTCGGCAGGGGTCTTAGCCCCGATATCTAAGCCGATGGGGGCATGAACACGAGCGATGTTCTCCTCTGAGTGGCCTTCTTCCTTGAGGAGTTTGAACACTCCCTTTACCCGCCTTCGGCTCCCGATCATCCCTATATAGGCTGCCGAGGAGTTGATGACTTGGCGGAGGCACTCCATATCGTGGGCGTGGCCTCGGGTGATGATGACGATGTATGTCTCTTTGTCGATGGGGAAATCGTGCAGCGTCTTTGTGAACTCCCCGGCTATCACCTGGTCTGCCTGGGGGAACCTTTTTTGGTTGGCGAAAGTAGGCCGGTCGTCGATCACCACCACCTGAAAATCAAGTAAGGCGCCCATCTGGGCCAAGGGAAGGGCGATATGTCCGGCTCCAGCGATGAGGAGGGTAGGAGATGGCTTAAGCACCTCTAGGAAGAGTTCGACGGAGCCCTGGGCCTCGGAATAGTTGACGACTCTGGAGTCGCCTTGCGCCAGGCCCCTCTCCGCGGCTTTCTTGGCCCATTCATCCAGGGAGGGGCTGCCCAGGCTGCCTAGGGGTTCCTCCCCTGGTATTACGAGGAGTTTCCTCCCTGGTTGACTGAGGTCTCCCTTTAATGTCGTGACCAAAGCCATCTCTTTCCCCTGAGAGGCGGCTAGCCTCTGGGCTAACTCCCTTTCGGCCTCTCCCCAGAGGTCGATAAAAAGATCCATCACCCCTCCGCAGGCCTTATCTGTCTCCCAGGTGACCTCTTCGGTGAGGTCCACGACCATTAGCCGAGGCCGACTTTCCTCTAACGCCTCTATCGCCTGGCGTCGGACCTCCGCCTCTCCACAGCCTCCGCCGATAGTGCCCATCATCTCTCCGCTTCGCCGGATGAGCATCTTTGCTCCCACCTCCCGAGGGGTGGAACCTCTAGTAGCCACCACCTTGGCCAGGGCTAACTTCTCGCCTCGGCTGATAAGGCGTGACACTTCCCCATAGAAGCCTTTCATGATTCGCTCTCCTTGAGATTATACCTTCTGAGACTCGGAACATCAAATTTTTTTGAGATTGACATGCTCTTCTGAGTATGATATACTGACTTGGGGAAAATCCCCCACCTCTTTTTCAGGGGGAAATCCCCCAATCGGGGTAACGATGAGCATGAGGTTAGAGCCCAAGACCAGGCCAGAGGCTAGGCCGCAGACGGTTTTGGCTTCCAAGATACTTCAACTCAACTCCCTGGAGTTGGAACGGGCTATCGCCCAAGAGCTGGCCGAGAACCCGGCTTTGGAGTTAGTAGAGGGGGGGCGCTGCCAGGTGTGTGACGCCCTTTTCTCCGGGGATCGGTGTCCCCTTTGTGCCAGGGGAGACGATCGGTATCTCGATAGATCAGGGGAGGGGAAAGCCTCAGAGGAGGGTTATGAGGAGGGCTGGGACCCTCTCTCCCAGGCCTCTTCCCCAACTTCTCTGGGTGATTATCTCTTGATGCAAATGCGGCCCCACCTTAAGCCCCAGGAGTTGGCTGCTGCCAACTATCTAGTAGAGAGCCTGGATGACCATGGGCTCTTGTCTGGAGATCTGGAGGAGTTGGCACGCCTGGCGGGGAGTAGTTTAGAGGAGATGGAGCGACTGCTTGCCATCCTCCAGGAGCAGGAGCCTATAGGCATCGGAGCCCGGAGTGTGAAGGAGTGTCTCCTCATCCAAATCCGGTATCTGGAGGAGGAGGGAAGAAGTCAGCCTTGGGCGAGAGAGATCATAAAGCGCCATTGGGAAGACCTGGGGAGGGGGCGGTTGGAGGCGATCGCTGAGGCTTTGGGTATCACTACCGAAGAGGTGGTGGAGGCTTTAGAGTTCATCAGGGATAATTTGAACCCCTACCCCGCCCAGGCCTACTACCCTTCGGAGCGGCCTCCCTATATCCGTCCCGATATCATCATCCAGGCCCACAAGGGCGACTTCGTCATCGAGATCCCGGAAGAGGAGCGGTATCGGTTTCGAGTTAACCCTCTCTATGAAGAGCTCCTGGCCAAGCGGACCACGAGGGAGGAGGAACGCGAGCACCTTCATGACTATGTGGCCCGGGCTCGTCTCTTCATCAGCAGTTTCGAGCAGCGGTGGAAGACCCTTCGTCGCATCACGACCACCCTAATGGAGGAACAGAGGGGGTTTCTGGAAAGGGGGGTGAGATATCTCAAGCCCCTCACCCGCGCCGAACTGGCTCAAAGCCTTGGCCTTCATGAATCTACTATTAGCCGAGCCATGGCTCAGAAGTATGCTCAGATTCCCCACGGAGAGATCGTGCCTCTAGCCAACTTTTTTGATGGCTCGCTCCCGGCCAAGGATCTGATCAAAAGGTTGATCTCCCAAGAGGAGAAGCCCTTGAGCGATGGCCAGATAGCAAAGGAACTGGCCAAGCGAGGTCTCCCCTTGGCCCGACGAACGGTAGCCAAGTATCGTGAGGCTTCGGGGATACTTCCGGCCAACCTCCGCCGGTCTGCGAGGAGAGCAAGGGGTGGAGAGGATAAGTAAGAGGGCTCTAATTTGGGTTCCTTTTCTCTTAGCGGGGGTTCTGGGGTATTATCTTTGGACTATCCGTACCACTACCCCCTTGCCTCTTACCCCGGAGGAGCAGGGATGGCTGGCCGCTAAGGGGGAGATAGTTGTTGCCGGTCCCCTAGATCCTCCTTTCGCCTACCTCGATGAGAAAGGGGAGTATGCGGGTTTTACCCTCGATCTTCTCGATGCGTTAGAGATGGTGCTGGGAGCGGAGTTCCGCTTTTCTCCTATGGGCCGAAGGTATGCTATCACAGCCTTGGACCAAGGGCTGGTCGATGCTGTCCTGGGCGAGGCTCCTAGCCCTGGGAGCGGCCAAACATACTCTCTTCCTTACCTCTCTAGCAGCGTGGCCCTTTTCGTCTCCGGGGATGACTTTTTAGAAGACGACCTGGAAGGGGAAACGGTCGCGGTGGTGAGGGGTGGTCGAGCCTACGAACTCCTAAACGAGAGAGGAGGAGCCGTTCTCCTCCAAGTAGCCGATGTGGAGCGGGGTCTCATGGAACTTCAGAGCGGAGGGGTGCGCGCTTTCGCAGGAGATGAGAACGCTGGCCTATACACCCTACACCGCCTGGGTCTGGAGGGGATCAAAATCATAGGAGAGCCTCTGGAACGAGTCAACTACTCTTTCGCTGTCCGCAAGGATGACCGTACTTTGCTTAGGGCTCTGGACTACGGGCTTGTCGCCCTTGAGGAGATGGGTTTGCGGGAGCAGATTCAACGTCATTGGCTAGGCCTACCTGTTGAGAGAGGGTTTGAAGCCCCCCTGAGCCCGGTGACGGTGGCTTTAGCCGGAGTCGTGGTCCTCCTTCTGGGCAGCCTTGCAGCCTTTCTTTGGAGCAGATCTCTCCGACGAGAGGTGGCCCAAAAGAGGAGAGAGCTCTCGGAAGCGCAAGACAAATATAAAAAACTCTTAAATAGTGCCAACGACGCCATATTGACCATCAGTCCGGCCGATGGCAGCCTTCTAGAGGTGAATCACAGGGTAGAGATCCTAACCGGATACAGCAAAGATGAACTCTTAACCACAAGATTGGAGAAACTTTTATCTTTGAAGGATCGTCGGCGGGCTATGGAAGGGCTCCAGGCGGCTCTTCTCACTGGTTCTGGGCATCTCGATGACCTGACCCTCTTGCGCAAGGATGGCTCGAATATATCGGTGGAGATGAGAGCAAATGGAGTGGTTTATGATGGCCGGAGGGTGATCCAATGCATCCTTCAGGATGTCACGGAGAGGAAGGAAATGCGGCGCGAACTCCTGGAGAGGACGGAAGATCTCTCGGCTATTAACGCCATCACCGCCGCTGTGGGCCGCTTTGTCGATCTGGAGGAGATCCTAAACGAGGTCTTGATCAAGGTTCTGGAACTTATGAAGATGGAAGGGGGGATCATATTCCTTATCCGCGAGGAGGATGGAAGGCTTGCTCCCGTGGTCCAAAAGGGCTTTTGGGCTACCGAGGAGGCGGTGGAGATGGCTCGCCAAGTGGCGGAGCGGGGGGAGACCTTGATGGTGAGCGATTTGGCTTCTGACTCCGATTTGGTAGGGATGAAGGTGAGACGTGGCGAGTGGGGATCTCTGGCCAGTGTGCCCCTCAAGTCGAAGGATAAGGTCCAAGGGGTGATGAATATCTATGGGCGGAGTATCCATCGCTTTGATCCTGGGGATCGGGAACTGATCGAGGCTATCGGGAGCCAGATAGGGGTGGCCGTGGAGAACGCTACCCTCTTCCAAAGGTTGAAAAGGACGGTGGGGGAACTCTCGGCGGTGAAACAGTTCAACGAGAGCGTCCTTCAGAATATGAGCGATGGCCTTTTGGTGGCGGACATGGAAGGGAGGATAACCTTAGCCAATCGGGCGGCGGGGGAGATACTGGGGTATGAGGGTTTAGAGGGGAAGGGGATAGGGGAGGTGTTAGGAGGAGAGGGTGAGGTAGTGAAGGAGGGTTTAGAGAGGGGTGTAGTGGTGATGAGGCGGGAGGTAGAGGTAAGGGGGGGTGATGGTAGGGTAGTGGAATTAGGGATGAGGGCGAGTCAATTGAGGGGGGAGGGAGGAGGGATAAGGGGGGTAGTTATAGTATTTAGCGACATAAGTGAGGCGAGGGAGATAGAGGAAGAGAGGAGGAGGTTAGATCGGTTAGCGTTATTGGGGGAGATGAGTGCGGTAGTAGCGCATGAGATAAGGAACCCGTTAGCGGGTATAGGGGCTGGGGTGCAGCATTTAGCGGAGAGGATAGGGAGGGAAGATCCTCGGTATGAGAGTATAGAGATGATCATGAGGGAGAGTGAGAGGGTGAACAGGATAATAGAGGAGATATTGATGATCTCTCGACCTGTTAGGCTGCACCTGGCACCATGTAATGTGGTGGAAGTTATAGAGGAGGTATTGGACAGGTTTGAGGACAAGGCGGAATCGAAAGGGGTGAAGGTAAGCAAATATTATAGTCCCATTGTGCCCTTGGTGAGAGGAGACGGGGTGAGGTTGGGTCAGGCCCTGTCGAATTTGATATTGAACGGCATAGAGGCCATGGCTGATGGTGGGGAATTGAGGGTAATGGTTAGGGG
>Ga0315312_1000308_pt1 | contig 67574 bp, 73 predicted proteins | sample TDP7_MG_FD_203629 | JGI IMG/M metagenome (GOLD analysis project Ga0315312, IMG submission 203629) | Freshwater sediment microbial communities from Lake Towuti, South Sulawesi, Indonesia - TDP7 | ecosystem: Environmental > Aquatic > Freshwater > Lake > Sediment | place: Indonesia: South Sulawesi... | reverse complement strand
GTGTTTAACTCTCAACAATGCGTAGAATTAGCCATGAAAGCTGCATTAACAATGCATGGTATAATACAACTTTTGGCGCACGACGTGATGCCTTACTTTGCATCCGAGGTCGTTACGAGCGTTTCAAACAAATGGGTAAAGTTCTTTAGGGAAATAGTAAGGGAGACATCTTGGCTCTTTGAGCACTACACATTGAGTAGGTACCCTATGGTCAGAGGAAGAAGGATATGGTGCACCTCGAGGGAGTATACACGGCAACAGGCTGAAGAGGCAATAAATGCAGCTAAGAAGGCTCTAGAAATCATTACAAAATACCTCAAAGAAGAGTTTGAAATAGAATAATTTGTTCCACTAAGGGAAGCCCACGGTTTGACTAAAGTTTTAGTCATAGCCCACAGGGGAGCGTCCGGCTACGAGCCTGAAAATACCCTGAGGTCTGTTGAGAAGGCGCTAGAGTTGGGTGCAGATATGGTGGAGGTGGATGTGCATGTAAGCAGGGATGGGTATATAGTGGTCATTCATGACGCGAGACTGGAAAGAACCACAAATGGGAAGGGGTATGTTAAGGACTTGACTCTTGAGGAGTTGAAGAAACTTGACGCGGGGTTAGGGGAACAAATCCCAACCTTGGAAGAGGTCATTCAACTGGTGAAAGGGAAGGCTCGACTCGTTGTAGAGATAAAGGTTCCGGGAACCGAGAAAAGGGTTCTTCAAGAAATAAAGGAAAATCTGTTAGAAGACGAGGCTCTCATCACATCGTTTTACCACCCAGTCATAAGGTGGGTCAAAGAGTTAAACCCAAACGTTCAGGCGGGGGTGATCATCGCATCACGACCCGTTAAACCTGCACAACTAGCGATTGACGCCAAAGCGAACGCTTTATTTCCCAAATACACCTTCGTCGACCAACAGATGGTTCTAGTAGCCCACAAAAACAATTTAGTGGTATATCCTTGGACCGTGGACACCTTAAGCGAGATAAACCCTCTTATCAAGATGGGCGTGGACGGAATTGTAACAAACAAGCCTGATATACTCAAAAGTCCGCGCCCCTGAATTAAGGCGGAACCTCTCAGTTATGTCGAGCATAGCAAGCATGGCTACGCCTAACGGTCTCCTAGTCCTAGGTTATGGCGACGTACACTTTTTTGTCGTCCAGCGTGCGCTCATGCCACTTTGCTTCGGCCTCGGTTCGTTTCTTGTGAACATGAACCTTCCTTGTTCGAACGAGCTCCGCCATCTCTATGAGGTATGGCTCTAGCAACTTCACGCTTTCTGGGTCCAGTTCCGCGACATGAGCAGCGTCCAGTATGTCAGTCGGCATAAATCCCAGTTCCTTTCGTAGAGCCTGAACGCGGCGAGCGAGATCCCGCATGAGCCCCTCACCCAGTAGGGCTTTGTCTCGTTGCGTATCAAGCAGTATATGTAGACCGTCACTGGAGACCAGTGTCCACTTCTTCAGGTCAACTTCTGGAAGTTCTTCAAGATACTCAACCTTCTTTACATTTGCCAGCTCAAGAAATACTTCCTCCGATTTCTTCAGGGCTTCTCGTACGGGTTGAGGAACCACTAGCATGATCCTTTGCAGGGGCCAACGACGCTTCAATCGAGCTGACTGTCGAGCGGAATACGCTAAGGAAACGCACTGTAACAGAAGATCAAATTCTTGTTCCAAAAGTGGGTTTTGGAGAGATTCGTCTGGTGTGGGCCATTTTTCAAAGTTCATGGATTTGGGTAGGGTGGTGTCTAGTTCTCTGTAGACCTTCTGGTAGAGGTCCTCGCTTAGGTATGGGGTCGTGGGGTTGAAGAGGAGAACGAGGGTCTTGAGTGCGTGCCAGAGGGTTGTGTAAACGGCTAGTCGGCGGTTGAGGGTTTCTGGGTCGTCGCTCCAAAGGTCTTTGCGAACCATGGGAACATACTGTCGGCTAACCACATCAACCACAAACTCTTCCAATTCTGAGAGGGCGAAGTGGAATTCACACTTTTCTAGCTTTTCGGTAACCTCTTTTACGACTCGCTGCAACCTAGACAGAAGCCAGCGGTCCGGAGGCCTCAAAGCGCTGTTTTCGCTGGCCCACTGGAGCGTGTGCTTTAGTGGGTTGAAGCGGTCGTATTCGGCGTTTTGCATGAAAAATCGATGCAGGTGGTAGAGGGTGCTGAGAACCTGGTACGGGCGCCTCCTTAGTTCCTCAGGGTCAAAGTTCATAGATTCGATCGGTGAGCATTTCCACAATAAATAGAATCGACAAACGTCAGCCGAGTTCTGTTGAAGAAACGGGTTCGCTTCTATCACGTTTCCGAGGCTTTTGCTCATCTTTCTCCCCTTCGCGTCCATGACGTGACCTTGAAACAGGAAGGACTTGAAGGGGGCTTTAGGCTTTCCCGTCAGCATCACGTGCTCCAGTAACAGCGTGTTTGCCCACCCTCGGGTTTGATCTATTGCCTCTGTCAAAAAGTCTGTGGGAACAAACTTTTCGAATTCCTCGTCCGTAAAGCGCGCATAGGGAGAAGCGCCGCTATTGTGCCATGTGTCGAGGACGAAGGGCTCCCTTCTCATTTTGCCTTCGCATTTCTCACACTTCAGCACCACACGATCTATCCAAGGTTTGTGCAGCTCAAAGTTTTGACTTGGCAACTCCACGGCTCTTTCAAGCAACTCTCTTCTGCTAGCCACCAAAGTCTTGGTTCCGCATTGCTCACAAACCCATATGGGAAGGGGTGTGCCCCAAACCCTTTCTCGCGAGATGCACCAGGGCTTTCCCTCCATTAAAAAGGACAGGAAACGGTTTTTGGGGCCTTCATAGAAGTAGTTGACTTCTCCAGCGGCCTCCATAATCTTATCGTTCACTTTGTTTGTCCAAAGGAAGTATTCCCTGCGAGCCAGCCATATGAGCTTGTGGTGGGACCTCCAGCAGGTTGGATACTGGTGTCGGATGGTTTTTATGGAAACCAGTAGCCCCCTTTTGCGAAGCTCGTCTATCACCATGAGGTCCGCGTCTCGAGCGAAGATTCCCGCGAATTTGCCTGCCTCCGCAGTGAATCTCACCTCTTCATCATAGGGGACGAAAACGGGTAGCTGACGCTTTTGAGCGGCTAGAAAGTCTTCTTCACCGCTTCCCGGGGATAGGTGCACCACTCCTGTGGCGGTGGTAACGTCCACGAAATCTTCGCATATGACTGTGTGAACCAGAGGCAACTCATCCAGTTCTCGCTCTCGTGGAACCATATCTTCAAACGGATACTCATACTTCAGACCCTCTAGATTCTTGCCCAGCACGGATTCCAAAACCCGATAACCCTTCACCCCAAGCTCTTGCATAACGGGCTCAACGCGTTCCTTTGCGAGGATCCATGTTTCCTCGTTCACCCTAACCTTGGCGTACTCAGCTTCTGGGTGAACCCCCAGCATCATGTCGGTGATTATGGTGAAGGGCATGGTGGTCCAGACGAGGAAGTACTCCTCCTCGGTTTCCCTCACCTTGAGCTTGAAATAGAGCGACGGATCCTCAACCTCCTCGTAGCCGAGGCCCACCTCAGCGTTGCTAAGGGAGGTTTGGCAGTAGGGACAGTAGGCAACTACATAGTAGCCTTCGCCTAGGAGGCCCTGCTCCCAAGCTCGCTTAAGATATTGCCACTCTCGCTCGATGTACTCGTCGAGGTACGTCCAATAACCTTTATCGTAGTTCATGAACAAGCCCAGTTTCTGATCAGCGCTGACCCACTCGCGATAGTATTTCATCAAGATTTTTTTGCATTCCGCGACAAAGCGTTCTTCGCCCACTTTTTCCAGCAATTCCTTCTTACTTTTGACGCCAAGCTCTTTCTCCACCTCTAGCTCCACGGGCAAGCCTTGACAATCCCAGCCAGCCCAGAAGGTCATATAAAATCCTTGCATGGTCTTGAATCGATACCTAAGGTCCTTCATCACCCGGCCTCGGACATGGCCAATATGGGGAACACCGTTTAAGGTTGGGGGACCCTCAACGTAGCCTAAAAGGCCCACGTTGGCGCGCTCTCTCATTTCCATAAACTTTTGTGGGATCCTATTGTTTTCCCAAAATTCGCGAACTTCTCGTTCAATCTCGAGCGGGCGATATTCCAGTGTTAACCAACGTCTAGAATCAGCCTTGAATTTGGCGGCCACCTCTCATCCCAGACACCGCTTAACATCGAAATGTTTGTAGGGAAATATAACCTTTGCCTTTGCAGCTTTGACCCGGTTCCGGGATAGGCGCTGTGGGCTCGAGAGAGTTCGTCTTAGATGCTAACTCTTTTGCCGTCAAAACCCCTTTTGAAGCGTCCGAACTCGCTTTTAACTTCCCTGAGTTGTTCGCTGGAGAAAACGGGGCCGTCTCTGCATACTCTGAATTTACCTATCACGCAGCTTCCGCACAATCCCATGGCGCAGTGCATGAGTCTCTCTAAGCTGGCTTGCAGAGGCGTGTTGTATCGCTCTGCTGTAAGGAACATTTTATGCGTCATTTGCTCTGGACCACAGGCGTAGATCGTGTTGAATCTCTCTTTCATCAGGATTCGTTCTGCTGGGTCTGTAACGAGCCCCTGCCATCCGTAGCTTCCGTCCTCGGTCGTGGCGATGACTCTCGCTTCCGCCTTTGACAGAGTTGTTTCTATTCTGTCTAGGAACACGAGCTCATCCTTTGTTTTGGCTCCAAGCAGAAAGGAGATTTTGGTGGTGAGGCCCACAAGCTTTTCAGCTAAGGGTACCAGAGGAGCCAGCCCTGTTCCTCCTCCGACGATCATGACCTTTCCGCTATTTAGCGTGAAGCCGTTTCCGTAGGGTCCCCGTATTCCAAGGGCATCGCCAGGTTTTCTTTGGTGGAGAGTCTTCGTGGCTTCTCCAACGTTGGCTACGCTTATGGAGGAGAGCCCGTTGGAGCGTATATTGGACAGGCTCATAGGAACTTCATCCACCCCTGGAATCCAAACCATAACGAACTGGCCGGGCTTGGCCTTCCCGCAGAGCCTGTCGTAGAAGATGAAGGTCTTAACGGTGGGGCTCTCCCTTTTCACCTCTCGGATTTTCACGATCCTTAGGCGGTTAATGGCGGTGGGATAAGCCAACAATTTCCGTCACACTCCTAAAGTCTCTCCTTCTGAGGTATGCGTCGATTCCCCTCGTGATGGATTCGAATACACCTAGTCCTTTGAGGGCGATGGCGGTTCCTATCTGAACTGCTGAAGCGCCGGCTAGCATGAATTCCACGGCGTCTCTCCACGTGGTGATTCCGCCGCAACCGATGACTGGAACATCCACTCCTTGAAAGATTTCGTATACGCATCTGAGGGCGATGGGCTTTATTGCGGGTCCAGAGAGGCCGCCGATCTTGTTCGCTAGTATAGGCCGGGTTGTTTCGATGTTGATGGCCATGGCCCTGACCGTGTTGATGGCGGTGATGGCATCTGCGCCTGCCTCCACCGCCGCCTTAGCCACCTCAGTTATGTCAGTAACGTGGGGAGTCAATTTCACGAAGACTGGTTTGTCCACTCTCTTTTTCACCATTGCCACGACTTCCGCCACTAATCGAGGGTTTTGTCCAATTTCCGTTCCTGTTTTTTCCACATGGGGACATGACACGTTCAGTTCTAAGGCGTCCGCGCCCGCTTCAGATGCGATCCTTGCCACTTCAGCAAACTCCTCGGGTGAAAAGCCGTATACGCTTACGATAATGGGGATTCCTCCCTCTTTTGCTTCGCGAATTTCGTCACCAAAATGATGAATGCCCGGGCTGGGAAGCCCCATGGCGTTGAGCAACCCGCCCTCAACCTGAACCACGGTTGGGTTGGGATAGCCTTCACGTGGTTTTAGTCCCACTGACTTTGTGACGACCGCCCCAGCACCAGCCTCAATCACGCTTCTTAGGGATGACCCCGTTAACCCGAGGATTCCCGCAGCGAGCATGGTGGGATTGGCTAGTTTCAATCCCGCTACTTCTGTGGCGAGTCGACTCAACATGAAACGCGCCTCTTTATGGAGTAAAGATTACTAATGATTAAGTCCAGCATTGAAATAAGAACTTTCCTAACCCTCACCTCTTTTCTGTTGTCAAGATGTTTAAACGACTGTGTGGGCACCTCTATAGACTAGAACATAAGGGACTCTGGCAAGGGTTAAGGTTACAAAAACTACGAGAGACATAGGAAAAGAGGCGAAGAACTCGGCGATGTGATCCCTTATAATTGACGGCGCAATTTATCCATATGAACGTGTGCGGGAGATTTGTGCTATGTGTCTAACGTTAGACGATGGCTTTACTCAACAAAAAGAAGAGGAGTTGGCTAATAAAAAGCTACAGAAATTAATTACATGAACGCTAAAATATGGATAGACTATAGTCTAAAAGAATTAGACTAGTGGACCTCTCGATCTTATCCAAATAATCGGCCACTCGCATAAGATGCTGGTTTTTTCGAAGAAGATCTTTCAACCAAAAATAGATCATGAAGCCGAGGTTTAGGGTCATTGCGGTTGCTTCCTCTGGAGGGGTTTGAGCGTAGATTAGTTCAGGCATAGGGTTGAAGAGAAGAATAACCAACAAGCTGGCTAGAAGAATAACCAACAAGACGAACTCGGTTAACTCACTCAGCCCTACAAGAATATGCTTCACCTTCGTGTAAGTTTTGTTCAACAGTTCTCACGTTCTACTCATATACAATATGTCCAAAAATGGACATATCCAATATCGTAATATGTCAGATTCCTATAAAAACTTTTCTATGACTCTAAACATGATCAAATAGTGTACAGACAAACCTAGACGAGGTAATGAACAACTCAATCTTGCGGGCAGAGGGTGCTTTCACGCTTTTAGCGTGGTTGGATCTGGTTCATAATCCGTGGCAAACGTAACACTAGGTCCTAAAGAAGCAGAAGGGCTTATTAGAAAGGCTATAGAATGCCTCAAAGACTTAAGATTAGAGACATCACTTTAAATGATACTGAAGTGACTTCGATAAGACAAGTTAGACATCTCCAGAACAAAAGTTTAAGTCATTACATTGTGAGATATTTCATGGGGACGAATTTGTCAAAAGAGGATAAGATAATAGAAGAGTTGACGAAAATACGTCAGCTATTGGAGCCTAAACCTGCCCCACCTGCGCCTCCCCCGCCAAAAGGGTTGTGGAATGAGTTCATGGACTTTGTTTCAAAATATAAAGTGATGGGAATGGCGGTCGCCTTTATCCTCGGCTTGTACCTCGGCGCACTGGTGAAAGCACTTGTCGACGACTTGATTATGCCTATAGTCCAGTTGGCTATGCCCGGCGTTCAATGGGAATTAATTGAACTCGGACCCTTCCGCGTCGGACACTTCATAGGAGCCATAATAACCTTCCTAATCGTCGCCTTCGTAATCTTCATCATCGTGAAACTCACTAAACGGTGGGGCATTGAGTAGTCCACTGCGAAACAACCAGCGAAAACATCTCTCTCTTTTTTGTCATTTAGAATGCACCAATGTAAACACTTAACGAAAGCCTAGTCCGATATCTTATGTAGATTATACTTCTTCTCCGCTTTCTTCTGGATAATGAAACCGTATTTGTAATTCATAATATTTTAAAACATGTTCCATAAGCAAAATGATAGAGGTCAGGAGAGTTCAGAGTTGGAATTAGAACTTAAGAATAGAATTAAAAGAGTTAAGACTGGTTTAGCAATATGTGTTGCTTTGGTTGTTTTACTTGCTATCTCAAATGTCTGGTTTTTTAATAGAAATCAAAGCTTACAAGATTTGAGAAGCGCTCTTGAAACCCAAAACAGCGATTTACAAGTGCAAATAGACACGCTTCAAACCCAGAACACCAACCTCCAAAGCCAGATAAGCAATCTACAAGGCCAAATAAACAGTCTTAAAACAAAGAATGATCAGCTGCAAAGCCAACAAGAAATTCTTCAATCTGAAGTAGATGCCCTTCAAACTCAAAACGTTAACTTGCAGGATGAAATAGAGGTACTCAAAGCACCCCAACTTCACAAAGTCAATGTTCAATGGACGGACTATCCACGGTATCCATTACCATACGTCTTAATACAAGGCGCAGTTTTCAATTCAGGATCAGAATCAGCTCATAATGCGATATTGACAGTCAGAATATTTGATAAAGCTGGCACGTTGCTTAAAAGTGAAGAGATTCATCTAGGAACTATTGAGGGCAAGTCCTACATTGCTTTCAGCGTTGACGTTCCCTATTCCGGCGACGCAGATTCTGTCACCACAACGCTAGCATACGATTAACAAGAGAAAGCTAGCTCTGTTGTAGTCGTTTCAATCTCTCTGAACCATGGTTAGTGTAATGTTTAGCGAATACTGACACGCTAGTTAACGATGCCGGAAAGCCTACTTGACCTCTTGTTTGGCACGTATCTCAGCTACCGTTAACCCATCAATGAGCAGACTTTCGCCATCAACTTCTCTGACGAATACCCACGACTTTGGAGTTCTACCCTTGATTTTCTTATACTCTTCTTCGAGGGCTTTTTGCACCGCTCTCGTTAATCGCAGTTTCTCGGCCGATGTTAAGGCTCCCTGCATGACAGTGATTTCAACCAACGGCATCCCACTCACCTCCATCTATGACCTTCTATAATTTTCTTTAGAAACATGTAAGCCTTTTGTTTTCGGTTTTCCTTTTTTCGAAAATATACAAACAACCTGTCATCCCAGGTAGAGGAGGGCCTCCAAAAATTATTTAAAAGCCAAACAATGCCACAAACCACACAATAGCGAAAAGGCAAAGGTTATTCACTAGTTAAGATAAAGTTACAAGTGACCATGCTGAGAAGACTTGATGATGGAGAAGAAATAAATGAAGGCAACTGTCGTTGAGTGTGTGATGGGCATCTTCGGTTTCGGAGAAGCCAACGAACTTGTAGACAAAATCCTCTTCCCAAAAGACCCCAAAGAAATAGCAGAAAGGCTCAGAAAAATCGAAACCGGAAAGGTCATCGACGAAATAGCCACGTTAGTCAAGAAACTACAAGACAAGGGCTACACCCTCTTCATGTTTGAGAGCCTTGAAACGGCCCGAAACGCTCGTGAAAGGCTCAACATTGAAGTAAATGTGACGAGGCCCACAGAGGCAGGTGAGCTACTTCGCAGGAATCTGGAAAAAATTGCGGTGGAAGTGGGGTTCGTTAAACAAGCAACAGAGCTTCACGCATGGATCCACAAAGTCTCCATGGAGCTCACCAAAATACGGGTAAGGACAGCCATAGAAAAGCGAGACTTAGTGGTGGCGCAGGCGATCCAAGCCATCGACGATTTAGACAAGACTCAGAACCTTTTCATGAGCAGAATACGCGAGTGGTACGGTCTCCACTTCCCGGAACTGGACCGGCTAATAGAGAAACATGAAACATACGCCCGCCTCGTCGCCAACTTGGGGGGAAGAAACAGCCTCACCGCAGAAAACCTGGAGAAGGAAGGCTTACCAAAGGCTAAAGCTAAACAAATAGCCGAGGTTGCCCAAACATCCATGGGAGCCGAGCTCGACGAGGGAGACATACACCAGATACAAGCCCTGTGCAAAGATACACTAGACTTATATAATTTGAGACAAACACTGGAAGGTTACTTAGATTCGGTCATGGACGAGGTAGCACCAAACATTCGCGCATTAGTCGGCTCGCTACTGGGGGCAAGACTCATAGCCCTCGCAGGTGGACTAAACAACCTAGCCAAAAGGCCAGCAAGCACAATCCAGGTGCTAGGCGCCGAAAAAGCCCTGTTTAGAGCCCTTAAAACTGGAACCCGACCCCCAAAACATGGAATAATCTTCCAGCACACCACCCTTCATGAGGCAAAGCGCTGGCAGAGAGGAAAGGTAGCCAGAGCTTTAGCTGGAAAATTGGCCATAGCCGCTCGAATCGACGCTTTCAGCGGCAAGTATATAGGCGACCAATTGAAGGCTAACCTTGAAAGAAGAATCAAGGAGATACAGGAAAAGTACGAAGAGCCTCCACCACCTAAAAAGCCTCTAGAGAAAAAGATGCCTAGGAGAAGGAAGCGTGGCCGTAGAGGTTAAGCCACACTCATTATTCCCAGAAATCTATTGGGCTACCCTAGAGGATGGATCCCGAAGATTAGCTACAAGAAACTTTGCTCCAGGAAAGAACGTGTACAGTGAACGTTTGATCAAGCACAAGGAGGTGGAATACAGGCTTTGGGATCCCTTTCGAAGCAAGCTCGCCGCCGCTATCTTAAAGGGTTTAGAAACGGTCCCCATACAATTTCAGCATAAGGTTTTGTACCTGGGAGCAGCCTCAGGAACAACCGCGAGCCATGTATCCGACATTGTTGGAGAGAGGGGCCACGTGTACTGCATAGAGTTTGCTCCACGAGCCATTCGGGAGCTTGTCAACAACGTCTGCACTTTCCGCCCTAACATGTCGCCTATTTTGGCGGACGCTCGACTTCCTGAGCGATACTCAACACTCTTAGAGAAGGTGGATGACATCTATTGTGACATAGCTCAACCCGAGCAGGCCAAGATCTTAGCGGACAACGCTGACCTGTTTCTCGTAAAGGGTGGGTGGATCATGTTGGCCATCAAGTCTCAAAGCATCGATGTTACAGAGGAGCCTTCTAAAGTGTATGAAAGAGAAATAGACATCTTAATGGCCCGCGGGTTTCGAGTCAAAGAGGCGATACGTCTAGAACCCTACGATAAGGCGCATGCAATGGTGGTAGCTCGATACAATGTGTAACCGATAGCTACAACACGTGGCGCACCATGACCATAGAGCAATCTTTGGTTGGGCGGTAAGGAGAGACTAGGCTTATTTCTTAACCAGACCTATTTTTGACTTTGAAAATAAATTTATATGAGACCCTTTCAATGGTTTTGTTGACCGAGGGAAGATGATGAAGCGGGCGGGGATGCTGGACGCCACCGAATCTATCTTGAAAACAGCCAGCTTTCAGGTCTCTGAAAGATGCGTGGCAAGGCCAAGCTGCTTCGATTTTGCAGCCCGAAGAGAGGAACAGCTTGCCTTTATCAAGGTGCCTATGGATGTTGGAAGCATCTCTGCAAAAGACGCTTCGGAGCTTCAAACAATCTCTGGATGTTTTTCAGCCGTGCCGTTGTTTGTTGCTGATAGAACACGAAGAAAACCCTTTGAAGACGACACGGTCTACATGAGATACGATGTTTATACGATCACCCCCAAGACTCTTGAAGACATAGTTTTTCGTGGAATGCATCCACTGGTGGAGGCCGGCCCTGGGGGATATTATGTTAACATTGATGGGAACATCACTAGGGAAACGAGGCAGAAGCTTGGATTGTCTGTTGGCAAGCTGGCGGAGATGATCGGGATCTCTAGGAGGACCCTTTATGGTTATGAGAAGGGCATGGCTAAGGCGTCGGTGTCTGCTGCCTACAACCTAGAGTGGGTTTTGGGAGTTCCAGTGGTGCAGCCTTTCAACGTGTTTCAGAGGGCTCCCCCGAGCGCGGGTTTTTTTGCCACTGCTAGGCATATAATCGTAAAGAACCGCTTTCTACAAATAGTCTTGAGGGGATTCGCTAAGTTCAACGTTAGGGTCGCTCCCACAAGAAGGGCTCCCTTCGACTTTATAGCTCATTTTTCCGAGAAGGGATTAAACATAATCGGTGGGGTCGCGGATGAGAAAGATCAGAATGTCGACCAGAGAACGGAGGAGATCATAAGCATCAGCAAAGTCGTTGCGGCTCGCTCGGTTTTCATAACAGATGGTGAGCAAATCCCAAACAACAATATCCCGCTGATTCACCAGAATGAGTTAGCTAAGATGAAGTGTCCTGAGGACTTTATTGCACGACTTTGAGCTGACACTATTTTAGAATTTTACTCGTTAGGCTTTGGAAAGTAGGTGTTTACACCCCTTTCGCCTCTTTTAATTTTCAAAAGCAATCCATATGTCAAGGGCCCCTACTTTTTGAGCTCACTATAGGGGCGATGAAAACTAGCTTTATGCACGCTTGTAATCGAGATAATTTAAACTGACAGGGTATTAGCTCCGAACTATCAATAATTTGGAAGCGTGTTGACGCCTAGAAATGAGGGGTTTAAATGGGAAATGCATCGGGCCCACTGATATCTCTAAAATTCATAATGTTTTTAAGGCTGAAATCTCGTTATCAAACCCGTCGTGATGTTCCAGAGGCTTCGAAAACGATGATTGAGCTCAAGGCAAAGCTGATTAATATTCCAGTGGGTAAACGCTTAGTTTTGTTGCACAAAGAGGATGCCAGAAAGAATGGAGTCCTCCTCCACGATCGAGTAAAAATCAGTTACAAAAAAGATACTACCACAGCCTTTGTCGACATTACCGACACATTTCTTCAACCGGGAGAGATCGGAATTTTTAAGGAACTTCGAGACGAGTTGGGAATAAAGGAGGGCAATCTGATTTCTGTGACCCCAGCGAAAATTCCCGAGTCTGTTAACTACATTCGCAAGAAAATGAAGGGCAAACCCCTCATGAAAAATGAAATTTACGATATAATTTGCGATATTGTAGAGCATAACTTAAGCGAATTGGAGATAGCGGCCTTTCTTATGGCTGAAGATTTTTATGGCATGAGCATGGACGAGGTTGAACACTTAACGCAAGCTATGGTTGCCGCTGGAACAACCATCGATTTCGAATGCCGTTGTTACGACAAGCATTCGATTGGGGGCGTCCCCGGTAACAAAGTAAGCTTGTTGATTGTTCCCATCATAGCGGCCGCTGGTCTTTTGATTCCTAAGGTCAGTAGTCGCGCGATTACCAGTCCTTCAGGCACTGCGGACACTATGGAAGTGCTTGCTGGTGTGGAGTTCGCCGCAAGCGAATTGAAGGAAATGGCGTTGAAGGTGGGCGGTGCGATTGTTTGGGGAGGGAAACTGGGCATTGCTCCAGCAGATGACTTGATGATCCATGTCGAATACCCATTAAGCCTTGACCCACTTGGACAAATGATCGCAAGCATCATGGCTAAGAAGTTGGCGGTCGGAGCAGACTGCATCGTGATCGACATCCCAGTGGGAGCGGGTGCAAAGGTTGAAACGGAGGAGGATGCGCGGAAACTCGCCCAAAACTTTGTGGATTTGGGCGACCGCGTCAATGTGCAGGTTCAGTGTGGAATAACATATGGCGGGCAGCCGGTCGGACATACTGTAGGACCATCATTAGAGGCTCGAGAGGCTCTGCTTGCATTAAACGGTAAGGGACCGGCAAGCCTGATCGAAAAATCCACCGCGCTGGCCGGAATGCTCCTTGAGATGGGAGGCGTGGCACCACGAGATCATGGAAAAGAAGCAGCTAAGGAACTGCTCTTTTCAGGAAAAGCATTAAAGAAAATGAGAGAAATCATCGAGGCGCAAGGTGGAAACCCGAATATCAAACCTGAGGAGATACCTATTGGGCAGCATCACATGGAGATAAGAGCCCCTTGCGACGGATTTGTGACGAACGTAGATAACACGGCTATAACAGCCATCACAAGAGCAGCAGGCGCTCCAATGGAGAAGGGTGCGGGCGTCGCCTTGCGCTGGAAGAGGGGGTACAAAGTTAAGAAGAACGATGTGTTGCTGGAGATATATGCTGAACGAGAGTCCAAGCTCACCGAAGCCTACGACGTAGCACTAAAAACAAGACCGGTCACCATCGAGGGAATGCTGCTATACACTGTTCCTAAATACTAGTTCCCATTTTTCCGGCTGCCGTTTTCATTAAACAAACTATACACAAATTGTTATGTTAAGTAACCGATTTTCTCGCCGATGAACCACCCATACTCCTCTTGAAGAATGGACACGGCGCCTTGAGGTGGGATTATTCCTTTCTCGGTTATGATGAGGTCAATATACTCCGCTGGGGTCATATCGAAGGACGGGTTACGTATACTCACATTTTTCATGGCTTTAAGACGCCCAGGCGAGATCACTTCGGATGGATTCCTTTCTTCAATAACGATTAACCCACCCAATATGGTCTCTGGACTAAATTTGTAGGTTTCAGCCGCCACATAGAATAGAGCCCTTGTCTCTCGTGCGGCAAGAGCAATCAGTGAAGTGCCTATTTTGTTTACCACTGCCCCGTTTGCGGCGATGGCGTCAGAGCCCACGATCACTTTGTCTACCTCGTTCATGAAATATCGAGCCGCGCTGTCGATGATCATCGTGACCGGAATGCCTACTCGACTCAGGGTTCTGGCGGTGATCCTGCCTTGAAAGCGCGGTCTCGTTTCGGTGCAGTACACTTGAATCTTTTTGCCTTGTTTCCAAGCTTTTTTGATTATCGCCTCAACAGCGGAGCTTTGGCAGTGCGTTAAGATGGTATCTCCGTCTTTAATTCTTCTCGCTCCGATTTCTCCGATCTTTTTGACAGCTGTCTCAGAACTTTCTATGAAGCGATTAGCTAGGTTGATGGTGTAGGCTTTAAGGTCTTCAACGCTCGAAGCCGTGTTCTTAGCCTTAAGTACTCTCCACATTACGTATCGAACTCCGTTGGGAAGCGAAACGGCTGTGGGTCTCGTTCGAAGCAAGGTTTCGGCTGCGAGATTTAGCTCAGTGACGAGGTCGTCGATCGTCTTCGCCTCGGAAGCCTCCGCTGTCGTCTTGAGCGCCTTGACCGCTGCTCGAGCTATTCTGCCGGCTCCTCGTATTTTCATTGTTTTGATGCCCTGAGCAACTTCTGTTACCCATGCTGGAGGTGCTTGTGGCACTTTTAGCCCTCCATTATTTGTCTAAGTATAAGGTATGCAGCTTGTGGGGGTACGATTCCCCTTTCGGTTATGATCGCGTCGATGTACTCTGGTGAAGTAACATCGTAGAGGGGGTTCCGCACCTCAACATTTTTCATCTTAGTTAAAAGATCGAGGTCGATGACTTGTGTTTGAGCTCCTTCCTCGATCTCCACAAGTTCGCCGACAACCGTTTCAGGACTTAGCTTGTAGGTCCCTGCCGCGGCTAACACGCGAACTCGTGCCTCATGAGCTAATGTCGCAATAACGGCTGTCCCCACCTTACTTATCACCGCGCCGTTTACGGCAACGGCTTCTGCTCCCGTGAGCACATTGTCGATTTCGTTTATGAAAACGCGGACTGCGGAGTCAGTTATGAGCGTGACGGGTAAGCCCAGTTCTCCAACCATTTTTGCCATTTGCCGGCCCTCAAGTTCAGGCCGCGCCTCGGTGACGAAAACATGAACGCGCTTTCTCTCCTCAGCAACCCTTTTCAAGATGGCATAAACTGTTGTGCTGAAGCCGTGAGTGAGAATCACTTTTCCGTTTTTGATTCGCTTAGATCCAATTTCTCCAATTATGCTTTTTGCCTCCTTGATTTTCTCCACGAATCCAGACGCTGAAGCCTCGACAAGGCTTCGCAGGTTAACCAGATTAATTTCACCAGCTTCCTTGACCTCCCGATTAATGTATGAGAGGCAGTTCCTTAAGGAGGCAGAGGAGGGCCTCGCGTTGATTAATCGAAGACTGATGTCTTCTATTTCCTTGCGGAATTTCGCCGCGTCTTTGGCCTCTGAGCGCTGAGCCAAGATAGCCAGTGCCCTCGCTGAAGCTAAGGCGGTGTCGTCTGCTCCGGCGATTTCCTTTGTCTCGATCCTACGCACGATCTCTTCGATCTCCTCAATCATGAAGTCGTCTCCTTCAAATAGTTGACTGACACAGCTCAGTTATACGTTTCGTCTAACACCATCAGTTCTCCTTTATAATAATGGTGTCTTATTTAAGGAAGGTTTTTAGGTCAAATATTCCATATGTCATATTGGAGCTGATTATGTGAGCGGACGTTGGGTTCAAGAATGCAAAAAAATCTTAGATCAAATAAAGAAGCTTGAAGATGTTGAAGGACGAGATCGTTTAGACATGGTGCGAACGATTAGGTTTACTCTATATGCACTCCAACGAAGCGTGTCAGGCTGGATGGAATGGATTGACAATCCAGACATTATGGCAACATTTTCTCTTGAAGAGCTGAAAGAAATAGGCAAAAGTCTTTCTAAACTAACGCAATCCTTCATCGAATATGACTGTAAAATAACTTCGACCGTCCAAAAGGATTTACTGCTAACAGAGCCTGAAACACCCAGCGAATCAATCGAAAAAGCAAAAGACAAAACAAAAGTATTCTACATAAAGTAACAAAGCAAAAGAGGTTTGGTCATAGACCCAAGAAAACTTTCTGAATACGAAAAAAGCGAATTGATTGGCGCATTTGATAAAGTTAAAAGCATTGACCTTCTGAGCATTCTAGAGCAATTAAAGACCAAAATCCAAGCAAGGACAGAAATTGACAAGATCGTACTCAGGGTGCTTGGTTTTGGTGATGTTGAGATTAGCCGCCTTCTTGACTATCTCTATCCTGCTTTAGCCGACGAAATCCAACAACTAAAAACACTCATGCAAGGATGACATGTTATGAACAAATACTTCATTACCTGAATGATGAAACCAAAGCAATGCTTAAATGTATGCAATTTAATAATTTGTAAATAGAAAGGTGCTCACTAAATGGAAGAAGAACTAACAACAGTTTCAGCGCGCATTCAAAAATCTCAAGCGGAAGAAATCGAACGTCTCGCCTCAAAAAAGGGAACAGACAAATCCGCCATCATACGTGAACTACTCACCACAGCGCTACAAAACAAAAAAATCGAAGAAGCCATAAACCAGGTTCAAGCTAAAAAAATCACCGTGTGGAAAGCAGCAGAAATAGCCGGCGTCACATACAGAGAAATGCTGGAACTACTCAAAACCCATAACGTACCATTCCCACTCTCCGAACAAGAACTGAGGCGGGAAATTGAAGAAATCACATCGGGCACAACAACAAGCCATAAGTAACGCCGGTCCACTCATCCACCTTGCCAAAGCAAACGCGTTACACATACTGCAAGCTCTATACCACACAATACTCATTCCAAACGAAGTCAAAAACGAAACGGTTGATAAAGGCAAAGAAAAAGGACACCCCGATGCACTGCAAATTGAAAAAGCAGCACAACAAGGCTGGATAAAAACCATACAAATAAAACTAAACCCAACATTTCAAAAAGCCGCAAAAACTGCAGGCCTAACAAATGCAGAAGCAGCAGTGATACAATACGCCTACCAAAACAATTTAACAGCTCTCCTAGACGATGAACCAGCCAGAACCTTCGCAAAAACCCTAGGCGTCACAATCCGCGGCACACTAGGCATCCTAATCCAAGCAACAAAAAACAACATCCTAAACCCTCAAGAAGCAATACAAATACTGGACAAACTAACAGAAACAATGTACGTCAGCGCCGACCTCTACAAAACCACAAGAAAAGAAATAAACAAACTCACCAAACATTAAGGAGATTAAAATGGAAATATTCTCACATGAGTTTAAGAATTGGATAAAGAGAAATACCGTCTGTAGACTTTTAGGGCATAAGGAAAGCGATTGGATGGACGAATGGTGGGCACCAGCACATTCCACCGGCTACCTAGTAAAAACATGTGATAGATGCCACCTAGAACTGAGCAGAAAAAAGGCGCATTTAGATTAGCCTGACAGTTCAACAGGCGTAGGCTCCTTCGTCTTCGTCCCAATCTTTGTTACTTCAGAAATAACTTCACTGGCGTCCAAAATCTCCAGCACATCAGACTCACGATTATAACTCACCTTCATATCTTTCCCTTCTCGCCCGATAAAACGTCACCACCAGCTTTCTATCACCAACCTTGTCATAAACCACACGGAACACATGCTCCCTATTAAGCTAAGCCAACTTTGCTTGTTTCACCTCAGCCTCCCTTTTCAGCCTTTTCGCTGGCTTCCAAGACTTACGCACAAAATCTGGGTATGACCCAAACCTTTTGATCCAGTTTTCCAAAAATTTGACGGTTTTGGGGTCAGCCGCGTAACCGGAGCCCATGTCCCCGTGTTTTTCTCGTAACTCAGAAACCGCTTTGTCACGCTCCACCTTAGCTATGATGGAGGCTGCCGAGACGATAGGGTACTTCACGTCTGCTTTATGCTCTGAAACTATTTGAACCGTAAAGGGGAGGCTTTCAGCGATGTGTTGCTTAAACCGGTCGGCTAACACGTCTGACGCGTCCACGTACGCTACGTCAGGTTTAAGAACGGTTATCACCTTGGCCATCGTTTGAGCCTCCAGCCGGTTGAGTTTGTGAAGTTTCCTTCCAGACCTAACCACCTGGTCAATTTCCGCAGGAGACAACCTTATGACATGGCATTGGAGAACCAACCTCCTAATCTCTCCAGCGAGTTGCTCTCGCCTACGAGGAGAAAGAAGCTTGGAGTCCCTCACGCCTAAATCCACAAGCTTGGGTAAGTTTTCTTCTTCTAGCAAAACGCCTGCAATAACGAGGGGACCAATCACCGAACCTCGGCCAGCGTCGTCAACCCCTGCTACTCGCATGCTCACGACCTTCGTCAATGATTAATCAAAGGCTTAAGATAACCTTTGTAGGTATTGAATGATCTTGCTGATGATAGTACTGTGTAGGTTTTCTCTATTTTGATACGTTACCTCAAGAATTTCCGCGTCTTCCCTTGCTTTAATCGCGGTGATGAGCGGGTCTCTTGCCCTGTGATGGATGGTTCCCAGCATCGGTTTATGGCTCCTCACTGCTTGGAATACCGCTTCCTTAAAGGCATAGGAAAATAGCTCCATGGGCCCTATTTCGTCCACAACAACCATGTCAGCCTTCGCCACAGCGGTTAGAATGGAGTTCGCGCCTATAGCGTTGAGGTCACTCAGGTTCACTCGATATTTGCTGACTTGGGGACCGACAGGCTGATTCACGTGGGCCAACCAGCCTCTTTGCTCGGTGTAAAAGTCGACAATCTCAAAGCCTACACGAACTCCACCCTCACGAACTTCACGGCTAATCATGCCGCCGACCTTATATCCCCTTTTCTTTAAGGTGTCAACCGCCCGAAGCAGAACGCTCGTCTTGCCGATTCCGGGTCGACCCGTTACGAATATGAGCCGCTTCAAATGCCTTCACCATGTAATTTTCTTCCTAATAAATTATAAAATATTTGATCGTGAGCTCATTATGAAACGAGATTTATTCAAAAATGGAGAGAATAAACTAATTTTCTGTCAATTTTCCAGGAAAACTGGGTCGAGTTTAGGCATAGTGTTTTGTTAAAATCTTCTTCTATAAGGCCTACGACCGTAAGATGATCTTTCTTCAAAGGGCCTCCCGAATCGACGTTCCTCTTCGTATCTCTTCTCTGACATGTTATTCTCTGTGTTGACCTCGCCCACATCTTCTTTGCTCTCTTCTATTGAGCCCATTCTTCCTATTGTCAGCCTCAAACTGCCTCGAAAGAGGTTCGCGTAGCCGTTTGTAAGCGTGTATGTCTTGCCAACCTCCACCTCATCGATGCTTTCTTCCCAAAGGGTCATTAGCACCGTACCGCTGTCATCGCCCACCAAAGCCTCGGTAACTTTCTTGCCATCTCTCGTCACTCTAGGTTCACTTTTCTCTAGGACCTTAAAGGTCGTATCCACTCTTACTCTAGGCCTCAATTCGCTTATTTTCAATTCATCTCATCTCCTTATCTTTTACATACAAGTTTTTCTTATGAACCTTGCTATTCCATCATAACTTCCCTACAAAGACTCTCCGAATGTTTACAAGTGTTTGGAAGTTCTGCATTTGACTCCTCTTATTCACGCGTTAACGTGATCTCGATTGTGGACACCGCTCTCGTCCCGCCTTCTTCTAGCGGTATTTCTTCGGTTCCAATGGTGATTTTGCCTACGCTCAGGTCCTTCATAAATCTGTGTCTAGCTATTTCGACGGCGTCGATGGCAGTTGTTATGGATCGTCCTCTCGCCTTCAAGGTAACTTCTTTAGTGTTGGACCCGGTGAAACTCGTTATGATCCCCAGAACATAACTCATCGGGGGCTTTCTCCCCACGTATATAATATTTTGTTCTCTAGACAAAGTCAAAGCCTTCCTTGCCAAGCCTTTCTCTTTTTCTCCCTCATCATATTTATGTTTTTCCGTTTCCCTGACATCGGCTGCCCACGAGTCTTCTCTAAAGTGCACGTATATAAGCAATCCTTTAAAGTTTTTGATAAGCTAAAAGACATATTTGTTTCCAAACATTAAAGAATACAGAAAGTAGTTGTGAAGTGGTTAACATGAGGTTTGAGGTGGAAATGACAGATCTACAAGGAAGAATTAAAAGGCTCTTCGAAATCGATGCTATTACCAACCAAGATTTCTCAAGAAACCTAAAACAGGTGATTGATAGGTGGATAAAAGAAACTGATGGAGAGCTTCAGTTCAGGATCAAAGTAACGCTCGCATCTAACTATTAGAAATTTGGTTTCAATAATGAGTTGAAAACGCCTTTGAGGTTGCGGGGTTGAGCTTCGGTTTCCCCACAGAGGTTGTAAGGGAGGGAAAGGTCAGCGTTGTGGTGCCTAGACTTGAGGCTTATGCGAGGGAGACTTGGGAGTACGCTCCATCCAAGGCGCCAGTGTTTTACAACCCCACCATGGAGTTAAACAGAGACATGGCGGTTTTGACGTTGCAGGCGTATCAAAGAATGGTTGGGAAGGATATCTCCATTTGTGAACCCTTAACTGGCTGTGGTATTCGAGGAGTTAGGTTCGCCACAGAGGTTCAGGGCGTTCGAAAGGTTATCGTGAACGATATTAATCTGGAAGCGGCTAGGCTTGCCGAGTTCAATGTCAAACGCAACAAACTTTCTAAGCGTGTTTTGGTTATGAACGAGGATGCTAATCTCCTTTTGAGCCACTATGCCGCCCCTCGAAAGAGGTTCAGTTTTATTGACATCGATCCCTTTGGATCTCCCGTTCCCTATCTGGATGCTGCTCTCAGAGCCATGCGTGACGGAGGCTTGCTGGCCTTAACCGCCACGGATATGGCTCCCTTATGCGGCGTTCACCCTCAGGCTTGTGTCCGAAAGTATGGTGGGAAACCCCTGCGAACCGAATATTGCCACGAGCTGGCCATTCGGCTCTTAATCGGATGCCTCACAATGATGGCGGCAAAGCACGACATAGGGATTGACATAGTGTTCAGCCATAGCTCGGACCATTATATTCGAGTGTATGCTGTTACCCATTACGGGGCGAAGCAAGCCGATAACAGCACTCGAAGGATGGGATATATCCTCCACTGTTTCGCATGCTTTCACAGAGAACCGTCTAAAGGGCTGGTTCCCTTTTTGAAGCGAGAGTGTGCTGAATGCGGCTCTACGTTGAGTGTTGCCGGACCCTTGTGGCTCGGCAAAATGCTGGATGAAACCTTTTGCGGCTTGATGGAGAAAGAGGTTGATGGAAGAGGTCTAAAGCAGGAAAAGCGAATTCTTAAATTGCTTTCCATAGCTCGAAACGAGGCTGAAGCACCCCTCACGTATTATGTGGTCGACAAGATCTGTGACAAACTGAACCTGCCGATTCCGCCTTTAATTGAAATAATGAAGGAGCTGAAAAGAGCAGGCTTTCAAGCAGGCCCAACGCACTTTAACAGCAGAGGCGTTCGAACAGAAGCTTCTGCGGGGGTTGTGAAAGGAATCGTAGTTAAGCTTGCGGCTTAAGCCATGGAGAGGCGAGTTAGGCCCCGTACAGAGCTACTTTACTGTGCCTCAGTCGTAGATGAACAAAGCTCTCCGCCATCTTCAGCGTTAGGGACGCCGGCTCTACCACCGGAACATTCAAGCGTTTCTGGATCTGATCCGCCATATACGCTAGTCCTGTGCATCCCAGTACGATCACCTCGGCGCCATCCTTGACCGCCTTCTTGGAGGCCTCAACAACCGTCTTCACCGTTTTCTCCAAATCCCTCTCTAAGTCAAGAACCGGTATATCTAGCCACACCACTGAGGCCAGCCTCTGCTCGATTCCCAGCGCTCTCGCGTGTGATTCCACTTGAAGGGCTGTCTTTTTTGTCGGAGATATGACCGAGAACTTGTGACCGAGCAAAGATGCGACCAGCATGGAGGTTTCACCGGGTCCAAGCACTGGAACGTTAACAATCTCTCGTAGTGCCTCGACGCAAGGGTCTCCAAAGCAGTTAATCATTATGGCGTCGTAGTCGCCCTCATGCCTTTTCACGAGTTGGATGATGCCTGGACAAACGGACACCATGCTTTGAAACGTCTCGAGGGAGCTGGGACCTTCCTTTAGGCTGAGAACCTTGATGGATGTGTCTTTTCTTGCGAACCTACGGAGATACTCCTCGTCTTTCTTGTCCCATAGGTCAGTGCCGACAGGGTTCACAACAAGAATTCTCATCTATGACACCGTTATTTTGTATGATTTGAATGATTTAGGATTTTGGTCGTATCATAAAAACATTTACACTGTTGCGCGAGTTTTAAAATTGATATACATAAAATTTTTAACTCTTAGGCTTTATTCTACCTATGGAGATTGTGAAGAAAATGTCCAAAAAGTATCTAATGAGTAGAAAAGCTATAACCAAGGTTCAAGCAGCGATCATTGCTGTTGTGATCATCGTTGCTGTGGTGGTCGCAGCTTATGTTTTGTGGCCTAGACCACCTCCAGGACCGATAATGACGGTGACGATGACATACCATGCTCCAGACCCGGCTGAGATGAAGGTTGCAGAGATAATGAAGTCTGAGCTAATGAAAATAGGCATAGAGCTTGACGTTAGGGGGATGGAGTGGGATGCACAGTGGGATCTGGCTAAAGCCGACCCGACGAAGGCTCAACACATTTTCGTCATGTACTGGTGGCCGACGATACTTTCGGGCTACGACTTCCTGGTTAACATGTTCCACACTGAACCGGAGATCTTCTTCAACTTGGGGTACTACTACAACTCGGAGTTTGATAATCTGATAGATACGGCCTATTCGCTGGAGGCTACCGACCCTGATGGTTCAATTGAATTGTATAGGGATGCTCAGGAGATGCTGATAGAAGACTGCCCAGCGATCTTCTTCTACGACGTGATGAACACTCATGTCATTAGGGAGGCAGTACGTGGCTATGTTGATAACCCCGCCTATCCCCACGTAACACTCTGCTATGACTTGAGACCACCAGCGGGTGAGACAACGTTCCGGAGAGCGGAACCCGCGGTCATCGTAACCGACCTAGACCCAAGTAGCCAGTTCTCCAATGAGATCGTCATCATTTGCGGAAACATGTATGAGACGCTTACCTGGGTCACACCTGATGGTGAGATAGTTGGTCAACTGGCGGAGAGCTGGACCGTGTCCGAGGATGGCCTCACGTGGGACTTCAAGCTTAGGAAAGGTGTAAAGTTTCACGATGGAACTCCAATGGACTCGACCGCGGTGGCTGAGAGCTTTGAGAGAACCCGTAGGATGGGGATGGGCGCTGCTTTCATATGGGCCTGCGTGGACGAGATAGTCACTTTCGAGGAAGACCCCTACCTAGTCCGGTTCAAACTGGCTTTTCCGGCGCCGCTAGATAGGATCGCTGCGGCGAGCTATGCTGCATGGGTCTTCAGTCCGAAGGTTTCTGAGGTTGGTGATGACGATGCCATACACGAGTGGTTTAATGGTCCTCCTCCTGGAGGCATCTTTGCTGGCGATCCTCCATACGACATGGGAACCGGACCGTATTACTTAGCCGAGCACGTGCCGGGTCACCATGTTGTGCTCAAGAGGTTCAATGACTACTGGCGTGGATGGGAGGATGGTCCATACTACGACACAATATATGTGGAATATGTCGAGGAGGCTGCCACCAGGGAGGAAGGCATTCTGGGTGAGGTCTATGATTTCACTTATCTGCTGCCTATGGAAGACCTTAAAAGCATCGACGAAAACCCGGTGGCTAAGGTTCCAGCGATACCATCCTTCCAGAATCTACTAGGTTTCTTCAATCTAAAGAGACCTCCAACAGACAATGCCCTCGTCCGCAAGGCCATAGCTTACGCGACTCCATACCAGAAGATAATAGATGAGGTGTTAATGGGCTATGGGGTACAGTCTAAAGGCCCGGTGCCCGCAGGCTTGTTCGGATACGTAGAGGACCTATTCCAGTACACTCAAGACCTAGATAAGGCTAGGGACCTCCTTAGGGAGGCAGGGTATACACCGCCCCCCTCGGCGATGGCGATAGCGGGCTCCCTAGCGTACACAGAGTTGTTGATACCCTGCTTCCACGTGATGGCGTGCTTGGTGAAGCGTGAATGGGAATACACACCTACGTAGCGAAGAGAATTGCCCTATCAGCTCTGGTAATACTCGGCACAATCACCGTCACCTTTTTTTTATCTAGGATGGTTCCGTCAGACCCTGCAGCACTGTGGGCTGGTCAACACCCAACCATCGAGGAGGTTAGAAAAGCACGTGTGATGCTCGGTTTAGACCAGCCTTTACACGTTCAATACTTCTCCTACCTTACTAAGCTCATGCAAGGAGACCTAGGAGTCTCCATCAGGTTCAAAAGGGGCATTCTAGGGGACCTTTTCTTCTACCTTCCCGCCACGCTTGAACTCATCATCGCAGGCTTCATCATCGCCCTAGCCATAGGCATACCGCTAGGGGTCATCTCCGCTGTCAAGGAGAATAAGATTATAGACCACCTCACAAGAACTGTGGCCATCGCTGGGGCGTCCATACCCGTGTTCTGGTTGGGCATAGTGTTCCAGATCATCTTCTTCGGGATGCTCGGTATTCTACCGCTTACTGGAAGGGTGAGCTCTGAGATAGTGATTACAAACCCGATAAAGAGGATAACAGGCTTTTACCTGATCGACAGTTTGGTGACGAGCAACTGGCCTGCCTTCACAAGTGCCCTGGTCCACCTGCTGCTGCCGGCCATAGTCATAGCCACCTACCCGCTGGGTCTTTGCGTGAGGATGGTGAGGGCCTCAATGATAGAGGTCCTCAGAGAGAACTACATCAGAGCTGCTAGAGCCAGTGGGATACCGGAAAGAACCATAATTTTTAGGTACGCCTTAAAGAACGCCATTGTGCCGGCCTTCACGGCTATAGGTCTCTCCTTTGCGTACTCCATCACCGGGGCCTTCCTCGTTGAGTTTATCTTTAGCTGGGGCGGCGTAGGCTCGTACATAACCTACGCCATCGCGACCATCGACTACCCCGTCATTGTGGGTGTAACCCTCTTCGTCTGCGTGTTTTATGTGGCAATAAACCTAATCCTAGATGTCTTACAAGCTGTGGTAGATCCACGTGTGAAATACTAGATAAGGGAGAGAGAATGGCGAGAAAGGTATCGTTGAGCCCATCGTTAGGGAGGCGCAGGTTCAGTGAGGCGAGGATCATAGCCTATGTGCTCAGAAGTGACCCTCTCTCCGTGGGCGCTATAGCCTTGATTCTGCTAATCATTTTCGCAGGGGTCCTTGCACCCTTGATCGCGCCATACAAGGAGGACATTCTGGGGATACCTCGCCCAGGGTATAAGTTCCTACCTCCAAGCCTCGACCATCTCTTTGGAACCGACTACTTCGGCAGGGACGTCTTCAGTCTAGTGCTCATGGGTACCAGAATCTCCCTCATGGCCGGGCTCGTTGTGGTCATCCTGTCGTTACTCATCGGATGTCCCCTTGGGGTCATAGCTGGGTACTTCAGGGGGACTGTGGTGGACGAGGTGATAATGAGGGTAACGGACATATTCCTAGCCCTGCCGCCCCTTCTACTAGCCATAGTGATTGCAGCGACCCTGGGGCCAGGTCTTGAAAACGCCATGATCGCCACAGCCATATCATGGTGGCCTTGGTACACCAGGTTGATGAGAGCTCAAGCAGCCTCCCTGAGGGAGCGACCCTTCGTTGAGGCAGCTAGAGGCCTCGGCGTGGGAGAACTAGTCATAGTGTTCAGGCATATTCTACCTAACGCAGTGGCACCTGTTATCGTGCAGGCTACCATGGACATCGGCTCGGCGATCCTATTGACCTCAGCGCTCAGCTTTCTAGGTCTCGGAGCCCAACCCCCAACACCGGAATGGGGGTTAATGGTGAACCTTGGGAGGCCTTACATCAGAAATTACTGGTGGTATGCGACATTCCCAGGGCTGGCCATCTTCATCACTGTCATGGTTTTCAACGTTCTCGGAGATGGGCTTAGGAAGGCTCTAGACCCGAGGCTTAGGATCAGGAGGGCTGGGTGAACCGCTTGAGCGACCTCCTCTCAGTCAGAAACCTCATGCTCCACTTCGTCACCTACTATGGAGTTGTCAAGGCATTGGACGGCGTCAGCTTTGACGTGCGGAGGGAGGATGTCTTCGGGCTGGTTGGGGAGACAGGCTGCGGAAAGACCGTCACCTCCCTCACCATCCTCAAGCTTCTCCCAGAAAACGCGATGATCGTGGGTGGCGAGATCATCTTCAAGGGCGAAAACCTCCTAGACAAGAGTGAGGAGGAAATGAGGGACATTAGGGGCGGAAAGATTTCCATGATCTTCCAAGACCCGTCCACGTCGTTAAATCCGCTCTTCACGGTCAAGGACCAGCTTGTACGCGTTCTGCTCACACACCAGAAGATCAACAAGGAGGAAGCCTATAGGAGGGGCATCAACCTTTTAAGGTCCGTTGGGCTGCCAGACCCAGAGAGGCTAATGGGTTTCTATCCCTTCGAGCTTAGTGGTGGGATGCAGCAGAGAGTTATGATAGCGATTGCCATCTCCTCGAATCCAGACCTGCTGATAGCCGATGAGCCTACAAGCAATCTAGACGTTACTATCCAGGCTCAAATCCTAGACCTGATCAAAAGGTGTAGGGAGGAGACCGAAGCCTCTGTCCTCTTCATTACACACGACTTCGGAATCGTCACCGAGATATGCAACAGGGTCGGTGTGATGTATGCAGGGACAATGGCTGAAATCGCTCCGCTAAGGGAACTCCTCACCGACCCGCTACACCCCTACACTAAGGGCCTCCTAGCATCTATACCAACCCCAGGCAAAAGGGGTGAGAGGCTCCACATGATCCGAGGAATGGTTCCAGAACTCATAAAACCACCTTCAGGTTGCAGGTTCCACCCAAGGTGCCCAAGCGTCATGGATGTATGCAGAATGAAAAGCCCACCCACCGTTAAAATCGGCGAGGAACACTTGGTGACATGTCACCTCTATGAGACAGGTGCGTGAAATTGAGTAAGCCGTTAGTTGAGGTGCGTAACCTAAAGAAGTACTTTCCGGTTAGGAAATGGTTGTTTAGGGTGGTTGGGTACGTTAAGGCAGTGGATGGAGTGGACCTGGACGTAAGGGTTAAGAGCACCCACGGCCTCATCGGGGAGTCTGGCTGTGGAAAGACGACGCTAGGCAGAACCATCGTAAGGCTGATGGAGCCCACCGATGGAAAGGTCTTCTTCGACGGGATCGAGATAATGGGACTGAATAAGAAGGAGCTGAGGGAGCTGAGGAAAAACATGCGTATCGTCTTCCAAGACCCCCTCTCTTCTCTAGACCCGAGGATGTGCGTCAGAGATCAAATAGTCGAGGGGGTTAGGACCCACGTCCGCGCATCCGGTGAGGAGATAGACGAGGAAATCCTAAGGTTACTAAAGCTCGTGGGCCTAAAAGAGGAGCACATGTGGAGATACCCCCACGAGCTGAGTGGAGGTCAGAACCAGAGGGTTGCAATAGCTAGGGCCATAACCCTAAACCCTAAGTTCGTTGTGCTGGATGAGCCCACATCAGCCCTAGACGTTTCGGTGCAAGCTCAAATTCTGGAATTGCTCAAGGACCTACAGGATAAGTTTAACCTCTCCTACCTTTTCATATCCCACGATCTGAGCGTTGTAGGATACATCAGCGACGATATCTCTGTGATGTACGTAGGTAACATTGTAGAGGTGATAGACGCCGACAGGATATGGGAAGAGGCCCTACACCCCTACACTCAATGTCTGCTATCCGCCGTTCCCATTGCAGAGCTGGACGTAAAAAAGGAAGAGAAGATAGAGCTTAAGGGTGAGGTCCCAAGCCCTGTGAACCCGCCCCCGGGTTGCAGGTTCCACCCAAGGTGCCCGTACGTTATGGATGTGTGCAAGACTAGAAAGCCCGAGCTAGTTGAGGTAGAGCACAAGCATCTCGTCGCGTGCCATAAAGCTGTTTGAGGGCGTATGTGGTTAACCAAGATGCGGGCGCAGAGGAAATTGAAGCCCCAGTCATGAGAAAGATGTCAGCTATTTCCTTATCGGTGTATAGTCAAAGCTGAAGCCAAAGTGCCTCGGGCCAAAGAGCTCTATACCCCTCGGGGTGAGCCATACCTCCGGAGCCTTCGCTCCTATGACAACCGCTTTCATCCCCTTCTTTAGCTCCGCGTTGGTTATGGCGTATCCCTTTTCATCTACCACACATATTAGGTCGGGGGCTGTAGCCACTACCTCTCCGTCCCTCCAAGCAATTATGTTCTCGTTTTTAATCCATACCTTGAACTCATGGGTCTTCCACTTGTCGATCCCCGTATAGGTTGCCTCTCCATAGAGGAAACCTCCTCTATCCTCCCACCCATACTTTTTAACCAGACCCTTGAATAAGAGGACCCCGTCTAAACACTTTACTAGCTCGGTTATGGGATCCTTCCCAGCCATATTTGCCTGCTTCACGGTCTTGCCAACTTTAATGCACTTGGAAATCGAGTCCTTAATTACAACCTTCTTTACGATGCTTCCCTCAATCGGCGTGTCAACAACCGCCACCGAGCCCCCAGCCACCACAGCTAAACTCCTCACTATATCCTCATACTCGCCGAGGTCCGCGACTCTCTCGATGATGACTATGTCACCGCCTTCGCTCACCGCAACACAAGGTAATAACGGGACTTGGAAGATGTTGGCTGTGGAATGCAGTAGCTCCGGCGCTGACCTTCCAAGGTAGTCTCCGTCTAGGAGAGGAAGATTCATCATAGATGCTATGTGTAGGGGTATGGCCGTATTCATTCCCCCCAACTCTACTGCCACGGTCGCAAAGGTCTTTCTCCCGACATGCTTCTCCATCCTCTCAAAGGCCACAGTCATGGGCTCCTCAAACACCACAGCTTTACGCTTCCTCTCCACCGGGGCTATGCTCCCGCAAGAGTATGGACAGACAACCAAAGCGTCGTCGGGTAGCTCCTCTAAACTCACGATGGCTAGTCTTCGTCCCTTCTGAAGGTCTTCCCTCAGCATGTTTAAGCCCTTTTTAGGGTCTCCTCCCCCTCCGGTTCCTAATATCGCGGCTCCGATGATTAAATGCTCAATGGCCTCTTCATTTAGGACTCTCAACGCTAACCCTCCGCTAGAGTGTTGAATGCAACATAGAGAAAAGCCTTACCCTTAGGAGGCTTGCATAAGCCTATAATGCTCCATGGATCAGAAACTTGCAGCAACCGTCGGCAGCTTGGTTCTTAAAAACTAAAAAGTCATATGAAAGATTACTTCATATCAAAAGATGGAGGCTAGCCAAAATGTTGCGAATTCTTATAGTGATTCCCGTTTCATCTAGCCAATGGAATAAGCCAACAGAAAAATATGCTTTAGAATACGTTTCAGCTAACACGAAGATTGATGTTACAAACGTGGAAAAGGCGCCTGAGTCTATAGAATGCCATCATGATTCAACCTTGGCAGCGCCCGCTACGGTTGAGGCTGTTGCCGAAGCTGAAAGAAAGGGATATGATGCGGTTGTCATAGGTTGCTTTGACGATCCCGGGCTTCATGGTGCACGCGAATGCGTTTCGATTCCCGTGTTAGGGCTTGGAGAAACCTCGATGACAATAGCGTCGCTTCTGGGAAACAAGTTTGCGGTAATATCAACGGGCAAGAATTCGGGAGCGATTTACGAGAGAAAAGCGATGGAGCTAGGGCTGATCAAAAGACTAGCCTATTCGAGCGGCATCGATGTAGCGGTTCTGAAACTTATGGAAGAAAAGGCGAAAGTGAAACAATTACTGCTAAAAGAGGCTAGGAAAGCCATAGATAACTTCGGAGCCGAGGTAATCGTTTTAGGCTGTGGAGGGATGATAGGTTTTTCAGAAGAACTCTCCAAGATTCTCAATGTGCCGGTGATCGATCCCCTACTGGTCACGGTGAAAATGGCTGAAACATTGGCTTCTCTAGGCTTAAGACACAGCAAAGCTTGGTTCTACAACATTCCAACCCACAAAAAGTGAACATCAGTTTATCCATTAAAGCTTAATGAGATTAGAGGTACATTCCTAGGCTTGCGCCTCTCAAAATTTTTATTAGATTGTGCGGGTTAAAATGCCCTAAAACATTTCTTTTTGGAGTAACCTTTATGGGTGAACGTTTCTTTTTGGTTGAGAGACGGCTGTGAAAGCGCAGAAATTAGGGCATGTTGAAGGTTTTCCAACATGAAGACTTCGCAGGCTCTCAACAAAACCTTAAGGCTCTTCCTGATCTTTACCCTAGCGGTCTCCTTAACCATTAGTTTCCCAGCCACCAAAGGACTCGCCTACACTCCAACCTACGGTTCGTACCATTACAAATTTGTGGTTGATGAAGACGGTTTTACATGGGTTACGATTGATTACGAAAGCTTTGAGACCAGTGGTTCCTCTTGGGTTTTTGTGCCTAAGTTCTCCAATTGGAGTAACAGAACCTTATCTGGACGTATCCTTCAGTCCGAGGTTGTTGAAACCGAGCAAGTTGTCGGTGCAGAACACTACTTCTATAAGGCTTTTACGTTTTCGTTTAAGTCTGATAAGTCCTTTAAGATGAGTATTCAATTTAACATGACGGCAGGAGCCTTAATCATTGAACCTCGCGGGGTATTTCTCTCCCCTCAGATAGGGTTTCAAGAAGATAACACGGGTACGGCTGAAGTCTTCCTTCCTAAGGATAGTAAGGTGGTTAAGGCAAACTATCCGCCAACCAAGGAAACTGCAAACTATGTGCTTTTTGACCTCTATGAAAACGTGATTAGGTTACAGATTGAATTTAAAACAGGCATCACCACGCCTGAGTTGTCGACACTTGAGCAAGGCATTTTCACCTTTCAAACCGTGAAGAGATACGAGAGCTATGCTTCTGAAGTTTTGGACCTCTTCAACGCTGTTTATGACGACCTTGTAGATTTGTTTGATGTCACGCTTGAAAGAGTTGATATAAGGTTTGTCATCCCAGAATTTTACGAACTACTTTCTTTAGGGGGTTATGTCCCCTTCACAGGCGGGAAAGTGGGTGATATCCACATAAACGTTTTCTTCGTCCGGTTTGAGAGAGGAATTCTAGAGGTGACTGCACTCCACGAGCTCGTCCACCACTTCTTGTTTAAGGTAGGGCTATCCCCCGGCGATCTTCTCTGGTTTCACGAAGGCATGGCGCAATATATTAGCGTTGAAGTTGCTGATGAGCTGGGCTACGAGGGGGCTTCGACGGAGAGGGATAGGCTTAGGGTAGATGCCTTGCAACTCACTCGTTATGGCGAAGACCTTAGCTTTCTACAAGAATGGAAGCCCGAGACCCAACCGGTGGACGTAACTGCCTGCTACGTAGCCTCATATTACATTGTCAGTAAACTAGCCGAGAAGTATGGCGAACTTGACTATTACGAGCACTTCTTTAAGTTGATAAAGGGAAAAGAGGTGGAGGACAATAGCGTTCTTGCATACCACTTAAGTTTAGCCGCTAACACTTCGGTAGCTCTTGATCTCAGAAAATGGGGATTCGATATAGCTGATCTGTATGGCTTTCCGGCACTCGTCGACGAGGCGGAAAGGGCGGTGTATGGGTTAAGCCCAGCATTTCAACCCTATAGATTCCTAGCAGAATATCTCTACAAACAAGGGTTAACCTACCTCGAGAAGGGTGATACTGAAAAAGCAAGCCAATATCTTGAAGCCTCCATTTCCTTAGCAAAATTCGCTCCTCTACTAACTCTCATAACAGTAGCCGCCATCCTCGTAGCCATCATTTATACTTTGAAGTCCGTAAAGCATCGCCCAAGCCAAGCAACCATTGAGACCACTCTCAGAAAGGCTGATAACGATCAGTTCTCAAAGTCTGGAAATAGTTGAAAAATGGGAATAGAGATTCGGTGTCCTTCGTGATAGATGGCGAGAGGGGCCTCATCCTGCCCGCACATCGGTCGAGGCAGCGTATGTTACAATGCTTCCCTTAGAAGCTCCGAGATGTCTCTCACAACGATTTTGTCTTCTACGTCTAAGACCTTTACTGCGTCCTCTAAAGTGGTTATACAGAAGGGGCAAGCGGTGGCTATCACCTCAACTCCAAGCTCTAGAGCCTCTTTAGCCCTGTTCACACAGGGTCGCTTTTCTGGGGTTGCCTCCTCTGTCCAAACTCTTCCAGCTCCTCCGCCGCAGCAAAAGCTGTTTTCTCTTGATCTACCCATTTCAATGAGTTCTAAACCGGGTATCGACTTCAATATTTCCCTTGGCTCATCATAGATACTGCTTCGCTTGCCTAGGAAGCATGGATCGTGATAGGTGACTTTCTTCTTAATTGCCTTGACGGGTCTAAGCCTCTTGTTCTCAATGGCGTCTGCAATGAATTGGGTGTAGTGCTGGATGTTGAGGTCCATGTCCGTATATGGCTTGTCATTTTTGAAGGTGTGGTAGCAGTGGGGCGATATCGTTACAATCGTGTCAAAATCGTATTTTTTGAATAGAGAAGCGTTATGTTCCGCAAGTACCTCGAATAAACCTTTTTCGCCAAGTCGCAGTATATGATCCCCACAGCACCACTCCTCATTTCCCAATATGGCAAAGTCGACATTCATCTTTCTGAGTATTTGAGCTATAGACATAGAGATTTCTTGATTCCTCGCATCGTAGGATGGTGAACAGCACACAAAGTATAGGACACTCGTTTTTCCGACCACTGGAAGCTCTTTGATTTCTAGCCCCTTGCTCCACTCTGTTCTCTTCCCTGGAGACATGCGCAGAGGATTGTGATACTTGAAGGCGCTGGTCAATACATCTTTAGCGGTTCTCGGCACAAGGCCCTCTTCCACTATGAGGCTACGCTCGTTATCTAACATAGTCGAGCAATCGATCTCTTTTGGACAACTTAGTGTACAAGAACTGCACGAAGTGCATAGCCATATAGTTTCAGACGCGGTTTTCAATCTCTCGCTTAGCCCATCATCGCGCGAATCTACAATAAACCTATAGTTGGTGGTTAAGCTTGAAGGTCCAAGGAATCCCGTGTCTATTGCAGCTGGACAAGACGCGAAGCACAGAGAACACTTCGTACATATAGACTCATCCCAGTACTTCTTAAGGTCGCTTGGCATTTGAATGAATTCGGTGGGCTTCTTAAGCTCTTCTTCAGCCTTTATCAAAACCGGCTTAATTTTCACATACTTCTCGAGGAAGGGATGAACATCAACGACTAAATCCTTTATCACTGGCAGGTTGGGAAGAGGCTCAATTTCTAAGGTATCCATTGCGAGTTGTAGCACTTGCGTGTAACATGCCAACATCGGTTTTCCATTAACCGTGACCCCACAACTTCCGCATTGCCCCATTCGGCATTGCTGCCTAAAGGTAAGCGTCCCGTCAAGATTGTCTTTGATGTAGTTGAGAGCATCAAGTATAGTCATTCCTACACGTGTGGGCACTTTGTATACGGACAAGTAACTCTTGTTTCGTTTAGGATCGAAACGGTGTATCCTAAATTCGGTAATTTTCTCTTTCTCAGCACTCATAATAAGCCCTCCTAATAAGCCCTCTTGGCAGGAGGCCACCTGGTTATCGTTACTGGAAGGTACTCAAGCCTCGGACCATCCTTCGTATAGTAGGCTAGAGTATGCTTCAACCAGTTCTCATCGTCACGTTTTGGATAGTCAAGCCTAGAATGAGCCCCTCGAGACTCTGTCCTAGCAAGGGCGCTGATTACTGTAACTTCGGCTAGGTCCAAGGTGAAGTCAAGTTGTAAGGCTTCTACGAGCCCTGTGTTAAAGGGTCTACCTTCATCTTCAATTCTTATATTCTTGAATCTCTCCTTAAGCTGCCTTATTTCCTTCAAGGCACTCTGGAGTTCGTCGCCCCTTCTGAATATCCAGACTTTCTTGTTCATGATGCGCCTCATTTCATCCCTCAGAGCAGAAACTCTCTCATTTCCTTCACTGCCCAAAACCTCATCAAAGACTCTCCTCTCCTCAGCTAAGATTTTGTCGCGTGATAGTTCTCGAAGATCGTTTGATAAGGCATGTTTGGCGGCTTCTTCGCCAGCAACAAAGCCGAAAACTAGGCAATCTGATGTGGAGTTTGTGCCGAGCCTGTTTGCTCCATGTATACTCACACATGCGCATTCGCCAGCGGCGTAAAGTCCTGAAGCTGGTGTTTCTGTCCTTACATTGGTATGAATTCCTCCCATGGAGTAGTGGGCCGCTGGCTTGATAGGTATGGGCTCTTTAACAGGGTCTACTCCACCGAGCTTGATGGCAACATCGCGTATGAGGGGTAGCCTCTCGTTTATCTTCTCCTCACCCAAGTGTCTAAGGTCCAAGGCTATGTAAGGACCATAGGGACCCTCTAATCCACGACCCTCCTGAATCTCTGTTGTCTCTGCTCTAGCGATTATATCCCGTGGAGCTAACTCCATTTTTTCAGCGGCGTAGCGTTTCATAAAACGCTCACCTTTAGCGTTGATTAAGTATCCCCCTTCACCACGGGCGCCCTCTGTTATCAGCACTCCTGACGGAACAAGACCTGTAGGATGAAATTGGACAAACTCCATATCTTTTAGAGGCAACCCAGCGCGATAAGCTATAGCCATTCCATCACCAGTCGCTGTGTGTGAAAATGTTGTAAACTCGTATATGCGCTCGCAGCCGCCCGTTGCCATTATGATGGCTTTCGTGCGTATGGCGTGCATTTCGCCTGTCCTCAATTCTACAGCTGTTAAGCCCTTGGAGATGTTATCCTCGATGATGATGGATGTGGCGAACCACTCGTTGTAAAACTTTATATTCTCTTGCATTACAGCCCTTCCGTATAGTGTGTGCATTTCATGAAGCCCAGTCATATCGGCTGCGAAGCAGGCTCTTGGGAAGGTATGTCCGCCAAAGGGTCGTTGATTTATTTTTCCGTCTGGAGTCCTACTCCAGGGGCATCCCCAATGCTCTAGTGTAATGACCTCTTTGGGGGCTTGTCTCACAAAAAACTCCACAACATCTTGGTCTACTAGGAAATCTGCTCCCTTAACAGTGTCCGAAGCGTGGAGGTCGTATGAGTCTCCTTCTCTCAGTACGGCAGCGGTTCCGCCTTGTGCGCAAACAGAGTGCGAGCGTATGGGGTAAACTTTCGAGATGATGGCCACATCAACTTTGTTGCTAACCTCTGCAGCAGCAATAGCAGCCCTCAGACCAGCGATACCAGCCCCAACGATGACTATGTCATGAGTTAGAGTTTCCATCCATCACACCTCTCATGTTCTAAATTGGAAGAGGAAACAAGTTATAGTCTTCGATGGATCGGGGTAAAGGTCTTTAACCTCTGCAATTGAATCGATCCTATACATTGACGTTTCGCTCTCACCGCATTTTGGGGTTAAGTATCGAGTCATCGTCTCTTATAGGTTTTCTACGTTGGTACGCCGAGTTTTTCATAGATTTTTGGTCTAGCCTCTTCCACTTTCTTTTCAACTTCTTCGAAGAGGTTGTTTCCGTGTGCGTCGATGGCAACCGTTAAGGGACCGAATTCCTCCACTTCGAAGATCCAGAGGGCTTCCGGCATTCCTAGGTCGAACCACTCCACCTTTTTCACTTCTTTTATCGCGTTGGCTGCGAGAATAGCGGCTCCTCCGGTGAAGGCTCCGTAGACTGCTCCATATTTTTTCATGGCGTCGGTGGTTCTCTTCCCCATTCCACCCTTCCCCACTATGACGCGAGCCTTGAAGTTCTTGATGAGTTCGTCTTCGAAGAGGTCCATGCGGGTGCTGGTGGTAGGACCCGCCGCGACTACAACCCATTTTTCCTCCTCCTTTTTTACAATGGGTCCACAGTGAAAAACCGCTAATCCCTCCAGATCGATGGGTAATCTCTTCCCTTCTTTAAAGAAATCCAAGGCTCTCTTGTGGGCTGCGTCGCGTGCCGTCACCATGGTCCCTGTAATGTAGAGGACATCGTTCACCTTTAGCCTCCGAATGTCTTTTTCCGAAATTGGGGTCTTCAGCTTGTAAACAGCCATTTTCTTCACCTCACCTTATGGGTTAAATACTCAACTGTTCCGTCAGAATGAATGAGCGCTGTCGCTCTTCTCGCGGCCCAGCATTGAAACGCTACGGCTGCTGGGAAGGATGCGGGGTGTCTGTGGGCGTATTCCACGTTCACGCCTAGCACGGTGATCTTACCGCCGAGTCCCATGGGTCCAATGCCGGTCATGTTAGCGGCCTCGTACAATTCTTTTTCAAGTTTAGCTATTTCTGGGATGGGGTTCGGTTGGTTTAACGGCCTTAGCAACGCCATCTTTGCCAGTTTCATGGCTATATCGGCTCCTCCCCCGACGGCGACACCTAGGATGTTTGGGGGGCAAGGCTTTGAGCCAGCGTTTATCACAGCGTCTACAACAAACCTTTTTAGCCCTATCACGCCTTCTCCCGGTACTAACATGCCAGTTACGCAGACGTTTTCAGAGCCTCCTCCCTTTGGAAGCACGGTGATTTCCAAGTTGTTTCCTGGCACGATTTCCCAGTGTATGAAGGGGATGAACCTTCCGGTGTTGTCTCCTGAGTTCTTTTGGGTGAAGGGGTCGACGGCGTTGGGGCGGAGAGGCACCTCCTTGGTGGCTCTTTTTGTGGCGTTGCGTAGGGCTTCCTCGATTTTGTCTAGGCCTTTCGCTTCGGCGCCTGCTTTCACGTAGAAGATGATCACGCCGGTGTCTTGACACACGGGTTCTCGTCTTTTTTCCGCTAACTCCATGTTGTCTAGTATGGCCTTCAGCTGAGTCTTTCCGGCTTCGCTTTCCTCTTCACGGTATGCGCGCTGAAGAGCTTCTTTCACATCTTGTGGCAACTCTGTGACCGCTAACTGCAAAAGTTTAACCGCGACATTTTCAACAACGTTTTTTATCTCCAACATATTTCCTCCATCAAGAATACAAGTTTTAAACCCTTAGCTCTCTTATACTTTTTGCGTCAATGTTTCAATAGAACTAGAGTAGAATTGAAGAGGAGCTATGATTTAACTGTCACCGGTATCTTCCTAACTAAAGAGCATGGAAAAGTATAGGGGGAGGGGGTATCAAAAGGTATAGGGGGGTAGGGCTAGGGGTATAGGCATACCTAAAGGAATAGAAGTTTTAGACCTTTAGCCTTCCTCTACCTTTCGCGTTAAACATGAAAGATTAGCGTTAGTTTCAGCCTAGCCAGAAGCAGCTGGTTGTCTTATTGTCTTGATAATGCCCTGATTCTTTCCAGAATCTCTTGAGTGTTTACATTGAGGGATGTTAATACTGAGAGAATCCAGTGGTCAGAAAGGTACATGGAAATCATCTTGCCGCGGCTACTCTCTGACTCCACGCAAGATATCTCGCCTCGACCTAACTTCTGCATTAAATTGCTAAGCGAAGCCATGGCCATAGACACTATCATCTTTGCTAAGTTTGCCTGTTCCTTAGGTAAGTCTGAAAATATTGTCATTCCGTCCTCGTTGGTGACGAAAGCCGTTACAATATCTGGATCAGCTTTAAGTCTTTTCACCACCGCCAATAACGCTTCCCGATCCTCATCCAACCTACGGAGCCTCCTTTTCGATTACAAATTCACAGTATAGGTCCCCTTTGCTCATGCACTTTGTTTCTTTGCAACGGGCATCTTGCTCAAGGGCTTCGGAGACAGCACCCGCCCAATACCCACTCAGTAGGTAGCAGGTGGGCTTCTCGGATTTTCCCCAAGCCGTCGCGAAGGGATTGTTCTCAACCGTTATGATTACAGCCCCTTTTCCCTCGTCATACTTCTTGAGATTGCCCGCTCCCCAGCCATCGATTCTGCTTTGTTGGATGATGGCTTCAAGTATCTGACGCTTGCTAAAGACGATTCCCTGTTCCCTTAGGGCATCTATTGCTTTTTTGACATCATTTCGCCCTTTTTCTTCCCCCATCATGTAGAACATCGTGAACCCGGCGGTTCTAAACGTGGTGATCAGTGTCTTCGTCATGCTAACGAAGTTTTCGGGCGTCACAATGATCACTCGTTCTGGTAGACCCATGAAAACCCCTGTTGTCTCCCCTTCATCAAGGTCCAATCTTATCTTGTATTCCTTCTCCATTTTCCATCTACCCCTTCGTTGAATTAACGGTGGTCAGGATGCTTCGGAGGTCGTCTTCAAGCTTCTTTTTGTCCCCACCTTTAACGACCGTTATGCCGTAGACCTTCCCGAGAGAAGTTAACTCCTCCCTGTCAGACAAGTCAACAAGAAGACTCTGAGCGGGATTCACATCGATCTTTTTCCCTAGAAGGGAAACAGCGTCGCTTTTATCTCCTCCAATGGACAAATCAACTACAACAAGAGCTTCACCTTTTTCGGCCACTATGTCAAATGGGTGCACAACCCCTGAGACCCCACTAATCTGGTGGTGGAATTTGGCGGTGAAACCCTTTTCGCGGAGAGTATTTCCGATTGTCTCAAGAAGAGGCAGGGTTCTTCCAAATTTTTCTATTATTTTGTCGGCTATTTTATACGCGTATAGCTTTATGTATTTGGCTTCTTTATGGGTGAAGCTTCTTTTGCAATGCTGGCAAAAGTGGACGATCTCAGGTTCATCGAAGCGGTGACCGCACTTTTCACATTGGTAACAGCTTCCTATTACCCGATATTCTCCCTCTTCCACAAATTCGTATTTGGGACCCTCTTCTAAAAGTTCGTATTTGGCAGCCTCTTCCAGAAATGGTACTTGACACCCCGGACAGATTAAAGATGAGCCTTTTATGAAATCACCTTTTGAGCTTATGCGCCCGCATTTCGTGTGTTCAAGAAGTTCGGTGAATTCCACGTTGTAGGAGTCGCATCTCGGACAAGCATATTTCGAGTAAGCTTCCGGCGAGCCGCAGTCGGGACAAGTCAAAACACGATCAAAGAATCTGGGCTCAATGGTTCCCTCCTTCTCAAGGCTTTCAAGCGAGCTTCTCATCCACAACGGATCAGTGACGCCCAAAGCCTCTTCAACTTCAACGTAACGGACTCCTTCCACGGTAAGGGTAGGTTTAAGCTCCAAAACTCCCTTTTTCATTAACATGCCCAAAAGTGTCTGTTTTTCAGAGTCTTTCATTACAAGCGGCTCCTTTTTTCTTGGAGTCGGTGGCGGCACGCGCTTAGTGGGTTTTCGAGGACGAGCTGAAGGGAATCTGGCTCCCTTAATCATTTTTTGGCCTTCTTTGGCTTCCACCGTATAGCTTGGCGGCGGTGGTCTTTCTTCCCTAATGGGGCGAGAGGGTATGGATTTTGTAGGTATTAGAGGTTTTAGTAGCCTTTGTAGGTTCATAACACAAAGGATCAGGATGACGGATATCGTTAAAGAGAAGAGAACGGATATGGCTAAACAGAAGAGGACGAATGTTAACGTTAACATCCTAGTCTCCCCTCCTATTTCCAGAGGTTCCTTCGATTTCGGTCTTTGATTGTTTCATTTTCTGCATCACCCCAGAACTTTCATGAGATTGAAAAAGGCGAGTGTGACGATGGAAAGGATCACGGAGTGGCGCACACCTGCAGCTAGGGCCCCGTCTCCAATTTTTCCGGCTACGAGACCACCGAAGATCGATTCGAGGATTGAGGCCCAGAACAAGATCGAGTTGTAATAGTTGATGTCGAGGACGCCTCCCACTATTCCAGCTTGCCGTGTTACAGCGCCAATAGAAGCTCCAGTCAAGGGGGTTAGAAACCGGTATAACACGAAGTATGCCACAACGAGGAATATCAATATAGACATGTAAATCACCATCGTGTATGGCTTCATCTGAGTGTATCGCTCTTCCCGGTATTCGTCGAGGCTCGAGAAGACATCGACGCTTGCGTCCAGGACGTCGATCATCCTGCCTCCGGTCTGATGGGCCTCGATCAGCACGGTAGACAATCTCAGTGCGCTTGGTTGACTGAGACGACGAGCAAAGGACATGAGGGAGCCCTCCCAGCTCGCATCTAAGATGAACTCGGAGATGGCGTGTTCAAGCTCCTTTGAGACAGGTCCATAATCCCTTTTAGAGGCTTCCTCGAGAGCTCTCGGAAGAGTTATCCCAGAACGAACCGCTTCAGTTACATCTCGCAGAAGCCTAGGGACATTTCCATCTACTTGCCCAGCCCATGAATAATTATTATACTCCACAACAGCTGGAAACAGAAAAGCAATGATCACGCCGAAAGCCATGGTGTTGTTTACTCTATCGCTTATCGGGATCATGTAAGGTTCTTGTGGTGTGTAGAGCCCTTGCAGGACGGGAATAAACATGACTAAAAGACCGACGGAGATTGAACCAGCCCAAACAGCGATTCTGTATTTTCGTTTGAAGTACGTTTTCTAACCCTCCTTCGGTAAAATTCCGTCTAGAACTAGGATAAGAACCGCGGCGATCATCGGTATTCCTAAGAAAACTAAGAGGTTCATCTGGACCACGGGAGAAAGTCCGAAGGCGACGTTCCCCAAAATCGAAAGGATGGTCAGCATGACTATGACGACTACAGGAGATACAACCACAGCGGTGACATAAATCTCTGCAAAGTATGTTAAGCTTCCCAAGGTTCTCTTCAACTGTTCTCGCTTTGCATGGAGGAGTCCATTAGCCTCAAACATCAAGAAGTTTTTCAGGTCTCCACTCGTCTGAACCGTATTTGTTACCCCGGCCAAAAGCTTTGAAAAGACCTCTGATGGGCTACGATCTGTAACGTCTCTTAGCGATGAAATCACGTCTAACCCGAAGACCTTTATGTTTGTTAAGAACCTTCTTATTAGGTCTTTAATGGCTGATTGCTGCTCTACCTCAGACGCTCGCTCGAAGATTCTCTCGACCGAAATGCCCCCAGCGGATAAAACCCCCATGTATCCGGCGGTATAAACGAGATTTGCATCTATTTTTTTCCCTCTTTGACCCCGGCAATAAAGTGGGTATACGATGAATATCATTAGGACGATGAGCGAGGTGACGCATGAGAAAATGGTAACCGCTAAAAGGTACTGGAGAAAGGCTAAATCAAAGATAAAATGGTGTATTATCGCACCTATTACACATGATGAAACGAACGCAACCGGTAAAGAAAATAACGCGAGGGAGGCATATGACTCGTAGAATATGGGAATTCCACTTTTCTCACAAACTTGCTTTAAGGCCTTGAAGCGAGGCGACACACCCTTGAATAAACTGTAGCTCACCCTTCTCAAGAACAAGCTTACTTCCGGTTTCACCATCCTATCTCAAGCCTCGCTCTATTGTAGACATCGTTAGGGTTGTAGTAGTACCTTCTCACCACATCCGCTACCTCTTCGTAGCGTCTGACGCCCTTCTCTACCATCCACTTCAAGATATCCTCACGCCTCCTCAACTCCTTCAGGAGGTCTTCTATCGGAATATGCTTGAGCTCAGAAATTTTATGAAAGACATAGCTCTCACCAGGAGAGCGACCGCTAAAAATGAAAGAGTCGCTTAACGCATCCCAGACATATACCGTTTTAAATGACACCTTTTTGGTTTTTTCATCGATCCCTGTGATCTCGGACACGGTTAGAACCCGTCGGGCTATGGTGTCTCGAAACTTCACTCTGCCTACAAAAACGACGATGTTCATCAGGGGTATCAGCATCATGGGAATATCCATCGGCCTAGTCAACAACCTCTTTATGACGGCTTCCACGTTTTCGGCGTGGATAGTACAGAGTCCGCCATGACCAACCGAGATGCTTTGAAACAACGTGTACGCTTCCTCCCCTCTTATCTCGCCAACGACGATATAGTCTGGTCTCTGTCTAAGAGATGACTTTAATAGGTCGAAGAGCGTTACCTCCTGAACCCCAGGCTGAAAGGATGGACGCGTCACCATCGGTATCCAGTTCTCGTGAAGCTGAAGCTCACGGACCTCCTCTATGGTCACCACCTTCATCTCCGGTCTTATGAACGTCGAGATCGAGTTCAATAGAGCTGTCTTTCCCGATGCTGTTGCACCGCAGACCATGATTGACCTTAGGCTTTCGACAAGAATCCAAAAGTAGGCTGCCATGTGGGGAGATATTGTGCCAAATCTTATGAGGTCGATGACAGTGAAGGGGCTCGCCCTAATCTTCCTTATGGTGAAGGTGTGACCTCTCTTGGAAACCTCCTCCAGCGTGAGGTGTACCCTGAAGCCCTCGGGAAGGGTTCCTTCAAGGATCGGCCTTGACACAGATATTTGGTGTCCAGCCTTGTAGGCTAGTCGTGTAATAACAGCGTCTATTTCATCTTGGGACGTGTACATGAGGTTTGTGGGAATCGACTCGTGATACCGATGCCATACGTAAATTGGGATATTTATGCCGTTGCAGCTTATGTCCTCGATGTTTGGGTCCTTCATGGGAATGTCGATGACCCCGTAGCCGAGAAAGTCTCTTTTCACGTAGTAAATGAACTTCTCTAAGGATCCCTCGGGAATCTGGAGCTTGAAAACTTCTATAACTCGTCTAATCTGATTGGCTAGGTACTCTTCCACCTGGGCTTGGTCCTTTAGCGTGGATAAGGGAACATTGGCCTCTTCTCTGAGAATTGTCTTGAGCCTAGCGAGTATCTGTTTCTCCTCCTCGATCATTGTAGGTTCGACGGCTAGGTACTGGAGTTTTCCTGTTTCTTTATCGACCTTAATCCCCACGTAACCATGTGGAGCGTTGACTGGGTAAAACTCCTTCAAGGTAAGGGGCGGCCCTGCCCTCGTTTCCACGTCTTGCTCGTTTTCTTTAAGCATTGTTACTAATCATCTCCTTCCTCAGATCTGTTGGTCCCGCTTCGAGGCTCACTGCCAGACTTTGTAGGTGTCCACCTCTGTGCCTTGTGAGTGACGTTTCTATCACCTAGGTTCTGGATTTAGTCGACCCAGATGGCCTGGTAGGGAAGGTTTTCTCCAAAGTGTGTGCCATCGGCCCATTCTCCTATCAAGAGTAGGAAGGTTGCGCACGTTTCGAGTTTGGATTGGGCGAGAGAGGCGGTATCATAGATGCCACTGTTTGGCTCGTTCCAGCAGAAGCCTAGCTCCACAGTTTCACCCACTGGAAGGAGATATTCTTGTCGGATGTACCACCGTTTCCACCTCGCATAGCTTTCCTCCTTTCCGACGGAAAACACCGCAAACGCGCTTTCGTACTTCAATGTAAGATCTTGATCTCCATAATTCGTTATGGTAGCGAACCACTCCAGTTTCGTTTCATCTTGACTTATCCACCATGTGCCGTTATGACCCGATTCGTGGGAATACCACCTGAGAGATTTAAAGTCCATAAGAACTGGACCCACCATCGCCGTCATGTTTGAAATAACTATCTGCGTTACGTCTGAAATGGTAGCGTATTCCTCCTCTTCGTCGGGAGGATATCTGTAGATGAAAATGTTTCCCAGCTCCGTGATCAACTGTATGGTGTACTGGTGTTCCTCAACGATCTCGCCGTCCATCTCAGTTGAGCCTATGCCTGTCTCCGTTTCAGCGGGGTTGATATAGCTGTCCAACTCGTAGTAGTTCTGGGTGGAGGGAGGGGCAGTCTCGTCAAAGACCCCAAGCCAGATCAGGTGGGTTTGATAAGGACCCGTGTTCTCCATGGTTATGTTTAGCTTGTTTTCGTCCGTTGTCGTGACGTTTACAAATTCGATTTTCTCTTGTTTCCTCTTCAAGTCCAGCTGACCCATGGCTTCCAGACTTTCTCTATACTCATCGGTTACATTCACGCTCAGCATGTAAAACGCAAAACCCGACAAGAGGATAAGAATAAGAAAGGCGGCTCCGACTAGCGAGCCGATTCCCCGTTCATCTCGGCTAAACTTCCCAATAAACCACATTTTTGTTACCCCGTTCGCTAACGACTATAATCTCGTAGGTCTGCCCGTCTTGGATTGAGACAGGCGACGTGAACTTCACAGGGATCAGTTCCCCCGTTCTCACGACTTCCCCTCTTCCACTGGAATACTCGGAAACCTGTGTTCCATCGATGTACACGGTGTCGATAACGAGATCGATTTTTCCATAGTTCAATACTGTTACGTTCAACAGGTCGACGGCGTCCCACCATACAGCTGTAATTACGAGGCGTTCTCGAGCTTGTTCCTCTCTGAGGCTTGTTTGTAGCTGAAAGGAGCTCCCTGTAGAGGAGAAGGTATTTAGGCTATAGGTGTACAGTATGACCCCAGCTGCAGAGACTACCAAGATCAGGATAAGGCTGGCTATGACCTCACTTATCCCCCGCTTGTCGCGCCAAAAAGAGCCTAACATCTATCAGCTATCCTCCATTTTACTTTGAAATCGTAGCCGAACACGAAAGGAAAAAGAGGAGGTTTTGTTAGGTCGCTTTTACGTTGAAGACCAGCGAAGTACCATCTGTGCACACTATTTTCACTTCGTATACGGTGTTTGCAACCAAGGTGGAGCTAGGTGTGATTGTCAGGGTAGCAACAGTGTTCGCGGCAATTGCAGTGGTGGGACTGACGGTCGATTGACTTCCATCGACGTAGGCCTTATCAGGAGTTACAGGCTTGCCTCCTAGATTTCTCACGTACGCTACTATGTTGCCACCGGCACTGGCTGTAGCTGAATCTAGAGATAGCTCGCCGTATTCCACGCTGGAGGCTTTTGTGGCACTCCCTAGCCATCCCATGACGTAAGCGTATGCGATGACGCCTGCAGCGACAGCGAGTATTATCAGCAGCAGAGCGCTGATCACTGGCGAAATGGCCTTTTTATTTCTTAACAATATTCCACCTCCCAAAAACTCGTTATTAACACGTTAATACTGTGCCAATATCAAACATAGCTTTTTTGCAGAGACCATTGTAAACCTTTGTTAACTCCTTGTTAGCTTAGTGTCTTCAATCCGTAAACGAAGCATTTTTTATACAAAAATATGTCAATATCGAAAACCTATGTCTTTATAACGCAGTAAATCTAAACGCGTGCCAAAGACCGCTTCAGAGGTCGAAACTCAGCTTCTAACCACGAGGGTTACGATACATTGAGGTCGCGGGCCATCAGGTCGGCAAGGCGGTCTTTCACATAACCCGTTGCTAATTAATCTATTTTTATTACCTTGTCACACAACTGGATAAGCCTCTGAATGGTTTCTGTGGGGGCCTCTTTCTCTAGGGACATGAAGACGCCGTTGGTGTTGAGAACCCTCAATTTATTGATCAGACTGTGGGAGAACTTGGCAATAGAAGACTCGGTGTTGTAGATCAGGAAGGTTGAAAGCGAGTCTAAAAAGATGAACTTCTTTTCCGATCCAATCTCGGACAATAAAGTGTCCAAGTGAGCGCTGATAGTTTCGAGGGCCACGGGGTTTTCGACATAGATACAGTTTCCCTCTCTGCCGGCGTGTGTTCCTGCGAGTGCAGATATGCAGTCGATGAAGCGAATCTTTTCAGTGTTTATTCCTTTATCTTCAAAAGCTTTAGCTAGATAGATGTATGGTCTACCCGCTGTTATGTACACGCCGTTTAGGAATGCCTCGTTCACTGCATAATCCAGGAGGGCAGCAGTAACCTTAAAGAAATTTTCCGCGGACGTGAGAATGAGAACGACGAAGCCCTCCCTAAGGCCTCGCATCTCCCTTCTGACCTTGTCTTCCAATGTTTCCGTGTCCGACAAGTTAAGCTTCCTCGATCAAGGGAGCGAGCTTGATACCCTGAGGAGTTATCACTAACATTTGTTTGTCTCTCTTGTGATTCTTGCCCCGCATCTTAACAACTTGTAGAGTTCTAAAGAGGGTTCCCTTTCTTTCAAACTGTTCAAGCAGTACAATGCCATCAGAGATAAACTCCTCTACCCCAAAACGAGAGAATATGCGCTCGTTTGGTGGGAGCTCTGATATCAAAATGGTTGTGCAGCCCATGCCCGCCAGAGAAGTGCCCAGTTTGAAGATGAAATTGCGTATTTTTTCCGGGTCCTTCAAGTGGTAACAGACCGCTGTAACCGAGTCCAAGACCAACCTTTTTGCCTTTACTCCCTTCACTGCGTTTTCTAGCACGTCCAATATTACTTCTGGCTCCTGTATCATTATCATACCTAACTTAAGGCCCATTTTCTCGGACAGTTGGCGCAGGTCCATGATGGTTATTGCCCCGGACATAATCGCTTCATGATCGTAAAAGTCGAAGCCCTCAAGGTTCTGAAGAACCTTAAAGAGAGGCTCAGTCAGCGTCACGTAGACACCGTTTTCGTGGAACTCTTTTATTCCACGGAAGAGGTATTCCAAACTCAGGATGGTCTTACCGGTTCCTGAACTCCCCGCGACTAGCACGCAGGCGCCCTCTGGAAACCCGCCGTTTAGTGCAACATCCAGCTCTTTTATTCCAGTGAGACACATCTTCACCTCAGCCATGTTGCTTTCACCTCACTTGAAATAGGGTTCAACCTCGAACTGGCATACGGCATCTCCCGTTGCTTCGCAGATTTTTTCGCGACATATGACCTCTTCCCCAAAGAGGTACTTGCCGAGGCCGCCGAACAGACCAGCCATAAAGTAGCAAGAGGGCTTCTCTGTTTTAGAGATCGAAGATACCTCAACCGAATTTTGAACAGCCACCTTTAGAAACCTACGCTTTGGATCGTAAACCAGGCCGCTGAACTTTCCGAAGCCCCAGATGGCAAGCGCTTGGAACATAAAGTCCACAAGTTTTTCCTTTTTAAGGTCCCACTTCTCGCCCGAACCCTTCGCCAGGTAATAGCCAACCGCCTCCCCGTATCGATACAACACCGCCTTGGCCGCTGGACCCATAACCCCCTCAAACGTGGAGTGCATGAACTCCAGCATGTACTTGTGACCCAAAAAGAAACGCTCGTCCCTGAACAGAACCTTCCCTTCCTCGAACCTTAATTCTTTCAAGAGCTTTTCAGGCCACTCCTCTTTCTCAGCCATACCACATTCTCTCCAAAATCTTCGAGCTTCTTGTATCTATGTTCAACACTAATCTCGGCTCTATCTAAGGTTGGTGTAACCACCCACAACAGCCATGGGTGACAATCTGAGTCCGATGTTGATTCTAACCCTTCTCGACCGTTAAGTGTTTACTATCCAGTTATGAAACGGTGAGAAGAAACGGGCACTACTCCCTACAACATATTGATCGAAAATCAATGGGATGAAGTTTTTGATCTGCAAGCATCTACACACGTGTCGAGTCATAAACCGTTTCAATAGATTGAGGTAGATTTGAAAGCTGTCTCGTTATTGATCACTGCTAACCTTAAAGACGATTATGGGGAACTATGCTTTTTCTGGTGTGGGCGGTACTGAAATCTCGACCTTCACTTTCTTTTCCCGTTTGCTCGTAGCCAATCTTACAAGGCTGTATATTAGCCACACTATGAACCCCCAAAAAACGCCGTTTACTATGGCATTTATCAGCAGCCAAGCTGGAATTCCTAAGACAACGTACTCTGTTTGCGGTATGCCTAACCACGCATGAGTCATGCTGCCGGGTAGCAGACCATGAACCGAGAGGGTTATCGCCAGAAACAGCAAGAAGAAGATCACGAAGATCACTGCGCCAATCAAATTTGCATTCACCTCCTGTCAGTTTGGTTTTTGCGGAGTTGATTTTACGGATACAGTGGACATGAGTGAGTCCAACCTGTGCCTTTGACCCAGTAGTCGTATTGGAAAGCGTTATCGTGCGCTTGTCCTACGTAGTGATTTTGTATGAAAATCAATGGCTGTTCTTTTAAATAGTTGTGAAATCGCTTTCTAGAAAATTCTCTACTTTGTATTGTACTTAAGGATTTTTAATAATTCATAAACAAGTGAAGCCCAGTTTAACTTCAAGTTGAAACCGTGAAATCCTAATCAATAGTAAACACTTGATGGATTAACAAATGGATTAGTCATATGGAAAACTATTGCCGTTTAAACTTTATCAAAATCCTTTTAGAATGGAGAACATAGACGGTGAAGGCGATTAAGGCCAATGCTAGGGTTCCAAAAAGCGGTGATTCAGGTATCGGTGGAGGAGCGGAACCCGTGAACATTAACCGGCTCTGCTCAGTAACTTCGTTCCCGGTATTTCCATCGTAATAAAGCGTGGTAGTTTTGGAAAACCTAAGGCCTAACTGAACCCTATCGTTTTCCGCAACAGTTACAGAGCTGCCCTCCGCCGTAACTTGATACCAACCCGTCGGATTGTTCGCATCTGGGCCGGTGGTCGCAGAGACTATGATAGCCTTTATTACACCTCCTTGTGAAACCAAATTTAAATTAAAGGTTCCTCTGCCCCTTCCCGACCATGATACGTATACACGTAGCGTCCATGTTCCCGTGGAAATCGTTCCACTCCTCAAGGGAGGGTCAGTATACCAATAATGGTAGACATTAAATGTCATCGACAACGTGGTCTCCGCTCCTGAAGGAGCAGTCGTGTCTATCGTTTTTCCATTAAGGACACCCGTCCGATGTAGGTAATATGTGACAGACCTCGCAGTCTCCGAGTTCCTAGTAATTACGGCTACACTAAGCAATATAACAAGGAGCAGTGCTAACGAAAATCTTGTTTGTGGCACATTACTTCGTCTAACAACCAACGTGCTTTGTATAAAAAATTTATATAGAATCGGATTCAGATAAAAAAAGCAAATCAAAACACTTTCCTACTTTTACAGAAAAATAGCATGTATCCTTGATTATTTGTTTAAGCGCCTATCCGTAAAATCATAATGAGCACGCGCTACGATACGGAAATTTTAACTGATCAATACATGTTATTATCCACAATGGTCCCGATGACTCAGAAAGAGGCAACCTCCTTACACTTATACGTATGCTGATCGAAATTAGGCTTCTTTTACCGTAACCTTAACCCTTTTCATCCAGAAGTTCTCTTTGACATGGAGCCTTTAAAAGCCTCTCTAATGTCTGCTTTTCCGTTTCTTCATCCGCTTTCTTCGAATATGCTTCTTATTAAGCCCTGAAATCTATTGTTTGCTTTAAGGATGGTCTCAATGGTTTCCTTGCCCTTGCCAGTTATGATGTAAACCCTTCTTCTTTTGATATGCTTGCTTTCTATTAGTCCGTTTCTTTCCATGGAGCTCAAAAGAGAATAAATTTTGCCTGGGCTAACAGAAACGTGAAACTTGTTACGAATTAGATCGATGCAATCGTAACCGCTCATAGAACGTCCTTCATCCAACTCTGTCAAGACAATTAAGTCCATGAACCTCTTGACGAATCTATTCCGCAACCCTTTCACGATTTCTTCTTCCAAGAAAACGCATCCTCACCTCAGAGTTTCGCAAATCATTTGAATACGAACTCGCAGTGTTCGTCTCCCCTCCCGGCACATTTTTCCTCCGAAACCATGATCGACTTCTTGAAGAGTTCTGATAGGAAGCCCTCCAGAAAGCCCCTGAGGAGGTGACAGCACGGCTCATCGGTTTTGCGACCTGTGGTTTCAAAAGAGTCGACGACTATGACCGTTCCAGATCCGTTTTCTAGGTCAACGTTCTGGAACGATAGTTTTCCCCAGTTTTCTTCCCTCTTCAAGTCACAAAGATGATTAATCGCCTCCTCCTTTGTCTTAACCTTTTTCATCACCCTATTGCATGAGCCTTTCCCACATTTGATTGCCACCGTATAGAGGATGACCGACATCGCTTTTGGGGAAAAGATTTCCTCTAAAGCTGACCTGATCTCGTCGAAGGTTTGAAAACGAACCAGGAAGCCTTCCTTGAGCTTTTCTATGATTCCACTCGCCTGAGCTGTTTTTCCATGCACGTATTTCCCTTCACTGACTGAAATGAAACGCGTAACGTTTAACTATTAATGAAAAGTCGGAATCAATATCGGACTCTAACTCTTTCATGCTCCGTCTAACCTCTGGTGTTAACCCTCAATCCGTAGTTACTGGTGCGCTTTCGGTGCCTACTCAACAAGGTTCAAAACCCACTAAAGGTTAGCGACCTTGTGAGATGAAGTGGTTTGGCCGCTGTAAAGAGTGGGCATAGCTAAGAAAAAGACCCTACGAGACGTTTCCTCACAAATTCCTAGAGTTAATACAAGATTTTCATTAAACGCCTCTTGGGAACCAGCCTAAACAACCCTCTTCGATGCCACAGGTTTCAAAAACCCTCTCTGATAAGACTTGCACAGATCGATAATCCTGCTCGACAGAGCTTCTTTTGACCATCTACCAAGCAGGAGGGAGATAAAAACGTAAAGTGTTGGATTACTAGAGAATATCCCTAAATCGTCACCAGAATCCATGCTGATATCATCTGGCCTCAACTCTGCCAAAAGAAATTCACGATCGTCGGCACAACAAAAAAGGACAGGCAATAAGACATCTACATGCTCGACTTTGCATACATAGCGGAGCTCTCGGGCTAGGCTTCCGTAATAAGAATTGATCGGAGCCCTGATCCGAACCTTCACGCCCTTCTCTATCAATTTGTCAAGTAATTTGTTGGCTGTTCTATAAAAGAGGATTAAACCATTTTGTGTCGTTATGACATCAAGAGATTTCTGCACCTGAGACAGCATTCCCCGAATCCTTTGCACTATTCCGGCTCGCCCACGAACGATCCAAACCTCCGCCTTCTGAGGCTCAGCAGCCGATCGCATCATCTTATAGGCCTCTTCCAAAAAAGACACCGCCTTTGTGGATTCTAAAAGGGATACCACTCTTTCCGAGGTTTTTTCCCTAAAACGTTCAAGATAAGGTTCAAAGGCCTCGAAGGGGGAAATAGCCGCAAATTTTCGAGGTTTCCCAGGTTCTTCAACCACCAATCCCCTTTCCGTTAGCTTCTTCAAGGTTGAGTAAACCTTTGTTCTGGGCACGCCACACACCACACTCAGCTTTCTCGCCTCAGAAGCGCCCCCCACAATAAGGGAAACGTAAACCCTCGCCTCGTATTCCGACAAGCCCAAGTTGTCAGACAATTTCTTCCACAAGGGCGTAGATGAACTCACTCCCTTCCCCATCACACAATTTTCTGACTAGTTGTTCAACAGCTAAGCACTATAAACAGTTATGAAACGAAAATATAGACCGCCGTTCTAAATCTCTGATACATGGTCTCCGAATTTGCAACAGAAAATCAGGATTATTCCATCCAAATTGTTTAGCGGTCATTACATGGTTTTAGCTAGGTTTGTTATGAATTCATAAATCCCGTTTTTCGTTCAATTTTGACGTTATCCCTTTTTAATTCTATTGCATGACAATCTCCCATTTTTCAGAGAGATTGTTTGGTAATTCAAGCAAAATTGCAAATGAACCAGTTAAGAACGCCTAGAAAGCCATTAATTTCACCAATCTCCCTAATCCCTGAAAATCCTTATAAGCGCGCGCCTTAAATATGCGATACTCTAACTTTGTTTTGACTTCTTAGTTGAGGAAACCAAGGTGACCGAAGAAACTCCTCCAGAAAAAAGGAAATATGAGTATCTCGAAGATCTTCCGGGCGTGGGACCTGCAACAGCTCAAAAACTGCGTGAACTGGGCTTCCACACGGTAGAATCTATAGGCACCGCAACGGCACGAGAACTAGAATCGGCGGGCATTAGCGAAAAGAGGGCGCTAGAAGTCATCCACGCGGCACGATCATCCATGGCCCTCTCCTTCACTCGAGCAGACGAGTTGCTAAAAATGCGCCAAAACGTCCTACGTTTAACCACAGGAAGCAAAGCAATGGATGAGCTCCTAGGGGGAGGATTGGAAACTCAAGCCATAACGGAATTCTACGGCGAGTATGGGAGTGGTAAAAGTCAATTATGTCATCAGCTGTGCGTGAATGTGCAGTTGCCCCCTGAACAGGGAGGATTAGGTGGTGGGGCCTTGTATATTGATACCGAGAACACCTTTAGAACGGAGCGCATTGTTCAGATGGCGCAACATCTAGGGGTGGACCCTGAAGAGGTGGCTAAGAATATTGTTTTTGCCGAGGCGTACACATCAGATCATCAGACGTTTCTCGTTGACAACGCGGATGAGGTGATTAAGGAAAATAACATCCGTTTAGTTATCGTGGACTCCTTGACCTCCCACTTTAGAAGCGAATATCTGGGCAGAGAGATGCTGGCGGAGAGGCAACAAAAGCTAAACAAACACCTGCATAGGTTAATCCGGTTAGCCCGGGCTTTCAATGCTGTGGCGGTTGTGACGAACCAAGTGATGGCTAAGCCGGATGTTTTCTTTGGCGACGCTATTCATCCTGTTGGTGGCCACATTGTTGCGCACACGAGTCACACCCGTATCTTCCTTCGAAAGTCCGCGCGGGGGCCCGTAAGGATCGTTCGACTTGTTTCAAGCCCGTATCTCCCTGAAGGAGAAAGGGCGTTCAAGATCACCGAAAATGGAGTAGAGGATATAACGGAAGAAGATCAGCCGAGACGAAAGTGAAATGCCCATATCATTAACCTTTGTGACCCGATTCTTTCAGCTTGTGACGAGAAGGCGATTTGCTGAGGCGAAACGAATCCTTGAGCGTTTGAAGGAAAAAGCGTCAAAAACCGAGTGGAACAGAGGATATTTTCGGGCCCTCTACGGAATACTCTTGGCTCGAAGGTCAAATGATCCATACGTGTTTCTTTCAAGCCTGGATTTCGGTGATAAGGATACGTTGCGAGATTATCGACGCGAGTTTTTGAAGCACGCCAAGAACAGGCTCCATTCGGATTATGATCGTGGCTTCTTCTCCGCTTGGGCTGACTACATGCGCATTTTATCGAAAATGGACTTGAATGCAGCGGAAGTCTCGTCGAAGGAAGCGGTTAGCGGTTAAAATTAAACTCCTTCCTTCCTTCCTTAAACCAAACCCAACTGTTTATAAATGATAAAGACTTAGTTTTGCTTGTGAACAAAATTGAACTCCCTGAAAAAGCAACAAAGGAAAACGCTTCTAACCTAATCGAAATAGGCTCTCATTTACTCGACATAAAATCCAAATACAAGTTTCTTGATAAGAAACACATTTATCTACTGAAAGACTTTGGTGATTTTATTTTTCGTTGCTACCTATCTTTGGGTATTCTAATTCTATTGATGGCTCCACCAATTCTTCTTTTAATGGGACAATATGCAAAAACACCTATCTCTGAACTCCCTCAAAGTATTCTATGGTTTTTGATTATCTACTTAATTCTCGTGTCAACACTATCTTTTTACCTAGGAATTTCCAAAGGAAAGAAACTTTATAATTGGGTCACATATAAGTTTTTCAAATTTCCCAAACCGGAATATGAAGTCTTCAACGTGCTTTCAATTCTAAGCAAAAAACTACTTGAAGGAAATAGAAGAGAAGCAGTTAAAAAGCTTCCGTCTCTCCGCGAGAGATTAGAAAAGTATATCGAAGTAAACAATGATCTGAAGGAGTATCTGACTCCTGAACTTTCTATCTTTAAAGAAACAAATTCTTTGGGAAGATTGATTTTGTATTCTGAAAAAAGTGAGACTGAATTGTCATGTTACTTCTTAGACTTAGGGCTTTCTCTTATTCATAAAAAATTTGCAGTCTTGTATTCTAAAACTGAAGCGTTAAGGAGAGACATTAAGAAATTCGGGGTTATACAACCTACTAATAAATTTGAAAGATTTATTAATTTTCTAAAGATGACCGAGTACCTCAAGAATCTTTTGATAATCATAGTTGTCATTGTTTCCTTTATTCTTTGGCTAATATATGGTGCTAAGTTTACTTTTCCATCTTTTTGAGTTTCCTCCATCTCCTCAGTCGTCGGATTACTACTTTTAACGAGTTTGTGATGGCGGTAGAAACGGAAAAGTCTTAAAATAAACTTATCTTGGTTAAAGGAGCTGAATTTGAAATTAAAGTCCTTCATTAGCTTGGTTACCGTAGAGGTCTGCTGACATGTCTTGAGTGCGATTTCTTTACTGAAGTTGAGTTAGGTGTGTTCGAATGACGGAAAATGTTGAGGTAAAGGAATATTCTTCTAGAAAAGTTGTTAGGGTAGGAAACAGTATAGCGTTAATTGTTCCATCTGAATGGAGAAAAATATTGTTAGAACAAAACGCTTATGGAATATGGAAAGTTATAACGGATAAAAGTGGTAACCAAAGAATAGAGGTTTCTTTTCGAAAAGGAAAATGAGTATCTATTTTCTATGTTCGAACATACATTTTCCCTTTTTATTTACGAGTTTATGGAACATGTGAAATATATGTTTTTACTTCTCCCTCTTATTAATGAATAGAGTTAACCGTTTCCTGTTAGCAGTGTTATAACAACTCATTTATTTTGAATTAAGAAACCATTTTTGAGAATAACTACAGAAGAATTCTAAAAAGGTTAATGCCCTTTTCTTACAGATTTCTATTCCTTGTTTCTGTAGAAATCTGTTCCTCCTCTCGAAATCGGTTGACTATGATCAACTTCCCAAGCTCGTCTGCTATAGAGATATTCAATTCGCTGAAAAGTGAACCTTTCAAGACACATCTAATATCCGGGTGGTCTTTTCTATTGGATCAAGTTTAAGCCTAATCCGTAAATCACGCAGAACATCCCGCCCAACAAAGCCTATTCGATTAGGGCTGGTTTGTAACAACGCACATCTTTCCCAATCTCTAACCAACCTCACATTACATACAATCGAATTGATGTTTTCATTAACGTCTTTGATGCACATCTTCACCCTCTTGCTATAATATACATAATCCTGTCCCAGATGTTCTCCTCTTCGCATTTGAAGTGGTGTAATTCTAGTTAACGGTTCATCGAGTTTATTGGCATCAAAGATTTTGTAGAAGGGATTGCCCGTGTCTAAATCAGCACATACGGGGGAAGCTTTTTCAACAATTTCCTTGTCATCCGAATCTTCCGCACCTAGATATACCTTTAGCGTAGGGTAAAAATCATCACTACTTATAGGCGTCCAAATGGATTCCTCTACGACATCAGGTGCCGAAAAAACATAACAAGCTTTATCATGTTCTTCTGCTAGTCGTTTGACCGTCTCATCTAATATGTCATCAATATCGGCAGTTTTATAGACAATCTTCCCACCGCATATTACGGCGTGTCGAAAACCATCCTTCCAAGCTTCCTCAAGCGAATCCTTGCATAGGGTGTAAACCTTTTGCAACAATAGCTCAGATTCATTCAGTTCTAAGTTGATAAACTCTTTAAATGAGAGGGTAAATGGATCTTTGGAAGGTTTCAATTCCCATTCAATTAACGGTATATCGACAGTAATAGTAGCTTCTCTTTGTATCCTAGATAGTGAACCGCTGGGAAGGATCAGTTGCTCTCTTCCACTTAGCGGAAACTGGTCTTGGAAAAATCCACCCCACGTTATGATACGCCTTAGTCCTTGTGTTTGATCTTCAATTATTAACATGTTAGACATTTTTCTCAGTTTCCTCCATTATTCTTTGAATCATATCACTTCCAAATTCACTGATGAACCTATCGAACTCATTAATCTTCGTTGTCACATAGATTATTTCCAAATAATATTCTTTGTTAGGGTTTGTTGCTAAAGGCTCAATAATCACTTGGCAACCTCCCTCTCGTTCTAATGGAAAAACAGTAACAAATCTAATAGAGAAAACTTTAAGGTTAGTTGAAAGATTCTTTGATATTTTCTTTAGGAAGGTTGAGTCTACTAACGAGGTTAATCTATCTTGCGGATTAGTCTTCGATTGCGTTCTTGTAGTACATCTAAAACTGCTATTCGAGATGATTTCTGGAAATATGTTGAGAGCAATAAGTATATCCTTTACTTCCTTGTACTTCTGTTCCAAGTTAATAGTATTTAATATTTGAAAAACAATCGGATTAGGGTTCGGGGGAATTGGTGGAGGTAACAAAACAGTAACGTTTTCCTTTGAAAAGCTCTGAACCGATATTGGTGCTTGAGGGTTCAATGGGTTCGCTATCTGAGTTCGCACCTCCAGATATTTCCGTTCCGTTAAGGCTTTGCTAAATTGGTCAGGCGTAAACGTCAAGAACTGTGTTTGAAAGACCAACTGAACCTGTGTTCCAATTGCTAAAGTTGACATTTCAACCACATACTAAATCTACTAATCGTCATATATATTTATCACTTTTTCATGAATAAGTTTACAGTATCGGCTCAAATAAACATTGAAAAAGCAGAGAGAAGGGTGAACGTAATCATAAAAATAGGAAAGAAGCTAACAGTTAACTGTTAACACGTAAACTGTTCCCTCCCCCATAGGGGGAGGTTAGGGTGGGGTGTATGGGTTTGGTTTAAGGAAGGAAGGAGTTAAAATTAAACTTCCTTATCCAGCTACAAAAGTCCGAGGAGTGAAAGCGTTAGCGTGTAGAATAGAGCCCATGCAACAACCCAAACGATGAAGTAGGCGCCTACCCCTGTTGAAAATACCTTAGATGGTTTTTCCACCTTAGTCATAAACAGTCGTTTGTAAACATAATAGGTCAGGACGTAGATAAGCATCGCAAAGGATAAGCCCCTCAAAAAACTACTGGTTGTCAGTCCTAGGAAAAAATCATAAAGAACGTTCAGCAAGGCTGCAATAACGCCTAAACAAACCCGGCTCCAATAGATAATAGATAGAGTTTTCATTTAAGGTTCAGCTCTCCGTTTCACCTTAATTCTACATTGAGGCTACTTCATATAAAGAATACTGTATAAATCCCTAAAACTCGTCCGGTCAAGGCCTAGGCGCAGCTTCTCCCTTTGAGAGAAAAGGCTCTGAGGACTGTTGCCATGACTGAGCTTAATACCGAAATTGAAGGCTGGGGTTCAATTTTAGAGCATCGAGCTGGTTTGTAAGACTTAAATGTGGTATTGGATATTAGTGTTAGATAACTTACAACCGGTTGGTATCAGGTTGGAGTTGCTGCGAAAAACGCAGAGTATATGCCCCGAGTGCTTCAGGGTTCTCGACGCTGAGGTATTTGTGGATGACCACAACAAGGTCAAGATGCGTAAGACTTGCGACGAACATGGGTACTTCGAGGATACGTACACGTTCTCCAACCCAGAATTGTACCGCTGGGCTGAAAAATACAGACACGATGGGGTAGGGCCAGAGAACCCAACGCGTGCAACCGTGAAAGGCTGCCCCTACGATTGTGGATTGTGCACCAATCACAAGTCCCATACCGTGCTAGCGATAATAGATGTCACGAATAGGTGTAATTTGAGATGCCCGATCTGTTTCGCCAACGCTGCAACGGCTGGATACGTGTATGAGCCGAGTCTGGAGCAAATACGCGAGATCATAAGCAACTTGAGAGCGAACCTGCCTGTGCCGCCTCCCGCCATCCAGCTGAGTGGTGGAGAGCCCACGGTTCGGCGAGATCTTCCGGATATCATCAAGATGGCGAATGAGGCGGGTTTCCGACACATCGAAGTAAACTCTAATGGCCTACGGCTTGCTAAGGAAGCGAAATATTTTGATACGCTCAGAGAAGCTGGCATGAGCACTTTGTACCTTCAGTTTGACGGACTTGATGACGAAATCTATCGATGCACTCGTGGGGTGCCCCTCCTTGACATCAAGCAGAAAGTGTTGGACAACGCTCGTCAGATCGGATTCGAAAGCATAGTTTTGGTCGTTACCCTAGTTAGAGGCGTCAACGACCAACAAATCGGAAAGATAGTTAATTTCGCCTTGGAAAACTCTGATGTCGTTAGATGTGTGAACGTCCAGCCTGTCTCGATCACGGGGCGGATTGAAAGGGAGGCTCGAGACGCGATGCGGATTAACACGTCGGACTTCATGGAGCTAATCGAGGAGCAAACCGATGGCTTAGTGAAGGCGGAAGATTTTCTACCAGTTCCCGCAGTGGTCCCTATGTCCCGGGCGGTGGGTGCGCTCAAGGCAAAACACTATGTTGAGTTTACGACCAGCCCTTGGTGCGGTGTAGCCACATTCTTGATCAAGGGCAAGAAGGATGTTTGGACTCCCATCACTCAGGTCGCCAAGGTTGACAAGTTCTTCGGTGCCATGGAGGCGGTGTCGACGGCGGCTTCTGAGGGAAAGAAGACTAGGGCTTTAGTGAAGAGCGTCTCTGCGTTAAGGCACATAAAAGCCAGCTTCATCAAGGATTTGGTATGGCCTGTCCTTAAGGAAGGATCCTACCATGCCCTTGGCAAGTTTATGCGGAAAGTGGTCATGATAGGGTGTATGCACTTCATGGACCCCTACAACTTTGACCTGCAACGAGTGCAGCAATGTGTTATCCACTACGGCTTGCCCGACGGAACCATCAGACCGTTCTGCACCGTGAACACGCTTCATCGGGCGGAGGTTGAACAGAAGTTTTCTGTACCATACGAAGAATGGGTCGAGAGAAATGGGGCCTCGCTCTGATGAAAGAGGGCTTAGCAGTGTAAAAGCTTCCCCTCTTTCAGAGGCTAGCGTAGGCGACGCGTAGAGAAAAATACTTGTTAGACAATTTATGTGCGTGATGGCCTTCTCCTTGAGGTATAAGATATGAAAAGGATGGGTGAGAATGAAGCCCGAACTCGTTGAAAAGTTGGAAGATATCGTTGGAAACGACTGGGTAGTAACTAGCAAAGAGGCTATGCTGGATTATCTAATGGATGAAACAGCTCCGACTGTTTGTCCTAAACCTGCTTCAGACGTGATTCTGGTTAAGCCCGGTACCGCTCAAGAAACATCCAGTATTCTAAAGCTCGCCAATGAGTGGAAGGTTCCTGTCTTCCCAAGAGGGGGAGGAACCGGATTAGTTGGAGGCTGCATCCCCACAGAGGATGGCATACTCCTTTCCTTAGAGAGAATGAATAGAGTAATCGAGGTGGATAGAGAAAATCTAATGCTTGTAGTTGAAGCGGGAGTAACGCTTGAAAAGCTTATGGAAGCAGCGGATGAAGCCGGCCTTTCATTTCCTCCACATCCAGGAGATGAAACGGCACAGGTGGGAGGGCTCGTAGCATGCAATGCAGGTGGAGCAAGGGCGGTTAGGTACGGGGTTATGAGGAATTACGTAAAAGGCATCGAGGTTGCGCTCCCCACTGGAGAAATACTAAACCTGGGAGGGAAACTGCTTAAGGATGTTGTAGGATACGATCTAATGCATCTGATAATAGGGAGTCAAGGGACGCTAGGAGTTATAACGAAAGTCGTTCTCAGACTTTATCCCAAGTTTAAAGAAACCGCAACTCTGATAATACCCTATGAGGATCGCCACGACGCCCTAAAGACTGTACCTAGGATCCTGCAAGAAGGAATGATACCGCTGGCAATAGAATACGTAGAAAGAGAGTTAATGGAAAAATCAGCGAAGGAACTGGGAAAAGAATGGCCTGTGAAAAAGGGGAAAGCTATCCTTATCATGATAGTAACGGGAGATAGCAAGGAACAGGTGTACCTCGACGCTGAGAGGATAGACAAAATCGCTAGGGAATACAATGCCATTGATACCTTAATCGTCGAGAGCAGAAAAAAGCAGAATGACATTCTCTGCATAAGGAGCAACATTTACTTAACCCTAAAGCCCTACACAATGGACATTCTGGACGTGGCTGTCCCTCCAGCCAGCATAGCAAAACTCATGGACGCATTAGACGAAATCGCTAAAAAACACAACATGTACCTACCCATGTACGGGCACGCGGGAGATGGAAACCTACATCCACACATTTTGATGAAAAAGAGAGGAGGAGTAAGGGAAGAAGATCTTGAAAGGGTCAAGAAAGAAATATATGACATAACCATCCGTTTAGGAGGAACCATAACGGCGGAACATGGAATAGGAAAAATCCGAATTCAAAACCTTAACCAATACTTAGACGAGAAAGCAATAGAGATAATGAAGAAAATAAAAAAGGTCTTTGATCCAAACAACATACTTAATCCTGGGACGGTTGTACCCCTATCGAGCGCTATTTTTCCTTAGCCTTTAACTCTGAAAGCATCTTTTCGAGCCGAATTTCTTTGCTATCCTGTTCAAATAATTCCAGCATCTGTCGTCCTTGAACTCGAATTTATGTAAGGCGGTTTCTTCTCGCATCTATTGTAGTTACGGGTAAAAGCTATAAGGAACCGCCCCCTTTCTGACTCTCGGAGAGGAAAGCATGGGCGGAAAGAAAAAGCTCACCCTTAAACAGATGGAGAAAATGCAGGCGAGAAAACAGGAACGAAAGGAAGGCGCATCTAAAGGATCCGCTGACAAGAAGGCCAGTGGAATAGTTTCACCTGAGTACAGAAGCGATAAGGTCATCGGCGAACTCAAAAAGATGAAGGTTCTTACGCCATACACGGTGGCTTCACGCTTTGACCTACGCTTAAGCGCCGCAAAGGGCTTTCTGAAGGAGCTGGAGAAACGAGGCATCATAGAGTACGTCTCCGGAAGCGCAAACCTCAAAATCTATAAGCCCTGCGACTAAACGTGTAACGTTTACGCTCCCAGCTTTTACAATTTTTTCACTCCTCGCGAGAAAAGGTTATAGAATCAAGTCGCGTGAGACATGGACGCTACACTTTTGAAATATAAGCGTGTATGACTAGGTGTGGGCGTAGCGATGGGGTTCCCAGAGAGAGTCTTTACCGCTGAGGAGGTGGAGAGGGCAAGGGAGACCATAAAGAGCGGCTATAAACATCGCTTGAGGATGAAGGGCGGTCCGGAGTTCAAGCGCGAGGTGAAGAAGGCTTTAGGGCTGGTCAAAACAGCCAAATACTATGACTTCCTCCGAACGTACATTAAGGAGATCGTTGAAACCGGTGGTTTCAGCCAGCTTCGCGAGTCAGAAGTCGCGATTTGGGCAAACATGTACGCGGTTGCTGATCCGGTGGACGCAGCCAGCTTCTTTGTTCAGAAGGCCCACCAGATGATGGAATACATAGAGGGCAAACTTTACTATGGAGGCGAGGCGGAGAAGAGAGCAACCGAAAAACGAGTCGAATTTCTGAAAGAACTCAGGAAAAGAAGCAAGAAAGAGGACGTTAAAAAGAAATGCGAGGAATACATAAAGCGTTGGAGTGAAATCCCGTATCCATAGCACCGCGATTAGACTTTTTCTACTCTGATCTTGGCTCCGCTTTTCACCTGTCTAAACAGTTCTAAACCCTTTGTGACTCTACCAACGATGTTGACTGGACTGTAGGGTTGCGACTCGCCGTAGAAGATGCATAGAGCATTTCCCATGGGCCAAAAGGCAATAGTGCCCCTTTCAACGGTGGGTTTGGCCTTTTCCTCCCCCATCTTCACAGGTATTTCAAAATAAACCTCTTCCTCCCATAGAGCTGCCCGCCCCTCGATGGGAAGTTTTTTCACTATGGCTTCCACGGTTCTCGGAGCCAGATGGCGGATCAATTCTCCTTCAGCCTCGCCGATTCGTTCGATCAAAAGTTTGATGGGTATTCGGGACACGCCTTTTTCCGACAAATCTATCCCCAAACCTTTGGTGTCAACTTCTTTTAAAAGTCTGATGCTTTGAGGAGAGGATGATGACCTGAGATTTTGGATTGCTTAGCCCATGAGAAGCTATTTTTTGGGGAAGTAACGCTTTAGCAGGTCTTCAAGGGTTGGCTTACTGATCTCTTGAAGCTTATACGTGGCTCTCACCGCAGGTTTGTTGAGGCGTAATACTCGCCGCAAGTCGATGGGAGTTCCTATAACAACCACGTCGCAAGGTATCGCGTTAATGGTTTCTTCCAGTTCCTTTATCTGCTCCTTTCCATAGCCCATCGCGGGAAGCACCATCCCTAGATGCGTGTAATCCCGAAAGGTATTCTTAATTGAACCGCGGGCATAGGGGCGGGGGTCCATCATTTCGCTTGCTCCCAACCTTTTTGCGGCTATCGTTCCCGCGCCGTACGCCATGTTACCATGAGTCACGGTTGGACCATCCTCTACGACCAGCACCCTTTTTCCTCTAACAAGTTTTGGATCGTCCACTGTTATCGGTGAGGCAGCCTCTATGATTACGGCGTCACGATTTACAGCCCATATGTTTCTTCGAACGGTTTCGATGTCCCTAGGATCCGCCGTGTCCACCTTGTTAATGATCACCACATCAGCCATCCTTAGGTTGGTTTCCCCAGGGTGATAGGTTATTTCGTGACCTGATCTATGTGGATCGGTAACCACGATGTGCAAGTTGGATACGAAGAAGGGTACGTCGTTGTTGCCCCCGTCCCAAACGATGATATCCGCCTCCTTCTCAGCCCCTCTTAGAATCTTCTCATAGTCCACCCCGGCGTAAACCACGATACCATTAGCAATATGAGGCTCGTATTCCTCTCGCTCCTCGATGGTGCACTCGTGTTTGTCCAGATCCTCGTAGGTTGCGAACCGTTGACATATTTGTTTGCGTAGATCTCCATACGGCATGGGATGCCGCACGACAACTACATTAAAGCCCCTTTCCCTCAAGATGCTACAAACTTTCCTTGATGTCTGACTCTTCCCAGACCCTGTTCTCACCGCGCAAACCGAAACCACGGGAACCTTAGCCTTCAACATGGTGGTGGACGGGCCCATTAGTCTAAAATCGGCGCCACTGGCCAGCGCTATTGACGCCCTGTGCATGACGTATTCGTGAGATACGTCGCTATACGCGAAAACCACTTGATCCACATGATGCTTCTTGATGAGCTCTGGCAATGCTTCTTCGGGGTATATGGGTATGCCTCCCGGGTAGTTGGAACCCGCCAGCTCAGGTGGATATGTCCGTTTCTCGATGCCGGGTATCTGGGCAGCGGTGAAGGCCACAACCTCGTATTGATCGTTGTTTCGGAAGTAAACGTTGAAGTTGTGAAAATCCCTTCCCGCCGCCCCCATTATGATAACCTTAACTTTTTCCATACAATGATCCTCAGCTAGGAAGGAACACGTACTTCGACGTGAATACCGTTGCCTTCATTCCATATAAGCCTTAACGATCTCAAACCCAGTAGGTTCGTCACTTAAGCAGCCGCATCATCGAATCCCCAATGTAGCCGATTTCCTCTGAGGTTACGCCAGGATGAATCGGCAACGAAAATACCTGCTGGGCGGCCCTCTCCGCTTCGGGAAGACGGTATTCCCCAAATTGCCGGTAGTAGGGCATGAGGTGAACCGGAGTATGGTAGTATACGGTGGCTCCTATTGCTCGCTTTCTTAACTTGTCCACGATTTTATTCCTTTCTGAAGCGTCAGCTCCTTCAAGCCTAACCGTGTAGAGATACCAACTGTGTTTGTAACCTCGTGATTCCATAGGCAGTTGCAACCTCTTTATCCCGCTAAGCTTCTCCGTTAACAACCCAGCGTTTCTTCGTCTTTCCTCCACAAACTTTGGAAGCTTGCGGAGTTGCGCGCAGCCTATGGCTGCCTCTATCTCAGGCATGCGGTAGTTGTGCCCGATCATGAAAGACTTGTACTCTTCTTTCTCCCCATGCGACCGTATTTGGCGGAGTTTTGCAGCGTATTCGTCATCGTTTGTGGTGACCATGCCCCCCTCGCCCGTGGTCATGTTTTTGCTTGCATAAAAGCTCCAACACGCGATATCCGCGAAGTAACCAGGCGGCTTTCCTTTATACACAGCTCCGTGAGCCTGCGCCGAATCCTCCACAACCACCAAATCGTGTTTTTGAGCTGTTTCTTTTATAACTTCCATGTCCGCTGACAACCCGTACAAATCGACCGGCATAACCGCCTTCGTTTTTGCAGTGATGACATCTTCAATTTTTTGAGGGTCAAGGTTGTAAGTGGGGGGGTCGATGTCCACGAAAACAGGCTTCGCCCCAGCCAATGCTACGGCTTCAGCGGTTGCCACAAAGGTAAAGCTGGGCATGATCACCTCGTCGCCCATGGTCACTCCAGCCGCTAAAAGAGCCATATGGAGGGCGGCGGTTCCGTTATTTACTGCAATAGCATGCTTAGTTCTCACAAACCTTGCAAACTCCCCCTCAAACCTCCTAACCATGGGGCCGTTTCCAAGACGGTCGGTTAACACGCCACTCTTCAAAACCTCAATAACCATCTCGATCTCTTTTTCGTCAGTTTGAGGCAAGTTGATCGGAATCATTTTTCCCAATACTCCTCGTCCCTTAAACAACCCTAAATTCCCCAAATAACTGCTTATTATTTTCGGTACAAAAGGGAGATTTGGCATTCGAACACAAATGGAAATGTAGGCTCTCACTTTTGCGTTAAAATGAGTGCCTTCATGGCTGCGGCGGACGCTTGGGCTGTAGCCTCAGCGATACTCATGGGTTCCTGCACCGCTCCTGCTAAAAGTATTCCTTCAACGGGGGTTTCGTTCCTTGCGAGTTGAGGGTGAGCCTCTTCAAAGAAGCCTTCCTCATCCAGCGGGACCCCAAGCGTTTCTTGAAGATCTACTTCAGGGTCTAGTCCAGCCTCTAAAACAACGAGATCGGCAGTGATGGAGAGCAGCTTGGAGGTCGCCTGATCGTAAACGTCCATGGTTAACGCCCCGTCTGGAAGCTCTCGGATTTCCGACGGTTCACCGTGAATGAGGTTGATCCCTGACCCCCTCACTCTTCGATAAAATTCTTCGCCCCTCTTGTCCACCGCTCGCATATCCGTGTAGCAGACATGGGCATCCACCTCTTCTCCATATTGATTCTTCAAGAGGAGCGCGTGTTTGAGGGCGTTTAGGCATCCGACTCTGCAACAATACCCGTGGTTTCGCTCCTCCCTCGAGCCCACGCACAAGATGTACGCCACGCTCTTCGGCTTTTTCTTGTTGTCAACCCTCACGATTTCTCCATGGGTAGGTCCGTTGGGGCTGCACAGTCTCTCGTACTCGATTCCTGTGATCACGTTTTTGTAAGTGCCGTACTTGTATTGGCCCTTCTTCCCCGCGTTATAGGGTTTGAAGCCAGTCGCAGCGATAATTGCGTCTACGTTGAGTTCCTCCTCCCCTGCCTTTTGCTCGTAGACTATGGCGTTTTCTGGGCAGGCGTTTCTGCAAGCGCGACAAGAACCATCCTGAAAGTAGAGGCAATGCTCCTTATCAATTAGGTATTTGGCCGGAAGAGGATGAGGAGAAGGCAGGTAGACGGCTTTCCTAACACCAAGCCCCATCTCATAATCCTTGGGAACAATGACTGGGCACACTTTTTCGCACTCACCACAATTCGTGCATTTTTCTTCGTTCACGTACCTCGCCCTCTTGAGCACCTTAATCTTGAAGTTGCCCATGGAACCCTTAACTTCCTCGACTTCAGAGTATGGAAGAATCATAACGTTAGGGTGCTCAATGACTTCTTGAAGGATCTGTTTCACCAGTTCCTCGCCGCTTTCCAACGTTGGAAGTACTTTGGAGAGTAGGGACGCGTGGCCTCCCACGCGAGGCTTCCGCTCGACCAGATAAACCTTAAAACCCACCCCTGCTAAGTCAAGAGAAGCCTGAAGACCAGCAACTCCAGCGCCAATCACTAAGGCTGAGCGCTTATCCATCATCCACTGTCCAACCTGGCATAACCATTAGTTGGTTCAAGAAATCATCTCTAGGCCCTTTATAAACGATACTTATAAGTTCTGGTTCTTCTATGTTGAGAGGATATGAGCATAACAGATTTAATGACGACAAAGAGGCCAAATTCGAATCTTCGTCTTAAGATCCTGACCAAGATTGGTGAGCACAAGCCGTATGACTGTTTTCAGTGTCTTCGATGCACGAGCGGGTGCCCATCCATGAAAATGCTGGAGATCAAGCCTCACGAAATCGTGAGCTTAGTCAAGCTGGGGTTCGTGGAGGAGGTGGTCAACTCCGGCATCATATGGGCTTGCGCCATGTGCCTAAAATGCAAGGAGAGGTGCCCCCAGGAGGCGGCGCCCGTGGACTTGATTCTCGCGTTGAGAAACCTAGCCGTAGAAACGGAGGCTAAGGTTCCGGAAGGCTGTCTCAGAAACGTGAGCATGATCCTCGAAACCGGATTCATCTTAGGACCACAAGAAACCATAACACGTAAGCTGGAAAAATTCGACCGCGAAAAGCTGGGGTTGCCCAAGCTTCCCAAGCCGAGCGAGAAATTCAAAGCCACTCTCCTAAAGGCCTTAGGGACCTTTTAGAGGCTGGTCAGATTGAGAATGGCAGTTTACTGGGGCTGCCTCATCCCGCACACACAATATGCCTATGAGATGTCGGTCAGAGAGGTTTTGCCGAAACTCGAGGTGGAACTCGTAGATTTAGATAACGTTTCATGCTGCGGAATCCCCATGAGAAGCGTGAACACCCACGCTTTCCTTTATCTAGCGACGAGAAACCTAGCCATCGCAGAGAAAACTGGTCTGACCGACTTACTCGTCATGTGCACTGGTTGCCATCTATCCTTCTCTGAAGCCATGCACTACCTAAGTCAAGACGGAGAGCTACGGAGGGAGATAAACTCGTTCTTAAGCGACGAGGAACTCGAATACAGAGGCTCTATCCGAATCTGGCATCTCATCGACCTACTACACGACATCGTAAGGGCGGAGGACATCCGGAGGACCCTAAAGAAGGCCCTCAAAGCCTTGAAACTAGCTTCCCACTACGGCTGTCACTGCGTTAGGCCCAGCAGTCTCGGAAGAATCGACGACCCCGAGAATCCTAGGAAGCTGGATGAGTTGATCGAGCTGTTGGGGGCAAGGAGCGTGAACTATCCTGAAAAGCTCGACTGCTGCGGAGCCTTGCTCACTTGGTCGCACCCAGATGCAGCCCTCACATTCACCGGGTTAAAGCTAAAGGCAATTCAAGACCGTGGCTTCGACGGACTTGTGGTTTCCTGCCCCGCCTGCCACATGATGTTTGATGCGAGACAGAAAGCTGCAGGGGCTACGGTGGGAAGCAAGCTGAACCTTCCGGTCTTGTACTATAGTCAACTGTTGGGAATCGCCATGGGAATCGAGGAAGAAAAACTCGGTTTGCACCTGAATCGAAGCCCGGTTAACGAACTCTTAGAAAAGATAGGCTAGCATACCATTTCAACAAATCTTATATATACATGTTTACTAAAACCTCACTTCTAAAGGTGAAGGGTATGGTAGATTTTAGCTTTACCGAGGAACAAGAACTATTCAGAAAGGCTGTGAGAGAGTGGTGCCAGAAGAACTTACCCCTAGAAAAGATTAGGGAAATTGACACGAAACAATGGATTCCTGACGAGGTCATTAAGGGGATGGCTGACCTAGGCTTATGGCTTATGACCATCCCAGAGGAACACGGCGGAGCAGGAGCAGACTGGATCACCGCTTGCATAGCCTGCGAAGAGTTAGGCTACGCAGACATCTCCATAGCAATCCCAGTGCACTTCTTGGTCGAAAGCAGCTGGGGCTTCGTTGCTGACCGATACTGCTCGGAACGGGTTAGAGAAGAGGTGATACGCCCAGCGACGCGAGGCAAAGCCTTCTTCGGCATAGCGACAACCGAGTCCGGAGGAGGCTCCGATGTTGCCGCGTTCAAGACAACAGCGAGAAAAAAAGGAAACGAGTGGATCGTCAACGGAGAGAAGATGTATATTAGCGGCACAGAGGAGGCCCTCAAGCTCGGCGGAGGATACTGGATAACTGCGAGAACATCACCAGCACCGCCAGAGGCTCCACATA